>MKWU01003035.1_pt1 | contig 23147 bp, 21 predicted proteins | sample 809101 | NCBI WGS metagenome assembly MKWU01 (sample SAMN05860141, study PRJNA318959) | sponge metagenome | host: Aplysina aerophoba | place: Slovenia: Piran, Adriatic Sea, Gulf of Piran | collected 2013-05-07 | reverse complement strand
GGTTCATGGGTCCGGCCCGAGTCATCAACGTGCAACATCTTGTGGGGACGACTTCGCGGGAAGACTGGCCGGCGTCACCGGTCATCACGGTGGAGGACGTCAGAAGGCACGAAGGGTTATACGGAGATATCGAGGTTGGAGAAGTCGTGCTTTTTCAGACCGGCCATACCGACGCCCACTTCCGCCGTTTCGAGCGCGGCCGAGCGGATCAGAGCATCAAATCGCCCCTGGACGGACTGTCCGAGGGCTGGCCGGCGCCGGGTCCGGACGTCATCGCCTACCTGGCCGGGAAAGGCGTGATGCACGTCGGCATCGATGCGCCCGACATGGGTTCGGTGGATCCGGTTGAATCGATGAAGACGCACTGGGCGGCGGTGAACCACGACATGATCTTCACGGAATATCTGATTGGCGTGGGGCAGCTTCCGTCGAAAGGGGCGTTCTATGTCTTCCTGAGTCCCCGGCTCGAAAACAACCACGGCGGACCGGGAAGGGCCATTGCCATACTACCGTAGGAACGGGCGGCCGCCCCGCGCTCGACCGGTGGGTACGAGGCCACACTTTGCCGCGCAGGTCCGTACGCGGCCGCCCCGCGCTCGACCGGTGGGTACGAGGCCACACTTTGCCGCGCAGGTCCGTACGCGGCCGCCCCGCGCTCGACCGGTGGGTACGAAGCCACACTTTGCCGCGCAGGTCCGTATCCCCGTCCGGTAAAGCGGCGTCTTACGAATCCTCCGCGTCCCGCCCAATCCCCAGGGCGTCCGCGACGCGGTTGATGTAGTTGAACCACGACGCGATCAACGTGATCTGAAGAATGGCGACGTCGTCGAATCCTACGGACCGTAATCCATCCAGATCGGATTTCTGAATCTTCGTGGCATCCTCGGTGAGCCGGATGACGAAATCCAGCATCGCCCGATCCTGCTTCTCCAGCGGCGCACTGTCGTAATCGTACTTGAGTGATTCGACCAGCTCGCTGTCCAACGTGACCCGACGCAGAAACTCTGCGTGCGAGTCTATTCAGTAAACGCACCGGTTTACCGATGAGACCACGGTCGAGATCATCTCGTGCTGGCGGCGGTTCAATGGAAGGTCGGGCGACATCAGCACGCCGAAGGTGGCGAAGGCGTGATGCAGCGCATCCGGGATCAGCGTATGCGATGCCACGATCCCGGAGGTGCCGTCGTCTGTGGGGTGCACCGGCGTGTCGTACTCCGCGGGATAGAGCGATCGCTGCGCCTCCAGGGCGGCGAGCAGCCGGTCATCCCCTTCTGTCGCGGATATCGTCTTGATCCAGGCCATGATCTTCTCCTGTATTGCTCGGTTGCATGGATTGATTCCGAAACACGAGATAGTACACCGGAATTCCCAATGCGGTCACCCCCACGCCGATCATGGCCTGCAGCGGACTGTTGCCGAGAAGCAGCAGGAGCACCACCGCGGCAAGGAGTAGAAACACGATCGGGGTGAAGGGATAAAGCGGGACCCGGTACGGCGGCATGTCCGGCCGTTTTCTGCGTATCACGAACATGCCCGCCACGGTCAGGGCGATGAACAGCACGGCGACAAAGATGAAGTAATTCAGGATTTGTGAGAAGGTTCCCAGCCACACCAGCAGGGAGGCCAGTCCCCCCTGGATGGCGATCGCGAGATAGGGCGTGCCGAAAGTGGGATGGACCGTGCTGGCGAAACGGAGGAAGACCCCGTCCGTGGCCATGGCGTAATACACCCTGGGCGCCATCAACAGCAACCCGGTGAGGCTGCCGACGATGGAGAGGATGACCACGGAGGAGAACAGGATGCCCCCGCTTCTTCCGAACAGCACCTCGCCGGCCTGGGCAGCGAAAGTCTCGTCGGTGGTGACCTGGGAAACCGGCACGAGATACATGAAGACGGCGCTCGTGGAGATATAGGTCAACGTGACGATACCCACGGCCAGCAGCAAGGCCCTGGGCAGGGTTTTGGCCGGATCGCGTATTTCGCCGGCCACCTTGTTCAGGTCCCACCAGCCGGCAAAAGCGAAGAAAGCGCCCACGATGCCGCCCGCAAGCGCGCCGAACAGCGGTCCGGAGTCAACGGGCCGTTCCACGAAGGGGGTGAAATTCGACCAGTCGCCGAGGCCCAGGCCGAAACCCAGGATGGATATGACGGCGAGTACACCGACCTTGAAAATAGTCAGCAGGACGATGATCAACGCGCCGATGCGCACGCCGTAGATGTTCACTCCGGTGAGGACGATCAACACGGCGATGGCGAGCATCTTCATCGCGGCCGACTCCATCGGATAGATGTGGGCCGCGTAACTCGCCATGCCGGTCGCCAGGGTCGCCGTGATGCCCGGATCCAGCACCATAAGCGACATCCAGCCGTACAGGAAGGCGGTCCGGGTGCCGTACGCCTCGCGAAGATAGACGTATCCGCCGCCCGCGTGTGGAAACCGGGAAGCCAGTTCACCAAAGCACAGCGATCCGCTCAGGGCCATCCCTGCCATCGCCAGCCAGATGACGAGTAAAAGCAGGGGGGATCCCAGAGACTTGGCCATCCCGGCGGGCACCAGGAAAATCCCAACGGCGATCATGCCGCTGATCACCATCGCCGTGGTCGGCCAGATGCCCAGTTGACGACGCAGGTTACCCGAGGTCATGAAGGTGGTTTCATTGAGGCTGCGGTATGGACCGGTTGCTCACACCAGTTCAGGTTCGTTTTCGATCCGGCTCAGCCAGTAGTGGTTGTCGAACTGGTCGTCTCCGGTCAGGAATCGCCAGAAGTGGATACGGTTGACGTGCTCGATGCGTTCCTCGTTCCCGTGCCAGGGCTGGTTCGTACTTAAAATATGGTTTACTTCCGGGTCGTCGATGTCGTCCGTATTCCACAGACGCAGCTGCCGGACCGTGGGGTTGAGGCGCAGTTTGAACATGTAACGCTTTTCGTCGGTTCGGTTCGGCTGGGCGCAGTGCCACATGCCGTGATGGAGGACGATTACCGTCCCGGCCTTGCACACCATGGGCACCTGCCCCACGAAGTTGTGATACCGGGCGATGTCGGATTCACTGATCCGGCGGTAGTGGCTTCCGGGCAGGATCAACGTTCCGCCCATCTCCCTGGGCGTATCGTGGGCGAAATACATGAACTGGATGTCGAAATGCTTCCGCGTGTCGATAATTGCGTCCGCGTGCCAGTGCTGTCCGAAATGGTGGCCCGCCGCCACGGTGTGCACGGCATGGTGGTCGTACAGCGGGTCCTTTCCCACGAGACTGTGGATGATACCTTCGATCTCCGGCAGCCTGAACACACGTCCCACGGCCGTATCGTTCCAGATCGTGCTCAGGGGCGAACCCGCTTCTTCCCGGGGTACGGCCTGGTCGTCCATCTCCCGTTTGACGGCACGGTTGAGCTCATCGGGAACCAGTTCATCGAAGCGGAGATATCCTTCCGCGACAAACCGGGCCATCTGCCTGGAATTCAAAAGATGGGTGCTGTCAGCCATCGACCACCTCCATTTTTTCGAGTATGTACTCGTACTTGAGATAGGACACCTGGTATTCCGTACCCGGATAGGCCGGGTACTGCTGGGGAAACTGTACGACCCGCCAGCCGTCTCTCATGGCGTCAACCACCGAATCGTAAGGTGGATTCGTAGCGCCGCCGGAGTCGGCCGCATCGCCCGAGGTGTGCCGCTCGTCGTCGGGCGCGGTCCCATCGTATTCGGACCAGGCCACGACGCCGGCATGCAGGTCGGGAGTCCGCAGATAGAGCACCAGCAGCTTCTGACGTGATTCTGACATCATGTTCCTTTCAGGTCATCCGGTTCCCGTGATGCGCTCGATCGTGCCGGTGGTGGACATTCCATCCATCACAGGTACCCTTTCCACGCGGCCGCCGTAGGCTTCCACCACGTCCCAACCCACCACTTCCTCGTGACCGTAGTGGCCTCCTTTGACGAGGATATCCGGTTTGAGCAGGAGGAGGAGGGGGATGGGGGTCGGTTCTTGAAAGAGGACCACGTGATCCACGCAGGCCAGGGCACCGAGCATGAAAGCCCGTTCCGATTCGTCGTATATCGGGCGTCCCTCGTCCTTGATCGTCCGGACGGAATCGTCGGTATTTATGGCCACGATCAGCAGGTCGCCGAATGAGCGCGCGGTCTGCAGCAGGTGGACGTGGCCGGGATGGAGCAAATCGAAACACCCGTTCGTAAACACGACGGCGCCGCCCTTCTGTCGTACGCGCTCCACCACCTTTGCAAGTTCATCGCGCTCGATGAGTTTGCCACATGGTTGGCGAAGGCGCATAGCGGGCCACAGGGTGCAGTGAACGGGTAAGCCGGGCTGTTCTTGATGTAATATCGCGGGAGCCGGGAACTGTCAACCTAAATTACCAGCCGGAAGCCGTGGGATCCCGAGTTCAGGACCGCACGAACACCATGCCGGGCAACTGACGTACCGCGCCTTTGAGTTCGAGCGCCAGCAGAACCCCAAGGGCCTGCGAGGAGGTGAGGGACTGGCCGGAAGCCAATTGATCGATGTGTTTCGGTTCCGACGATACCCGGTTGTACATGTTTTCTTCTTCGGACGACAGGTCGAACGACGGGGCAGCCGGTTTGCGTTTGACCTTCGCAGGATCGAAATCGAGGTGCGGAGCCAGTTCTTCCACCACGTCCTCGATCCGCTGGATCAGCTTGGCCGTGCCGTCTTTGATCAGCCTGTTGACCCCCTCGCTGCAGGGGGCCTTCAGCGGACCGGGAACGGCAAAGACCTCGCGGCCCTGGTCCAGGGCGAATCGCGCGGTAATCAGCGCTCCGCTGTTTTCTCCGGCCTCCACCACGACCGTACCCAGCGTTGCTCCGCTGATGATCCGGTTCCGCTGGGGGAAATTCACCGCGTCCGGACCCGTACCGAAAGGATGTTCCGTCATCACGGCGCCGTGGTCCCTGATCGATGCCATCAACTTTCGGTTCTCCGCGGGGTAGGGCCTGTCCAGCCCCGATCCCAGCACAGCCACGGTACGGCCGTTCCCCTTCAGGGCCGTCCTGTGCGCGAGCGTGTCCACGCCACGCGCCATGCCGCTTACGACGGTGAAACCGTGCGCGCTCAGCTCGGCGCTGAACTCCTCGGCAATGCTCCGGCCGTAGGAGGAGGCATTCCGCGTTCCCACGATGGCGATGGACTGTTCGTCCTTCGACTCCCAGCGGCCGGAAACGAACAGCAATGGCGGTGGATCGTATATCTCGCGAAGCCGCCCAGGATACTCCTGGTGTTGGAAGGTGACGATTCGCGCGCCATGCCGTTCAAGGAGTCGCAACTGGCGGTCGACAAAGGCCTGGTCCCGGTGGGTGCGTATCGCCCGGGCTATCTGCGGACCCAGCCCCGCTATCGCGGTCAATTCGTCCATGGGAGCGGAAAGGGCGGCGGCGGGTGTCCCGAACCTGCGGAGCAATGCCTGGTACCGCGCCGCGCCTACACCCGGTACGCGGGCCAGTGTGAGCCAGGATGCCAGGTCCGACATGGGCAGATCCTTACGAGTCGTGCTTTCGAAGCAGGTTCGCTTGGCCGGGGTCAGGTGCCAGACGTTTCGAGCGCGCGGTTCTCCGACTTAATTACAGTCGAGACCGGCGGGACCGATCTCGTAAAGAATCCGGCCGATCTCCCGAAGGAGCTCGGGGATGCCTTCGCCGGTGGCGGATGAGATCGCCAGCACGGGGTTATTGCGTTGGCCGGCGTGTTTGCCGCGGACGGGATCCACCGGGAGACTTTCCAGCATGGAACGATCCACGATCAGGTCCAGCTTGGAAAACACGACCAGGGCGGGGCGGGAAAGGAGTACGGAGTTGAACTCGCGGAGTTCGCTGACGAGCACCTCATAGTCGTGCAGGGGATCGGGCTGGCTCGCGTCGAGCAGAAAGACGAGGATCCGGGTCCGCTCGATGTGTCGGAGAAACTGGTGACCGAGGCCCTTGCCTTCGTGGGCGCCCTCGATCAGGCCCGGGATGTCCGCCATGACGAAGCGGTCGTATTCCCCCAGCTTGACGATGCCCAGGTTGGGTTCGAGGGTGGTGAAGGGATAGTCGGCGATTTTGGGTCGTACGGCGGACAGGCGGGACAATAGGGTGGACTTACCCGCGTTCGGGTGTCCGACCAGCCCTACGTCGGCGATCAGCTTCAGTTCGAGTTCGAGCAGGCGTTCCTCGCCCGGCTGGCCTTCTTCCCAGCGCCGGGGCGCCCGGTTGGTAGAGGTGGCGAAGGCCGAGTTGCCCCGGCCTCCGTTTCCCCCGCGGGCGATGACCAGGGTCTGGTCCTCCCCGACCATGTCGGAGATTACCGAGCCGGTCTCCCGGTCCTTGACGATGGTCCCCGGGGGGACGCCGATCACCAGATCCGGCGCGTTCCGCCCATGCATGTCCTTACCCAGTCCGTGCGTGCCGTTCCTTGCCCGGTAAAGGTGCTGGAACTGGAAATCGAGCAGGGTGCGCTTGCCCGGGTCGACCCGCAGGACGACATGGCCGCCGTCGCCTCCGTGGCCGCCGTCCGGTCCGCCCCGCGGTACGTTCTTCTCACGCCGGAAACTGCAGCACCCGTTGCCGCCGCGCCCGGCTTTTACGTGGATTCTCGCAAAATCGACGAACATGGGGGATATCCGGGGTAACCGATCATCCGCGTTCGGTTAAACGGACGCAGCGGTCGAAATCTACATCCGTTCTATGATGGCGGCGCCGAATTCCGAGCACCTTACTTCCTTCGCGCCGTCCATCAGCCTGGCGAAATCGTAGGTCACGATCCTGTCCGCTATGGCCTTTTCGATACCCTGAACGATGAGGTCGGCCGCTTCGTCCCACCCGAGATGCCGGAGCATCAACTCGCCGGAAAGAACGACCGAGCCGGGGTTGACCTTGTCCTGGTTCGCGTATTTCGGCGCCGTGCCGTGGGTCGCTTCGAACACGGCGTGCCCGGTAAGATAGTTTATGTTGCCGCCCGGCGCGATGCCGATACCGCCCACCTGGGCGGCCAGCGCGTCGGAGATGTAATCGCCGTTCAGGTTCATGGTGGCGATGACGTCGAACTCGTCGGGACGGGTCAGGATTTGCTGAAGGAAAATATCGGCGATGGCGTCCTTGATCAGGATCCTGCCTTGCGGGACGTTGCCCTGGCATGCGTCCCAGCTGATCAGCCGGTCCGGATACTCCTCCGCCGCGAGTTCGTATCCCCATTTCTGGAACGCGCCTTCGGTGTATTTCTGGATGTTGCCCTTGTGCACCAGCGTGACGCTTTTTCGGTTCCGCGCGATGGCGTACTCGATCGCCGCCCGGATCAACCGCTTGCTCCCGGCCTCGCTGATCGGCTTGATGGCGATGCCCGAATCGGACCGGATATCCCATCCGAACTGTTCCCTGCAGAATGCGATCAGTCTGCCCGCCTCGTCGCTGTAGGCCTCATGTTCCTTCCCGGCGTATACGTCTTCCGTATTTTCGCGAAAGATGACCATGTCCACTTTTTCGGGATGACGCACGGGACTGGGCACCCCGGTGAACCAGCGTACGGGTCTCAGGCAAACGTACAGGTCGAGAATCTGGCGCAGCGCCACGTTCAGACTGCGGATGCCGCCCCCCACAGGGGTGGTCAGGGGACCCTTGATCCCCACCAGGTATTCCTGGAAACGCGCCACGGTCTCGTCCGGCAGCCAACTGCCTGTGAGGTTGAAGGCTTTCTCTCCTGCCAGCACCTCGTGCCACCTGATGCGCCGGTCTCCGCCGTACGCCTTTTCAACGGCGGCTTCGAAAACGCGTTGTGCCGTCCTCCATATATCCGGTCCCGTGCCGTCGCCCTCGATAAAGGGAATGACCGGCTGGTCGGGGACGTTCAGCACGCCCCGGTCATCAATGGTGATGGGTTGTCCACCAGCGGGTGGTTTAGTCGTCATGCGGGTTTCTTCCTCCTTCTGCCGAATGGATAAATGCTATATGCCGAGTTCGTCCAGGCTCTCCTGGTACACCGAAGCGGAAGCATGTAGCGCCGCGCGCTCGTCGTCCGACAACGCCAGTTCGATCACTTCTTCGATACCCGCGCTACCCAGCTTGACGGGCACCCCGACGCAGACGTCCTGTAGTCCGTACTCGCCTTGCAGCATTACCGAAGCGGGCAGCACGCGATTCTTGCCCTTCAGGACGGATTCCACCATCTGGACAACGGAGGCCGCGGGGGCGTAGTAGGCGCTGCCCGTCTTGAGGTAGTTGACGATCTCAGCGCCGCCGTCGCGGGTTCGTTGCACGATGCGGTCGATGGCCTCGCGAGGCAACAGCTCGGTGATGGGAATACCGGAGACCGTCGTGTAACGGGGAATGGGGACCATGGTGTCGCCGTGTCCACCCAGTATAATCGCCTGGGTGTCTTCCATGGATACGCCCAGTTCCATGGCGACGAAGCTGCGGTACCGGGCGCAGTCGAGTACACCGGCCTGCCCGTAGACGCGCTTTCGCCCGAACCCCGATACCTTGAGGGCGATATAGGTCATGACGTCCAGCGGGTTGCTGACCATCAGGATCTGGGAATCCGGCGCGTACTTTACGATGTTTTCGGTGACCGAAGTGATGATTTCCGCGTTCTTCTTCAGCAGGTCGAGCCGGTCCATGCCCGGCTTGCGGGCCAGGCCGGCGGTGACCACCACGAGCGCGGCGTCTTCCAGGGCTGCGAAATCGTTGGATCCTTCTATCGCCGAATCATATCCCAGTACGGGCCCGGCTTCCATCATATCCAGTCCCTTGCCTTGCGGGATTCCGTCGACGACGTCGATGAGGGCGATATCGCCCAGTTCTTTCTGCGCGGCGTAAAGCGCCGCGGTCGCCCCCACGTTCCCCGCCCCGACAATGCCGATCTTTACCATTTGATCCTCCGTGGAATTACGATGTACCGGTCCTCGTCCAACCCGCTTGTGTTAAAGAACCATGCCAATGGCCGCATCCCCGTGCCGGTCACTCCCGGCTTTCCGTCCCGAGCGTCCCTTTCCCGTTCATCGCGCCGTATTCATGTCGATCAGCAGCGACTCGCCGATAGCGCGATACCGATCCGCTGCTTCCATCAGGTCCCGTGCCGTGTTGTGCGGGAAGGAGAACACCTCCACGCGCGGGCCCAGTTCCTTGAGCAACTGGATCAGGGACACGAAATCACCATCGCCGCTGGCCAGGATGACGACGTCGACCTTTTCGGCCATTCTGATCATGTCGATGGCCATCTCCATGTCCCAGTCTCCCTTCGCGGAGCCGTCGCTGCGCCTGCGGAGGTCTTTCCGCTTAACCTGGTAACTGAACTGTTCCAGCATGGTAACGAACCCGCTCTGGTCCACTTCCGGAGTCTGAATCACGTATGCGTTCGCGCAAATCAGCCGCCTGTCACCCACGGCCGCCTGCAGGAGTTTCTCAAAATCCAGCCTCGCGGATATCCCGTAGTGCTGCCGCGCGGCGTACCACATGTTCTGCACGTCGATGAAGATGGCCACTCTCTCATCGATGGGGTGTCCGAGAACAACCTGCCCGCCGGGATCCGATTCGTGACGCAGGTTACTGAGTTGATCCACCTCCTGGCGGACGGCCTTCAAGGCTTTAAGGACGTCCATGCAGTGCGTCTCGATGTGTTTCACGGTGTCCCGAATAGCCGATCCCAGATCCCGCGCCGCCGGGGAGGAGGGTACTCCCGCTGCCTCACCGTCCAGAACCGAATCGCCCCGCAGGTACGGGAACGCCGTTTCTTCCGATACGCCAGACCGGGCGGGATCCGCCAGGGTCCGGTTCAGGAGTTCGATGGCCGGAGCGTGCACGGCCTCCCGCTCATCCAGCAGCATGGCCGTCGCCAGCCGCCCGCACTCCCGGCTGTAGGCGCTGGTGCGATCGCCCAGCAGCGAACCGATGCGCCCGGGGGACGTCGCGCCGACCCTCGAAATCTCCCTGGCGCTGGTTTGAACCAGGGTACTGACGACCTGGGCAGCCGTGACCTCACGCTCGAAACAGTCCCTGGCAAGCTGAGTGGCGAGCACATGGGTCTCCTTGGACTCCAAGTCCTGGCCATCGCTGGCCAGGCCGCAGATGTGGCAGAGCTTGGCGATCAAACCACGGTCGAGGGCGAGTTCCAGGAGCCGTGCCAGTCCGCTCTCGTCGACCCTTCTGAAGAGATGCCGGTAGTCCGGTAACGTGTTGTGCCGATTCTCCATATCTCCACCGAGCTTTCGACAGGCTGCCGGGAAACCTCGCGGTCAACCCGTCAACGACGACAGTCCTTTCTCTACCCGGTCCATCCCCTGCTCGATCACATCCAGGGTGGTTGCGTAGGAAAACCGCAGGCAGCCTTCGGTCCCGAAGGCGGCGCCGGGCGCCGATACGACCTGGTACGCTTCGAGCAGGTACATGGCGAGGTCCGGCGATCCCCCGATGGGACTCCCGTCGGGCCGGCTGCGGCCCGAATAGGCCGACATGTCCGGGAATACGTAGAACGCGCCGCCGGGCCGGGCGCACGTCACGCCTTCCATGTCTTCCAGTCTTTCTATGATGTAGTTCCGGCGTTGATCGAATGCCCGAATCATGGGGGGCAGGAAGTCCTCGGGACCGGTCAGCGCGGTAATGGCCGCATGCTGGGTGATGGCGCTCGGATGCATGACGGTCTGCCCCTGGAACTTCACGACCAGGTCCATCACTTCCGCGGGACCGGCGGCGTAACCCAGACGCCAGCCGGTCATGGCGTACGCCTTGGACAGCCCGTTGACCACCAGCGCCTGTTCCTTCATCCGCGGATGAAGGGCCGCGATGCTCTCGTGGCGATGACCGTCATACAGGATTTTCTCGTACAACTCGTCGGTTATGACATATATCCCGGATTCCATGACCACTTCGGCAATGGCTTCAAGTTCTTCCCGCGTATACACCATGCCTGTAGGATTGGAAGGGGTGTTCAGCATGAGTGCCTTGGTCTTCGGCGTAATCGCGGACCGCACCTGGCCGGCCGTCACCTTGAAAGATGCGGATGAATCCGTATTCAGCACCACCGGCTCGGCGCCCGCCAGTTTCACCATCTCGGGATAACTGACCCAGTATGGCGCCGGGACGAGGACTTCGTCTCCTTCGTCGCAGATCACGTATAGCAGGTTGTACAGGGCGTGCTTGCCGCCGGATGTCGTAGCAATCTGGTTCGGAGCGTATTCGAGCCCGTTATCCCTGGCCAGCTTGTGGCAGATCGCTTCCTTCAGGTCCAGAATGCCGGTCGCGGGTGTATACCGTGTTATGTTCTCCCTTATCGCTTCCATGCCCGCTTCCTTGATGTGCTCCGGCGTGGGGAAGTCCGGTTCACCCACGGCGAAGTTGAACACATCGACGCCGTTGCGTTTCATCGCGATGGCGCGTTCGTTGAGCACGGTGGTCGCGGAGGGTGCGATGCGATCCAGTTTTCGGGAAAGGGGACGTATAGCGGGCATGGGAATGGGGCGGCGCGTGGTGTGGGTCAGTCTTAGTATGACCAGCGCTCAGGTGGTCGACCCGCGCTTCTCCGATAGCGCTTTTAACACGGGAGGCGGGACTTGATGGCTTACATCGCCACCGAATCGGAAGACCTCTTTGACGAGCGAAGAACTCACATACACCGATGGTTCCCCGGGAAAGAAAGAGACCGTGACCACCGATGGGGCCAGGTGTCGGTTCATGAGCGCCATCTGGGATTCTGTTTCCAGGTCTCCGGTCGATCGAACACCACGGACAATGGCGCCGGCGTCCAGACTTTTTGCCAGGTCGACGGTCAACCCGCCCGAAGACAGTACTTCGACCCCTGACCAGCCATTCACGGCCCGCCGGAACAGGTCCACCCGCTCATCCACCGAGAACATCGGTTGCTTGCCGATGTTGGGCGCAACGGCCACCACGACCCGGTCGAACACGGTCAGCGCCTGTCTCAGTACGTCCAGATGCCCGTTGGTCACCGGATCGAAAGTACCGGGATACACCGCAACTTTCATCGCCGGGTTCTCGATGGAGGAGGTGGAAGAACTGTAGGCAGGATTTCCGACCGGTTCACGGTCGCAGCCGGTACGGGCTGAAAGAACGACAGCGCCGTGTCTCCGATGTTCCGTCTGCGCGTCAGATCGAGACCGGGGCTGGTTTCCAGTGGATCGTCTCCGTGATGCTCCAGGACGAGCAGGCCACCTGGCGCCAATACGTTTCGTTCGCCAACGGTTCGGACGATTTCCTGGGCGACCGGATCGCCATAGGGCGGATCTGCGAGAATGATATCCACCGCACAGGCATGGTCGGCGAGCTGTCGGAGTCCCAGGATTGCATCCGTCATCCAGACCTTGGCCTTTTCGTTCGATGGGTTCGGTTCAAGCGACAATCGCCCGTCATGCGGGAATTGCCCGCTATGCGGACCAGAACGGACAGGGTCACCGGGTTGATCAGACGAACCAGGCTGACCAGGCTGACCAACGAATTCGCAGCGGACCAGGTTGTCCCTTATCATCCGTACGGCGCGCCGGTCGCTGTCGATGAACAGACAGCAGCGCGCCCCCCGGCTCAGCGCTTCGATGCCCAGGCTCCCGCTGCCGGCACACAGATCCACTACCGTGCCATCGACGGTCCTTACCGACAGGATGTCAAACAACGATCCGCGTACGCGGCTGCCGGTGGGACGCATGGCGCCGGTTACGGTCTTCAGCCGCCGGCCTTTGGCGGTACCCGTGCCGATTCGCAGCATATTCCCCCACTTCCGGCCATTACCGTTCGGACCACATCGAAAATAGAATTGCAGGGGGTGTATGTCAACAAAAAAGCCCGGAGAGAACCCCTGTTACCGGGCTGTTCGCGGGGATATGCGGCCCGGTGTTCCATCGAGGCTGGCCAGCCGCTCACTTCAGTTCCACGAAGGGGCGTAAACGACCGAGTTTGGCGGGGCCGATTCCCTTTACTTCGAGCAGTTGTTCAACGCTTGCGAAGTGTCCTGACCTTTTCCGGTAGGCGATTATCTCCGCCGCCAGTTTCGGCCCGATACCCGGAAGTTTCTGAAGTTCGGACGCAGGGGCGGTATTTACAGGCACTTGCAGGCCGCCGGCCGAGGAGGCCGGATTCGAAGAGACTCCGGCGGCCGGGTATACGGAACCGGCGGCCGGGTATACGGAATCCAACCTCCTGGGGTCGGCTGACGGAACCGTAACGTTCCCGGCGGCCTTCTGTCCTTCGATTTCACGCGCCGCGGCCGGAGACCGCATCGCTCCGGTCGCGTCGGTTCCTGAGGCTGGCGCCGGCTCGGGCCGGATTCCGGCGTTCGGCCGGCCTACTGCAGGGGCCGGTCCCAGGTCGGGCAGGAAACCCGAATCGTACTGTTTCACGAGCAGAACGAAGGCGCCAACCAGCATGCTGACCGCAACGAAAATGACGGCCTGTACTTCCGCTCTCGTCATGGTCTGACCTTTCGATCGCCTGAGATGGTGCGTCGAAGCCGATTCTTTATATCACCGGCGACGCCGGCAAGGCCGGTCAGTTGAAAACGAACTCGGTCCACAGCCCGCCGCCTCGTCGAATCCGTTTCTGCCGGGTGATTACGTTCAGCGTATTCGTAAACTCGAGCGTGACACCACCGCGGATGTACCTGCTGAAACGGTAGTCCGTCGTGACTGAGAACCGGTTCTGATTCTGTCCGTTGTTGGGTTGGAAATCGCCGCCTAACCGCGATAAAAGCGTCTCGTTGGTATTCCGGGTGTATTGCAGCCGGGCGTTTATGTCCCCGCTCGTCCGCTTCCCGAAGATCCGGATACCGGGCCTGAGCCGGTAGTCCACTGCGACGGTGAGTGACCTGTTCTGCTGTTTCTGGTCGGTCGTGTTCCGTCCGAACCGGGTCAATCCGTCCAATGTGGTAAAGTTGCCTCGGATCACCACGCCCGCGTTCAGATCGAAGACGAAGCCGATCAGAGGAGACAGGGAAGTCGTGGTCGTCCGGGTGATACCGGCTTCACCAGGATCCGAATCTCCCGCATTCGCCTGCGCGGCCGCGAGGGCCACCAGCCCCAGGTCGGTGTTCTTCCCCTTGCGTCTCGAGTACCCGCTGGACAGTTCGATGCGGCGGAAGCTCCGTCCGAAGTCGCCCATGCTCCTGAGATTGGGACTCCAGCGCAGGTTCACTTCAGGCCATGTGGTATTATCCTGCTTTCGGTTCAGATTCGAGGACCGGTTATGGGTCGACACCCATGTGGGCCTGATGGACAGGGTCGCGCCGCGAAACCGGATTCCCGTTCCCAGGTTGAAGGAAGACCGGTTCGCTTCCGACTCCTGGTTACGCTGGATGCCGGTAACTCCGCCGCCGGACCCCAGGGTATCGAACGGCACCGAGAAATTATCCGACAGTCCCATGCGTTCCCGCAAGGTCGGGCGGGATACCGCGTTGAAGAAGTTCTGGTTGCGACTGATCGTGTAGTTCAGGGTGACCGGCGTGAAGTTGCTCAAGACCGCGGCAAGCCGGTCCGACACGTTTCGTCGGAACCATCCGGCGTCTTCCGGTCTCGATCGTCGAGAAGATTCCCCGAGGACGTTCGATACCATTCTGGCCAAATTGAAGTTCGTTCGCACGCCCTGCTGGTTGCTGAACGTGATGGACCGCGCGTTTGGAGAAGCTCCGACGAGTTGCAGCTGTGGATTCCGGTTCTCCGCGTAAGACGTGGTAAAGTTGTAGGACGGCCTGAACCAGGTCGTGATACCGGGACGATAGTCGACGCCCAGATTCTGGCGGTAGCTGGTTTCCGGACCGAATTCCAGCTTGGTAAAAGATACGGTGGAATCGGATTTCATGTCGTTGGAAACCGCGAGGTTGTAATTCATCCTCAACGATCCGAAAGGTTCCATGATTGCCCGGATATTTCGGTTCAGATACCTGATGAAACGTTCGCCGCGGTCCGTACTTTCCGCCTCCGTTTCTCCGGTGTTTCCGGTCACGACGGACTGCCTCGCCCTGTTGAGGTAGATCCGCCTGTCGCGATTTACTTCCGAGAACAACTCCAGTCGTACGGGCAGCGGGTTGAATGTCAGTCCTGAAATAGACTCCGGCAATGGCATCCATCTGAGAATCGGCCACTGGATCTTCGAGCGCGGGGTCAGGTTGTAATGCAGTCGGGCCCGGTAGGAGCCGGACGTGTCGATCCTGGAGACCGAGTGACGGAAATACCTGGTCGACGTGAAATCTAACCGGACGCGCTCCAGGGTCCAGGCGACGAAGGGATTACTTGAACCGATACGCTTGGAGAAAGAAGCCGAAAACGAGCGGTCGTTGTTCTCCGTGCGCTGCGCTTCACGCTGTTCCTGGTTCAACAGGACGATATCGGACCCGACCTGCAACCGCGGCAGCCTCAGGTCGTTCTTCCAGCGGAGGCGGAGTGGAATGGACAGTCCCCAGTCTTCCGGCAGCATGTTTCCCAGATTCAACAGGGAGGAAAAGTTGATCAAAGTGGATCTGCTCCCCGATTCTTCACCGCCAATCCTGCGGAAATGACTGCCTACGCTTCTGACGGTTCCGAACACTGACAAAACGTCGGCGATATCGGCGTCGAACTTCAGCCGGCCGGCAAGTCCCCGGTCGCGCCTGACGTCGCCCGCCCTCAGTTCGTCCAACCAGAGCTCACCTCCCACCAGGGCCTGGTCGTAAGGATTGTAGATCCCCACCGAGATGTGGCGAATACGGGCCAGGGCGGGCGAACCCAGAACCCTGTACTGCCTGTTCCCCTCCAGCTCGACGATGGCCAGCGTGAGCCCCTCATTTCGAGGACCTTCCATGAATCGCACGGGACGTGAAATCCCGTCGCTCAGCGTGACCGCATAGGTCGTATCCGTTGTCGTCACCGTCCTCCGCGCTGTTTCCGTTTCGCTCTTGAGGACCGTCAGATCGTCGAAAACGACCCTGAGATGGTTCGCTTCATCCCATCCGGGCAAGACGCGCGTCCGATATTCGTAATAGTCGAATTCTCCGCTTCCGAATCGAATAAAAAAATCGGGCGATCGGCCTGGTTCGAAGTTGTCCGAACCGTGAATGTAAAGCCGCAGCGTGTTGTAGAGCGTATAGTCCTGGTCGGAATATAGCGTACGATAAGCCTGGGCGCTGTGGTGCGGTTGCAGGTTGGTATAGGTGATGATCAGCGACTGTTCCTTGTTCTGGAGACCGGTCACCCGGTCGTACTCGATGATCGCGCCGGGAGGCGACGTATATTCACCCGGATTGTCGTACGTGTTCTTCACGGCGACATCGAAAGTCTCTCCGGCGGTGGACAACGCGGAAGCAGGAACCGGATTGCCGGTGGAATCGGTTATCGCCCCGGTAAAGTCTTCCTGCCATTGGTTGCCGACGATATTGATGGAGGCGATACGCGTTTTTACTGGCTCGTCCACCTTCGTGATCCAAAGCCTGACCATTTCGATCCGGTCGAATCCCGGCATGCCCACCGAACCGGCGTAAGCGCGGTTCGCCAGGCCGGCAGCGCCTTCGGCCGTTTCCGCATCCGCATCCGCATCCGCACCGTCCTGGCGGCCCATGCCGTCCAACGACGGGTCCACACCGGCCGCCGCGCCGAGGATTTCGGTGTCCAGCGGTATGCGGTACATGCGCCAACTGTCCGGGTTGCCCCAGTTGGCGCGCTCCAGGTCGCCACCGGCTACGAGCACCGTGTCATCGTGGTCCGGACTCAGATTCACGGCGAATTCGAAATAGTCGTTTTGTAAGTCCAGAAAGCCGGAGTAATCGAGGTCTTCGGTATCGGGCCGACGGTTCTGGTCCGGATCGTTGGCATTCACTTCCGGTCCATTGATCTTGCTGTAATCGACCTGGTCGACCGGCACGGTACCGCCCTTCGTGCCCTCGAAGTGGAAGTTGTCCCCGTGTGGATCGGGGTTGTTCACCGGATCGTAACCGGCCTCCTCTTCATCCCTCAAACCGTCCATCCCGATATCTTCTTCCGGTTCCAGCAGGTTGTTGCCGAATCCGTCACTCCGGTCGTCTTCCGTATCCAGACTGCCGTTACCGTTGACATCCTCGCTGATTGCCCCAAGGTCGACATGCAGTTCGCCGCGATTCCCGTTCACCCATATCTCGATGAACCGGCTGCGCGTCTGGTCCACGTTGGCCCCGGAGAGCGGATGCATCAACCCGGCCCACCTGCTGAGCACGTCGCCCTGGCCGTTTTCCCGGCCGGGCGCGTTGAAGGTCGAGTCCGCAGACAAGCCGCCCCAGCGAAGGTCGGGTTCCGTGGGATCGTATTCCATGATCAGCACGTGCTGCAACTGGTCGCGGCCCGTGACCTCGCGGGTGGGGTAAATCTGGCGGACATCGACCTGCTCGAGGGGATTGTACCAGATCATCCGGCCCCGCTGCTGGTGTTCGTATCGATCGGGTGGGCTGGCCGGCCGCCAGCCGCTCCGGCGCACGCCCAGGTCTGTTTCCTCCTTGCTTCCTTCGAAATCGTCAATAAACCCGTCGCCCAGGATATTGGGGTTGGGAACGCTCTGAGCCAGCTCGGCCTCGATGATCAACGAGGACGATTCTTCCGCCAGGTCCGCGGGGGAGATGAAATCCACGAAGGAAGTCAGAAAGTCAGGTTCGAACGCCAGCCGCGTATCGATCCCCCACATCATGTACCGTCCGGTTTCTCGGCCGATCCGGGACTTCTGCTCCAGGGACTTGTCGGACCGGTATAGTAATGTGCCTTTGATCCAGGACTGTTCGCTGAACTGGTATTCACCCTGAAATCCCATCAGGGTGTTCGACACAGGCTTGAAGAAAGGGGCGAACTGGAACTGGACGGTCACGTCCGCATCCGGACTCAGGGCCTCCTCGTTCGTGAAACGGATCTGCCCGACTTCGTAGAGAATGATGTAATCGGTTCCCCGCTGCAGTTGCTGGCCGTTCAACCGCACGATTTCACTCCCCTCGATGATATTGGTCCGCCCGAGGGAGTACTGGGACAACTGGTTACGGTATTCGACCTCAAGGAAGTACTTGTGCAGCCTGCTGTGCTGGCTGAAGATCTGTTCGCTCGAAAGATTATAGAACCCGGGCGTTTCATCGGGAAGGCCTTCGCCCTGCGTATCCGGATAGGCCAGTTGGCCGGCGGATGTTACGGTCAGGGCGGGCGCGAAGGGATACTGGTCCGGGAAGATCAGTTCACCGCGCTCGAAATTGAACAACGCATAGTCGATGTCGACGATCCGGTCGGGCACGGAACCGGGGTCCACCCCCCTCCGGTCGAGCCCCAGCAACTGGATGAAGGGCGTCCCGTTCTCGTCGACCTCACTGTGCTCGCCCTCGGATTGCAACCTGTATATCCTCAGTTCGAAGTTGTTCGGATCGATGTCCGTCTGGCCGAGGTAGTACACATTCCGCCACTCGTACTGCCAGGTGTCCCACTGGGAGGGATCGTCCGGGGTGGCGGGAGGGCGCTCCTGCTGCCGCTTGAGCAGACGCAGCAGCGGGACGTCGCCTTCCAGGCGACCGTACTTTTTGACTTCTCCGTTCCGGTTCACGGTCTCGTAGTATACCCCGAGCATGTCGTCTTCCTGCAGGGGCGTGTTCAACGCGATGTAGCCGAATCGCTGGTTTACGTAGAATTCGTCGGATTCCAGGTACCTGAACTTCCCTTCCACGAATTCACCTGCCTCGGAGCCCTGGATGAGTACATTCTCCGAGTCGTACACGGGCGGGTCTGGATATGCATTGGCATTGACCAGCTTGGCCTGGTTGGTCAGGGTGAGCCGCCCCGACACGTAGACCTGGATGACACGCACCGAGTCATCCGCCGCGACGCGGGACCCGTTCGCGTCCCTGCGCGAGAAATCGCGGCGGTACCGTTCATCGATGAAATAATAGGTCCTGCGCCTGAAGTCGAGGTCCCGGATCGCCCGCTGAGACCCCTTGGTCCCGGCCTGGAACGTGGCGGATTCTCCTTCTCCCTTCTCCTGGCTGGCGATCGCGGTCAGGTGGAAGCTGCCGAGTTGGCCCGTCATTTTGACGCCAAACAATCCGGTGTGCTGCTGCGTATAGCCCGTGAACTCCGTGTTCTTCAGATCGAGAGAAACGTTACCCGCCTCGAAACTCTTCAGGATGCCGTTCCCATCCCGGCCGTCGTCGTAAACGTCCTGGTACCGAATGGCGAGGTTGTTGTCGAGGTCGGTGAACGCTTCGCTGTTCTGCTTGATGTTCACCTCGACCTTCTGGCCTATGTTCCCTGAAACCGTAAACTCCTGGTTCTGCTTCATGGAAATGTTCGGTGCGCGAGAGAACCGGTTTGTCGCCGTACTCGCGCTGCCTTCCGTCCATTCGCTGGCCATGTCCATCTCGATGCGCTGGTTCCCCAGAATACGGATAACGGGCGTGCCGCCGCCCAGAAAAGTAGGCAGGTTCACCGGCAGATCGAGGGTCAGAAGGCCTTCCTGGCTCAGTCGGGTTTCGGTGTCGAAGACGTAGGACAGCACGGACGTTCGCCACAGTTTTTTAAATTGAGCCGCACTGCGAAGTCGGTAATATTGGTCAAAGGAGAGGACCAGGGGCACGCGGCGGCCAAGCCCCCGTTCCGCGTCGATGAAAGCCAGTAGCAGGAGGTCGGGATAGACGACTGTCCGGCCGCCCAAAGGCCACGGCCGGTCGGAGAGGGTACGCAGTGCCGGTCTGTTTTGCCCGCGGGCGATTTCGTCGACCTCATCGAAAGCAACGACGTGCAGGCGCGCGCTTTCGAGCCGGATCGCCGGGCCTTCCGCCAGTGCGGAGAAGGTCCACAGGGATATCAGCACGTGGCTGAAGACAATCGGACAAATGCGTTTCATAGGTTTACGAAAATAAACCGGGGGAGCGACACTCGCAACACCTGATCATACGTCGGAAGGACGCCCGGCGGGTACCTCGCGTTCCATCGCGGGAACCCCGGAGGTAAAAGACTTGACAGGGACCGGAGCCGGGATTAGAGTACGCGGGGACCCGTCGGAATCCGATTTCAATAAAGAACCCAGGAGTTCGCTTCCCATGGAACAGCAAGCCGCCGAATTGACCACGGGTGGGTGGGTCTTTCTCGTGATCGCATGGACCGTGATCACAGGGTTGACCGCCGCTTGTTTTATCCGGGTAAGAAAGCTGAAATAGGATCCTGCCCCCACTCGGTTGTCCCGGGTTCTCCCGTCAAGTCTCCCAATCCGCCTCCCGCTCCGCCATAAATCGCTGCCGATCCTCCGGTGTCGACTACTCGCCGTCCGCCTCGGACCACGTGCTCCGAACAACGCATGCCATCCCGTGCAAAACGCGGCATGCCGTCCCATCCTAAATGCGCGCCCTGCTTGACATTTGGACGTTTTTGCCTTATCCTGTAACGGTTTTCCCGACTTGGAACGATGCCTGTAAAGGACAGCCATGCGGATCATCGTCAAATGTTTCGCCGGGTGCAGGGACGCGGTGGGTTCGACATCGGTTTCCGTGGAGTTCCCGGACGGCACTACCGTGGGCGAGGCCTTTGCGGAACTCATTGATTCATATCCCGCACTGGCGAGTTATGACCGGAGCGTGATGCTGGCCGTGAACCGAGATTACGCCGACCGGCAGGTCGTGCTCGCGGATGGCGACGAACTGGCGTGCATTCCGCCTGTGAGCGGCGGCACTACACGACATTGACGCGGATCAGCGGCGGCGGACTCGGTCACCGGGATTGACGCGGATTCGATTCCCAGTGTTGACGCGGTTCAGCGGAGGCGGATTCGATCGCCAGCGTTGACGCGGATCAGCGGCGGCAGTCTTCGATAAAGGACGAAATCAGGCCCGTGTACAAGATCACTGACGAATACATCAAGCCGGATGCCCTCTTCGAGTGGTCCCTCAAGCCCCACCACGGCGCAGTAGTCACCTTCGCCGGTACCGTGCGGGACAATACGGACGGACGGCGGACGCTGCGGCTGGAATACGAGGCCTATGCCGAGATGGCCGAAGCCAAGATGCGGGAAGTGGGCGCGGAAATCCGCGAAAGATGGGGTATAGAAGACGTCGCCATGATTCATCGGGTCGGCACACTCGAAATCGGGGAGATCAGCATCCTGATCTCTGTGGCGTCCCCTCACCGCAAGAACGCATTCGAGGCCTGTTCCTACGCGATCGACCGCGTCAAACAGATCGTGCCCGTCTGGAAGAAGGAAATCTGGGCAGACGGGGAGCGGGAATGGGTGGAACGCAATACCTGAAATCCGGTCTCTGTCATGATAAACCTGGACCACGGCGCGGCGCCGCCGGTTGACTCCCGTGTCATCGAAGAGATGGCGTCCTGCCTCCGCGAAAATACCGGCAATCCTTCAAGCCTTCACCAGGCCGGTGCGCAGGCGCGCAACGTACTGGAACTGGCACGTGGCCGGGTCTCGGCACTGATAGGCGCCGATCCCGGCGAGATCGTATTCACCGCAAACGGAACGGAAGCGGACAACCTGGCCGTCAAGGGGCTGGCCCAGGCCAGAGCGAATCACGGGCGGCACATCGTCATTTCCAGTATCGAGCATCACGCCGTGCTGTATGCCGCGAAGGCGATGGAACGACAGGGATTCACGGTCACCCGGGTTCCGGCAGACGGGGACGGCATCGTGCCGCCCGACGGGATTGCGCGGGCCATGCGGGACGACACCATCCTCGTTTCCGTCATGCTCGCAAACGACGAAACAGGTACCATTCAGCCCGTGCGCGAAATCGCCGAGATCGCACGCGGCAACGGCGCGGTCATCCATACCGACGCCGTGGCCGCGATGGGGCGCCTCCCCGTAACCGTACACGATTTGGGCGTCGATGCATTGTCCATTTCCGCACGACCCCTGAACGGCCCGCCCGGCGCCGGCGCCCTCTATGTGAAGGCGGGTACCCGGCTTCGTCCCCAGGTGGAAGGGGGCGCGCAGGAAGACGGCCGCCGCGGCGGACATGAGAACATCCCCGCAATCGTGGGTTTCGGCAGGGCGGCTGATCTGGCGGCGGAGGAGTTGCCGGCCCGGATCGACCGGTTGAAGCGGCTGGATGCATCGATGTTGCTTGGCCTGAAGGAACGACTGCCGGATGTCTCCATCAATGGGCATTCCCGCCAGCGCATGCCGGGTCACCTGAACCTGTGGATACCGGAGGCCGACGGGGAATCCCTGGTCCTGATGCTCGACGCCCGGGGGATTGCCGCTTCCGTTGGGTCCTCCTGCACCGCCCAGGTGTCCAAGCCGTCCCACGTGCTCCTGGCCCTGGGACGGACGGCGGCCGAAGCCCGCTGCTCGCTGCTGCTCACCGCCGGTCCGGACACGGGCGAAGGCGAGGTCGGCGAGGCACTGGACGCCCTGGCCGAGGTCGTGGGAGCGTTGCGGGGCATCGCGGGTGTGAGCGCATGATGAGGCCGGCAATGACCCTGGATACTTTCGGCCTGCTCTGTCCCGTGCCGATCATGAAAACCGCGTCGGCCATCCGCGAGATCTCCGTGGGCGAAGTCCTGGAGGTGCTGGCCGACGATCCCCAGATCCTGGAGGACATGCCGGCCTGGTGCGCGAGCAATGGACACGCACTGCTCGACACCATAGAGGAAAACGAAGAATTCAAACTATACGTGCGAAAGGTAAAATGATTGCTCTGGCGTACCGCCGGGTGTAGATTGCGCAACGAGATTCGGTTCTCGCAAATGATTCAACAGGAACGATACACCGTTATGCCGCCGGCAGGAGAAAAAGATGGCTCATGAAGTGACCATGCGGGACGTGGTGGACCGACTGAAGCAGATCATGTACCCGGGATTCGACCGCGACATCGTCTCCTTCGGCCTGGTTAAAAATGTACAGGCCTCCGGCGGCCACGTGGCCTTCAGCCTGGCCTTTTCCACGCAGGACGAAGCTTTGCGGCGCCAGATCACCATGACGGCGAAAGAAGCGGTGGAGCGCATCCCCGGGGTGCACGACGTGCAGATCACCGGTCCGCCGCCGGGACAATCGGCCACGGCACAGGGCCCCGCGGCGGGGCAATCGGGACAGCCCGGGCAGCCCGGGCAACCCGGCAAGATCGAACTGCCCGGCGTAAAGACCATCGTGGCGGTGGCCAGCGGCAAGGGCGGCGTGGGCAAATCCACGGTCTCGGTGAACCTGTCGGTGGCCCTGGCCGACGCCGGCGCGAGCGTGG
>MKWU01003034.1_pt1 | contig 23148 bp, 18 predicted proteins | sample 809101 | NCBI WGS metagenome assembly MKWU01 (sample SAMN05860141, study PRJNA318959) | sponge metagenome | host: Aplysina aerophoba | place: Slovenia: Piran, Adriatic Sea, Gulf of Piran | collected 2013-05-07 | reverse complement strand
GTCCCCGGAACCAGGGCAGGATCTGGTTGGCGTAGTAGCCTCGATTGACCGCGAGTGTCCGGGGCTTCCAGTTCCTCTGGTAGCGCTGGAACACTTCCTCGGCGACGGCCTCGAACAGAAGTGCCTCCGTCGGGACCTTTCCATCACTCCGGATTGCGGCAAGCATTGTCCGCGCCTGCTCGCGGGCTTCGCCTGTGCTCATGTCGGCGGCATCGCCGACGATCTTCCAGAGTCTCTCACCTTCGAACTGGGTTGCGATGAAGTAGCACTTCCTTCCGGTCGGGTAGACGCGGACGCCGAATCCTCTGAGACTGGCGTCCCGGATATCCCGGTTGGTCCTTCGTGGCCGAAGAGCCTTGATGCGTGCCTGAGTGAGTCGTGTTGTGGCCATGGATTCCCCCTTGACGTGAGTTGCAGGCACGGGAAAATCCATTGCAGAATCTTCCCGAAGTTGCATCCGGGAGAGTGAACATGGGTCGTTTATTCAATAGGTTAGCACCGCAGGTGCGTGTTGGGGTGTGCTCCACGAGATCACTGAACAGAAGGAAGTCACGCGGCCTCTGACAGCCTTGAGCGCCACGGCGCGCCGGCCGCAGGATATTCCCGAACTGATGGCCCAGGCCTTTTCCATCTTTGCTGGCGAAAGACCCCGGCCGGTCCACCTATCGATCCCGATCGATGTTCTCTCTCGGGAAATCGGAGATGACTGGCGACCGGTACCCCTGCCCGCAAGGCCCGGGCCGGCGGCTGGACTTGCGGACGAGGCGGCAGCACTGCTGCGTGACGCCACACGGCCCGTCATCATGGTTGGGGGCGGCGCGGCGGAAGCGGGTTCCGGTCTCACCCGGATCGCCGAATCTCTCGGCGCCGCCGTCATCGCCAGCACCGCCGGCAAGGGGATCGTTCCGGATGACCACCCCTTGAGTCTCTCCGCCAGCACGGTTCGCGAGGAAGTCCGCCGCTTCCTCGGCCAGGCCGACGTCATTCTTGCGGTCGGCACGGAACTCTCCGAGACCGACAGTTTCGTCGAACGCCTCGACATCGGCGGCCGTCTCATCAGGATCGACATCGATTCGGGCAAGATGAACGATCTCTATCCCGCTGACCTTGCCATCATTTCAGACGCCGCTCCCGCGATCGAACGACTGGCCTGCCTGCTCGAGGACCATGATGGCGCTGCCTTGCGGCGGGACACCGAGAGTTCCATCAGTCACATCCGGTCCGCCATGATGGCCAACCTGACAACGTCCGAACGACAGCATGTCAGACTCCTGGAACGCCTGCGATCCTCGACGCCGCGTGACACGGTGTTTGCCGGCGATGCCTGCCAACTGGTCTACACCGGAGCGTTTGCCTTTCCGGTCTTCGGGCCCCGCCAGTGGTTCTACCCTGCCGGGTACTGTGCCCTTGGCTGTGCACTTCCCAACGCCATCGGCGCCATGCGTGCGCCCGGCGAGCGTCCCGTCGTCGCCATCGCCGGCGATGGCGGTTTCATGTTCACCATGCCCGAACTCATGGTCGCCAGTGACCTCGGGCTTGCGTTGCCGGTGATCATCTGGGAAAACGGCGGCCTCAAGCAGATCCAGGATGATCTCGACAGCCGCGGCATCCACCGGGTGGGGGTGGAGGGGAGCAATCCGGATTTTCTGATGCTCGCCCGCGCCTGTCATGCTCATGCTGTTCGCCCGGACAGTCTCGATGGCTTTGCAGATGCCGTCATTGACGCTCTCGAGGCATCGAGGCCGACCATCATTGCTGTCGAGGAGGGTGCCTCCTGGCTCCTGGCAGATGACATCTGAGAGACTGGTGTGATGAGAACCGCATTCCGTTCGGCGAACGACCTTGCCGGCATGATCCGGCGCCGGGAAATCGGCGCGGTGGAACTCCTCGAGCTCTACCTGGAACGCATCGATACCCTTGATTCGTCCATCAATGCCGTGATCTGGCAGGATCGCGAAGGAGCGCTGGAAACCGCGAGAGCTGCGGATGCACGAACCGTCGCCGGCGGCGACCTGCCTCCTCTGCACGGTGTGCCCATGACGATCAAGGAGAGCTTCGACATTGCCGGTGCCCCCACCACCTGGGGGGATCCCGCCTTCCGGGACAACATCGCCAGGCATGACTGCGTTGCCGTGGAGCGTCTGAAAGTCGCCGGCGTGACCCTCTTCGGCAAGACGAATGTCCCGCTCAATCTTGCCGACTGGCAGAGCTTCAACGACATCTACGGAATCACCTCGAATCCCTGGGATACCGAACGGACACCCGGGGGGTCCTCGGGAGGTTCCGCCGCCGCCTTGGCTGCCGGACTGACCGGTATCGAAACCGGCAGCGACATCGGTGCGTCGATACGCAATCCGGCTCACTACTGTGGTGTTTTCGGTCACAAGCCGAGTTTCGGAATCTGCCCGCCCCGGGGGCAGGCCCTGCCCGGAATCCTGACGGGTCCCGACATGGCAGTCATCGGGCCGCTGGCGCGTTCAGCGGGCGATCTAGAGATTGCACTGAAGGTCATGGCCGGACCGGACACCCTCGATGCCGCTGGCTGGCGACTCGAACTTCCCGCCCCCCACGCCCGGAGTCTCGGCGACCTGCGTGTTGCCGTGATGCTCGAGAGCGGATTGTCCGAGGTGGACGGCGCCTACCTCGACATGCTGCAGGACCTGGTGGACGGCATCGCTCGCAAGGGAGCCACGGTCAGTGATGCGGCGCGGCCCGATGTCGACTTGCGCGATGTCCACGAGATCTACATCCAGATGCTTCGCGCCGCCACCAGCGCCCGGTTGCCGCAGACGAAGCTGGAGGAATTCCAGGCGGCACGCGCGCGGCTCGACCCCGGTGACACCAGCTACCTTGCCCTGATGACCCGTGGCAACACCATGGCCCACCGCGAGTGGATGGCGCTCAATGAACGGCGTGAACATATCCGCTGGGCATGGCGCCATTTCTTCGAGGACTGGGACGTTCTGGTCTCGCCCGCCGCTGCCTCCACGGCCTTTCCCCATGATCACGCCGGCGAACGGCACGATCGCACCATACGGGTGAACGGCCACGAAGTTCCCACCACCGACCAGATGTTCTGGGCCGGATTTGGTCTCATGGCCCTGCTTCCGGGAACCGTGGCCCCTGCCGGCATCAGCCGCGATGGCCTGCCGGGCGGCATCCAGATCACGGGACCGTGGCTGGGAGACCTCACGACAATCCAGGTAGCCCACCTGATCGAACGGGAGTTCGGCGGTTTCCAACCGCCTCCCGGGCTTTGAATCCCCGAGCGTGAGGTTCCGAATGATGGAGACAGTTCGTGTCCGATGACCTGCGTCTTCTCGTTCTGGCCGAAGATCCAGACGCGGTCGTTTCCACCATAGAACGCCGGTTCACCGGACTGCGGATCACCACGGTTGCACAGTTCGACAAGCTGGCAGAGGCAATCGGGAGCGATCCCCATGTCGCCTACACCGAACGATTCCAGGAAGGCCCCTTCCCGCGTGATGTCCTCTTCAGCCAACCGTCACTCAGGTTCGTTCATGCCTCGGGTGTCGGTGTCAATCATCTCGTTCCCTGGGATCCGGCGCGGGTGGATGTGTGCAACGCCGCCGGCGTTCAGGATGAGGCGATGGCCCAGTTCGCCATCGCCCGGCTGATCGCCATGACCTGCCACTTCTTTCGCTACCACGAACAGCAAATGCAGAGGATCTGGAAGCGACACGATGCGCTGCGCTCGACGGGAGGAACGCTGACTGTCGTCGGTCTCGGCAGGATCGGCCAGGCCTGTGCACGGATCGCGGGGTCACTGGGCATGACGGTCCATGGCGTGAAGGCCCGGGTGGAAGCCGTACCGGGAGTCGCTCGCGTGGTGGGTCCAGATGACATCAACGATGTTCTCGCCGTTTCGGACTACGTGATCGTCGTCACACCGCTCACCGAGGCCACGCGGGGCCTTATTGGACGAGATGCCATCGCCGCGATGAAACCCGGAGTCATGATTCACAACATGTCACGTGGCGGGGTGGTGGATGAAGCAGCGCTCGTGGAGGCTCTCGAAAGTGGCCATGTGAGGGCCGCGTCCCTGGATGTCTTCGAAACCGAACCCCTGCCTGCAACGAGCGTGCTCTGGGGCATGGAGAATGTGCACATTACGCCGCACAACGGAATCATGATGACCTGGGGAGACTACATTCACGATGCCATCGAGGTGTTTCTGGCAAACCTCGACCGATACATCAACGGTATCGCGCTGGAGAATGCTGTCGATCCCTTCAGGGGATACTGATCACGCCTGCAGCCAGGCCAGGGCAATGCGGCGGTAGAGTTCGACCGCCCTTTCGACATCGCTCACCATGACGTGTTCATCGGTCCTGCCACTCATGCCGAGGCGCCCCGGGCCGATGATGACCATGGGAAGATCGAAAGCAGGCGCCAGGATTGTTGCGTCGGAATAGTAGGATGCGCCGCCAGGCTCAGCCGGTGCTCCACGTTCCGCCGAAACGACGTCGAGGCACAGGCGTGCAAAGGGATGATCCCTTTCAGTTTCGACCGCCGGCTTGTGATCCAGGCGTTCGAGTTCGAGGTCATGACCGACATGATCGAGAATGTGCTTTTCGACCACGTCGGACACCATCCCCGGCAGCGTGCGTACATCGATATCGACTTCGCACCTGTCCGGGGTCAGGTTGACCACCGTTCCGCCTTCGATGCGTCCCGCACTCACGGTCGGCAGCCCAAGCAGGGGGTGGGAGCAATCATGGAAGGTCAGTGACCGCAGGGAGTAAAGGACATCAGCCATGCGTTCGATGGCGCTGCCGCGGGTTCCTTCCCCGGCCGATGGATGACCGGACGATCCATGGGCGGTCAGGCGCAGCCACAGAGCGCCCTTCTCCGCCAGCAGCACTTCCATCGACGTCGGCTCACTCACGAGCAGGGCCCCGGCACCTTCCAGGGCGCGGGACCGCGAGAGTTCGGCCGCACCAAGACAGTTCGAGCTTTCGCCGGCGGTGAAGGCGAGGACAAGATCACCGGCAAGCGCCGCCGTTCCGGCCGCAAGTGATTCCGCGGCCACGATCATCGCCGCCATGCCGCCCTTCATGTCGGCTGCACCGCGGCCATGGAGAGCGCCATCGATGATCGCCGCGCCAAAGGGATCGTGCGTCCATTCCTCACGACCAAGCGGAACGGTGTCGAAGTGGGCGGAGAACACGAGGGCCGGCCGTTCTCCCCTCCCTCCCAGTCGCGCCACCACGTTGGCCCGGCCGGGGGTGAATTCGTCGAGAACGCTTTCGAGGCCGGCCTTCCGGAGGCGGTCGTAGACGATCCGCGCGATGTCGATCTCGCGGCCCGGAGGATCGCGGGTGTCCATCCTGACCAGCGTCTGCAGAAGTTCCGTCACACTGGACCGTTCCATGACCGCCCCGCTTGCGTCATCCGGCGGGCACTTTGCCACGACACGTGTCACTGACAAGACAGGAATGGCGCGATACCATGGACACATCGTCGCCAGGAGGGGCGCAGTCATGGCACGAGACAGCCGTTACGACATCCTCTTCGAACCCGTACGCATCGGACCGGTCACGGCTCCCAACAGGTTCTATCAGGTGCCGCACTGTTCGGGCATGGGTTTTGCCCTTCCGCAGACTCTCAATGCCATGCGCGGGATCAAGGCCGAAGGCGGCTGGGGTGTCGTGTGCACCGAGTACTGCTCCATCGATCCTTCTTCGGATGATTTCGGGCACCACTACTGCACCTTGTGGGATGACGACGACATCAGCGTCCAGGCCGCCATGGTCGAGGCCGTACACCGGCACGGGTCGCTCGCCGGGGTCGAACTGTGGCACGGCGGCTATGCCACCAACAACGGCCTCACCCGGGCCGTTCCGGCGGCCCCGATGTCCATGCCGGTGTGGCATGGCTTCACGCAGACCAGGGCCATGGACAAGGCCGATATCCGGGAGTTCCGCCGCCTGCACCGGCTGTCGGCCCTTCGCGCCCGGGAAGCGGGATTCGATCTTGTCTACGTCTATGCGGCGCACGGCTATCTCCCGGCCCAGTTCCTTTCACCGGTCCAGAACCAGCGCGGGGATGAATACGGGGGCAGCTTCGAGAATCGCGCGCGGCTGATCCGGGAATTGCTGGAAGAGACCCATGAAGCTGTCGGAGACCGGTGCGGCGTCGTGCTCCGTTTCGCTGTCGACAACCTTGATGACGACACGGGTATCACATGCGACGGCGAGGGACGGGATCTTGTCGAGTACGTGGCCGAACTCCCGGACCTCTGGGATGTGAACATTGCAAACTTCCCGGCCGATGCCCGTACGGCGCGCTTCGCCGAAGAGGGCGCCCAGGAAGACTACATTGCCTTCGTCAAGCAGGTGACCACCAAACCGGTTGTGGCAGTCGGCCGCTACACGTCGCCGGATCGCATGGTCTCGGTCATCAACAAGGGGCTCATGGACCTCATCGGCGCGGCCCGTCCCTCCATCGCCGATCCCTTCCTTCCGGCCAAGATCCGGGATGGCCGCCTCGAGGACATCCGCGAGTGTATCGGCTGCAACATCTGCATACTCAGCAACGGTCTGGGCGTACCGCTGAGATGCACGCAGAATCCGACAATGGGTGAGGAGTGGCGCCGGGGATGGCATCCCGAAACCATTACCCGCGCCTCGTCGGAAGAGAAAGTGCTGGTGGTCGGCGCCGGGCCCGCCGGACTTGAGGCGGCTCTCGCCGCCGGTCGCCGGGGATACCAGGTGGCGCTTGCCGAGGCCACCACCGAGCTCGGAGGGCGGGTGACCCGGGAGGCGACCCTGACAGGTCTTTCGACATGGTCGCGGGTCAGGGACTGGAGACTGGGCCAGATCGCCAAACTCGCCAACGTGGACATCTACCGGTCGAGCAGACTGAACGCCGACCAGGTCCTGGAGTTCGGCTTCGGGCATGTGTGCATCGCCACCGGCTCGACGTGGCGGCACGACGGGACGGGGCGTTCCAGTTTCACACCATTCGAGGGTCATGAACTTGATGGAATCCTCACGCCCGACGACGTCATGGAAGGAACACCCATCGACGGTCCGGTGCTGGTCTATGACGACGATCATTTCTACATGGGTGGTGTCATTGCCGAGACGCTTGCCGGACGCGGTCTTGATGTCGTTGTCGCCACCAGCGCCGGAATTGTGTCGCCTCTCTGCGCGCATACGCTCGATCAGGGACGTATCGAGGCCCGTCTCATCGAGATCGGGATCGTTACCTGGACGTCGCGCCTGTTGCGCGGCTTCGATGGCGGCCAGGCGGTTCTTGCCCACGCATCCGGATCAGAGGATGTCACGATTCCCTGCAGGAACATCGTCGTCGTCACGTCCCGACAGCCAGCCGACGCTCTGTGGAAAGAGATGATGGCCCGCCAGGCGGAGCACGCCGGCGCCGGTCTGAAGAGCGTCCGGCGTATCGGCGATTGCGAGGCGCCACAGACCATTGCGGCGGCGGTCCACGCTGGCCACCTCTATGCGAGAACACTCGACTCGGTGGATCACGTGAAGCGCGACAGGGTCCTGGTGGCGCCAGGCGGGGACTCTTCCTGATTGAACGCGCCGCAGGCGCCCTCCCCCACCCGCAGCGCGCTGCTCTCCGGAAACGGGGCAGCACTCGTCCTCGTCGTTGCCTGGGGCATGAACTTTCCCCTGATCGAGCAGCTGCTGGGTCACTGGGACATCCTCTCGACGACGCTGTCGCGCCAGGTCATCGGAGCCACTCTTCTCGTCATGTTGCTGTGGGTGCGCACACGTCGTTTCCCGATCCACCGTGCGCTGCCCTGGCGGCGCATGGCCATCCTCGGATTCGCGGGCCCGTTCTGCGCATCGCTGTTGACCACGCTCGCCGTATTCTCGGCCGGGTCCGTTGCGGTTGCCATCGTCTACGCCATGGCGCCCCTGGTCGCTGCCGTGGTGGCCCGGATGTTCTTCGCGATCCCATCCTCCCGGGGCGTCATCATCGGCATCGCCCTGGCTGTGACCGGCGGACTCGTTGTCAAGATCCACGAGTTCTCGAACGCGAGCGTGACGGGTGGCGAGGGGTTCATGCTTCTCGCCCTCGTGGGCTGGACGTGGCATTCAATTGCCGCACAGAGGTGGCTCAAGGGCTTCAGCCAGACGGAAATCGCCGCCTACACCATCCTGCCGGGAAGTGTCCTTCTCACCGTCACGGTGTTCATCGCCTGGGCATCGGGTCTCGTGACCCTGCACGCACCACTGACCAACACGACAATCTCTCTTGCCGTCGCCATCGGTGTTGTTCCCATCGCGCTCGGCAACCTCATGTGGCACGTCGGAGTCAACAGGCTGGGCGTGACACCCATGGCCCTTTGGGGAAACCTGGTGCCGGTCGCCGCCATCGGTCTCGCTGTCTGGTTCGGCACCATACCTCAACCCGCACAGATCGCCGGAGGTCTCATCATTCTGGCCGGCGTCGTCTATGCCCAGATCACGTCACTCAGACACCCATGAGCACGCTGGCCAGGAATCACCCGTATCGCCAGGTCCCGGCGAACTAGAAAGTTACGTCCGTGCCGAGTCCTCGAATGAACGCATTCAGAGGCTCCTGGCTGCGCTTGGCAATGCACTCCTTGATGATCGGCACCTGCGCCGGCCGGACCTCGAAACCGAACGGCATATCCTCGCCAAAGGTCTTCTCCCAGGCGGGCATGAGCGCAATCAGATCGGTCATGGTGTAGGAGTCGGGCATGGGCTGGTTCGGGTTGATGGTCTTGGCAAACTTCATGATTTGAAGGAATGTTCCAGGAAAGAACCGCTGCGGCAGCAAAACCCCCATGCGGCCGCTGCCGGGCGCCGAGATTTGGCACGCAATGCAAACTCAGTTTCCTGATCGGCACGACATCGGCACTGCCTTGGAGTACGACGCCACAGGTGGAAGGCTCCGGCACAGTATCCGTCTCGCGCACCTGTCGGTTGCGGATGATGCGTGTGCGATGCCGTGGGGATTCGAAGCGCGGACCGCGTTGGATATGGGCTGAGCGGGGTTCAGTCGCGCGTCAGCTTGCGGTCGGCCCGCCTCATCCAGGCGGTGATGAGCGGCAGGAACCAGGGATTGCCGCCATAGAACGGGATGGTACGGAAGGGTCTGTCCGTCAACACCGTTCTGGCGTCACTGTCACCGAGAATGCGCTGTGCCGTCTTGTGTCCGAGCCAGGTGCCCATCGGCACTCCGGATGCGCACCAGCCCATGGCGTAGTGGATGCCGTCGGCGAATCCGTTGTGGGGCAGGAAATCGAATGGAAAGGCTACCTGTCCGCTCCAGCAGTGTGTCAGTTTCGTTCCCTCGAGACCCGGCACGACTCTCAGCAGTTCCCCATGGAGCTGCCGCGCCTTGACCAGGATCGATGTGTTCCCTTCTCCCGTGGTGCCGCCGAACAGCAACCGCTTGCCGTCTTCTGTCGGCCGCAACCACAGCGGTGAATTGCGGTTCTCTATCATCGGACGCCCCCGGGGCAGGACCTTCTTCATGAGAACCGGATCAATGGCCTCGGTCACGACATTGAAGGCCTGGACCGGAACCACCCTGCGGCGGTGCCAGGGAAGCGCTTTCGGCGTATAGCCGTTGGTGGCGACCATGACGTCACGCGCCGCCACCTTGCCCTTTGGCGTGGAAACGACGAAACCCCGGCGCTGCCGTTCGACACCTGTCACCGGACAGTATCCGATCACGGTCGCACCCTGGGCTCGGGCGCGGTCGAGCAGACCCTGGTGGTACAGCCCGGCATGGATGAGGCCGTTGCCGTGCAGCACCTGACCACCGTGATAGAGATCGCTCGCCACCTCTTCGTTAAGCCTTTCGGGCGGGACCATGTCGGCCTCCACAGGAACCCCGTCGGCCTTCATCATGGCGAGGTCGCGCTCAAGTTTCTCGTACACCTTTCTCGATGGTGCGGTGATGAGACGGCCCGTGTTCTTGTAGAAGCAGGCAATCTGTTCATCGCGGATGAGACTTGCCGCAAAGTCGTGGGCCGTAGCGGCTTCGCGGGCGATTTCGCCGGCGGCCTCCCGGCCAATGCGCCGAACCATGTCGCCGTACTTGAACCACACGGTGCGGCCAAGATAACCGGAATTGCGGGTGCTGGCGCCGTGACCCGCAGCCTCGGCATCGAGAACGAGAACATCGCGGCCCCCTCGCGCGAGGGTGAGCGCCGCCGACAGTCCGACATTGCCGGAACCAATGACCACGACATCCGTGCTGTCAGGCGGCGCTGACTCATCGAGCCGGGGGCGGGGCGCGAGATCCCACCAGTACGATGCCTCCTGGAAATCTTCCGCAAAGATATCCTGCATGGCCTCGATGTCCCCCGTATCGCATGTTGCCGCCATCGCCAAAGGGAGAGTGGTGGCGCCTCCCCTGCCGCTTGATATGATCCGCGCAACGCGGTTCAACCTTGGGAGGAGAAAGCGATGCTCTCCGGGAGAATGATGGACAGGCCCCTGCTGGTCATCGACATTCTACGCCATGCCGCCGAGGCATTCCCAGTATCAAGGGTCATTTCCCGCACCGTGGAAGGGCCGGTCCACCGCTACACCTACGCCGATGCATTCAGGCGAACCGCCAGACTGGCCCATGCCCTTGAGCAACTCGGAATCGGTGACGGCGACCGTGTCGCCACCATCGCGTGGAACACATACAGGCACTTCGAACTCTACTATGGAGTCTCCGGCATTGGCGCCGTCTGTCACACCATCAATCCACGTCTGTTTGCCGATCAGCTCGACTACATCGTCAACCATGCCGAAGACAGGGCGATCTTTGTCGATCTCGACCTTGTGCCGCTCGTCGAGCAGCTCGCCGACAGGTTTGGCAGCGTGCGTCATGTCGTCATCATGACCGACCGCGGGCATATGCCTCGGACGTCACTCAAGGAGGCGCTCTGCTACGAGGAACTCCTCGAGGACAGGCCGGAGACCTTCGACTGGCCCTGCCTTGACGAAAACACCGCGGCGGCCATGTGCTACACGTCGGGCACGACAGGCAATCCCAAGGGATCGCTCTACAGCCATCGTTCCACCGTCCTTCACGCTCTGGGAGTCCTGGCGCCGGGCGTTTTTCCTCTCAACCGCGACGCAGTGATCATGCCGGTGGTGCCGATGTTCCATGTCCAGGCCTGGGGTCAGCCCTACGCGGCGCCGATGTGCGGGGCGTCACTCGTCCTTCCCGGTGCGAGTCTCGATGGCGAAAGCCTCCGTCAACTGATGGAATCCGAAGGCGTGACGATGGCGCTGGGCGTGCCCACCATCTGGCTGGGACTGCTGGCCTGGCTGCGCCAGTCCGGTGAGAACCTCTCCACCGTCACCCATCTCCTGACCGGTGGTTCCGCTGCTCCACTCTCCATGTTCAAGGCCTGGGAGGAAGAATACGGTATCGAGGTCGTGCAGGGCTGGGGAATGACGGAAACCAGCCCCGTGTGTGCCTGCGGCGCCTATGGCAGCGTCCTCGATGCTGCCGAAGGTGATGAACGCTACGTTCAAAAGCTGCGCCAGCAACGCCTCTTCGGAGTTGAGCTGCGTCTCGTCGATGACGATGGCCAGTCCGTACCCACGGACGGCATCACCCAGGGGGAACTCCAGTGCCGCGGCCCATGGGTCATCGACAGCTACTACGATGACGATGCAGCGAGTGCCGCGGCCTTCACCGATGACGGCTGGTTTCGCACGGGCGACGTGGCGACCCTTGCCCGCGAGAGCATGCTGCAGATCACGGACCGCACGAAGGACATGATCAAGTCAGGCGGCGAGTGGATCAGTTCCATCGATCTCGAGAACGAGGCGATGAGTCACCCGGCGGTCGCCGAGGCCGCAGCCATCGCCATGCCCCATCCACGCTGGCAGGAACGCCCGATGCTGGTCATCGTCCTCAAGGCGGACCAGACTGCGGACTCCGGCGACATCCGCCGCCACCTCGAAGGACGCATTGCAAGGTGGTGGATGCCGGATGATATCGTGTTCGTGGATGACCTCCCCCACACGGCGACCGGAAAGGTCTCGAAGCTGCAGTTGCGCGAGCGTTTCCACGATCATGTCCTGCCCACTGCCTGATCAACCTTCAAGGAGCGCCATGCCCTCTCAACAGACCTCCAGGATCGAACACCTCCTCGAGCGTGTGGCCGCGTTCATGGACGAGAACATCTATCCTGCCGAGGCACTCTACAAGGAACAGGTGAAGGAGTACGGCTGGACCAAGGCGCCACCCGTCATCGAGGAACTCAAGACGAAGGCGCAGGCGCAAGGACTGTGGAACCTGTTTTTGCCCGACAGCGAACGGGGTTACGGTTTGTCAAACCGAGACTATGCGCCCCTGTGCGAACTCATGGGGCGCAGTCCCATCGCTCCTGAAGCGTTCAACTGTTCGGCGCCGGACACCGGAAACATGGAGGTCCTGGAACGCTTCGGAACCGACGAGCAGAAACACGAATGGCTTGAACCACTGCTCGCCGGCACCATCCGTTCGGCTTTTGCCATGACCGAACCCGATGTGGCCTCCTCGGACGCCACGAACATCCGCACGCGCATTGAACGTCACGGCAACGGGTACCGGGTCCACGGCCGCAAGTGGTTCATCTCCGGGGCCGGCGATCCACGCTGCAGCATCCTGATTGTCATGGGAAAGACCGATCCCGACGCCGAGCGCCACAGGCAGCAGTCCATGATTCTCGTGCCCATGGACACCCCCGGTGTCAGGGTCATTCGTCCCATGAGAGTCTTCGGCAACGATCACGCACCGCATGGCCACATGGAGGTCGACTTCGACGATGTCAGGGTGCCGGCGTCGAACCTGCTGCTCGGTGAAGGCCGGGGCTTCGAAATCGCACAGGGCCGTCTCGGGCCCGGCCGCATCCATCACTGCATGCGATTGATCGGACTCTCGGAGAGATGCCTCGCCATCATGTGTCGCAGGGTCAAGGAGAGAGTCGCGTTCGGCCGACCCCTGGCAAGCCGTGACACCATCCGTGCAGACATTGCCGACAGCAGGATTGAGATCGACATGGCACGCCATCTCGTGCTTCATGCAGCCGACATGATGGACAGGGTCGGCAACAGGGAGGCGCGCAGCGAGATTTCGGCCATCAAGGTCGTGGCACCGAACCTGTGCCAGCGCGTGGCCGACCGCGCCATCCAGGCGCATGGCGCCATGGGCATTTCCCAGGACACCATCCTGGCGGACGCATGGATGTACGCCCGAACCGTGCGCTTTGCCGATGGTCCTGATGAAGTCCATCGCGCGGTGATCTCCAGAATGGAACTTGCCAAACATGATGCATAACATGGTAAAATTACCTTATATATAGAAATACATATTATTTTCTTAGAATGATTGCGGGAACCTGCCGGTCTTGTGCAGTATCCCTGTACGGCAGGGATTCACGGGGGATGAACATGTCACTGGTTGATTACGAACAACGCGGGACCGTTGCTGTCCTCACCGTCAACAATCCGCCGGTCAACGCCATGAGCCCGGGCGTTCCCCGCGGTATCTGTGAAGGCATCGCCCGCGCGGCGCGTGACCGGGATGTTGGCGCCGTTGTCCTTAGAGGCGCCGGTCGCGGATTTATCGCCGGGGCGGATATCCGATTTTTCTCGCTACCCTGGCCCGAGGGCGAAGAGAATTTTTCCGATGTGATTCGTGCCTTCGAGACCAGTTCCAAGCCGGTGATCGCTGCCATTCATGGCCATGCCCTGGGCGGCGGTCTCGAGGTCGCGATGGCTTGTCATTACCGCGTCATTGCGCCCGGGACTCGGGTCGGCCAGCCGGAGGTCAAGCTTGGGTTTCCGCCAGGCGCCGGCGGCACACAGCGTCTCCCCCGTCTTGCCGGAGTGACAGCGGCACTCGACATGATTGTTTCCGGCACACCGGTCACGGCACCGAAAGCCGTGGAACTCGGCATAGCCGACAGCCTGATCGAGGATGACCTGGTGGAGGGCGCCTGCCGTTTCGCCGAACAAAGGGCACGTTCCGAAGGTCCACACCGGCTCGCGCGGGACATTCCCGTCAACCTCGAAGACCAGGGCATTTTTGATGCCATGCGCAGGAAGATCGCCCGCCGGGCACGCGGCATGCGCGCCCCTTATGCCTGTATCGAGTGTGTCGAGGCAGCCGTGAGCCTCGATTTCGACGCCGGTATCGCCGAGGAACGCCGCATCTTCGAGGCATGTGTACAATCGGACGAATCGAAGGCGTTGCGCCATGTGTTCTTTGCCGAGAGGGCCGCCGGCAAGATTCCCGGGATCGACAAGAGCACCCCGCTTCGCGAAATCGCTTCGGCAGGCGTCATCGGTGCCGGCACGATGGGTGGTGGCATCGCCATGAACTTCGCCAATGCCGGCATCCCCGTCACCATTGTCGAACGCAGTTCCGAGGCCCTCGAACGCGGCATCGCGATCATCTCGCGCAACTATGCGACCACCGTGTCTAGAGGGCGGATGACAAAGGAGGCCCATGATCGCACCATGGCACTCATCACGTCCTCCATCGCCATGGAGGATCTCGCTGACGCCGACATCATCATCGAGGCCGTGTTCGAGGAGATGGCGGTCAAGAAGGCGGTCTTTGCCGACATCGACCGTATCGCACGACCGGACGCCATTCTCACATCCAACACCTCCTATCTCGATATTGATGACATCGCCGCCGCCATGCCTGACCGCCACGGCCATGTCCTGGGCACACATTTCTTCAGCCCGGCCAACGTCATGCGTCTGCTCGAGGTGGTCCGCACCGCCAATGTCTCGGCGGAAAACCTCGCCACGGTCATGGCCCTGGCACGCCGGATGGGCAAGCTTCCCATTGTTGCCGGCGTCTGCCACGGGTTCATCGGCAACCGCATGCTCGAAGGGTATTTCGGGGAAGCTTCGCTCATGGTCGAGGAAGGCATCGCGCCCGAACGCATCGATCGCGTGATGTTCGAATTCGGCATGGCGATGGGACCACTTGCGGTCATGGACCTTGCGGGACTCGATATCGGCTGGAGCAAGCGCAAGGATGCCGGTGGCGGCACCGCCACCGAACGCCGCGGCTCATGGATCGCCAACCGTCTGTGTGAACAGGGGCGCTTCGGGCAGAAGACCAGGCGGGGCTACTACATCTACGAGGAGGGCAACCGCACCCCGACCCCGGATCCGGAGATCAATAACCTGATGGATGCCGCCCGCCGTCATTTCGGTCTCGGGCCACCCGACCTTTCGGATGCACAGATTCTCGAGCGGTGTCTCTATCCCCTGGTCAACATCGGCGCCGCCATTCTCGCCGAAGGGCATGCCCTGAGAGCCAGCGACATCGATCTTGTCTACATCAACGGTTACGGGTTCCCCGCCTGGAGGGGCGGACCGATGCACTGGGCCGGCACCGTCGGCCTCGATCGCATCCACGAGGCGGTCTGCCGCTACCACAGGGAACTCGGTTTCCCGCAGTGGACACCATCACAACTGCTGGAAGAGCTCGCCTCGTCCGCCCGCACATTCGAGGATCATGACAAGGACCACCGCCATGCGTGAAGCCGTTATCGTCTCCACCGCCCGCACCCCCATCGGCAAGGCCTACAGAGGTGCCTTCAACAACACTCACGGCGCCACGCTCACTGGCCATGCCATCCGCCACGCCGTCGAGCGTGCCGGTGTGGAGGGAGGCGAAGTCGAGGATGTCATCATCGGCTGCGGTCTTCCCGAAGGCGCTACCGGACACAACATGGCCAGGCTTTCGGCGATTCGCGCGGGGCTTCCGGTCACGGCGGCGGCGGTCACCATCAACCGTTTCTGCAGTTCCGGACTCCAGGCCATCAGCAGCGCCGCCCAACGCATTGTCGTCGACCACGTCGATGTCGCGGTCGCCGGTGGCGCCGAGCAGATCAGCCTCGTCCAGAACGAGCACATGAACCACCATCGTGCGCGGGAAGAGTGGCTCGAAGACAACAAGCCGGAACTCTGGATGCCCATGATCGAGACCGCCGATATCGTGGCCGAACGTTACGGGATCAGCCGCGCAAGGCAGGACGCCTATGCCCTGCAAAGCCAGCAGAGGACGGCAGCCGGTCAGAGGGAAGGACGGTTTGACGACGAGATTGTGCCACTGGCCACGGTCAAGCTCGTGAAGGACCGGGAGTCCGGAACGATTTCCGAGGAAGAGGTCACGCTCACCCGTGACGAGGGCAACCGCCCCTCAACCACACTCGACGGCCTGGCCGGGCTGGTGCCTGTCATGGGAGAGGACAAGACCATAACTGCCGGCAATGCCAGCCAGCTGTCGGACGGGGCCTCGGCTCTCGTCCTCATGGAACGACGTCATGCGGAACGCCGCGGCCTGGAGCCTCTGGGCGTCTACAGGGGCATGGCGGCGGCGGGATGCGAACCCGATGAGATGGGTATCGGTCCGATCCTTGCCGTGCCCAGACTGCTTGAGCGTCACGGTCTCACCGTCGACGACATCGATCTCTGGGAACTCAACGAGGCCTTCGCCGTGCAGGTGCTCTACTGCCGGGACCGACTCGGGATCGACAACGACCGCCTCAATGTCGACGGTGGTTCGATCTCGATCGGTCATCCCTATGGCATGTCCGGCGCACGCATGACCGGACACGCCCTGATCGAAGGCCGCCGCCGCGCGGCACGCCATGTCGTCGTCACCATGTGCATCGGCGGAGGACAGGGCATGGCGGGTCTCTTCGAGGTTTACTGAACGCCCGGCGATGGCGTTCCATGATCCCGAGACCATGGAGGTCCGGCCGGAGGAACGGCTCGACCTCGAACGCCTCGAACCCTGGTTGCGTGACAACCTTGAGGGGGCCACCGGACCTCTTGCCGTTCGCCAGTTTGGTGGCGGTCACGCCAATCTGACCTATCTCCTCGACTTCGCTGGGCGGGAATATGTGCTGAGGCGTCCGCCACTGGGGCCGGTCGCGCCGTCTGCTCATGACATGCGCCGCGAACATCGCATTCTCTCGCGCCTGTGGCGGGCGTGGGACCTGGCGCCCCGAAGCTTCCTCCTGTGCACCGACGCCACCATTCTCGGCGCCGACTTTCATGTCATGGAACGGCGCCACGGTCTGGTGCTGCGGGCCACCAATCCCCACATCACCGACGGCAAGCCGGTAGTCTGCCGGCGTATTGGCGTGATGGTGGCCGAGGTTCTTGCCGGTCTGCACGGTATCGACGCCGATGCTGTCGGACTCGGTGGTCTCGGTCGGCCAGATGGATTCGTGGACCGTCAGGTCGAGGGCTGGGCCGGACGCTGGGAGGCCGCTCTCGATGAAAGCTCTCCCGACGCTTCCGCTCTGGTCCGGTGGATTCGCGAAGAACGGCCGGCATCCGGCGCGGCGACGCTGGTCCACAATGACTTCAAGCTGGACAACATCCTGGTGGCGCGGGACGACCTGGCGAAGGCCGTGGCAGTCCTGGACTGGGACATGTGCACGCGAGGGGATCCTCTGCTCGATCTGGCAAATCTCGTAGCCTACTGGTCCGAAGAGAGTGACAGCGCGACATGGCGCAAAGCGGTCTGGATGCCCACCGACAAACCGGGGTTCCCGACACGCTCCGAACTGGTCGATCTCTACGCCGGCCTCACCGGCTTCGATGTCTCGGGGTTTCCCTGGTACGAGGTCTTCGTCACCTTCAAGATCGCTGTCATCATCCAGCAAATCTTCATCCGTTACCTGAAGGGTCAGACAAGCGATGAACGCTTTGCCATCATGGGCGACCGGGTGCGGGCATTGATTGCCAAGTGCGAGGAAATGACCGCAGGTCAGTGACCAAACATGCGCCGCAAGCCAAAGTGCTGCCGGTGTTTTTCCATGAATCTCTGATGGTATTCCTCGGCCACCCAGAACGTGCCGGCATCGCAGACTTCGGTGACGATCCTGCGTTGGTCATGGCGCTGGGCCTGCTCTTCATCGCGTGAGGCAAGGGCGGCTTCGCGCTGATCATCGTTGTGAACGAAGATTGCCGAACGGTACTGGGTGCCGATATCCGGTCCCTGCCGGTTGGCCGTGGTGGGATCGTGCATCGCCCAGAAATGGGAAAGCAACTCGCGATAGCTCACGACATCGGAATCAAAAGAGACCAGAACGGCCTCTGTATGGCCTGTATCCCCTGTACACACCTCGTGATAGGTCGGGTGGTCCTGGTGGCCGCCCGTGTAGCCGACGATGGCATCCCGCACACCCCGGATCTCCCTGAACCGGGCTTCAGGCCCCCAGAAACATCCGGCGGCGAACGTTGCCTTCAATTCAGCCATGTCAGTGGTCTCCCCTCACAGTCCCGCGGCGATGGTGCCGCCGCCATCTACCACGATCGTCTGGCCGGTGATGTAGCGCCCGGCTTCCGAGGCAAGGAACACCGCCGTTCCGGCAATGTCATCGGGTTCGCCGATACGCCGCATGGGATAGTGTTCCTCGACCCTTGCCAATCGTTCGGGATTCTCCCACAGCGCTTTCGCAAAGTCCGTTCGCACAAGGCCTGGGGCGATGGTGTTGATTCGAACGCCGTGTTTCCCCCAGGTGACCGCAAGATTGCGCGCCATGGCAATGACGGCTGCCTTCGAAATGCCATAGGTGCCGATGTCGTCGGTTCCCTTGATGCCGGCAATCGAAGAAACATAGATGATGGCGCCTTCACCACGTTCGGCCATGCCGGGGAGGACCAGTCGCGCGAGCCACAGGTTGGCCCTGACGTTGCAGTTGATGATCTTCTCGAAAGCGCTTTCGCCGATAGTCGTCATCGGGCCGTAATGCGGATTGACGGCGGCGTTGCCGACGAGGCAGTCGATCCGCTCGAAGACGTCGATTGACTTTGTCACCAGGTGTTCCAGCTGGTCAATGTGGGTGACATTGCAGGCCACGGCGGCCGCCTCCCCGCCCGCATCGCGAATCGTCCGGACAACCTCTTCACACGCGTCAAGCTTGCGACTGGACACCACGACACGGGCACCAGCGCCGGCCATGCGCAGGGCCACCGCGCGACCAATTCCCCGTGATGCGCCGGTGATGACGACCACTTTTCCCGTCAGGTCGAAGAGTCCCATCGCTATCTCTCCCGTCATTGCGCATCGTTGCCACGCCATACTAGATTGTCCACCCTAATCCGTGGTCAGGAATGGGGATGCCGGACACATGCAGATGACGTTTACAGCCGCCGATGAGGCCTTTCGCGAGGAACTCCGGAACTTCATCGAGCGGGAATGCGACCCGGGCTCGCGCGAACGCGTGGGCAAGGGCCTTGGTCTCGGCAAGGAGGACTACGTCGACTGGCACCGCAAGCTTGCCACAAAGGGCTGGTCCTGCCCTCACTGGCCGGTCGAACATGGTGGTTGCGACTGGACGCCCGTGCGCCACTACATCTTCGAAGAGGAAACAGGCGAGGCCTGCTGCCCGCCACCGGTGCCGTTCGGTCCCGAGATGGTCGCGCCGGTGGTCTGGACCTTCGGCACCCGGGAACAGCAGCAACAGCACCTGCCTCCCATCCTGGCGGGCGACCTGTGGTGGGCGCAGGGCTACTCCGAACCCAATTCCGGCTCGGATCTCGCCAGTCTGAAGACAGCGGCTCGTCTCGACGGCGACCACTACATTGTCAACGGCACCAAGACCTGGACGACAATGGCCCACTATGCCGACTGGATCTTTCTCCTGGTACGCACCTCGAGCGAAGGCAAGAAACAGGAGGGAATCACATTTCTCCTTGTCGACATGACCTCCCCCGGGATCACCATCCACCCGATCATCACCATGGAGGGCGGCCACGAAGTGAATCAGGTGGTCTTCGACGACGTCCACGTTCCTGCCGCCAACCGCATTGGCGAGGAGAACCGGGGCTGGACCTATGCCAAGTTTCTTCTCGGCTACGAGCGCTTCAACATGGCGGGTGTTCCCCAGGCCAAGAGGCAGATGAAACGCCTGCGTCACATCGCCGGGGACCAGGGCATCGACAGTGATCCGGGGTTCAGGGCGAGGATGGCGGATGCCGAGATTCAGATCATGGCGCTCGAATCGACGATGCTGAGGTTGCTGTCATCCGTTGCAGCAGGCAAGGATCCGGGCAGCGAAGCCTCCTACATCAAGATTCGCGGCACCGAGATCGATCAGTTGATGACTGAACTCGCCATGGAAGCGGCCGGACCCTACGTGCTGCCCTATGCGCCACGGGCCCTCGAGGAAGGCTGGAACGAGGAACCGCTGGGCCCCGAATATGCGGCGCCGGTTGCGCCCGACTACTTCAACACCCGCAAGGTGACGATCTACGGCGGATCCAACGAGATCCAGAAGAACATCATCGCCAAACACGTACTGGGTCTCTAGAGACATGCTGAATCTGGAACTCAACGAGGGGCAGCTGCTGCTGCGCGAAAGCGTCGATCGATTCGTCGAGCGCGAGTACAACTTCGAACGGCATCGCCGTTCAGTGGCCGATGATGGAGGGTTCAGCCGCTCGGTGTGGAAGGAGTTCGCCGAACTCGGCTGGCTCGGCGTCGGCCTTGAGTCCGAATTTGGCGGTGCCCGGGATGTCGCCATCCTGATGGAGGGGCTGGGACGGGGTCTTGTGGTCGAACCATTCCTCCCCAGCATCGTGATGGCAGCCAAGGCCATCGCCATTGCCGGTGGCGGGGATGAGGGCTCGGAAATCATCGATCGGGTAACGGCAGGAGATCATCTGCTGTCGTTCGCCTTTGCCGAACCGCGGTCGCGCTACCACATCGACCACGTGACCACCCGCGCCACACGATCAGGTGATGGCTGGATCCTCAACGGCCGCAAGAGCCTGGTCTTCAATGGCGATACCGCCGACTCCCTGGTGGTTGCGGCAAGAACATCGGGCAGCGCGCGGGACCGCGATGGTCTTTCCCTTTTTCTGGTGGACGGTGAAGGTGACGGTGTCTCCAGGCGCGCCTATCCCACCAATGACAGCAGGCGAGCCGCCGACATCGATTTTCACGATGCTCCCGGCCGTCTTCTCGGCATGCCCGGTGAAGCCCACGACGTGGTGTCCGAAGTCGTCGACCGGGCCGCCGCGGCAGTCTGTGCCGAATCGCTTGGCCTCATGTCCCGCCTCAATGATCTCACGGTGGACTATTCGAAGACCCGCGAACAGTTCGGCCAGCCGATCGGCCGGTTCCAGGTCCTGCAGCATCGCATGGTGGACATGTTCGTGGCGCTCGAAGAGTCGCGCTCAATGACAACCGTCTACATGGGCGATGTCGATGCTTCCGACGCGACCGAGCGGCAAAAGGCGGTATCAGCCATGAAGGTGCAATGCGACAAGGCCGGCCGCCTGGTCGGTCAGGAAGCGGTGCAGCTTCATGGCGGCATCGCCATGACCCAGGACTACGAAGCCGGCCACCACTTCAAGCGGCTGAGCGTCATCCATCGCCTGTTTGGCGACATCGACTGGCACCTCAACCGCTTCGCCAGTCTCTGAGGACATTCCGCGCGCGGACCGGCGAGTGTCTCTCCCGGCACACTGCGGATGGGGACGATCACGTGGCAAGGGCGTGGGCGATGGCCCTGAACGAACGCTCCATATTGTCGAAGAACTTCGGGTCCGCCGGGGCGGGATGGCTCGAGTGGCGTGCACAGACGACACCGGCAACCGGGTCAACGAAGAGCATCTGACCATGGATGCCGATACCGAAGAAGGGCCGGTGTGGATCATTGAGGTCAGTGTACCACTTGGACCGGTAGTGGCACCCCGGCATCATCTCGGCGAATGAGCCGCGATTCCATGCGTCGCTGTCGCCGTTCTCCCTGAAATCACGAATCCACGATTCAGGGATGATGCGACGGCCGTCCATGACCCCGTTCTGCAGGTGAAGCTGGCCAAAGCGGGCAAGATCGCGCGTGGTGACACACAGGCCGCCATCAGTCTGTGGCGCCCCGAGTCGATCGAGTGTGACGTAGGCGTCTTCGCCCGCCCCCATCGGCTGCCAGATTTCCCGACTGAGCAGTGTGGCAAAGTCCGTACCAGACACCCGCTCCAGGATCCACCCCAGAAGGTCGGTGTTGGTCGAAACATAGTGGAAGATGTCTCCATGTTGTCCCGCAGGACGCATTGTCGTGATGTAGTCCCGTAAGTTGTCGGGCGCGCCCTCGATGGCGGGGCGCCAGCCGCACGCCGCATCGAGCTCGGCCATGTCACTCTCGGGATTGTCGTAATCCTCGTCGTAGTCCATGCCCACGGTCATATCGAGTACGTGGCGAACCCGGGCCTCTTCATAGGCCGAGCCTCTGACCTCGGGAATGATGTCGGTGACACGGTCGTCAGGTGACAGGAGGCCCCGCTCGACAAGAATGCCGGTGAGCGATCCAGTGAAGGACTTGGTGACCGACATGAGGAGATGCGGTTCGTGGGCGAACACGCCGTCGGCATAGCGTTCAGTGACAACGACCCCCTGGCAGAGCACCACAAGACCGTCCATGTATCCTGTCTCGATCGTCCTGCCGACGGTCGTCACGGCGCCATCGGCGTCCTCGAACTCGATATCATCGAGCCATACCGCCTCGTGCTGCAGTGGCCGTGGCGCCCCCTCGCCGCGCCAGACATTCCCGGTGGGCAGCATGCGGCGCATGTTGCGAAAGGCCCAGCGGTTGAAGGGCCCTTCTTGCATGTTGGCAAGGATGACCTGTTCGCCCGGTGCGGCCGGAAAGGTCCGCATCAGTTTCAGGGGTTCGTTCATGGCGGGAGAGCTCCAGGTCGACAGGCCATTCCACCATGCAGTTGGCGTGGCTCGGGCGCAACCGGACACGACAGTCCATGTGCGCTCAACATCCTGTCGTGCCACTTCGTCTGGTTGGCAAGGCGCCAGGGGTACACCTGGTTCAATCGATCAGACACCGGCACCGGCTCAGACGGACTCCGGTCATGCGATCAAGCCGTCGGCAATCACTCCCCGGTGTCCCGGGTGCGATCGAGTTACCCCGGATATCCCAGATAGGCTCCGATTTCGCTGCCTACCGACGCATGATAGTCTAGCCATTGCGGCAGGTTAGCCATGAAGGGGCGGGAATTTGTCGGTGAACGCGACGGGTGAAGCAGAATCCGTCCCGCTGCGGCTCCAGTTTGACCACTCGGTGAAGCTGGCGTTCTGCGGCTCTTCTGTCAGTTCCGACGGCGGTCTGCTGCTTCACCGCGA
>MKWU01003033.1_pt1 | contig 23156 bp, 21 predicted proteins | sample 809101 | NCBI WGS metagenome assembly MKWU01 (sample SAMN05860141, study PRJNA318959) | sponge metagenome | host: Aplysina aerophoba | place: Slovenia: Piran, Adriatic Sea, Gulf of Piran | collected 2013-05-07 | reverse complement strand
CCTCTTCGAGGGCGCCAAGCCGGCGATCCATGACCTCGAATCGCCGATCAGTGCCGGCGGCGTGCTCCACCAACCGGTTGACCGACCCGACGAGCTGCTGCTGCCCCTCTTCGAGGGCGCCAAGCCGCCGATCAGTGCCGGTGGCGTTCTCCACCAACCGGTTGACCGACCCGACGAGCTGCTGCTGCGAGTCCGCGAGCGCCGCGAGTTCCGTTCTCTCTGCCAGTCTCGCCCGGTCCGCGGCAGCCTCCTTGAGCCCGTCCCAAAGCTCCTTCCGGAGTTCCTTGATGTCCCCCCGGTTCTCGCGGACGTCCTCGTGGATCACGTCGAGCCGCCCATGGAGCAGGTTCAGCCCCTCGGTGAGCCGGCGGTCGAGCGCCTGGGGGAACCCGTCGGCTGCGGCTGTGTTCACTGACCGATCCTTCCCCTCACGCGCCGCAGTGTAGGGCGCTTTGCCGGCCGCGGCAACGGCTCCGGCAAGTCTCGGCTTTTGCTTGGGTTGGTTCACGCGTAGTCCCTCCATAACTACAGACGAAAACCGGGCCGATTTTTTCCCACCGAGGGCCGGAATGTGGAAAAGTCGGGCTGAAGACGCGCGCGAGGCGGCTCCTACGCCCCTGCCGCCTCCCGCCGCTCCGCCCGCAGCACGTGAATGTGCTCGTACATGTACCAGACGCCGATGCTCCGGAACGGCCGCCAGCCGTCGCTGATCCGCTCGTATTCCGCGGCCGGCGCGTCGGCCGGCAGCCCGTAGAGGTCCCGCATCGCGGCGAGCACCGCGGCGTCCCCCGGCGCGAAGATGTCGGGCCGGTTCTGCGTGAAGATGAGGTGCATGTCGGCGGTCCAGTCGCCGATCCCCCTCACCGCGGTGAGCGCGGCGCGGACCGCGTCGTCCTCCATGGTTTCGAGCGCCCGGAGGTCCAGTTCCCCGCTTTCGACGCGCGCGGCCAGATCGCGGAGATAAGCGATCTTCTGCCGCGAGAGCCCCACCCGCCGCAAGGTCGTTTCCCGCCGCTTCAGGATGTCCCGCGGCTCCGGCGGCCGCCCCCGGGTCAGCGCCCAGAGCCGCTTGTGGATCGTGCGCGCGGCCGCCGCCGAGATCTGCTGGGCCACGATGGCGCCGACCAGAGTCCCGAACACGTTGGGGCGGGGAACGAGCGTGCAGGGGCCGATCCGGCCGATCAGGGCGCGGAGCACCGGGTCACGCCCGGACAGGTGGCGGGTCGCCCCGGACCAGTCGGGTTGCCCGGCCGTGCCGGAGGCCCAGGGGCCCTCTTCGGTCGTCATCGGCGGCGGAGTCTAAGGGTGCGATACTGCGGAACCGCGCGTTCGCGCGGGACCGGAAGCCTCCTGACGGTGCTGGCGTCGGGCTGGCTGGCGACTCCGGCGAATGGCTACCGGTTCTTCGACCGTCATGGCGGGCTGCACCGGATCGCGTCGGTGGCGGTAGCGATCCGCTGGGACGCCTCGGCGTTTCCCTTGCGTTTTCGGCTCCTCGAGAACGGGAACCTCCCCGACGTTCCCGGATTCGACGCCGCGCTCTGGCGTGAGAGCGCGGAAAGCGGAATCCGCGCCTGGTCCGAGATCGAAACCGCGGATCTCGCCATCGTGCTGGAAGCCGAGACGGTTGCCGCCGAGCAGGGCCGGGTCGGAGACGGGATCAACACCATCGGTTTTTCCTCGCTGGACAGCGTCGCCGGCGGGCCGTTCGCCACCGCCGACGTGCAGTACACGCGCGGCTGGGTGACCGGCTGCGACATCCATTTCAGCCCGAGCTACCTCGAAGGTAGGTCCCTCGATGCCCCAATCGCGTTCGAAGAGCTCGTGGACTACCTCGCGCGGACGGTGATGCACGAGATCGGGCACTGCCTCGGCCTCGCCCACAGCGCCATGAACCCGACCTGGCTCGCCCGGCCCGGCATGCTGGACCGGCCGCCCGGATATCTCCCCAACGGCGTCAGCAGCCTCCAGCCCCACCCGCGGATGTCCTACGGAACCATCCGGACCGTCGTTCTGGAGCCGGACGACGCCGTGGGGGCGTCACTCCTCTACCCGGCGCCCGGGTTCGTCGCGTCGCGCGGCGCGCTCACCGGCCGGGTGATGCTCGCGAACGGCCAGCCGGCGCCCTTCGTCTACGTGCAGAGCGTCTCCTACGGCGCGGACGGCGCGGTCTTCGGAGCGGGGGAGTTCACGGATTCCTGGGGCCAGTTCCTCCTCGAGGGTCTCGAACCCGGGTTCCGCCACTTCTGGATCCGCCCGCTGCACCAGATCCTCGCCCATTCGTTCATCGCCGACGCGGTGGCCGCCGGCTCGCTGGAACTCCAGCACGAGCAACGCCGGTTCGAGATCCGCCGCGGAGAAGTCACCCGGGCGCCGGACATCACGGTCCTTTCCGTGCGGGACCGCCGGGAGACGAGTCCATGAAGCTGTTTCGGGGCGGGCTCCTGTTCGCGTTTGTCGCCCTTGCCGGATGCGGGGAGGACGCGCCGGTTACTCCACCGCCGCCCGCGCCAACTCCGGGCCCGCCGCCCGAGCCGCCTCCCCCGCCATCGGAACCGGATCCGGACGCGATCCCGATCGGATTCGGGGGCGTGATTCCTGCGTCCGGGACCGCCCTCACCCTCCATCCGGGAACGGAGTTCCTGGCTCCGGTGATGGTGGACGGGGACCTGAGCCAGCTCGTGCGGTCTCCCGACTGGACCGGAATTCCGGTTCGGGTCCTGACCGATGCCCCCGAAAACGTCCTTTCGGTCCCCGCCGAGCTGACGATCGAGGCCGGTCGGGAACCCGACCTGCTCGCGATCCGGGCGCTCGAATCGGCGGAGGTGACCGCGGAGGTCCATACCGTCCGCCTGGAGCCGCCCCCCGAGGGTTTCCCGGAACTTTCCGGGCTCTCGTTCCGGCTGGAAGCGGAACCGATCCGGTTTCGACTGGTGGACCGCGCTCCGGCGGGGGAGCCGGACTGCGGCGGCCTCTCCTTGGCGCCCAGGGGTGGGATTCGCCGCGGTGACGGGGGTGCGCTGGGCCAAAACTGGTTCGGCGACCTCGGGCGCGACTTCCGGTTCGCGGACCTGGTGCCGCGCTCTCCCGGGCCGGATGCCGAACTCCGCCTGGTGGAGGCGTACCAACAACTCCCGTACGGGAGCCTCGGCGACGCCTACAACCTCTTCCCGGTGATGTTCGCCCACGGCCTCGATCTCGAAGAGTCCGCCGCCGGCTTCGAGCAGACGCTCTCCCTCGCCTGGTTCGACGAACTGACGCTCCGCGCGACGGTCCCCGGCTGCACACCGGTCGAACTCCGCTGCGACGCCCGCGGCCGCTGCCGCGGGTGATAGCGCGCGCGGCCGGATTCCCGACTCCTCCTGTGCAGGAGAGGGATGCCGAGTTTTCCTTGAGGCGGCCGACTGCGGCTATCCAGAAACCGCATCGAAGTCCGGCACTTGGAAGCCGCTGGCGAGCGATTCCCCGCACCGAAGCCTCCGCGGGACCGCCGTGGCCGCGCGGAAGTGAATCCGCTGCTCCCTGAACCGGCGTCGTTGAACCTTCCGGAGGACGCCCCCATATCCCAAAATCGGCTGGAAGCGGACCGGAGCGTCCGGCGGGAGCAGATGGTCGCCGATCTCCGATCCCGCCTGCAATTGATCGCGTACCTCGAATGCATTCGGGCTCCCCTTCTTGAGTTCGATGGGCGCGAACCACAGGGCTTCCGCCTCCCCGGCAGCGCCGAAAAAAAGGAAGTCGCAGCGGGCTTCGTTCGGCTCCGCTGGCGAGCCCTCGGCGTCGAGGTCAATCAACACGAACGGGCGCAACGAACGAGCGACCGGCAAGGAACAGCCGGGTTTGCTGCAGCCACTGGACTGACAGCTGGCGGGCGTCGCTTCTCGCACACTGGCGAGCAGCGCCGCCGGCGTTACGAGATTCCGCTTCGGTTTCTGATGTCCGCCCACTGGTTGTGTAGTTCGTCCGCGATGCGGTCGAACCCTGAGGGGAAGGCGCCCGACTCCCGATCAAGCGACATTTCGCGCACTTCCGAGCCCTTGGCTCGCTGGTGCGGCTGGAACCGCCACGCTCCCACCTGGTTTGCTGAGAGGGCGAGATCAGTATCCGGCAATGCGGCCCGAACCGCCGCCGGCGCGTCCGACATGCTCACGAGATTGGCAAGGGCTTCCAGAACCCATTCGCTGTGGGTCGTCACGATGACGCGGACTCCGCCCTGGACGAGTCGCGCCAAACCCCTCACCAGTCCGACCTGACGCTCCGGATGGAGGTGCGCTTCCGGTTCCTCGATGATTAGGACGTCGTCTCGCTGGCCGAGGTGGCGGAGCCAGAGAACAACCGGTGCCAGTTCGGAAACCATCGAAGATGCCCGCGTTAGCGGCAGGTCTTCTTTCCAGCCCGCGGGGCGCCACCAGAAGGCGGGGTATCCGTTTGCGGACCGCCGGAACCCGACCGCGCCCCCAAGAACCGAGGATTCGAGCTTCGCCGCGAGGTCGGGTCCCCACGGATCGCTACTCGCTTGGTCGGGCAACTGGATCAGCATCTCGAGAAAATCCGCCGTAGGCGCGGAAAGCGTCGGGTCCGGCGCTGCCGCCCGGTGTGAGGCGCGCCGCACCAGAGACGCAACGATGGCCCGGTGGGCGTCCATCAGGCCGCTGCGCGCCGCCGGCAGGTACCAGGCGCGCCGCCCGGCGGCTCCCACCAGTCCGGGGGCCGTCCCCCGGGTCAGGGCATCCATCAGGTGCTTTTCGTCCCAACCGGCGGAGTCCACCCGCCGATTGATTTCCACCGGCAAGACCCGATCCACATCGAAGACGAGCGGTACCTCCGGCGGGAGGCTGGAACTCAGCGGGCTCGCTCCGTTCCCCGACACCTCGAAGTGATGCTCGATGGAGGCGTTGCGCAACCGGATCGCGGGCCGGTGGCGGAGTGTGACAGCGCCTCGGCGCGTTCCGTGGCGCGCCAGCCTTCCGGAGCGTTCGACTCCAAAGCAGCGCGCGATCTCGTCGTCAAGCCGTCTTCCGTGATCCGACGGACTACCGAGCGCAGCGCGGACGAGCCGCGCAGCGGACTGAGGGAGCGGGACTGCACCGGTGTTGCGTTCTTCGGAAAACCGGTCGGAGAGCACCTGCTCCAGCCAGCCACGCGCTTCCTCTAGATCCGCGTCGCGGCCAGCGGTCCCCTCGGGAGCGTCAGTTGGCCCGTGCCCATCGGCCCACGAGCCGTAGCGCACTCGTCCGTGATCGCTGAAGAACCGATGGAGGGCGTAACAGAGGATCGCCAGCACGGACTTGCCAGTGTTGCTCGGGCCGACGAAGACCGTGAACGGCCGCAGTTCCACCTGCGCCCGTACGATGGGCCCGAAATCCGCGACTTCGAGTTCGAGAAACCCTTCCTCGCGCTGCGCGGCGTTGCGGCCCGCACTCGTGGCCGTCGTGCTCCGCTCGCCGCTCATCGCTCGCTCTCCACCGGTCCACCCGGACCGGACGGGTGGATCGTAGCCCGACCGAGCGCTCCGAAGGGATCGCCACCCGTCACAGCATCAGGGCAGGTTCACCGGAGCCACCCCACCCCGCCGGAGGCGGCGTAGCGACGGAAAGCCACTTGCCGGATTGTGCGCCGGTACCGACCCGTCCCACCCGCCGCCCGGATCGTGGGTGTCCAACGCCTTTGTTGACAACAGTTCCGTTGACGGCGTGCTCGCGATCCCTTTCGCGCAGTCGCGGGGAGGGCGCCCGCTGTCTGGTAGTCTGGGTTTTGCTCCGTCAGTGGCCGGTGATTCGGCCCGATTGGCGGATCCGCCCCTCCACGTTCTTGATCTTCGCGCCTCGCTCAGCATGAACGTGGAGAGGACCTTCGGTGGCAGCCTCTTCGCCAGCGAGTTCCTTGTCGAGTCCGTCCGCGAACTCCCCCAGTGGCAGGAAGCGCAGGCGGACCTCTCCGCCGGGATCGCCGCCCGCCTCCGCGATATCCGGGGCGCGTTCCCGGCGCGCGATGACTCGAACGAGGCGGTCACCGAAGACGAGTTCATCTGGAAGGTGCTTGGCGCGCTGGGTTGGACCGCGGCGCTCCGCCAACAGAACCTGGGGCTTCACGGACACCGCGACGTCCCGGACGGACTCCTCTTCGCCACTGAGGCCGACAAGACCCAGGCGCTCGGAGTCCGGGAGGAGCCGCACCGCTACGCGAGCGGCGTCTGCCTCGTCGAGTCGAAGCGCTGGGGTCTCGACCTCGACCGCGCCTCCGGCGCGCATCGAATCGCCCCCGCCACCCAGATGCTCCGCTATCTCTCGGAGGCGCGCGTGGTCACCGGCGGCCGGCTCCGCTGGGGGATCCTGACGAACGGCGCCCGCTGGCGGCTCTACCACACGGACGCCCGGTCGGTCGCGGACGAGTTCTTCGAGGTGGACCTGGAGGCGGCGCTCGCCGGGACGCCGACCCTCTTCGCGCCGACCCCGGAACAGGCCACGGACGCCCTCACGTTCTTCGCGCTGTTCTTCCGCCGGGACGCCTTCCACCGGCGCGACGCCGACTGGAAGAACGTCCTCGACCGCGCGGTCGAAGGCGGCCGTTTCCTCGAAGAGCGGGTCGCCGCCGACCTGTCGGAGGTGGTCTTCCGTGAGGTGTTCCCGTCGCTCGTCCGAGCCATCGCCGCCCAAGCCGGCGACGCCCCGCTCGGTGAGGTGCGGGACGCGGCGCTGGTCCTGCTCTACCGAATGTTGTTCATCCTCTATGCCGAGGACCGCGGCCTGCTCCCAGTGGACGACGAGAAGTACCGGGCGATCGGCCTCCGCCAACGAGTGCGGAGCGACATCGCGGCGCGTCTCGACCGGGGGGAGGCGTTCTCGGCGAAGGCGACGAGCTACTGGCACGCGGTCGCAGACCTCTGCCGCGTCATTGACGAGGGCGATCCGGCGTTCGGCCTGCCGCCCTACAACGGCGGCCTCTTCGATCCGGCGCGGGCGCCGCTCCTGGACCGCATCGCCCTCGGGAACGCGGCGCTCGCCCCCATCGTGGACGCGATGACGTTTCGCGGGACATCGGAGGGACGGCGCTATATCAGCTACCGGGACCTCTCCGTCCAGCAGCTCGGCTCGATCTATGAGCGGCTGCTGGAGCATGAAGTCGCGCGGGAGGGGGCGGGCGTGGTCGTCCGGCCCAACGCGCTGGCCCGGAAGGATTCCGGCAGCTACTACACCCCGGAAAGCCTCGTCCGGCTCATCATCCGGGAGACCGTCGGCCCGAAGGTCGAAGACGCGCGCGCCGCTTTCCGCCGGGCCGCCCGGGAGCTCGCCCAAAGCAGCGGGGAACCGGACGCGGCGGACCTAGGAGTCTGTCCCGTAGAAAAAATAGGGGGACAAAAGTTCCACCCAGATGCGGAACCACTCACCATGAAGGCAACAATCGACCACCGAGAGGTTCTCTTGCGGGTGAACACGACTGTGTTTTCCCACCATGACGTTCGGAAATCGTCCTACGGGACAGGCTCCTAGCGGAAGTGGACGCCGCTTCCCGGCTGCTCGATCTGCGGGTCTGCGATCCGGCGATGGGCTCCGGGCACTTCCTGGTGAGCCTCGTGGACTACCTGACGGACCGGGTGATCGAGGCGCTGGCGGAGGCGCACGAGATCGCGCCCGGCTACGAATCCCCGGTCGCAGCCCGCATCGAAGGGATCCGCGAAACGATTCGCCGGAACGCGGCTTCCGGCGGCTGGACAGTCGAAGCGTCGCAACTCGACGACCGCCACTTGGTCCGGCGGATGGTGCTGAAGCGCTGCGTGTACGGCGTGGACAAGAACCCGATGGCGGTGGAGCTCGCCAAGGTGTCACTCTGGCTGCATTCGTTCACCGTGGGTGCACCGCTCGGCTTCCTCGACCACCACCTCCGCGCCGGCGACAGCCTGTTCGGGGCGTGGGTGCGGCCGGCGACGGCGCGGGCGATGCGGGAGGGCGGGCCGCTTTTTGTGAGCGGACCGCTGCGGAAGGCGGCGGGGGCCGCGCGTCCGATGGAAGCCATTGAGGCGCTGACCGACGCCGAGATCGCGGAAGCCGCCGAGTCGGAGCGCCTGTTCCGGGGGGTGCAGGAGCGGACCCGGCCATTCGAGGCGTTCCTGTCGGTCCTCCACGCGTTGGACTGGCGGGAGGACCGTTCCGCCGAGGCGCGGGCGGCGGTACGCGCCTGGCTGTCCGGGAAGTTCGGCGATCCGGTGGTGATCGCCGCCGGCGAGGCGGAGGTTCCGCCCGACCAGGAGCAAGCCGCGAAGTTCGGGGAACTGCTGGCCGAGGCGCGGGAGCGGACCGCGGAGGAGGGATTCCTCCACTGGGAGTTGGCGTTTCCCGGAGTGTGGCCGGATTGGGAGGCGGAAGGCGACCGGCAGGGCGGTTTCGACGCGGTGATCGGGAATCCACCGTGGGACCGGTTGAAGCTGCAACAGGTCGAGTGGTTCGCGTTCCGCCGCCCAGATATTGCGAACGTCCAGCGCGCCTCGGATCGGAAGGTCTTGATCTCCGCGCTTCAAAAGAGCGGCGACCCGCTGGCGGACGACTTCCGGCGGGCGGACGCACGGGCGAGGCGCGCTGCCGATGTGGCGCGGAAGGGCGGCGACTACCCGCTGCTGTCGAGCGGGGACATCAACATCTACTCGCTGTTCGTGGAGCGGGGGATGTCGCTGGTGAAGCCGGACGGCGCGGTTGGGCTGCTCGTCCCGTCGGGGATCGCATCCGACAAGAACGCAGCGCGGTTCTTCCGGTCTGTGGCGACGGCGGGGCGGTTGCGGGCCCTCTAACGACTTCGAGAACAAGAAGGTGTTCTTCCCGGCCGTTCACGCCTCGTTCAAGTTCTGCGTGTTCGTGGCCGCGAGGTCAGGCGTGGACGGTCCGGCCCGCTGTTCGTTCTACCTTCACAACCTCTCCGAGCTGGAGGATCCGGACCGGCGTCTCGAACTGACTCCGGACGACTTCCACCGGGTCAATCCCAACACCGGCACCGCCCCGATCTTCCGCAGCCGCCGCGACCAGGAGATCACGACCGCGATCTAGCGGCGGCTTCCGGTCCTGGTGGACCGATCCTCGGGCGAACCGGTGAGCGCCTGGCCGGTGCGCTACGAGCGGATGTTCGACATGACGAACGACTCCCATCGGTTTCGTACCCGGAGGGAACTGGAGGAGAAGGAAGGCGCGTGGCACATCGGCGGCAACCTCTACGACAGCCCCGCCGGCCGCTTCGTCCCGCTCTACGAGGGGAAGATGGTCCAGGCGTTCGACCACCGCGCCGCCAGCGTGGTGGTGAACCCGGACAACGTGCACCGGCCCGGCCAGCCGGTCGCGGCGAGCGACGCGCAGCACGGAAACCCCGACTGGGTTCCCGACCCCCAGTTCTGGGTCCCGGAGTCCGATGTCGAGGAGGCGCGTGACTACGCGCTCGCCTTCAAGGACGTGACCGCGACCACGAACGTCCGGACCATGATCGCGGCGCTGATCCCCCGGTCCGGCGCCGGGAACACCCTCCCGCTCATCCTGCCCGGCGCGGGCGGGACGCCGCCCGCCGCGTTCTGGGCGCTCGCCGTCGCCAACCTGAACGCGCTTGTCTTCGACTTCATCGCCCGCCAGAAGTTCCAGTCGCAGCACCTCAACTGGTTCATCGTCGAACAGCTCCCCGTCGTTCCGCCCGACCTTTACGACGCCGTTTCGTTCGGTCCCAAGACCGCTGCCGACATCCTGTGGGAAGTCGTCCTCGAATTGATGTACACCGCCAGCGACATGGCCTCGTTCGCCAAGGCACTCGGCCAGGTGGACGAAGCCGGGAACGTGCTACCTCCCTTCCCCTGGGACGAAGACCGCCGCCTTCGCCTCTGCGCCAAACTCGACGCCCTCTTCTTTCATCTCTATGGCGTGACTGACCGCGACGACGTCCGCCACATCTACTCAACCTTCCCCATCGTTGAGCGCCAGGAGAAGAAGGCGTTCGGAACGTACCGCTCTCGCGACCTGAGCCTCGCTTACCTCAACGCCCTCACCGCCGGCCACCCCGACGCCGAACCTATCGTCTGAACCAAACGCGCCCCACCAGGGAGCGCCGGCCAGTCCTCTCGGTGGGGGACTTCATTCAGACGTACACCGCCGCCGTTCGGGCGGCGAGTGCATAGTCGATACAACGTACAGCGAAACGGTGCTCTCTTGACCCAGACTGGCGCTTTCGATCTGTAGAACTCGCCCGATGGTCGTTCGTGCGCAACACTACAACTCGGTTGGTGGGGTGCGCCTTCGTCCTAAACGCGGCCTCATCAAGAGCAAGAGAATCAAAGGGATCACAATGGCAAACGCAACGGCATTGGCGAGCATCTGGAACGCTGCGTCTCCGCCAGGGCGGGGCAGTTCTAGCCAGTGCCACGCTGGCTCCACGACTTGTCCGGCAAGCGATGGAATCGCTACCAAGCCGAAGAGGACCGTGAGTAGGTTGCCGACACGTGTTGTCGTCCGCGCCTCAAATGCGCTTGTCTCCTCTTGACGCAAGCGGAGTGCATCGTTAATTTGTTCGCGTAGCTGGGGGACCTTGAGTTGTGTCCACCCGTAGTTCAGTAGCTCCATGATCTCCCCGGATTGACTTGCAAGCGTCATGGACCGGCTCAGTCGGTTGAGCGCACGACGGGCTGCAAATACTTGGTCCTGGTTGCCATGGTCATGGGCCCGGCCCAAGAGCCACCGGTGAAGCATGCACCCGTACTCCAGAAGCTCGATCACGGCCTGATGCTCGTAGATCAGATGGCCTCGGTTCGCGTCCGCCCATTTTCTGTGGCGGTCAACTCCACGCGTGGACCATGCACAGAGCGTTGCGGCAGAAGTAATGTAGGCGTTGTAGTCGTCGAACAACCGACAGTCTCTTGGCAGGGGACGCCGTTCGATGGAAGCGTCCGATACAGGGATTCGCAGGAGGATTCTTCGAAATTCAGCCTCGTGTTGGCGCGCATTTCCAGAGGCAGTGTCGCACTGACCATCGAATCGTACGAGGTAGATGTGCGGTCGCCCGGACCAGAAATCTCCCAAATCCGCTATGTGTCGCTGTCCACGCAAGAGGAATGACACTCCGGAGCGAGGTCGACTGATCGCGAATGCCGTCGTATGGAAGATCGTCAGGGCAAGAGTCTTCAAGGTCTCACTGGGTTTTACGTCCCTGCCCGAACTCATTGGAGCGAACTCAAAGTGGAACGGTCCTGTTTTGCGGCGCCGCGTACGCTGACGGACGCTTTCCTCGTGGCCTCTTTGGAGCCAAATGAGGCCACCACGAGACACAAACGACCGAGCACCGGTGGAGTGCTCATAGGCCTGCGCAGCGAGATTCACGAGACCTGGGGACGCCTCGATTCGCTGGAATGGAAATTGGAAGAGATTTACGCCGCTAGCAATGAACTCGCTGAGGAGAACAGGAGACTTGGGAGAAATGGACCGCAGTTCAAGAACCATTACACCTGATTCATAGATTATGAGAGTCGGATACAGATCGACCTCGTATTGTGTTCTTGTCGAGGAAACCAGCCTGCACTGTCCGAGGAATGCTCGCAAGTATGGCGGCGGCAAGCTGCTATCTGCACCGAAAACGCGGTCTTCTGCATAGCGGAATCGCGCAGCCTGATACCATGCCTCCTTGGCGAATCCACGCATGTTGTCATCAGGTTTGTCATCGTATTCAATGCTGAATCTGCAGGTCCCAGCAAGGCCATCCGGCTCAAGAGTTGTCTGCCCACTACAGACCCTTCGTTCGGAAGTCCAATACGTCCGACCGTCTTGCAACATCGCGTATGGTGCGATTCCCGCTTCGACAAGCTTCCGTGCGACTGCGTCTAGATCGATCTTGGTCACGTGGAGATACGTTGCGTAGGTGTGCCAGATTTCCCATTCCCGGACGGTCATCTCGCACGGAGCGGGCGGCGTTGCAGCAGTAAAATGTGACGACGGCCTCGAAGACGCGGTCCGTGGCCGAGGGTCGCACTTAGCTTCAGGCGTTTTTTTCATCGTCAATTGGGAGCCGGGTCTGGATGGGGTTTGCAGACATCCCCCTGCGGGATTGCGCAGAAATGGGTGGCGATAGGCACCGCTCGACTACCCAGGCCTGCCCGCGATCTGGCACGGCTTCCATTTCCGGGTCCAGTGTTCGTCGGTCTGCACATGCTCGGGCCGAACGCTCTTGCACACCACCTCCGGGAACTCCGATGCTGGGAACGCGTGGTCGAGACGCAGCACAACCCCTTCCCGCTGCCCGCCGAGTGCGGACGGTTTGGCATGCGCGTCAGTTAGGAATTGGCGGACCTCGGCAAGAGACCGGAAGGTGCCCCTGAAAAGGACCGGAACGACGGGAATCTGCCGGCTCTTCGCGTAGTGCTCTAGGTCGCCGAAGGCAGCGAAGTCTCCTGTGCGGTCCCGTAATGCGAAGGCGTAAAAGGTCCTGTCTTCGGTCACTGGGTCGTAGGCGATGGAATGGACGCCGTAGATGTCCTCGCCGTAGAGCCATACATCGGTCTCGGTCACTTTCCAGGCGTGGTGCTTCTTCACCATCGCCATCCATTTGGCCTCCGACGGCGCCGAAACGCTCCTCGCGTACACCCGGCCGGCGTGGAGGAGCGTGCAGCCACCGTCCAGCTTTTCGGTCGCCACGACCGGTTGACCGACGAACCGCTCGGGGCACCGAATCACCGAGTCCCCTCGGCCGATCGCCGGAGACCAGGGCCAATACGGAGTGCTCGGGTACTTGGGATGTGCCGGGTCCGGGCCGCCTCCGATCTCCGGGGGCGGAACTATTTGGTCGCGTGCCGGGGACAAAGCTGACGAACCTCGACCTCCAACTCGTCCATCAACGCCTGCTGCTCAGCCCAGTCGCTGTCTGTCGCGTTCAGAACGACGGCGCGAGCGGCTACCGCCACCGCGAGGAATTTTCGGTCCGAGCGGTCGAGCGTGTTTGGCGGTAGCTCGTCGAAAACTCGCCGGTGATCCTCTGAAGGGTTCAACGGAACCCGTCGTACCCGGGTGGGGTCGTACTGGGAGTTGAACACATGCTTGAAGAAGAGGTCACCAGCGCCGGGTTGTCCCGACCAGCGCACGTACTTCAGGTATTCGTTCAGGATGGAACCCGCGTCGTCAATCGCGACGACCTCGCCGTCCGCAACAGCCTTCAGTTTTCGGACACACTCGAGTTGACACCGTTCATCGGCGCGGGTTTCTCGACCGTTTGCCGAGATTGGCACGTTCGTATCCACGACGAACGCGGTCATTGGGTCGTGGCCAGTTTTCTCTTGAGAGACGCTTCGGTGATCGCTGCGATCTCACCCATCTCGTCGCCGAAGAAGTGGTCGGGCCAGTTCTCGATTTCCCCCCACTCATTCAGGGCCAGTTCGGCGAGATCTGCCTTGCCATCACTCCCGGAAACGAAATACAAACGGATGTCGTCCGCCGCCGCGCTTCCTTCCGCAACACGGCGCTGCAGGCGTCGCAGGAGGTGTTCGCTGTGGCTCTCCACGATGATCTGGACATCCCGCGTTTGGGCGACCTTCAGCAAGCCGTCCGCCAAGCCGCTTTGCACCGCCGGATGAAGGTGGATTTCCGGCTGTTCCAGCAAAACCGTCGAGCCCTTCGGGACGTAGTAGAGCAGGACCAGAACGGGAAGGACCTGGGACACTCCGAAACCGACATCCGTCAGCGCCGTAGGAGCGCCAGAGGAGAGGGTCCGGACAGTCGTACGGTAGAGGCGCGTTCCAGGTGCGACTTCGTCGATAACGAAGCTGTGAATCAGCTCCAACTTACGAAGCCAATCGGAGATCATTTCCTGAAATGGCTTCCGGGGAATTCCGCGCCCGAGACTTATCTTCGTGCCGCGCGCCGTCGCCGCAAGGATCGCATCAATCGTTCGCTCTCCCCGCTGCCCCACGTCCTCCGGCCTAGAGCCGGCCCAGTGGTATTCCCGTTTGGGGTGCTCACGCAGGGGCCCGAGGTAATACAGCGAATCCATGAGCCTCTCGTACCGCAACTCGAAGTCGCCGAGGAAAGAGGAGTTCTGAAAGAAAGTCTTGGCCGCTCCGGGAAACAGATGTGTCTTGATTGGTTTGGGTAGCGGCCACGCACGACCGCGGATGCGCTTGAACCGAAAGTTGCGGCGGCTCGTCGTAAGCTCGTAGTTCCCGCGCGATCCTTCCTTCGCGTGGAGGCGGAAGTCAGTGCTGTCGAACCGGTACGCCAGTTCCGGAACCCACAACTGGCTGTCGCGGAGGCCAGCTTCGCACCGCGTCTGAAGACTACTGCCTCCAAACAGCGTGACACCTGGATTGAGAGGATCCTTGATGGTCAGCGTCTTGGGCAGAGTCCACTCCAGGAGCCATCGGATTCTCCGGCTTTCGTCGTGATGGTGGACCACGTCGGCAAAGGTTCCGAGGTTGACCATGTCCGCCGGACCGCCGAATTCCAGGACGATGCCGCGGTCCGTTGCGTTACGGGTCTGTTTCAACAGCAGCAGGAGGTCGAGAATGCTGCTCTTGCCGGCGCTGTTGGCGCCGAAGAGGCCCGTTACCTTGCCAAAGGTCAGGTCCGCCCTTTCCCACGCCTTGAAGTTCTCAAGTTTCAGGCGGTTGAGCATGGTCTGTGCTCCTCTGGGATGCCTCGATGTGTGGGGACCGTCCGGGGCTCATGCGACCGCCGACGGCCTGAATCCTATCGGGGTTCCGCGCGATTGGGCGCGCGGTTCGCTCGTTGGCAGCGGGCAGCAACATTGCTGTTGGTTTGCGGCTCCCGCGGTGGGGGACTGAAGGCCGCTACCGCGAGAACCGGCCGGCGGTCTCGGGTCCTCATCCCGCCTGTACCCGCCCGACAATCCCCCCCGAATTTCCCCCCTTCTCAGCCCAGCCGGTCCGTGCTAGAATATGCGACCTAATTAGTCGGATTTAGGCTGTCTGCTGGCCCTACGGTTGATTCTCCCGGCTTGCCAACGTTTGGCGTGTCCCCCTGAGACGACGTTCGGGCTAGCAGGTCACCGATCCGACACCCCAGCCTCATCATGATCCGACTCTCCAAGAGCACCGACTACGCCCTCATGGCGCTGGCCGATCTCGCCCTCCTCCCCGACGGGGAGACGGTGAGCGCGCGGCGGGTCGCCGAAAGCCACAACCTGCCTCCCGAGCTTGCCGCGAAGGTGCTCCAGGGACTCAAGAAGAGCGAGATCGTGGAGACCCGGAAGGGGATCCGGGGCGGCTATCGCCTCGCCCGCGCGCCCGAGGAGATCCGGATCACCGACGTGATCGAGTCGGTGGAGGGGCCGCTGGCTCTCGTCGAGTGCATGCTCGACGACAACACCTGCAACCTCACCTCCACCTGCTCGGTGCGCACTCCGCTCACCCGCGTCCACGAGCGGGTCCTCGCCACCCTCGCCGACCTGACCCTCGCACAGATCGTCGCCGACGCGGGTCTTCCCGGGCCGCGCGCCAGCGGACCCGAACTTCCGGTGCTCCAGTAGCCCCATGCCCGAACAGCAACGAACCCTTGGCGCCGCCGAGGTCGAACAACTCGTCGAACGCGAGTACGCCTACGGTTTCGTCACCGACATCGAGACCGAACGCGTTCCGCCGGGGCTCTCCGAGGACGTCATCCGGCTGATCTCGGAGAAGAAGGAAGAGCCGCAGTGGCTCCTCGACTGGCGGCTCAAGGCCTACGAGCTCTGGCAGGGGATGACCGAGCCGGACTGGGCGAAGGTCTCCTATCCGAAGATCAACTACGACGAGATCAGCTACTACGCGGCGCCCAAGAGCGCCGTCAAGGACGGTCCCCAGAGCCTCGACGACATCGACCCCGAACTCCGGCGGACCTACGAAAAGCTCGGCATCCCGCTCGTCGAGCAGCAGCGTCTCGCCGGGATCGCGGTGGACGCGGTCTTCGACAGCGTCTCCGTCGCGACCACCTTCAAGGAGAAGCTCGCCGAACTCGGCGTCATCTTCTGCAGTTTCTCGGAGGCGGTGAAGGAGCATCCCGAACTCGTCCGCAAGTACCTGGGCACGGTGGTTCCGCACACCGACAACTTCTTCGCGAGCCTCAACTCGGCGGTCTTCTCGGACGGCTCCTTCGTCTACGTGCCGAAGGGCGTCCGCTGCCCGATGGAACTCTCGACCTATTTCCGGATCAACGCGTCGGAGACCGGGCAGTTCGAACGGACCCTGATCATTGCCGACGAGGGCAGCTACGTCAGCTACCTCGAGGGTTGCACCGCGCCGATGCGCGACGAGAACCAGCTCCACGCCGCGGTCGTGGAACTCGTCGCCCTCGAGGACGCCCGCATCAAGTATTCGACGGTCCAGAACTGGTACCCGGGTGACAAGAACGGCGTCGGCGGCATCTACAACTTCGTGACCAAGCGCGGCAAGTGCGCCGGCGCCCGCTCGCACATCTCCTGGACCCAGGTCGAGACCGGCTCGGCGATCACCTGGAAGTACCCGAGCTGCATCCTGCTCGGCGACGACTCGATCGGCGAGTTCTATTCGGTGGCGCTCACCGCGAACCGCCAGCAGGCCGACACCGGGACCAAGATGATCCACATCGGCAAGAACACCAAGAGCACGATCATCTCGAAGGGCATCTCGGCCGGCCACGGTCAGAACACCTACCGCGGGCAGGTGAAGATCCTCCCCGGCGCCTGGAACGCCCGGAACTTCTCGCAGTGCGACTCGCTGCTCATCGGGCCGGACTCGGGGGCGCACACGGTTCCCTACATCGACGTGGCGAACCCCGAGGCCCAGCTCGAACACGAGGCGTCCACCTCGCGGATCGGCGAGGACCAGCTCTTTTACTGCCGCCAGCGCGGCATCGACCCGGAGGAAGCCGTGTCGCTGATCGTGAACGGGTTCGCCCGCGACGTGCTCTCCGAACTCCCGATGGAGTTCGCGGTAGAGGCCCAGAAACTGCTCGGCGTGAGCCTCGAAGGAGCCGTGGGATGACGCCTCTCCTCGAAATCTGCGGCCTGCACGTCGAGGTCGAGGGCCGCGAGATCCTGCGCGGTCTCGATCTGGAGATTCCGCTGGGCGAGACCCACGCGGTGATGGGGCCGAACGGCTCCGGAAAGAGCACCCTCGCCCACGTGATCGCGGGCCGCGAGGGCTACGAGATCACCGGGGGCATCATCCGCTACCAGGGCGAGGACATCGCCGAGATGGAACCCGAGGAGCGGGCCCGCAAGGGCGTCTTCCTGGCCTTCCAGTATCCGGTCGAGATCCCCGGGGTGAACAACACCTACTTCCTGAAGGCGGCGGTCAACGAAATCAGGAAGCACCGGGACCAGCCCGAACTCGACGCGGTGGACTTCCTGAGCCTGATGAAGGAACGGGTGAAGCTCCTCGACTTCGACGTGGACCTCATCAAGCGGCCGGTCAACGAGGGCTTCTCCGGCGGCGAGAAGAAGCGCAACGAGATCCTCCAGATGACGGTCCTCGAACCGACCCTCGGGGTTCTCGACGAGACCGACTCGGGGCTCGACATCGACGCCCTCCGGATCGTCGCCGAGGGCGTGAACCGGATGCGCTCCCCCGAGCGGTCCTTCCTGGTGATCACCCACTACCAGCGCCTCCTGGACCACATCGTTCCCGACCGGGTGCACGTGCTCCAGGACGGCCGCATCGTGGAGTCCGGAGGACGCGACCTCGCGCACCGGCTCGAGGCGGAGGGCTACACCAGGCCGGCCGCGGTTCCCGCCTGACTGCCAGGGCAATGGTTGAACCGGCAGCGGTCGAGACGCACTACCTCGACGAGATTCCGCTCCGGGAAGGCGACCGTTACGCCGTTCGGCGGACGGAAGCGGTCCGGCAGTTCTTCCGGTCGGGAGGTTTTCCGACCGCGACTCTCGAGGACTGGCGGTTCTCCGATCTGGACGGGCTGGGCCGGACCGGCTATCGCCGGTATTCCGATTCTCCGGCGCTCGTGCCGCTGCAGGACGAGGAACTGCCCGGGTGGGTTTCCGGCTTCGGGCGCCGCGTCCTGTTGTCGGAAGGAAGGCCCCTGAACGCCGCCGAGTTCCAGCCCGGGAACGGCCTTGACGTCCGGGATTTGCCGCCCGTTCCAACAGCGGAAGAAGAGCGCGACTGGGGATTCGTCGCCCCGGGCGCTCCCCCCGAAGGAACCGAGGCGGACCTCGACGCCCCGCTCCGCAATCCCCTCGAGATGCTGAACGCCGGGCTCTTCGACTGCGGGTTCCGGGTTCGCGTCGGGCAAAGGGCGGACGCCGGGCCGATCCTCCTCTATTCGCTTCGGCGCGATGTCGGCCACCCGGCCATGCTCCACCCGCGGTCGGTGATCGAACTCGCTCCGGGCAGCCGCCTGACCGTCATCGAGGCGCACGACGGTGATTCCGCTACCGCCGGCTGGACGAACCCGAGCACCTTCTGCCACCTGGGCGAGGACGCCGAACTCCGGTACGTCCGGGTCGAACTCGAGACCGGGAACATCGCGCACACCGGCCGGGTCACCTTCCACCTCGCCCGGAACGCGCGTGTCCGTTCGACGGTCCTTTCCCTGTCCGGCGGGAGGTCCCGCACCGACACGACCGCCATCCTCACCGCCGAGGGGGCCGAGGTCGACCTCGACGGCCTCTTCCTCGGGGTCGAGCAGGCCAAGGCCGACCAGCACACCCTCGCCATCCACGCCGCCCGGCACACCACGAGCCGCCAGCTCTTCAAGAACGTGCTGTCCGACGAGGCGAGCGCCGTGTTCGACGGCACGGTGGTGGTGGCGCCGGGCGCGATCGGCACCGACGCCACCCAGGCGAACCGCAACCTGCTGCTCTCGCGAAAGGCGGTGGTCCATACCCGGCCCCGTCTCGAAATCAACGCCGACGACGTGAAGTGCGCCCACGGCGCCGCGATCGGCAGGCTCGACGAGGACGCGCTCTTCTACCTGCGCTCCCGCGGGCTCGGGCGGATGGATTCCCACGAGATCCTGGTTCGCGGGTTCGCCGGCGAGGTGGTCGAGAAGGTCCCGGTCGAGTCGGTTCGCGCCCTGGCCGCGGCCGGGCTGCAGCGCGTCCGGGAGAGCCGGAGTTTCGCCGCATGATTTCCGCCCCCGCCTACGACCTCGAAAAGGTCCGCGCCGACTTCCCCATCCTGTCCGAGGAGGTCCGCGGCCAGCCGATCGCCTACCTCGACAACGCCGCGAGCTCCCAGAAGCCGCGCTCGGTCCTCGACGCCGTGGACCACGTCTACGAGACCGGCTACGCGAACATCCACCGCGGCGTCCACGTCCTCTCCGAGCGGGCCACCGAGCACTACGAGCGCTCCCGGCGCCGGATGGCGAAGTTCATCGGGGCGCAGTCCGCCGACGAGGTGATCTTCCTCCGGGGGACCACCGAGGGTTTGAACCTCGTGGCCTCTTCGCTCGGGCGCTACGCCCTCCGGGAAGGGGATGAGGTGCTCCTCACCGGAATGGAGCACCACTCGAACATCGTGCCCTGGCAGATGGTGGCCGAGCTGACCGGAGCGAAGGTGGTGGCGGCGCCGGTCACCGACCGGGGCGAGCTGGACATGGACGCTTTCGCGGCCCTCGTGAACGACCGGACCCGGATCGTGTCGGTGGTCCACGTCTCGAACGCGCTCGGGACCGTGAATCCCGTCGACGAGATCGCCCGGCTGGCGAGGGAGCGCGGGGCCTACCTGGTGCTCGACGGCGCCCAGGCGGCGCCCCATCTCACGCTCGACGTGCAAGAACTCGGGTGCGATTTCTACTGCCTCTCCGGCCACAAGATGTACGGCCCTTCGGGAATCGGCCTCCTCTGGGGGAAGAAGCGTCTGCTGGAGGCGATCCCCCCCTACCAGGGCGGCGGCGAGATGATCCGGACGGTCAGCTTCGAGCGCACCACCTACGCCGAGCCGCCGGCCAAGTTCGAGGCCGGGACCCCCAACATCGCGGGCCCGGTGGGGCTCGCGGCGGCCGCCGACTACCTGGAGGCCCTCGGCATTCCCGAGGTGGCCGGCCACGAGGCCCGGGTCCGCGAGTACGCGGAGTCCCGGCTTTCAGAGATCCCCGGCCTGCGGGTCGTGGGAACGGCCCGGGAAAAAGCCGCGGTGGTCTCCTTCGTGGTGGACGGGGTCCATCCGCACGATCTCGGCACCGTGCTCGACCAGGAAGGCGTCGCGGTGCGCACCGGCCACCATTGCACCCAGCCGCTGATGGCGCGCTTTGGGGTGCCGGCGACGGCGCGCGCGTCGTTCGGCCTCTACAACACCGAAGCCGAAGTGGACCGGCTGGCCGCCGGGCTCCGCACGGCGCTGGAAGTGTTCCGCCCGTGAACGACGCGCTGCGCGACCTCTACCGCGAGGTCATCCTCGATCACAGCCGCCGGCCCCGGAACTTCGGGGCGATGGACGCTGCGAACCGGCAGTCCGACGGCTTCAATCCTCTCTGCGGCGACCGCCTGCGGCTGTTCCTGCTCGTTGAGGACGGCGCGGTACGGCAGGCGTCCTTCGTGGGGGACGGCTGCGCGATCTCCACGGCGTCAGCCTCGCTGCTCACGGAAGCGATGCACGGGCGTCCCGAGGACGAGGCGCTCCAACTCGTCGAGAGGTTCCGGAGCATGGTCTCCGGGGAGAGCGAGCCCGACGAGGAGGCGCTCGGCAAACTGACCGTGTTCGCCGGGGTACGGGACTACCCGACGCGCGTCAAGTGTGCGACGCTCGCCTGGCACACGCTGCGGGCGGCGATCAAACGGAGCCAGGAAACCGTCAAGACCGAGTAGCCGCCGCGGGCGGGAAGGGAAGACATGACCGAAGAAGCCACGAACGGGACCGAACTCCGCGACCAGGTCGTGGACGTGCTGAAGACCTGCTACGACCCCGAGATCCCGGTGGACATCTACGAGCTCGGCCTCATCTACAAGATCGACGTGGAAGACGGCGGCAAGGTGGCGGTGGACATGACACTGACGTCACCGGCCTGCCCGGTGGCCGGCAGCCTCCCCCCCGAGGTGGAGGCGAAGATCAGCCGCGTCGAGGGCGTCTCGAACGTGCGCGTGGACCTCGTCTGGGATCCTCCCTGGAACCCGGACCGCATGTCCGAAGCCGCCAAGCTCAAACTCGGCTTCCTCTAGGAATTCGCCCGCGCCCGAATGGCGCGTCACAGCGGACCCGCATAGCCGTTTCCCCGCACGGCGCATCGGTCGCGAACGCCGGTCTTGGCCGAGCTTCAGTCGGCACGGTCCGCCCCCGCCGGGCGGCGGCGCATCGCCTGTTCGGTCATTTATCCACGTAAATCGAATGTCTAATATATGATTTACATGTAATGATGATCCCCAGGAGGGCCACCGTCGAGATTGAGGCCGGCCTCCGCATCGAAGCGGCCGTGGGGCTGCTGGGTCCACGGCAGGCGGGGAAGACCACCCTGGCGCGGCAAATCGCGTCCTCCCGGCGGTCCGTCTATCTCGACCTGGAGCGCCGGGAGGATCGGGCGGCTCTCAGGCACCCGCGGCAATTCGTCGAGGCGAACGAAGAGCGACTGGTGGTTCTCGACGAGGTGCATCGGGTCCCCGAACTGTTTCCTGAACTGCGTGGGTTCATTGACGAAGGGCGGCGGCGTGGCCGTGGCGTGGGGCGGTTCCTGATCCTCGGTTCGGCGTCCGTCCCCCTCCTCCGGCAATCCGAGAGTCTGGCCGGCCGGATTCTCTATGTGCCCCTGGGGCCATTGGACCTGCTCGAGGTGGCCGGGACCGCCTCGCTCGAGCGGCTCTGGCTGCGGGGCGGGCTGCCTCGCAGCCTGTTGGCCGCTGCCGACGCCGACAGTCTGCGGATTCGCCGCGGCCTGATCGAAACCTATCTGGCCCGCGACATTCCCTACTTTGCGCCGCGGCTCGCCGTCGAGACCATGGACCGGCTCTGGACGATGCTCGCCCACAGTCACGGCGCTCTCCTCGACCGGGCCCGGCTGGCCGCGGGACTCGAATTGAGCGCCCCCACCGTTGGCCGCTACCTCGACCTGTTGGTGGACCTGTTGCTCGTCCGGCGGCTGCGCCCGTTCCACGCCAACGTGCGGAAGCGTCTGGTCAAGGCGCCCAGGATCTACCTCCGCGACAGCGGTCTCCTGCACGCGCTGCTCGGCATCAGCGATTTCAACGCACTGCTCAGGAGCCCGACGCTGGGAGCCAGTTGGGAGGGATTCGCGATCGAGACGCTTCTCTCGGTCGCGCCGTGGAACACGCTCGCAACCTTTTACCGGACCGTCCAGGGTGCGGAGGTGGATCTCGTCCTCGAAATCCCGGGACGGAGCCGTCCCTGGGCGGTCGAGATCAAGTACGGGAGTCCGCCGCGCCTCACCCGGGGATTTCACGTCGCCTGCGACGACCTGCAGCCGGAGCACGCGTTCGTCGTCCACTCCGGCGATCTGCGCTATCCCGTCCGCGAGGGAGTCACCGCGATCAGCCTCCCGGAGTTGGCAGCGTTGCTGGCGAGCGGAGGCGACCCGCCGGAGTCGGTCTGATCGCCGACAACGGCCGTGGCGATGGGGCGGTCGGAGGAGGTCAGCGAAGCCGGCGACCGGACGCCCGCGGACGGAACGCAGTCCTCCAGCAACGCGCCGACCGCGGCCGTGGTCTCGTGGAGCGCCCGCCGCACGGTCTCGAGCCGGGCCGCGAGCAGCGCCGCATCCCGGGCTTCGCTCGCATCGGGTGGCCCCGCAATGTGAAGCGCGAGCCGCAGTTCCCGGAGCAACTCTCCGAGATCGGCGACGGCGGCGCCGCAGGCGACGAAACTCAGCGACGCGGCCGAGACGGCGTCGGCCAACCGGCCTTGTGGACACTCCTCCGGCGGACTCAGGCCTTCAGGCGCGCGGGTGGCAAGTGCTTGTTGATGGGGCATGGCGTCTCTCCCTGGATGACACATCCGAGGAGGGCCGAAGCCCCGTGGGTCCGCTTGGTTGCCATGCGGCCACATCCCCGTGATCGGGCGCCACCTTGCCCGGACCGGGCAGGTTGGCGGGGGTACGCGCGTGCGCAGCCCCCTCTGGATGCTGACCGGCAGCCTAGCCCGGAGTTCTCATACTCCGCGTCACCCTGGCGTTCGCAAGGTGGACGCTCTTGAACGTGATTGGCGTGATCCGTTCCACGGCCCTCTCGGGCCGCGGGTGCCGACTGAAGTCGGCGTTCCAAGCCGTTTTGGCGGTGAA
>MKWU01003030.1_pt1 | contig 23166 bp, 19 predicted proteins | sample 809101 | NCBI WGS metagenome assembly MKWU01 (sample SAMN05860141, study PRJNA318959) | sponge metagenome | host: Aplysina aerophoba | place: Slovenia: Piran, Adriatic Sea, Gulf of Piran | collected 2013-05-07 | reverse complement strand
CCCGGCTGTTGGCTTCGGGTGCTCGAACCAACCCGTGGTATCAGGAGGCGAGCATCAAGGAGGTCGAGGCCGGCGAGCTGATGGCTTTCGACACCGACATGGTGGGCGCTTTCGGGATGTGTGTCGAACCGGCCCCTGTTCGTGGCTGGCGCAACCTACCGCGAGATAACAACCGTCTGAGCTATCCCGATGTCGACGAGTTCAACGGCTACACGGTCCTGGCCCACGGGACCGGCTTGTGCGACGAGTACCCGTCGCTGTTCACCCGTGAGCAGTGGGACGACCGGGGGTTCGACGGCGTGGTCGAGGTGGGCAACGTGTTCAGCATTGAGTCGTTCGTGGGCCGGCGCGGCAGCGGCGAGGGAGTCAAGCTGGAGGACATGATTGTAGTCACCGAATCAGGCCCCGAGCTGCTCACCGACTACCCCCTGGACCTTGCTTGAACCGGCGCCGAGGCTGCACGACATTGCGATTGACAGATCAGCAGCAAAGGTCCATTATCAGCATCATCGAAGTCGTGGGCGTAGATCCGCCCCCCGTATTTGACGCTGTAGCTGAATCTGGTCTCGACCAGGTCGATGTCGAACCGGTCCAACAACAACAGAATGTGCTGGTACACCGACGGGATGTAGGCGGTGACCGAGATGTCGAAGGGAATCGAACTGCCGTCATCCTGTGGCATGTCGGCGGTGATCGCGTTCCCGCCGATTCGTTCGGTCGCCTCGAACTCCCGAAGTTCGATCTCGGCGGTCGGGACTGTGGTTCAGCGCCCATGCAGCGCCCAGCCCGGAGACGCCGACACCGATGATCGCGATTCTGCGCGGCGTCTGCTGTGAGTCGTCCGGTTTTGGCGATTTTGGTAGAAAAACACCAGCAGCCTAGACGTTTGCGCTCGGTCTCTTGGGTGCAGCCCGGTTGGTGTTTCGGTTATAGGGTGCAGCGACCGGTGTTCCAGGTTCCGCCAGCGAAGCGCTCACAACCTTGCTCGGTGTATGAGCACACCGGGTCTTCGGTGTTTTTCCCGAGCAGCAGATGGGCACCGCCGCTGGCTTGGCATTCGCTTGCAGTGTTGAGGCAGACCTTGGCAACCGTCCCATCGTGGAAGCTACCGTAGTTGCCTCCGCTGGCTTCGCACCGCTGCTGCGCGGTGGTGCAACTGCCGTTGCCGCCTTCTTCTTGGCCCTCGCTGGTTACCCATAGACCTCCGCTGTTCACGCAATTCAACTCGGCGCGGACGGTGCAAGTTGCATCGAAGTTGTAGCTACCTGAGGCACGTTTTGGTAGGCAATTTCTTTACGATTACGCGAAATTTGCTACCAAGCCTCCCTAGTTTCACGGGTCGTGTCCCAGTGATTGCCAACAACTCGATTTGGGCAGGCGGAGTTTCGGGTGCGGCTTGGGTAGTTTCGATTAATGGGTTGCGAGCTAGAACTTCAAGGCCAGCCAAACGAGATCAGTCGGGTGCGAGAGTGACGCGGTTTAGTCCGGATTTTGGGGTTTAGCGGCCGCGCGTGCGGTTAGCGGAGCCACAAGCAAGTGAAGAAACTCGCACGTCAGCAATTTTGCGATGGTGGGCGCGGCGGTGTGCGCCGGTAGTCATTGTGGAGGCTCGGTGGTGGTGGCGTTGGTGTTGCTTTCGTTAAGTAATGCGGCGTTGCGGCCTTCGAGTAACGAAAGCAGTACGCGATGGTTCGCGGTGGGTATCGCCAATGTGGCTTTTGCTTCGGTGATTGCTGCTTCGGTCACGGGGCCCAAAAGGCCATCGACGTCGGTCTTGGCGTTGAGGTATCCCTCAACCGCGAGAAGCCATTGCAAGTTGGTAATCTCGTCAACAGTCAACGGAGCTTCGCTCGCTTCAAGTGCCGCGTCACGCTCTAAGGGTTCGTTGGTTTCTTCTGGGCTTTTGGCGATTATCGCGCCTTGTTCACCAAGGGCTTCAGCTAGTACAGGGCCTGCTAGTCTTGCCAAACCCCACAAAGCCGCAACCACTAAGATCAGAATTGCTACTCCTTGAATGTGTGATCCCATGCTCTAGTTGGTGGACGGTTAGTTGGAATGTTTGGCATCAAGTCGAGCTTTGATTTCAGCGCAAGTCTTGCAGATCGGATATTTCTGGGGATCGCGGGTTGGAACCCATACTTTCCCGCAAATTGCTACTATGGGTGTGCCTTCCACCGCCGCGCGGGTCACGTCTTTGGCTGGTGCGTAGTGTGCAAAACGGTCATGGTCGCCATCAGTTGTGACTGGGTTTGTCACAAGTTGTTCGGTTGGAGTAATGGTGTCGGTAGAGGTCATGTGTCAAGTGTGCCAGATGGAGAACTTTTGCGTTGCTTAGAAAACGCATTCGCCAATCGTTCTGTTCAATAATTTGCCGCGGAGATGCTTTGCGAAAGACAGGTTGTAGCTTATGTTGATGAATCGTGGTGCAGTATTGGGTGTTGCTGCGTACCTGTTGTGGGGGCTGTCCCCGATATTTTGGCGTATAGAACCCGAGGTTTCGCTGTTTGATGTGATTTTGTGGCGCTCTGCGGCCGCTGCTGTGCTGCTTATTGTTTGGCAGATAACTCGGGGATCGTTATCACGTTTGCGTACGTTGGTGGCAAAACCGCGAGACTTCTCGAAGTTTTTGTTTACTGCTTTATTGTTGGGTACGAACTGGATCGTATTTATTTTGGTGGTGACCACCGATCGTGTGCTTGAGGCGAGCCTCGGGTATTTCATCAACCCTCTCATGAGCGTTTTGCTTGGTGTGGTGGTGCTTAGGGAACGCCTCCGCCGAGCTTCATTGTTTACCGTGTTTCTCGCTGCTTGCGGGGTGTTGGTATTGGCGCTCGATGTGGGTTCGGTGCCGTGGAATGCCCTTTATTTGGCGGGTTCCTTCGCTCTTTATGGGTTGTTTCGCAAGTTGTCTTCAGTCGGCACGATGGACGGTTTGACCATCGAAATGTTGATGCTCTTTCCTGTTGTGCTTGGCTTGATTGTTTATCGAGCGGTTGTTGGGGAGGGAGTATTTGGTTTGCACGATCTAGGGCTTGATATCTGGTTGATTGGTGCTGGCGCCATGACGATTGCACCGTTGTTGTTGTTTTCGGCAGCTGCACGTTTGATGGAACTTTGGATCGTCGGCATGATGCAGTTTTTGGCACCCACCCTTCAGTTCGTGTTGGCTGTGTGGTTGTGGAACGAACCTTGGAGCGGTGGGGTAGCGGTGGGCTTCGTTTTGATTTGGGTCGCCTTGGCTATTTTTGTTGCGGAAACCTTTCATCAGATACGCCGCACGCGTCACCTCGCGAAGCTGAGCGCTAGTTAGGCGCGCAGGGCGGGATGGTTTACGAACTCAGCTAAAGCCTGCGGGTTTTCTAAGGTTGCGGTGTTGGTAACTTCCTTCCCATGCGCCACCGCGCTTACCGCCAACTCCACGATCTTGCCACTGCGGGTTCGTGGAATGTCACCAACTTGGCCAATAACCGCTGGCACATGCCGCGAGGTTGCCCCGCTACGTATGGTTGCCTTGATTTTCGCGGTGAGCGTTTCGTCCAAAGAAAGCCCTTCGCCGAGCACTACAAACAAAACAATTCGTGTGTCGTGGTTATGCGTTTGGCCAATCGCCACGCTGTCGGTCACCTCTGACAGTTTCTCAAGTTGTCGGTATATCTCGGCGGTGCCGATACGCACGCCACTAGGATTCAAGGTTGCGTCGGAGCGGCCGAAAATGGTAAACCCTTCGTTGGTGGTGCGAGCCGCGAAATCCCCTTGATGCCAAACGCCTGGAATCCGTTCGTAGTAGGCAGTCCTGTAACGCTCCTCGTTGGGGTCGTCCCAAAACCCCAGCGGCATGGACGGGAAGGCGTTGCGACAGATCAGTTCGCCGCGAACTCCGCTCGCAAGTGGTTGACCTTGCTCGTCTACCACATCAACGTCTAGTCCCAGCGCGGGGCGTTGTATCTCCCCGGGATAAACCGCGCTGGTTGGGTCTCCTGCCACTAAGCACCCGCATAGGTCGGTGCCACCAGAGATGGAGGCCAAATGCAGGTCTGTTTTCACACGTTCGTAAACAGTGCGGAACCCTTCAGGTGTTAGTGTCGAACCAGTTGAAGTCATCGTGCGGATGCTTTTTAGGTCGTGGGTTTCGATAGGCCGCAAGTCTAAGCGCGGCAATGTTTCGATGAACTTGGCGGAGGTGCCAAAGAGGGTTATTTTCGCTTGGTCGGCTAAATCAAAAAGACGATTGCCTGACGGGAACGTCGGGGCACCGTCATAGAGCACCAAAGTCGCTCCAGAAGCCAAACTGGAGATCTGCCAGTTCCACATCATCCAACCAGCGGTCGTGTAATAGAACACCCGGTCATTTGGGCGGACATCGCAATGTAGTTGATGTTCAACGAGGTGTTTCAGCAAAACTCCGCCGCTGCGATGCACGATGCATTTCGGTTTCCCGGTGGTGCCGGAAGAAAACAGCACGTACCAAGGATGGCTAAAACTGCGGCGCGCGTACGTTGGTTGTGTGGGCTCAATGCCCTCCAGGAAATTGTGGAAACTAATTGTTTTGGCGACATCGCTATGTTTATCGTTGCCTAAATGCGGTATCACTACGATTTGTTTTAGAGAGGGCAAAGCCGTGCTGATATCACTGAGAAGCGGGAGCCTTTCATGAACTTTGCCTCCGTATCTGTAGGCATCGCACACAAACAGGAGTTTCGGTTTGATCTGGCCGAACCGGTCGACAACCCCGTCCACACCAAAATCGGGTGAGGTTGCCGAAAAGACCGCTCCCAGTCCAGTGGCCGCCAGCATTACTGCCACAGTTTCAATGATGTGTGGAAGCCATGCGGTCACGCAATCACCCTCGCCGATGCCGCATTGCAGCATGGCGACTTGCAGCTGTCCTACTAGCAAACGAAGTTCCTCGCCGCTGACTTCTCTGTGATAGTTGGGGTCTTCAGTAAACGACACGATTGCTGGTTCGTTATCGGGTAGCGAACCCAGCAAGTTTTCGGCAACGTTCAGAGATGCATCCCGGAAAAACTGAGTCATCCAAAATGGCTCCGCAGGTTCGACTATGCGTTCGCCGGGTTCGCCGATAACGCCGAGTTCAGACCACACCGCAGCCCAAAACTCAGCGGGTTGCGTCACCGACCAAGCATGCAACTCGCCATATGTAGAAAAACCCTGTTGGGCAGCAAAGCGGGCTAGGTTAGTCGTTTGCGCTCTTTCCTTAGATGGCGACCAAATCGGCATTTCCGACCCGTTCATGCACCTCACCATACAATGCCCGCTGAAATCGCGCTGGGGGTTTACGTGGCCGCTTCGAGTTGTTCGGCGGCTTCGCTCCAGTCGTGCAACAAGGCGGCGGCTTGAGCTTTGGCGGTTTCGTAGCGGTTGGCTAAACGTTGCAGTTCAGCCGGATCGTTGCACACTGTCGGGTCTGACAGTTGCTTTTCCAAATTCGCTACCACTTGATCAGCCTTAACCAAGTTGCGTTCTAGGCGAGCCACCCGTTTGCGAAGATCGGACGAAACTTGACGAGCATGTGCAGTTGCCCGGCGCTTTTCGGTGCGCACATTCGGTGCCTTGTCGTACGGCGCGGCAACAGAGGAGAAACGTGTGGGGTCTGGTGGTGTCAGCACTTCCTCTGGAACACCAGAGTGCCAGGTTGCTTTGCCGCCACGAACTTCTATCACCGCGTCCGCGACATTACGGATCAAATGACGGTCATGAGTGACCAGTAATACTGTGCCTGGATAAGCCACGAGTGCATCCTCTAATACATCGCAACTTGGTAGGTCAAGATGGTTGGTAGGTTCGTCAAGCACCAACAAATTAGCTGGTTCGATCATGGTTCGGGCCAACGCCAAACGAGTGCGCTCACCCCCCGAAAGGTCACCCACAAGCCGTTCTGCGGCATCCCCACCGAAACCAAAAGAGCCCAAAACCGTACGCAGGTTACGTTTCTGAGGATCGATTCCCGCGGCAAACAACTCAATCACCGTTCTGGTGCCGTCTAGTTCGTCCGCTTGGTGTTGAGAAAACGCTGCAACGCTGACGTTTTTGCCGAGTTGCGCGGTTCCAGCGCCCGCCGCTATTTCACCGAGGATCAACTTGAGTAGTGTGGTTTTGCCTCCGCCGTTAGGCCCGATCAACGCAACCGTTTGCCCTCTTTCAACCGTGAGCGACACATTCGACACCACCATGTTCTGTCCGTACCCAGCCGCCGCTTTGTGGAACTCCGCCACCACTCTAGAAGACCGAGGTGGTTCCGGGAACGCGAACCGGGCCACTATTTCTTTACGGTCGGGCACCTTGATCATTTCCAGTTTCTTGAGCGTTTTCAAGCGGCTCTGCACTTGCCGAGCTTTCGTAGCCTTGTAGCGAAAACGGTTTACGAATCGCTCTACTTTGGCTATTTCACGGGCTTGGCCCGCGGCGGCTGCTTCAATGCGGGTGAGACGCTCTTCACGAGCCACAACGAATTCAGCGAAACCACCTACGTATTCAAAAGCGGTCCGTTCGGCAAGTTCTACAACTCGGTTGGCTACGGCATCGATGAAGTCTCGGTCGTGGCTGACGAACAACAACGCTCCACTCCAAGCGGTAAGCTGCTGCTCCAGCCAAGCAACCGAGTCGACATCTAGGTGATTAGTCGGTTCATCAAGTATCAACACATCGGGTTTGGCCAACAGCAGCCGAGCCAATGCCACACGCATGCGCCAACCGCCCGACAGTTCATTGACTCCACGCCCGCTATCCGATTCGGCGAAACCGAGACCTGCGAGCACCTTTTTGGCTTCCGCTTCTAAGGCGTAACCACCCAAAGCTGCGAAACGGCTTTGGGTTTCACCGTAGGCTTCAAGGATTTTGTGTTGGTCTTGGTTTTGGTGTGGGTCGCTCAGGGCGGCTTCTAGTTCTGTGAGGCGGTCGGCGAGTGTTGCTAACTCTCCGGCTCCGCTCACAACCTCAGAAATGACTGTGCGTTTGGTGTCGCCCACTAGGTCTTGGGGTAAATACCCCAAAGTCATCTGGCGAGGTTTTGTGACCGATCCTCTGTCGGGTTTCTCGCTGCCCGTGAGGATTTCGATCAGGGTCGTTTTGCCGGTGCCGTTGCCTCCAACTAAGGCAGTCCTGCGTCCAGCCGAAAGCAATAATGTGACATCTCGAAACAGTTCACGCGGGCCAAAAGACTTGGCCAAACCCGAAGCGGTGAGCATGTGTGGTTAGCTAAAAAAGGCATCAAGGGCAGACTCGGCCCGCGAAGCTATTGGGGTCTCTGGGGTTGCCGCAGAAAGCCGATTGAGCCAAGTGACAGAAGCGTAACCGGCCATCACCGCGCCTGTGTCGTCCTCAATTTGGCTACTGATCGGGTCTCCCCAGATCATGTCAACCGTGAAGGTGCCGGCGTGTCCCGGTTTGGCAACTAGCTTCGCCTTTTCTATGGAGCGAGGCGGTGCGGCACAGACCCTTGTCCGTTTCCACCCCCGAATAGCACCCAAGGGTTGATTTGGAACATTGATGTTGACCACGATTGGCTCGGTGGGCAGGTCATCAACCAACTTTTCAACCACGACTGCGGCTACATCAGCGGCGCTTTGCCAGTTCTGGTTGGCGAGCATCGCTTCCAAGCCTTGACCTTCGACCCCCCAATCGTCTATTGATTGACTTACCGCCACTCCGCTGATCCCACCATTGCGAGCCGTGAGGCAAGCTCCGACAGTCCCGGAATGGTAGACACTGCGGCCTAAGTTTGCTCCCGGGTTGATTCCCGAGACAACCAGATCGATACTTCCAAAAGCGTCTAGGTATCCAAACATGGCACACAAAGCGGGTGGCGCTGACACCGCCCACGCTTCGCTAATTCCCGGTACGGTCGCTTGATGCACCTCAGGTGTCATATGCCAGATCGAACCGATAGCGGCGCTGTAACCCGAGTATTCACCATCGGGAGCGACAATGATCACCTCCCCAAAAGGCTGCATCGCCCTAGCAAGCACATGTAACCCAATCGAGTCGATGCCATCGTCGTTTGTGACCAAGATACGCACCCAACCAACCCTACCGCCGCACACTCTCGCAAATGCACCAATCGGGCCTGCGTTCCGAAGTTTGCGGGGCCACATTTTTAGGCGATTTACGTTTAAGCCGCGTGCCGTAACCGTCCAACGTGTAGGGTCACCGGTGGGAAACGAAAACGCAATATCAAACTTTCGTGACTCCAGACAGAGACATGCGAAGATCAACAGAAAGGCATTGGCGTTGAACCACACCGCAGCTAGCAGCCTTACCACATTTGACGTACCTAGCTTGGCGGGTTTTGCGACACTGTTTGAACAAGCCGAAATTCGAGGTTCGGAGTGTGTCTTGGATCTTGCTGATGAGGCGATTGCTGGTAACGCTAACCCTTCGGCGGTGAGGCTTTCGATACCGTCGGTGATGGTATTGTCCAACTTGTTGGTCGGGCGCTATAGAGAAGTTCCGTTGAAGGTTCGTATTCCTGAATCAAGGGGTTTGAATTTGCAACTGGCGCGAGGCGGGTTTTTCTTTGCGTTGGCGAACCGTAAGGGAGTTCGGTGGGAGAAAGAAATTCCCGAACAGTGGGGCCAAATCTCCGAAGCGTGGACGAACCCGTTTCATCCCAATGATTCCCAAATGCGTCGGCGCGCGTTGGTGGAGATTAAAGATCCTGAGCAGGATTCGTGGGTGATAAGGTCTGCTTTTCAACGCTATCTATTATCTGTGATGCATCCTCATAACTACTATGCGAGTTCACTTCGCCAAGAACTTGGGCGTATTGCGGGCAGATGGTTGAGCAGTCGAATGGGGGTAAAACCCGGCTCGGAAATGGTGGCAACGCTCACGGACTGCTTCGAGATTTTCTACCAAATTGTGGTCAATGTCCCTGACCATGCGAGTTTGCGCTCCAATCGAGAAGGGTGTTCTCTGGGTCAGGTCTACGTAACGCTCGGTGGGGGGCGCGACAGTCACAATCGGTTGCACTTCACCGTCTTAGACAATGGAGCGGGATTACCGCAAAGGGTTAACGAACTATATCAAGACAAGAAACGTGATGCCGAGGGTGCGTTGCGCGACGCGGTTATGGGAAACTTGCCAAGGCGCGCTGCGGGTCGTGGGATTGGGCTTGATCTTGTGCGACGCATTGCTAATCAGTACACCGAGGGCATTCGTGGTGTTGGGGGTGCGAGTACTATTTGTTTTGTCACTAGCGGTGACTGCGTTGGTTCCGCGTCGTGGTTGGAATGGGGTCCTGGTTTCGAGGAGCCGCGTATGTCAACCGTCGAGTCGCTGCCCGTTCAGGGAACACTTGGTTGGGTCTCACTCGGCCTTGAACATCGCATTCCCGATCATGAAAATGCTCAACTTGAATTAACGTTCGACGAAGCGTTAGCCGGATAACGCTACAACATGGCATCAAGGGTCATGTATTACCTGCGCGTCAGGGTTGATGAGCCCGACGAAGACAACGTTGGGGCAGACTCCGTCGAAGTGCGTACGCCTTGTACCGACCTAGAAATGACCTTCGTTGATCTTTGCTCTCGGGATCGGTCAACGAACCCTCCTAAGACGTCAGAACTTGAAATTTTGACTGAGGCGGTGCAGAATCAACTACATAATTGTTCGCAGACGGACACGATCCTGTTTCGATGGCCGTGGTTGGTGCAGCGTGACGACGAATCTCATAGACAGCAGATCCGAAACTGGCTGTCCCGTCTGACCGAGAATTCGGGAGGAGAGCCGGTAATTTCTGGTAGTTCGTATGTGGTCTTGGGCAAACTCCGCAATTCGGGTTTCAGTAACCCCCGCGACGCTAGTGGTTTTTCTCCATCACTGATAGGTCAATGGAACTCTGATTTCGGGTTGGATACACACACCGATTTAGATGTTGCGACGTGCGTCGAGTGAGATTTCGTCACGGTAGTGCTGAAGCATACGCACTGAGAGCGGGTGTCGCCCTTCCATCGACACAAGGGCCTCTCCTGTCTCAAGTGTCCTGATGCGTTGCGCGAGGGTTCTGTCGTTTGAGTCGAGCTTGCGTGCTGCTTGGGTTGCTATGTTCGCGTCGGACAGCCGAAAGCAGATCCTCGTCTGGGCGTTGGTGTCGACTGTCTCAAGCAGATCTCCGGGGGATTGCGTCGCGAGAATCACGGCTAACCCCTTCGATCGGCCCTCCTTGACCATCAAATCGATAGCTCGGATCCGGGCAACACGGTGGGCCTCGTCTACGACGATTGCATAGCGGATGGTGTTGGCAACTGGTTCCATACCTTGGATCGCAAGGCCGATAGAAGAAAGCAGGAATGCACCAGCTAATATCGTCGTCTGGCCATTTCCGGGGATTCTGTTCAGCCCAAAAACGGTGTTCTCCGAGATCACTTCTCCTAAGGGTGGGCCGTCGGTGAAGATTTGGTACTGAGTGAGATCGCCGAGAATGTGACGTACAGAGTCGGGAAGGCTATTGCTGAGATCGAGCATAGTTGGAAACCTGCCCTCCGCTTGTGCGTTGCTGTAGGTCGCTCTGAGCGCGTCTTCGACTGAGCGCTTCTGGCGAGTTCCGATTCGTTGGTATGAGGAAGTGGCCTCTTCGATAGCGTCGCGAAGTTCGATGATGCGGGTGTCCCGATCTTCACCCGCAGCGAATGCTAGGGGGTTGTAAGGCGCTCCTGGTTGGCCCCACAGGTCATAGAACGTAGCCCCCACTGAGGCAGGAAAGCCCTGTTGCCCATCGGCCCCATAATCGTTCTTGAAGTCGGCGATACCGAATTTAGTTCCGGTCTCTGAGAGTTGGGCGAGCAGCATCTTAACGAACTCAGTCTTCCCTGCCCCCGACGAGCCCCAGATTTGAACATGCCCGTTTGCCAATGCGCCGGTGCCGGTTACGCGCCATTCGATTGGCACGCCTGAATATGTGTCGTAGCCGAGGATCGGGTGCGGGGTGCGGTTCGAGACCGGCATTGATGTCGATGTCTGTGTAGTTGCATCGTCTGCGTCAATTGGTTGTTCATCGCCTTGTTGGCTGTATGCCTGTTCCGAATGCTGCGACACTGCGTTTTCATTCGTTGCGTCACCTTCTGGTTCGTTTTTGGTTTCGTGTGCAGGTCGTGCAACGCCGGTTTCGGGTCGGCGCTTGACGCGACCGCCGCCAAGCGGCTGTTCGGTAGCCTGCATAGTTCGGAGGTTACGTAGGTCGGTTCCGACGGCCGCCCAGAGCCGATCTTCGGTCAGTCTGATCGATCGCATGGCTATAGGGACTTGGTCACTCCCAATCTTGTGATGGTATACCCGTCGGTCGTCGATCAATTCTGGACCAAACACTAGACCTAGCCCCGCCCATTCAAGAGTGCCTGTTCCTGCGCGGAATGCTTCGATGGCTTCGAGTTCTTGAGCGTCGAGCCGAATATTTGACTCACGCGCGACGGCATACAATGCCTCGGATATTCGGTTCAGCCATACTCGGGATGCGATATCACCTTGCACGGGCTGCGCGGCAAAGCTGGTCGCGACAAGAGAGCGGCGGATTTGGTCCAGAGCTTCAGCGTCAGCGCGCCTCGCATCTGAGCGACGTGCCTTGACCTCAATGATGGCACCGTGAAGCCCACAATCTTGCGTGTCTACCGCTACGGCGAGCAGATCGGCCCGTTGTTGTCCAATGAACCATTCTGCGTGTTCGTCAAGGCTGAGGAGCAGTAGTCGGCAGCCTGGAGGTAGGGGCCATGGTGTCGATTCTGTCCCCAGCATCGAGAAGCCGACAACGTGGCCCACGAGTTCGTTGATTCCGGTTCCTGAGGTGGCCGCTTCAAGTGCAAGCACACCGTATCCCTGGGTTGCAACCTGGCGCAGTTGCTCGCCGATCGAGGTGGAGTCCGTGGTGTTCTGAACGATACCCGCATGACGGAGGCTTCTTCCGATGGCCCGGTCAACGGGACCTCCTGACCGCTGGCTGACAACCAATCCCAGTGGTGAATCAGAGCCGAGGCGTCGCTCTTGATGCAGGATCGCGACTTCGCCCCTTAGCGCGCGTTCCAAGCTGTCGCGAGTTGCATATCGATCCAATGTGGCAACCCAGGTTGCTATCTCGTGCAAAAGGCGAAGGTCATCTCGTGATCCTGTGGCGCGTATACGGAGTTCTGGGACATTGATTCGTGCGCCGTCTTCAGGCCAGACATCGTCGATGGTGTTTGCTAGGCGCAGCCAGGCCAAGGTGGCCTTTGAAGGGCTTGGGGGTGCAAGGACGGCACGTTGTTCGTATCTGGGACGCTGAGAAAGCCGCGGGCTGAACAGAACTTCAGGATCATTTGCGACATCGCGCAGCTCAATGTCAACGTGGTCTATCTGTGGAGTGCGGTCTCCGGCTGTGAGGCCGGTGAATAACGCAAAGTGGACCGTAGCGTAATGCCGTCCGAGTTCGTCTAAAGCACCAGGGAGGTTGTCGAAGTACCGTAGGCGTAGCTCGCCTAGTTCGTTGGCAGGGAGTTCGTCGTCAGCGTGCGCTAGTGCATTGCGAAGGGTGTCATCGTGAAGCGAACTGTCTCCCACGACAAAAAGCTCAATTACGCGGATTGTGACATCACCGAGTTTTGATCCAACTAGCTTTATGGCTTGTTGAAGCATTAGGGATGCCGCACCCGGGCCAAATGCGAGGCATCGCAAGTGTCCCGCCACCTCCGGTTGAAGCCTTACCAAACGTCCGATAACCCGAGTAACGGCATTCATTGCGTGTGACTCGAAGTTCAGCAGTTCGGCATCACCACCGAAGACTGACCAAACGCGCGATTCCTTTGTGGGTAGAAGTGGGGTATCGCTGTCGTTCAGTCGCAGGAAGGCAGGGCAGTGGGCAGCGGTGACCTCTTGAAGGGCCTGGCACCCGACATCGTACGCCATCTCGGTGAGTGGTGGATCGGGGGGCGCATCGACGAGTTGCTTGCGGAGCAGGTCTGCCGCTGTCTCCAGATAGTCTGCGAGCCACTCGGCCTTTAGTGGTGCAACACCCGACATACCATATGTGGTGCGGTTAGAGACGGTTTCCGGGGTCCGAGCGATGCATCCCGCAATGCTCAGTGCTTCCGCATCGGCCTTGCCGTCGAATGCGTGGTTATCTTCGACGCATCTTGTCCACTCGGTGACCCAGTTACGTAGGTCCTCAGCTGAGAGGCCGTCCTTGAGAATGTTGTTACAAAGCTGCTTCAACTGACGAGCTAGTGGCTCGGTCGCGTTCGACAATGGCTCCCGACCAATTCCATCAGACGACGCGACAAAACGGGCATCTGGGTATGTGCATGAAGTGAGGGTCAAAGCGGATTGCTCGGAGAATTCTAGAACGCACCGCAGCAACGCTGCATCATCATGGTCAGGAGCCCAAGTCACTTCTACGGAATCGTTGATCCCTGCAACGCGAACCTTAAGCGTTGACAATTTGTTGCGGTCGAGACAGGCTTCCACGAACCATTGGCGAGCCGTAATGGTGTTGGCCCTCAGAACATCATCGGTTAGTACTGGATCGATCTCGCAGCCTTGGGATACGAAAGAACGCAGGACTGGTGCCAGTCGCATCCTTGCGATAGCGAGCGTCAGTTGGTGACGAGCCTGCCGTGCTCCAGTCGGATCATCATCCAGTTCCGGCTCAACCACACTCAAAGAGTTGGGAGCCCCTCCGATAGCTGCAATAGCCTTCGCCAGATCTACTTCAGGACACGAACCGGGCGTCGAGTCGATTCGGCGCTCCCTCAACAGAGCCGAAATGCGACGTCGCAGTGGTGGCTCAAACACGGCATCTTCCTCGAAAGCGTCAAACTCGAGAAGGATTCGCGCTGCGGGCCGACGGACTTCGGTTTCCTCCAGTTTGTTGGCCTCTGCGATGTAGCGATCAATAGGAAACTGCTCCAATCTGTCAGGTTGAAGCGTTCTCGAGTAGTCCTGAAGCGCTTCAATGGTTTGTGCTGCCAGTCCCTTGCTCGTCTCGGTAAGGATCTCGCGGGCTTCGTCATAGCTGACGGCTACAAGGATTCTGTCATCTCCATGCTCAAGCATTTCCATGAAATCGTCGGCTGTGGTCGGACCACTTGTTGCGCGGCTAAGGACTCGCTCGGCGCGTGATCGGATACGCGAGAAGTCCTCTGACGAGATGACGTCACCACTAGAACGTCGAGAGGCTAGGATCAGATTTTCGCGGATGCGTTCACCGCGAATGTCGGCCGGTCGACGCGCGTCTCGAAATGCACCGATATACGGGAGTGCCGTGAGTGCGTTCTCCCCGGATGCCACTCGGTCAAAGTACTCAGCGACTACAGACGCGCTAGGGCGCAGCGACGGAGGCATTGTCGCGATGGCCTCACGCAACGCAGCCATGTATCCATCCGGCTGAACCCGTGAACGGACTTCACCGAGGAGCAGTAGCCGGTCTTTGCTCTCTAATAGGTCAGCAGGGGAAACGGGCGTGAAGTTGATGATCGACTGGCGTTCGGCAAGTTGTGCATTTTCGCATACGACAATGCAAACCCCCTTAGGGCTCTTGTTTCTTAGTGTTGCGACAGAATCCCCTCGGAGCCCGTGGTTTCCGACACTAGAAGCATCGTCCGATGTCGCGATAGCCAACCGGGGTAAGTTGGGATCGTTGTCATCCCAGTGCGAGTGGAGAGATTGCGCCAGCGACGAGGGCACTGCTTCAATGACAAGAAACTTGGCTGTGGCATCGATCCGGCGCATGTGCTCGATTAACGCGAGTGCAAGTCGATCGCTCATGTTCCTCTCCTCGCTGCGCGCTCGCCCACAAGCACCGTTCGGTCAGAGAGTCCGGAGGCGAGTCCACACTCAATCAGCAATCGTTCGAAGCGTCGAAGGTTAAGGGTTAGCTCATCGCCGTCTAGGTCGTCCGCGAGCGCTGTTCCGGCTGCGGCTGATGGAGACACGATGATGTTCCACTCCAGTCTTACCCGACGAAAGAATTCGTCCGAGGTCATGGGCATTTCACGTGACAGGGCTCCTACCCAGGCAGCCAGCAGATCCGGTGTTGCTGACATGTATCGGTAACGGGTGCCTCCTGCACTCATTCCGATGGTCTCGAGCAGGACCCTGAATCCGTCGATTGCCCTGTGGTAATTGGCGTTCTCGAACGTAAGTTGTGCTAGCTTGCGAAAATCTCGGATTCCGCTCTCGTAGGGTTGGATAACGCGGGGTTTGAGACGTCGCTCGGTTCGCGCGCCAATGGCTTGAGACCAGTCGATTCCACCCTGATCGTGGAGTTCTCGCAGTGTGTTCTCAATTGTGCGAATGGTCGCCCAGTTGAAACAAGAGCGTGCATCGTTCCAGCTTCGTTCGGATCGCAGCCGGACACGGTCGCTGGGCCGGTTTGGCCCCGGCAGAGCCAAGAGAAGATGTCGACGCTTTTGCGGCTCATCGACCGCTGACCAGCATCGTTGCAGCATGTCCGTGGCCAAGTCGAGCGCGAGGACTGTGCGCAACTGCCACATTCGATCCGGGCCGCTCGCCCCTCCTTGAGTTACAACACCGGCTGTGTGTCGGCAAATCCGTTCGTACAGTTCTAGCAAATCGGGATTCGCGCCAAGTCTCCATGAACGCCTCTCGTCTTCTTCTAGGGTGGCAGGTTCGTGGAAGCTGTCCGGAAGGATATCTTCAACACCTTGAGCGATCGTTGATAGCGAAGAGTCTAGATTCAGAACCCCCCGGATCCCGTCGATGGCCTCGCGAGCGAACCGTCTGGTCTCTTCGTGCGTGTTAGGGGGAGGATCAAGAAGCGCGCGGCCCAGAGTCACCCCGGTGCCGCGCATCCGCACTTTCCTTACAGTGAAACGCCGGTTACCACGGCGAGCGTCGTACCACAGCATTGATTCGTGGAACGGCATTAGCAAGTACTGGCCGGGTTCCGTGCCGGTCTCAGTGCTGGGGTCGACGAGACTACGTAATGCGACCTGTGCTCGGTCCAAGTGCGATGAACCGAGAACCTCTTCCCCGCTGGTGAGCCTCCGACCGTATTCTTCGGCACTGATTGAAGATCCCGGGATCAACTCGTCGTAGCCTTCCAAAAAATTTCTGCCCAACACCAAAGAGCGCAATGCGAACCGGCGTACTTTGGGGCTTCTGAGTTCGTTTTCGTGTGACGGTGCGGTGTATGAGTTCGCGACGAGCGTCAGTAAGAATTCTAAGCAGACCTGGGATGCCCGCTGGTCGCGGTCGGGTCTGACTCGCATCAGCTTGGAAGCAATCACGCCGGGGTCAAGGGCTTTCTCACTCATTGCTGCGGTATCGGTGGTTGGACTTGCACGAATCCTGTCTGGCTCGGATCGGCAACGAGGGGATAACGCTCTCTCTCCAAATCGTCCAGATCGGCCAATCGCCCGTAGAAGGACCGGAGATCGGTCATTTCGGCCGCGCCGTGCCCGACGGGTCCGCGGTATATTCGTGCTTCGGAAATAGCTTGGAACAACCGTGGTCCGATGGTCAGCCGTGGCTCTGGTATTGAGTCGATCGAAAGTGTCACCTCAACATGGTCAACATCGATAAAATCCTCAACAATCCCACGATCCGGCACCCCAAGGCGGAGTCTGGCGACCGGAATGCGAGCCGCGACGAATGCAGGAAGTGCGGGTCGGAATGCCCCGGGTCTGCGTGCGAAGAGAGAGGCGGGATCGGGAACGATCAGCCCGTCAGCAGAAGTTGGTTGCCCTGTGGCGAGGAAGTTAAGGCCACTCACGAGTTCGATCAGGCTGTCGAGGGGGCGACCACCTTTTGCAACTGTCTCTGCGAGTACCAGGAGTTCCGTGGCGAACGTGAGCGAGGTAAGGCGGGCGACGGCATGGTCTGGCCCGTTGAGTTCAGCTGCTGCCTCAAAGAGGATCCTCCGTCGCCACGACGTGACCGCGGCAGGGCTGCCTTTAACGAGGGCTTTTATGCATGCCTGCACTTGGTTGTGGTCTTCACTGATTGCTGCAATTTCGCCGATCTCTGCGAAAGAGCGCTCGCCGATCTCGGTCCTAACACGATCCAAGTGTGACTTCGAGCCGGACAGAGGTTGCGTCTTGTCGAGTGGGGGCGGACCAGATAGCGCACGCGACTCCTCTGGCATTTGCGTAGGGTCGCGGAGCCAACCGTCTACTTGGAGATCTGAAGAGGATCCGCAGGCGAGTCTACGGAGGGCATCCAGAAGTGGCGAGCGTTCTCGCGTCTCGTCGTCAATTCCTTCACCTAGGACAAGGTTAAAGAAGGCGGAGTCAGCAGTAAATTCTGTGTGACCCCGGTCGCGGTACCTTTGCACAATTTCTCGACATGTCCATGTGTGGGTGTGGCTTTCAATCTGTCCGGTGCCGACCACCGCGTATGCAATAAGCGATAGCAATTCTCGAATCGTCGGGGTCATCTCGCCGCTACACACTTGAAGAAGTCGTCTCAGAACGTGTCGTGCGTATGGCTGCCGAAGCGCCGAAGCGTTCGCGCGCATCGGACAAGCATTTTCGTCCTCATCTCCTGGGCAGTCTTTGCATCCACTCCAGAGTTCTTCCTGGGTGACGTAGTCAACGAGTTGGTTCCACATAATTTTACCCGTAAGGCGCTGACGGTTCAGATTCAACACGGTGATCCCGTCATTGGTGTGTGCGCCGTTGCTCAGCGCGGCATCCAACCCGGAGCGAATCAAGGGGGTAGTGGATGAGAGGTCCTCTGCCGCGTCGCGCAAGATTCCCTCGTTGACACAAAGCAGGACTTTGCCCTCATGCCGCTTTTTCATTGCGCGCATGAACATCGCTGCACGCTCCTGTCGCGAGCCGATACCGGATGCATCCTTCACGATGTACGCTCCTGCGAGTTCGGTCATCGCATCGGTGTCTGGAAGTGTCTCCCCAAGCGCGCGACAGAAGTGCTCGGTAGCTGCCGTCTTGCCGGTACCAGCGTTGCCGGTGAGAATCACTAGACCTGCGCCTGGTGACTCTGCCCAGTTGACTAGCCATTGCGTCAGTCGGGTCGGCACATCTTCGCCGAGTTGCTTAGAAACTCCTGCCGCGAGTTCACGGTATGCCCCCGCCTGGTTAGGACCAAAGACAACAAGGCTCCCAAGAGCGTCGACAACAGTTGCCGTATCAGGCACTCTGCTGCCTCGTTGCTAGCCGGGCGACGAGTCGGCGAGACTGCTCTATTTCGCGAGCGAGTGTCCCCCGAACCCCCGCTCGGCGCAGTGCATCCACGAGTGCATCCACAATTACGCGACCTGCCTCAGGTGGTACGGCATTGCCTATCTGGCGACGAACCTGTGCATAGTTGCTTCTCCGCTCCGCACCGTGGAAAATGAACGAATCGGGGAATGTCTGCAACCGAGCGCGCTCCCGATTCGACAAACGTCTCGGCTCGCGGTGGTGATAGCCATGCGTTCCTCCGCCCCCACTAGCGATAATGGTGTAGGCAGGACGGTCGGGGTTGAGCCTGCGATAGACGTGGCTGATCAGTCCCTTCACGGCCAGAGGATGATCGGGAGGGATCACGCGATAGTTCTCGCCTGGTCCGATTAGTTTCAGGCGTTCGATCACGACATCGGAATCTGATCCGATGTCGTGGTTTGGAGCATCGTCAGGTATGGGAATGGAATCGAGCGCCTTCGCAACAACAACATGGGCATCCGCGGTGGGGCGCGGGATGGCTGGCGGTCGCACTCCGAGGTCGCTGCGTATGCCCATGACAACAAGGCGCGGTCGGTGTTGGGGTACGCCGAGGTCCGCGAAGTCGACCAATTCAGCACTGATCTCATAACGGGGTCCGGGAGAATCGTACAAGAACCTGCTGGGGGAACGTAGTGCATGCCGGACCAGCAACCACGCTTCCCCCCGGTTCGCAGACATTAGACCCGGTACATTCTCAACAACGAACGCCTTGGGGTGTCGCTGGTCCAAGAAGCGTGCAATCTCACGAAAGAGATTGCCTCGGGATGTCTTGGCGCCGTCATGGTTCCACAGCGACGAGAAGTCCTGGCAAGGCGGGCCAGCGAGGAGGATATCAGCGGGAACGTCTGGGAATTCCACTTCAGCGATGTCCATTTGCCATATGTGGTCGCCAAGATTATGGCGGTATGTTCTTACCGCCGCTGGGTCATTGTCTATAGCCCAAATCGTCTTTATCCGTCCTGTTTGCTCAGCACCGAAGTCCAAGCCACCACAACCACTGAACAGCGACACCGCGGAGTAGGCCGACGGTGGCCGACCGCGGTGAGAAGTGAGTTGCGGATGTCCTGTGGCTTGGGCGCGCACTCCCCTGAAAGTGCGTTGTTGCCCAAGCGCGGGGCGAGACCGGTGAGGTGCCCTTTCTTCAGTGATTGTGTTCATTGCTAGTTCCCGTCCCGTATGCTAGTGATGAACGTGGGCGATAGAGGGTTAGTTGTCCCGTGTATGCAACGCCCGGAGATTACGCTGTACCGGAAAGTGGAAGCGAATGGGGGTAAGCGCTTCGACGACGGGCGCGTCGCAGTTTCGGGGCGATCGTGTAACGCCCTTATGCAGGTACACTGCGGTATACAGGTACACTGCGGTGTCGCCGATGAAACAATCTCCACATTAAACTCGATGGATAGAGTTAAGTGATGGAATACTGGCCCGCGATCGGGGGTTCTTGTTTGTTTGTGAACTCGGAGCGATATCTTGCGCTTCATCTCATTAATCGTATCGAGGGGTGTGACAGACCTGATCTTGGTGACGGGTTGCGAGGTCTGGAGTCGGCTCGCTGATGGGACGGTTGGGTCATGTTGAATGCACGGTGTCATCGTACCACAAGTCGGAGAACTTGAGAGCCAGGAGGATGCGTGTGCGGCTGCCAGCAGCTTTGTTCCACAAATTCTTACCGGCGCACGCTCGATCATCAAAGGGCTTCTCTTTTGGTTTTGGTGTTGGGGTGGTGACGAACAGTGGCTTTATGCCGAGCCAGAGGACCGCAAGCTGTACAGCCATGACCACGGCTGGTACCTGCCGGAGACAGGCCCGACTTGGGACGTTGATGCGTTGGTCAACCGAGTGCGCGAGCCCCGAAAGGCGAGTTGGCCATCAAAGGGCCTCGACCCGGCGGGGATCGCAACGTGTGTCCAGCGACTCTGGGCGCTCAAACGCGACGAACTTGCCGCTAAACTCAACGGAATTCCCAAGTCGTGGCCGGTGAGCGACTTGGAGCTAGAGAGAGTCGGCTGGTTTCTTGAGAGCAGAGCCCCTGAGGTTGCTGCCAGACTAGAATCAATGAGAGGAGCGCCATGAGGTACATCTACTCGCTTATCCGTTTCGTGCCGGACCCGGCGCGTGGCGAATTCGTGAACGTCGGAGCGATCGTCGGCAGTGAGGAGTCATCGGAGTGGCAAGTGCGACAAATCGAGAACCCCAAGCGTGCGCGCGCGATCGATGAGAACGCCTCGCTCGATGCGGTTTGGTCGTTCATCGATCGTGTTGGAGTTGACATCGACAACTTCGAAGCAGCAGCGCAGTCCTTGTTCGGGCCCGATGTTGAGTTAACGGAGGACTGGTTGTGGCGTCTTCACGCGGATCACCAGAACATCGTTCAGCTGAGCGCACCGGTACCGATGGTCGCTGAGTCTGCGGACGAGGCCTTGGAGAGCGTCTTCGACCTGATGGTGCTCGATCCCGCGGTCCGCGAGTAGCCGCCCCGATTTACCGATTCTTGGCGTTGCTTGATGCCGCCAAACCCGACTGGATGCTCATCGACTTCCTCACTCCGACCTCAAACGCGAAGAGCCGGTTTTGGGTGGTCAAATGGGGAGGGTGGCGATTAGTTTTTCTCTGATTTGGCGCTTTAGAAATTTGCCGTTGGCGTTTTGGGGTAACCGTTCATTCACAAACCAAACGTGCTCGGGTTGTTTAAACTTGGCGATCAGTGGTGCTAAATGTGCGTTTAGTTCAGTGTTGTTTAGTGTGGCGTTTGGGGTCAGATGGATGGCGGCACCAACGGTTTCACCAAGACGTTCATCTGGGACACTAAAAACTACCGCTTCGGCCACGTCACGATGTTGGTAAATCGCTGCTTCAACCTCAGCGCAATAAACATTTTCACCGCCGCGTAGCACCATGTCTTTGGCGCGGTCGACGATATGCACAAATTCGTCTTCGTCAAGATAAACAATGTCGCCGGTGCCGAACCATCCATCTTTGATAACCTCAGCGGTTTCTTCAGGACAGTTGATGTAACCCTTGATAACCGCTGGCCCCTTAACGCAAAGTTCGCCGCGTGCTCCGAGAGGTAGTTTGTGGCCGTCTTCATCAATAACTTTGTACTCGAATGTCGGCATCACGAAGCCCGCCGAAGTTGGGCGTGCGGCGAAGAAGGCGTTGCTGACGGTGGTGACAACGCCGTGTGTTTCGGTAAGACCGTAACCGGTGGAGGGCTGCACGCGTCCGTCTGCCGCGTCTATCTTGGCGACCAAATCTGGTTGAATGGCCGCGCCGCCTCCGCCTAAGGATGTCAGGCTAGACGTGTCGCGAAGATGCCAATCGGGGTGTGTCACCAACTCTCGAGCCATGGTTGGCACTCCCACAAATGTGCGCACACGTCTGCGTTCAATCAACTCAAGCGCCCGCGCCGGATCCCAATGATGTAGTAACACGATTTGGCCACCAGTGAGGGTTGCTGGGTGAAGCATGCAGTTGCTGGCGGTTACATGGAACAGTGGCGTGGGCACCATCATCACTGGTCTGCCCCCTTCTGACACACTGCCCGACGCGGCGGTTTCGGTTGCTGCCCCCGAAGCCGCAGCCAATTTTTCGGTTGCTGCCGTGACAACCGCGTTGGCAAAGGCGATGTGCAACACATTGTGAACCGATCCGCGATGCGTTAGTTGCGCGCCTTTCGGAAATCCAGTTGTGCCAGATGTGTAGTGGATGCTCATGTCGTCGTCGGCAGCGATATTGGCGGGTGGAAGCTCACTGGGCGCGCCCGTTGTGTCAACATGGTCTTCCCAGTTTGTTGCGTCGGTTGGAAGTTGGCGATCGCTACGAACCGCAACTACACGCATTGGCGATATCTGTCTCACCTCGGGTAGAATCTCAAGCACGCGCCGCAGGCGTTCATCGTCAGCGAACAGTACCTTCGGTTGTGAATCATTGAGGGCGTATTTGATTTCGGCTGGGGTCCACCAAGCGTTGATCCCTACGGCACTTGCACCGATCACGATGGTCGCCCAATAGGCAATGATCCATTCTGGATAGTTGCGCATGGCGATCGCCACCCGGTCGCCGGCACCAACATCTGTTTCAAAGGCGAGATAATGAGCTAGCGAGCGAACCATGGCGTGCGTGTCGGTGTAGTTGATGCTCTCGTCTTCAAAGCTGATGTATGGGCGTTCGGCGAATTGGGCCGAGTTCTCCCAAATGAGTCGCATGTTTTCGGGGGCCTTGTCGAACACTCGCATCGGTATTCCCCGCACCATTTGGTTTGACCAAGCGAAAGGGGAACCCGGCGCGGTGAACTCCGACCAAGTTTCCTTTAACGTTTCAATCACAGGCTAATAGATAGCGCAATTTGTGGCTCTATGCTTGCCTGAGTTGAAAACGTTGGCTGAGCAATGCGCTTGTTTGTTCGCCAAGTTCGTGCCGAGGCAGACGTGCGCGACCATCTGGTTAACGCCAGATGGAAGTAGGGGGTGCGCCCGATGTTTGGGTTGTCTGCCTTCGGCCCGAACTTGACATTGTCGCGGTTACTTGGGGGACACCACAACAAGGACTTGTGGGTATAAGCAATAAGGATTCGGTGGCGATCTTGCTAGCCATGTGCGTACTGCCTTGCTCCTTACCTTCCTAAGAACCTTCTTACGAACCTTCTTACGAACCTTCGCAGGAAGTATTATATCTTACTAGGAAGTTTTGTCAACGAGAAAACGCGAAACTTTTTCAATACTTTTCTGGCGCTTCGCGTTTTGGGTCGGAGTCAGGGTTTCGGGGAGCGCCCAGTTGGGTTTCCCGGCATACAGCAGGGTGCGGATGCGGTGGTTGTTGAAGTTGGTGAACCCGAAGGCGCCGCGTTTGACGCGTTTGGCGAGGTTGTTGGCCGTTATCTGTAGCGTTTGACGTTGTTGTGGTTCTGGTCTGGGGTTTCGTGTGGTGGACATGTCGTTGACGGGGTGGCGATGCGGTTTTGGCGTTGGTGGCCGAGGTGTTGGGCGAGGTGTTGTCGGAG
>MKWU01003029.1_pt1 | contig 23172 bp, 23 predicted proteins | sample 809101 | NCBI WGS metagenome assembly MKWU01 (sample SAMN05860141, study PRJNA318959) | sponge metagenome | host: Aplysina aerophoba | place: Slovenia: Piran, Adriatic Sea, Gulf of Piran | collected 2013-05-07 | reverse complement strand
CGAGGCCGGGGCCGGTGGGGATGCGGAAGTGCCCGCGCTCGTCCGGGGAGACGAACCCCGGGTATAGGGTCGCTTCGAGCCGCGTGTAGAAGCGCTCGGCCCAGCCCCCGCCTGGACGGCCGGTGAGAGGCATCGCCCCCAGAAGCTGCAGGGTGGCGAGCCAGCCGGGGCCGAAATAGGGCGAGTGCGGCATCACGGTGACGCCATAACCCTCCGCCAGCGCGAGCACCTTGAGGAACTCGGTCACGCCGCCCACCTTGGTCACGCTTGGCTGCACGAAGCGCACCGCGCCGGCATCCAGCATGCACCGGAACTCGAATGCGGTGCAGGCATTCTCGCCGCAGGCGAGGTCGACGCCCGATTCCTGCTGAAGCCGGGCCAGTGCCGCAAAATCCTCCGGCGGGAAGATGGGCTCCTCCAGCCAGTAGAGGTCGTAAGGCTTGAGCCGGGCCGCCATCGCGAGCGCTTCCGCCGGCGTCCACGGGCAGTTGGTGTCGGTGCAGAGCGGCAAATCGGCCCCCATCACCTCGCGCGCTGCTGCGATCTCGGGCTCGCCTGTCTCGTGCAGCTTGATGGCGGGGTAGCCCTCGTCCAGCGCGGCGCGCACGGTCTTTGCCACCAGCTCCCGGTCCCGGTACTTGAGCAGGCTCGCATAGCCGGGCACCAGCGGCGGCTCCGCCGGCCCGCCGAGGAGCTGGGCCAGCGGCCGCCCCCGCCCCGTGCCCCCCAGCTCCCGGCCCGGGTACTTGAGCAGCCTCGCATAGCCGGCCCCCAGCGGCGGCTCCGCCGGCCCGCCGAGGAGCTGGCCAAGCGGCAGCCCCGCCCTCTTGCCCGCCAGGTCCCAGAGCGCGATGTCGATGGCGGAGATGCCGAACATGGTGATGCCGTAGCGGCCGAAGAGGTGCAGCGCCTGCTGCAGCTCGCGGTTGAGCGACGCGATGTCCGTCGCGTCGCGCCCGATCAGGATCGGCGCCACCGTAGAGTCGAGGATCGCCTTGACCGCTGGCAGGCAGTTGTAGCTGAACGCCTCGCCCCAGCCGAACGCGCCGTCCTCGGTCTCCACCCGCACCAGGAGAATGCTGAGCCCTTGCCACGCCTGCCCGCCCCACGCCGGCGGCGGCCCGCCGTGGTCGTGCGGGATGGCGAGGGGGATGGTTTCGATGCGTGCGATCTTCATGGGCGTGTCCCCGAATTGGGCGGTCGATGCTGAGTTAGGGTACGTCGCCGATCAAGTCGCGGATGTGGCCGGGTGGTGGTGGCGGCAGCGCGATCCCGAAGCGGCGCTTCAGCGCATCGGCGATGAGCTCGAAGCAGGCGCCGTAGCGCACCACCTCGAAGGTCTGCAGGTCGAGCAGGGTCGATGAGGCCCGGTACAGGTGATAGAGGCGCAGCCCGTGGTCGATGACGATGTCGGCGATTGCGATCAGCGAGGGCTCGATGTCCTCGACCCGGAACTTCGTGCCGGAGAGCGAGAGGTTTGCCGACGAGCCGAACAGCGGATGCAGTGCCTCGCGGCTGAGCCGGGTGATCGCCGCGTGCAAGGGGCCCGCGTTGAGCAGCATCAGCACGGTGCCGGCGCTGGTGGAGGCCGCGAGCGCCTCCGCCTCCATCTTGCGCAGGATGGGGTGGTCCATGCGCGCAGGCGCAATCGCGCCGAGCGGCAGGTCGAGGTCCTCGATCAAGGTGCTGGCGACATCCCACCCCTTCTGATCGAGGACGTGCAGCTCGCGGTGCAGGGCCATGTCGCCGAGCATCGCGTTCAATTTCGACGGCGTGCGCTGCTTGGTCTCGAAGATCGTCTTCAGCGCCGCGGCTGACCCGCCGATGGCAGAATAGCCGACGCTCATGGGGAGGATGGCGATCCCACCCCGATCGAGAACGGCGAAGGCCCGCTCGGCGTCACGCCGAACGTCTGGTCTCCCCGTCACGGCGGGACATTCTGCGTACGTCGCGGGCGTTCAGGACCCGTGCGTGCCCATCTCGATCAGCTCGACCTTGTAGCCGTCCGGATCCTCCACGAACGCGATCACCGTGGTCCCGCCTTTGACCGGTCCCGCCTCGCGCGCGATGTTGCCGCCCGCCTCCCGGATCCGCTCGCAGGTCTCGGCGACATCGTCCACGCCGAGCGCGATGTGCCCGTACGCGGAGCCGAGGTCGTAGTCCGAGACGCCGTGGTTGTAGGTCAGCTCCAGCTCGGCCTCGCCGTTCTTGTTGCCGCCCTTGAAGGCGACGAAGGCGAGCGTATACCCCTGATCGGGGCGCTCGGTGGTCCGTAGCAGGTCCATGCCGATGATCTTGGTGTAGAAGTCGATGGAACGCTGCATGTCGCCCACGCGGAGCATGGTGTGTAGAAGCTGCATGGTCGTTCTCCCTGGATGAAGGCGCGGCAGAGTATGCGAACCGGCATGCGGACCGCTAGCCCGTACTTCTCACCGCGCCGCCTCGCCCTCGCGGACCCCTCAGTTTGCGTGCAGGACGGCGTTCAGGAATTGCTTCGTCCGTTCCCGTTCCGGGTTCTCGAACAGCTTGGTTGGGGTTCCCTGCTCTTCGATGGCCCCATTGAAGAAGAAGCAAACGCGGTCTGAGATTTCTTTGGCGAACCCCATCTGATGGGTCACCATCAACATGGTGAGGTTGTGGGTGTCCACCAAATACTTGATCACGTTGGTCACCTCGCTGATGACCTCGGGATCCAGCGCCGACGTCACCTCGTCGAACAGCATGACCTTGGGCCGCATGGCGAGCGCCCGGGCAATCGCAACCCGCTGCTGCTGCCCGCCGGAGAGACGGGAGGGGTGCTGATCGCGCTTGTCGGCCAGTCCAACCATATCGAGCAGCTCCAACGACCGCCCCTCGGCCTCCTTGCGGGATAGTCCCAGGGCCTGCACGGGCCCCTCCATGCAGTTGCCCAGTGCAGTCATATGTGGAAACAGGTTGAAGTGCTGAAAGCACATGCCGATCTTGCCGCGAATGCGGCGAATGTGGGCGGAATTCGCCGGCACCAGCCGCCCCTGGCGCTCCATATGTGTCAGCGGCTCACCCTCGACGTAGATGACGCCGCTGTTGATGGTCTCCAGGGTCATCAACATGCGGAGAACGGTCGTCTTGCCGGAGCCAGAGGGGCCGATAATCGTCACCATCTCGCCGGCAGAGACGTCCAGGTCGAGCTGGTCCAGAACGACAAGCGATCCATACCTCTTGGTCACGTTCTGAAATCTGACCATCGGGATGTCGCCGCCTTCGAGGCGCAATGGATATTGCTCCATGTCCCCGGTCATTTCGTCATTCCCAACGACCGCCGGACCCACCTCTCGAACACGGTGACTGCGAACGCGGACGGCAGCGAAACCGCCAGGAATATGACGCCGACGACAGTGTAGGGTTCCAGATAGCGATAGTGTTCCGCGCCGACTGCGGTGGCGGTATGCATGAGCTCAGCCACGCCGATCACGGACAACATCGGCGTATCCTTGAAGATGCCGACCAGGTAGTTCCCCATCCCGGCGACCGCCGGCGGAAGCGCCTGGGGAATGATGATCCGCCGATAGGTCTTGAGCGCCGATAGATTGATCGCCTTCGCGGCCTCCCATTGGCCCTTCGGCACGCTCTCGATACCGCCGCGATAGACTTCTGAAAGGTAGGCGCCGTAGTGCACCCCGATGGCGATGAGTCCTGCAGTCCAGGGTGACAATGTCAGCCCGAACTGCGGCCCCACGTAAAAGACGAAGAAGATTTGCAGAAGCAGCGGCGTCGAGCGAATGACTTCGACGAATTCGCGCACGATGAACGTGACGGGGCGAAACGGCGTGCGCTGCGCGAGAACGAAACCCAGGCCGAGGACGATGGCAATCAAGTAGCCGCCGCCGGCGGCCAGCAGCGTGTTTGCCGTCGCGTCGACGAAGCGCGGCGCGAGCTCCCACACCCAGTGCCATCGCCACTCCATCGCGAGTCAGGCCTTTCCGATCCGTCGATTCATCAGGCGCTCGAGCCCACGCATGCCCGGCGTGACGAAGAATCGGGCGATTACGTAGTAGATGACGATGGCGGTGCCGAATGCCTCGGCCGAAAGGAAGGTCGTGATGTTGATCTGACGGACTTCGAACATCAGGTCGGCGACGGCAATCAGCGCAACCAGGGCCGTGCCCTTGAGGATTTCGATGATGAGGTTGCCCCAGGGCGGCAACATGATGATGAAGGCCTGGGGAAGGATGATTCGCCGCATCCGGTTATGGGACGCCATATTCAAGGCCAGTGCGGCTTCCCATTGCCCCTTGGGCACGGCGAGGACCGCGCCCCGCACAAGCTCGGCCCCATAGGCGCCCATATTCAAGCCGACAGCCAAAAATCCGGCCGTGAACTTGTCCAGGGTGACGCCGAAGAGCGGCAGGACGAAGAAGATCCAGAAGAGTTGGACAACCAGAGACGTACCGCGAAAGAACTCGATGTAGGCGACCGCAACGCTGCGGATGACAAGGTTTTGCGACAACCGCATCAATCCGAACGCAAGCGCAACTGCGACGGCGACAACAGTCGCCAGCAAGAATTGATAGACGGTGACGATGGTGCCGTCGATCAGGCGGCCACCGTAGACCTCCAGGAATTCGAGGTACGTCATGCCCGCCACACGTTCATCACGGTCTCAGGGCCGCACGAGAAGGAGCCGGCGCGCACAGGGAATCACGCCGGCCCCGCCTCGCGTCTGCCTGGGAACCAGGCTCAGCGATTCGCGCAGATCCACTCGGTCGCTACATCGCCCGGGACGTTGCCGGGGATGTAATCGTACTCGGCGACGTCGGCGAGCATCTGCTCGGACCCGATATAGCCTTCCATCGCCGCGTTGAACGCCTCGCGGAACCCGTCGTCATCCAGGTGGAAACCGATGCCGACCCAGTTGAAGGTCCACTGCGGCAGGGCATTGGTATCGGTTGAGTCGATATCGTCGGCTTCGCGCGCGATCTTGTCGGCTTCTACTGCCGTCATGGCGCCGATATCAGCCCGCCCGGCGCGGACCGCGGCAAGGGCCTCGGTGATGCCGGGAACCTGCATGATTTTGTCGTCGGCGATACCGACCCGACGCGCCTCTTCGATATTCACGTAACCGGTAACCCCAACCATCATGGCGCCGGCGCTCTTGATATCCTCATAGGTCTGCAAACCCTTGGGATTGCCGGCCGGCACGATGAAGGCGTTGCCGAACTGCCCGATCGGCTCGGAAAAATCGATGTTCTCGCAGCGGGCACTGAGGATGTACATGCCGCCGGTGATGATATCGACGCGACCGGCCGCGAGGCTGGGAATCAGCCCGCTCCAGTCGGTCACGACCGGCTCGACATTGGTGTGACCCATCCTCCCCAGAACGTCGGTGGTGATCACGTTCACGAAGCCCAGCGGCGAGCCGTCTTCGCCGGGGTGTGCCCATGGCGGGGCATTGGCGAAGCCGAGCCGAATGGGTTCGCCTGCTGCGACCCTGTCTTCAAGCGGGCCGGCCTGCGCGGAGCCGGCGACCAGAGCCAACGCGACTGCGATGGCGCTCGCGGCAAGTTTCCATTTCATTGGAAGTCTCTCCCTCTTCATTGTCGCCTGTCCGGGCGCCCCAAGCTTGGAAGGCCGGATCCGGCGGTTTGTGCCCACTGCGCGTTCCGCGTCTTCTCTTGGGCAATGGGATGTTTCGTTCCTGTCCTCCGTCTCGATGACCAATCCGGCGCTGCAATCCAGAACCTCAGCGCCCGCGTGCGGGGTGCCCCGGGGCCGGAAGCGGCTCGCCTTCCCGACGCGGCTCATTCGGGCCTGATCGCGACCTCGCGTTCATCGCAGGCGGCTCACCACGAGCTCCTGGAAGCTCCGCACCGAGTCCTCCCACACCGGGGAGAGCACGCCGCCGCCGTCGGCGACCTCGGATGCGCGCCCCTCCTGGAGCCGCTCGCAGATGACCTGGTCCTCCACATGCACGTCGCGCCAGAGCGTCGCGAGCTGCGCCGCCTGTTCGGCCGTGTGCGGCTCGGGCTTGAGGCTGTAGATCGCGCGGCGCTGGAGGGTGAGGTCGGGCGCAAGCGGCACGTCCAGGTGCACGCCAACCTGGTCGGGAAAGTAAATTCCCAACGAGAAGTTGGGGAAGATCGTGAGGTAGCGGGAATCCGCCGAGAGCGTGTCGTCCCGCTTCGCCTCGCTGGACACGTCCACAGCACAACCCAGGCAGCCCGGCTCGTTCAGGGTGTAGTGGTCGCTGAGCGGCTGCTCGGTGGTCGTCGCGTGCACGAATGGCACGTGATAGGGCTCGATGAAGTTCTCCATCAGGAGCTTCCAGTTGGCAGCGATCTCGCCCAGGTCGACGGTGACGACGTGCTGCATTTGGGTGAGATCGAGCCCGTCGAAGCGGCTTTGGAGGGGGGCGACGACGTCTTCAAGCGGCGGTGCGTCGCCGTTCAGGTTGACGAAGATCCAGTCATGCCAGGTCGCCACCCGCACCGGCACCAGCCCGTGCTGCGACCGATCAAAGCCGGCCGGCACTGCACACGGGTCGTGCCCGCCGAAATAGGGGGTGATGTGCAGCGCGCCGTCGAGCTTGTAGGTCCAGGAGTGATAGGGGCATTGAATGGTGGGCCCCACATTACCGGTCTCTTCGACGAGCTTGAGGCAGCGGTGGCGACACACGTTGTGGAAGGCCCGGACCTGCCGCCCGGCATCGCGCACCAACAGCACCGGCTTGCCGGCCACGGTGACCGGCACCACGTCGCCGGGCCGGGCCAGCTCGTGCCCGAGCCCGACAAACACCCACGAGTCGGAGAAGATCCTCTCGTTCTCGAGCGCGAAGATTGCCTCGCTGGTGTAGACCGCTGCCGGCAACCCTCGCGCCACCGCCCCCGGAGCCTCGAACGCCGCAAGCGCCTCGTCTCCCAGGATCGATTGCAGCGTTCGGCTCATGGCGACCTCCTGTAGAGCGCCGAGCTAGGGCACGTTGCGCTTGAGCAGGAACTGGTTCTTGAACATGCCGAGCCGGGTCATGACCTCGACGCGCGCGATGTCGGGCTGACCGTGGATGTGATCGTTCAGGAAGTTTTCAAGCTCGGTTTCCTCGTCGCACACGACCTCGACCAACAAGTCGAAGCGGCCGCTGACCCACATGACGTAGACGACGGCATGATGGGGATCGAGCCGCTGCGCGACCGCAGTGGGTGCGACTCCCGGCGCGGACTTGATGCCAAGCATCGCGTCGGACTCGTAGTCGGCAACCACCGGATCGACCACGGCCACGATGCGGAGCATGCCGGCGTCCCGCATCCGGGTAATGCGATTGCGCACCGTCCCGCCCGACACACCGAGCTTCTGCCCGATCTCGTCGTAGGTAGCCCGCCCGTCGTCCTGGAGGAGACGGATGATCTGCTGATTGAGATCGTCGTGAGGAGACGCGAGCCGAGGGACATCGTCGGCGGCTGCTGTCCGGACCTCGCGCAGCGTGGGTCGGGACATGTGCTCTGCTCCTCGCGCTATTGATTGCGGGGCGCGCCAGCTGTTACGGATTATTTAACACTAGGCCGAGTATATGGAAAAATATCAAGAATAACCAAACTTAAATTACCCGAATGGGATGTTTGCCAAATAATTGAGACGGATTCATCAATTTCACCGCCTGGAAGAGTGACAAGCAGGCGGTCTTGGCCGCTGGCAGCCAACCTCTAAGCGCGGCGCTCCCTGTTGGGGCTCTCCTCGCGCATCATGTGCATGATGTGCCGCTCGAGATCCGTATATCCCTCAAGGCCAGTGACGGCCTCTTTGTCCGGGATGCGTTGGCCGGACTTGAACCGGGTCTCGAGATCCTCGCGGATCCGCCCCGGATGCCGCGTCATGAAAAGGATCCGGTCGGCGAGGAAGATGGCCTCCTCGATATCGTGCGTCACCATGAGCACCGTCGGCCGCGACGACTCCATGACGATCATGAGGAGCTCTTGCATGGTCCAGCGCGTCTCGGCATCCAGCGCGCCGAAGGGCTCGTCCATGAGCAGGATTGCGGGATCGTTGGCGAGTGTCCGGGCGATCGCCACCCGTTGCTTCATTCCGCCCGAAAGCTGCGAGGGAAAGTTGTTGCGGAACTTCTCGAGCTGCACCAGCTCGATGTAGTGGTCGGCCCGCGCCTTGCGTTCCCCCTTGGGCACGCCGTTGAGGCGCATGCCGTATTCCACGTTTTGCTGCACGGTGAGCCAGTCGAACGACGTGTAGGTCTGGAAGATCATGCCCCGGTCGCCGCCGGGCCCGGTGATCTCATGGCCGTCGAGCATCAGGGAGCCGTCCGTGGGCTCCTCCAGCCCTGCCACCATGCGCAGCACCGTCGACTTGCCGCAGCCCGAAGGGCCCAGCAGGGCGCAGAGCTCGTTCTCCGCGACATCGAAGGAGACGTCGACCACCGCGTCGATGACGTCTCCGGAGGGCGTGGCGAAGGACTTGGAGGCATGCGACACCGAGAGCTTCGCGCCTTCGCGCGTTCGCGTGTCTCCCGTCCCCCGCATCACGTTCCCAAGCTGCTACTGGCCGTAGCCCGCTTCGTGGAGATCGGCCAGCAGCGAGCAGTCGGTTCCCGCCTCGGGCTCGATCGCCTCCTTCATCTGACCGAACTTGATCCACCAGTCGTTGGTCATGCGCCAATGTTCGGCAATTTGGCCGTTGGTCTGCCCGAAGGGCGGGTCGCCCGGAGCCGAACCGCAGAACCGCGCGGCCTCGATGTAGGAATAGATGTAGAGACCACCGTCTTTGCCCGTGCCATCCTTGCCGATCACGAGCTCCACGTCGGCGAGCGACATCTTCATGCGCCGCGCGATGATGTCGTTCCCCTCGGCCGGATTCTCCTGCCACCAGGCGATGGCGTCATAGAGCGCCCGCATGGTCTTCAGTGCCACGTCCCGGCGTTCCGCGATGAAGTCGGCGTTCATGAAGAGTGCGTCGGCGATGAGCGCATTCTTGAGCCAGAAGGGCTCGCGCGACTGCGCGGCGAGCCTGGTGTCCGGACGCGATTCGAGAACCTGGACTCCGAAGGGATCCCAGAATTCGGCCGCAGCGACATCGCCGCCGATCATCGCGGCAGCGGCATCGTCCATGATCAGGTTCACGTACTCGACCTGATCGTAGGCAACACCGTTCTGCTCCAGCCAGATCGCCAGGTAGAGCTGCGGCAAGCCGCCTTCGAGAACCGCGACCTTCTTGCCCACGAGGTCCTGAGCGCTCTCGACGCCGGGGCCGACGACGATCTTGTCGGTGCCGTAGGAGATGTTGCCGTAGGCGACCAGCTTGACCGGCATGCCGGCCTCTGTCGCGATGGGCGCGAACTCGATGGTGCTGGACACCACGTCGAGCTGTCCGGCCGTCATCAGTCCGAACGACTGGTAAGGATCCTCGATCGCCTCGTAGCTGATCTCCAGATCCGGCGCGAGGCCCTTCTCGTCGGCGATGTACCAGAAGCCGTAGCCCGGCCACGTCAGCCCGGCGATGCGGACCTGCTCCGCTGCATCCACGCGGGCAGACGACACCCCGAGCAGGACCACCATGCAGACCGCCGCCGCCAGGGCGGAGCCGAGTATTTTTGCTCTGCAAGCAATTGTCATGGTCTTCGATCTCCCTCGATAGCGGTTACCTCACGGCCTCAGCGTTCCCGCTCGTCCAGGTAGCGGAACATCCGCCGGTGGCTGAGCCGGAACAGGTAGTCGAACAACAAGCCCAGCAATCCGATCACGATGATGCTCGCCATGATCTGATCGACATGCAGAAAGCGCTTGGCGCGCATCATCACCGCACCGATGCCGGTGGTGGCCGCGACGATTTCGGCGATGACGAGATAGGTCCAGCTCACGGCGAGCATCTGGCGCATGGCGACCACGATGTTCGGCATGGCCGCAGGCACGACGACCGTGCGCAGGATCTGCCAGCGGTTTCCGCCCAGTGTCATCGAGGTCTCGATGAGCTCGGTGCGCACCGCCTTGACGTGATCCATGATGATGGTGATCAGGAACCAGAGCACGCCGATGAACAGGAGAGCGATCTTCTGCGTGTCGCCGGTGCCGAACCACATCAGCAGGAGTGGAATGAAGGAGGGCGCGGGCAGGTAGCGCCACGCCGAAACGAGCGGGTTGAAGAAGGCCTCGACCCGGCGAAACGAGCCCATCAGGATGCCGAGCGGCACCGCAATCAGGCAGGCCAGCGCGAAGCTCAGAAATATCCGGTAGATGCTTATGCCGATGTCGATCAAGAAATCGCCGCCGGCCAGCATCTCGTAGAGTGTGGTGACCACCACGTGCGGCGGCGGCATGAACTTGGCGTTGACCCAGCCCCCGGCAACGGCGACTTCCCAGAGTGCGAAGAAGATCACCCATACGGCGACGCCCAGCGTGATCGTGGCCCTGCGGGGGATCGGTCGCTTGAATTCGAGCCAGCGTTGCCTGCGCACCTGAGTTGCTTCCGCCTCCTGATCTGCCCGGTGACGAATGTCGCGACATGCCGACCTTGAGGCGGACAGGCCGGGATAATCTCGGACCCGGTGGTCCAATATGCGGGGCGGGTCCCAATCGCCGATGCACTAACACCACGGCTGGGTCACTCCCCCGGGCCGATCAAGGACGTCGCTGGGCGGCTTGCGCCTTGGCCCTCGTCCGGGTGACCCGGTTTCGGACCGTTTCACCCCAGACACCGAGTTTCTGCCCGCTCACGTCATGAGCCCCCGCTCGTTGTCCTGGAGCAGTCGGCCGATCCACTGGTAAACACAGTCATGGGACGGCGGGAGCACAGGGACATCACCCTCGGCATTCGCCGTCTGAACCGCCTGCAGCTGGGGTCGGGACATGTGGTCAGCTCCTTGCGCCGCCAGATGGGAAGCGTGGCCGCCGTTGCCATATCCTCAACTTCAGGTGTATGGTGTGATGAATAATCAATAGAGGTCAAGATAAAATACGTAATCTTGATTTCATGGAATCCGCACATCGGATTTATTATCCCCGTCGATCCATACACAGGGAGGCAAACCCTTGATGACCGCAACACCACGAAGCTTCACCGAAGCGCTGCCTGACATCGAGCGCGTCCGCGAGGAGCATGCGAGGCTGTTCGAGGCGGGAGTCCGCTACGTCTTCTCCTGCTGGATCGACATGCACGGCTTACCCAAGACCAAGCCGGTGCCGATCAGCGATTTCGAAAACCTGTGCATGGGCAAGGGGCCGCAGTTCGCCGTGCACTCGATCTCCTTCGTGCCCGAGCTCGGCGCAGCAGATTCCGACCAGATCCCGGTGCCCGACCTCGACTCCCTGGTCATCTGCCCGTGGGACCGCACCTGCGCCTGGATGTTTGCCGACCTCTGGTGGGAGGACGCGCCCTACAACCTCTGCCCTCGCCTGGCGCTCAAGCGCGTGATCGACGACACCGCAGCGAAGGGATTCATGGGTTTCGCCGGCATCGAGCCCGAGTTCATCGTGATGCGCTGGCGCGACGGCCAGCCGGTCAAGGCGTTCGACAACGATCCGCTCCCCGGCGAAGGCATCCGTCCGAGACGGCAGGCGTTCGGCTACGACATCGAATACACCGTCGACTCCATGAGCTTCCTCGGCGCGGTCATCGACATCCTCGAAGACCTCGGCTGGGGGCTGAAGGACGTGGTCTGCGAGGGGGCGTATTCGCAGTTCGAGCTCGACTTCGGCTACACCGACCTCGTCGGCATGGCCGACCGCCTGGTGTTCCTGCGCGTGCTGCTGAAAGAGGTCGCCAAGCAGCAGGGCCTCTTCGCCACCTACATGCCCAAGCCCACCACCGGCGACTGGCGCTCGGGCGCCCACATCAACTACTCGATGCAGCGGGTCGACAATCCGGGGGTGAACATCTTCGGGGATCACGACACCGGCTGGACGGACGCCGCGTACCACGCGATCGGCGGGCTGCTGCGCCACGGCGGCGCGCTCACCGCCCTCACCGCCACGACCGTCAACTCCTACAACGGGCTGGTGGCCCGGGTCGGCGGGTTCGAGGGCGGCACGGTGACCTGGGCGCCGACCCACATGACCTATGGCAGCAACAACCGCTCCGCCATGCTGCGCATGCCGCAGAACCGCTTCTGCATCGAGAACCGCGCGTCCGACCTCTGCATGAACCCATACCTGGCCCTCGCCATGACCACTGCAGCGGCCGTCAAGGGCGTGACGGAAGAGATCGACCCCGGCCCGCCGCTCAACAAGGACCTCTACGACCTCACCCACGAAGAAATCGTTGCCAGCGGCGGCCAGCGCCTGCCGCGGCACCTGCTCGAAGCGACCGAGATCCTGCGCGACGACCCGCTTGCGGCCGAGGTGCTCGGCTCCCAGATGATGACCTCGTGGCTGGGCTACAAGGTCGACGAGTGGGAGCGCTACCACCAGACGGTGACCGACTGGGAGGTGCAGGAGTACCTGCGGCTCTACTGAGTGAACCCGCGCGCCGCCTGAACCCGGCCGGGGCGGAAACCCGGCCCGCATCCGCGTCCCGAAGCCGGGTGGTGTCTCACTTTGAAATCTGTTTCTTGTAGGGACCGCGCGGGCCGGGCTTCGGTGCGCGCTCATCCATGATCCGCACCAGATCGTCCATGTCCCACACTGTCTCGCTCAGACCAGCCGCCATCGCAGGGGTGACGCGCAGGGACTTGTGGATGCGGATGAAGTTGTACCAGAGGGTGTAGAGGGCAACCATGTGCATGTGGTTCTCGAACTTCTTGGAGAACGCATTGGTCAGCCGCGTGAAGCGCCGCATCTGCATCCGCATTGTTGGGTTCTGGCGCTCGACATGGCTGGTCGAGACGTAGGCCGGATCGGGTGAACCCTCTACACGGCGCTTCCTCGTGCCAGTGCACTCTGAGGGACTGTACTTGCGTTCGTGGCCCTTCTGCCCCGTGGGCTCGCCGTACAGCTTGATTAGCTGGGCATAGTCCACGTCACCACCGAACGCGCCTTCAACGGCCTCCAGATACGCCTTGTAGCCGTCTGTCGTCAGTTGCACGCGGTTCTTGAGGCGGCTGCGCAGATCGTCCATGAACTCGATGGCGTACTCGCCATCGCGCCCACCTACCAGCCACGAGACGAGTAGCTTGGAGTCGCTGTCCAATGCCGTCCAAGTCCAGGTGTCGCCCGCCTCATGGGGTGCCGCCTTGGCCTTCGCGACGTTCCTTTGCTTGGCGTAGGTGAACGACCAGACCTCATCGCACTGGATGCGGCTGGCGGTCACGTCTTGCACAAGCTCATCGTGCAGATCGGCGCAGACCTTGCCAGCATCGACCAGCAACTTAGCGACTGTGTTGTAGCTCACGTCGGCCAGCCGAGCGGTCGCCCGCATGGACTGGCCTTCGCAGAGCATCTTCAGGATCAGAGAGCGAGTCGTCAGGGGCAGCTTGTTCATGCCCCTAATATATGCACTCCCATGCTTAGCGTCAAGCCATACTTTCAGTTACATACGTTTATTCGCCCTCCTCTGGCTCTCCATCGTCCTCGTAGACAAGCCGAAATGTGCTCTCAAGGATTCCCAACCAGAGCTTCCGTTCTCCCGATGGCCATTTTGCGCCTGACTCTGGTAGGCGGCTGATTAAACCCCGGATGATCGGATCAAGTTCGGGAGGCAGATCGCCGCCATTACCTCCGCCCCCACCCTTTTTCTCTTCCGAGGCGTTAGGTGTGTCCTTCGAGGTATCTGGAGCAGCTTTGTCATTTGTTGGAAATGCCGGCTGAATGAAGGCCCCTGTTTGTTGGTCGATAAACTGCGCCACATGAGCGGACTTGATGAACGTTTGGCGCGCGCGCTCCGCCTGTTTGGGCGCCACACCTAGATTGGTGACCATGCGTTCCACGGCGGCGGCCGGCGGGAGAGCGCGACCCTTGTGTGATTCGTACAACTGCCTGAATAGGTCGACGTTGAGAAAGGCTCGGGCTTTTGCCCTGTCTGAGGCCGTCGGATTGAGCACGTCCCTCCCTAAGTCAGTCAGAGTAACGCGACCGCCCCGTTCTGTCTCAATAAGGCCGAATATGCGCGCCGCCGAGTAGCGCGAACGAAACGTCCCTCCTGTGGCGGTATGACCCAGCCAAGCGGCTAGCTGGGCTACCTCACACTCAAGTCCCGCCTTGTCGTTGATCGTGCGTGCAATTTCAATTGCACTGCCTAGATCACTGTATGGGAATTCGACGGTCGAACGCTCTCGCGTACGCTTCCCGGCATCGGTTTCGCCGGCCTTGACTGCTGGCTCAATACGCTCGGCATCGTCGCTGCCCATTTCCAGTCCTCCTCTGCCCATTCACAGGCGCATGAATGACCACCGTGTAGCAGAGATGACAGGTGTCGACAAGAGATAATGCGATATTTCTCGTTACCGGCTTGCGGACATCTACGCACACACGTAGTATGTCCGCGATTCGATGGAGAGACGTATGTTCAGAAGAGACGGGAGTCCCCACCGGTATCGCCGAGCGCTGGTGGGGGCGAGGACAAACAGCAGGGGCCGCTGCCCAGTCCCCTAAGACACAAGCAGCGGCCCCGAATCGGCCCAGCCTCTCTAGGAGGCGTGGCAGAGTGGTCGAATGCAGCGGTCTTTAAAACCGCCAGACTGTGCAGGTCTCGTGGGTTCGAATCCCACCGCCTCCGCCACCACTAGGGCCGACGTGTGCATAGCACGTCGGCCTACTTTCTTAAAATCAATCTTTCGCCCACCGCTTCGCCGCCGCCTTCCGCGCGATCTCGGACCGCTGCTCAGGGGTGAGCTTCGCGGCACGGGCTTTGCCACCCTTCGCGCCCAGCGCCTTGGCTGCGGGGTCTTTCCCGTCGTCCTCGTACTCTTCCTCTTCCTCGCCTGTGGCGATGCGCATGACCTTGACGGCGTTGCCGATCACGTCGGCGGGGCGCTTCTGCCCATGGGGACCCCTAGGCATCTAACTAGACCTCCCGCTCTGAGACTATGGTGTACCCAGAATGCAGGTTGTGCCCGTCCCTGTTGGGACGAACGGGCTGCCAGGTCACACTCACCACTCGGACGTGGCCCTCGCGTGTGGCGATAAGCTGCAGAACATCGAGCAAGCTTTGCGGATCGTCCCTTGCGGTGTCCACCTGATATTTGTCTTCGGCTGGCATTCTGGCGCGCCTCCCGTGCTTCCCGCTAAGCATATAGGATGTGGAGGCACCCCGCGACAGGTCAGATTTCAAACTGAGGCACTACCCGAAGCCGCGCTTCCTTGCGGCGCCCGGCGTGCTCCTGTATCTACCGCGGCCTTCAACCGGGAGAGCCGCAATGTCCCCGCCCCCGATCCGCATCGGCGAGAGCGCTGGCGGGCACGCATGAGCGAACCCGTTCGGGTCGGGGTCGAGGTCGGCGGCACGTTCACCGATCTCGTCGCCTTCGAGGCGGGCGGCGTGCGCATCACCAAGGTGCCGAGCACGCCGCTGGCGCCGCACCGGGGCGCCATCGTCGCACTCGATGAGTCGGGTCTTGCGCTGGAGGCCGCCGGCGATCTCGTGCACGGCTCGACCGTGGCCACCAACGCGGTGCTGGAGCGCAAGGGCGCCAGGGTCGCGTTCTTCGCCACCGAAGGCTTCCGAGACCTGCTCGCACTGCAACGCCAGAGCCGGCGCTCCATCTACGACATCCACTACCGCAAGCCGGAGCCCGTGGTGCCGCGTCGCGACACCTTCGAGATCCCCGAGCGCATCGGCCCGCACGGCGAGGTCGTCACCGCCCTGGACGAGGAGACGGCGCGGCATCGCATCGCACAGGCGCTGCAGAGCGCCGGCTACGACTCCGTCGCGATCTGCTTCCTGAACAGCTACGCGAACCCCGCCCACGAGCGGCGGGCGGCGGAGATGGTCGCGGAGCGCTTTCCCGCTGTCGGGATCACATGCTCGTGCAACGTGACCCGCGAGTTCCGCGAGTACGAGCGCGCCTCGACCACCACGCTCGCGGCCTACGTACAGCCTGTCATCGACCGCTACCTCGGGGAGTTCGAGCGCGCTCTGGGCGATCGGGGATTCGCGGGTCGCTTCAGCCTGATGCAATCGAACGGCGGACGTCTGCCCGCAAGCGGCATGGCCGGCAACGCCATCACCTCGCTCTACTCGGGGCCGGCGGCGGGCGTGATGGGCGCGATCCGGCAGGCCGGGCGCTCGGGCTATCGCGACCTCATCACCTTCGACATGGGAGGCACGAGCACCGACGTCTGCCTCGTGCGGGACGGCACACCGGTGCTGACCAGCGATGCCGAGATCGACGGCCTCCCCATCCGCATCCCGGTGCTCGACATCGTGACGGTGGGCGCGGGCGGCGGCTCGATCGTCTGGCGCGACGACGGCGGCATGCTGCGGGTGGGCCCCCGCTCGGCCGGCGCCGAGCCCGGCCCCGCCTGCTACCGGCGCGGCGGCTCCGCGGCCACGATCACCGACGCGCACCTGGTTCGCGGCACCGTGCTCGCCGATACCTTCCTCGGCGGGCGCATGGATGTCGATCCCGACCTCGCCCGCGGCGCCTTCTCGGCGCTCGCCGCACAGTTCGGCCGCAGCGTGGAGCAGATCGCCGACGACGCGGTACGGGTGGCCGAGCACAACATCGTGCGCGCGATCCAGCTGGTCTCGACCGAGCGGGGCCGTGATCCGCGCGACTACGTCCTGGTTCCCTTCGGCGGCGCGGGACCGCTGCATGCGGCGCGGGTTGCCGACGTGCTCGGCATTGCGACCATCGTCATTCCGCCCGCGGCCGGCGTGCTCTCTGCCTTCGGCCTCGTCGCCTCTGATTTCGTGCGCTACGAGAGCCGCACGGTGCGCTTCGCCCTCGACGAGGCGGGCGCCGCCGAGCGCGTGCGCGATCAGTTCGCCGCCATGAGGGCCGACGCCGACGCCGCCTTCGCAGCGCTCGGGCTCACCAACGGGCTCCGCTACACCCACACGCTGGAGATGCGCTACGTGGGGCAGGCCTTCGAGGTCCCGATCCCGCTCGGCGAGGACGAGATCGCGCGGCTCGATGCGGCGTTGCTGCGCGAGCGGTTCAACGAGGCGCACCACCGCATTTTCGAGTTCGACGATTCGCGCACCAACCGGCCCGAGGTCGTTTCCTTCCGGCTCGGGATCGCCTCGCCGCCGCCGGCCGTTCCCGCACTCCTGGGCACGGACGAGGCCCCGCATACCTCCGCCGTCACGCTGTTCGACGGCGGCGAGCGCAGAGCGGCTCGGCGGCTCAACCGCAGCGCCCTCGACGAAGCAGGCGAGGCTGGAGGACCGCTGCTCATCGCGGACGACACGTCCACCGCCTACGTGCCGCCGGGATGGCGCGCGGGCATGGACGCGCACCATAATGTCATCCTGACGCGCTAAACTCGGGACGGCGAGGAAAGGTCCATGGCACTCGATCAGGTCGACCAGGCGATCATCTCCCAGGCACTGATCGCCGCCGCGAAGGAGATGGGAATCAAGCTCGTGCGCTCGGCGTATTCGCCGATCGTGCGCGAGGCCAACGACTGCTCTGCCGCGCTGCTCGATGTGCACGGCAACGTGGTGAGTCAGGCGGAGCTGATCCCGATGCAGCTCGGGCCGATCGGCACCACCTTCCGCCCCTGCGCCGAGCTCTACCCACCCGAGACCCTGGAGCCCGGCGACTTCTACATCAACAACGACCCGTACAACGGCGGGCAGCACGTCCCCGACATCTTCATCTTCACGCCGATCTTCGTCGGCGCCCGGCTGGTCGGCTTCAGCGCGACCGTCGCCCACCACCTCGATCTCGGCGGCGGCGCGCCGGGCCTCAACATGGCGGCGGGCGACGTGCATCAGGAGGGGCTGATCTTCCCGCCGAGCCGCTACAACGTGAATCGCGACTGGAACGGCGGACCCTTCGAGCGCCTGGTGCGCGCGAACGTGCGCGTGCCCGAAAAGACCATCGGGGATTGCAACGCGCAGTTCGCAGCCAACGCGGTCGGCGCGCGGCGTGTGACCGAGCTCTGCGAGAAGTTCGGCGCGGACGCGGTCACCGAGGCCATGGCGGGGCTGCTGGACTATGCCGAACAGCGCATGCGCGCCGCGATCGCCGCAGCACCAGACGGCGTCTACATGGGCGAAGACCAGCTCGACAGCGACGGCGAGAACGACGGGCCGCTCGTGGTGCGCGCGCGGGTGGAGATCGCGGGCGACACCGTCTCGGTCGACTACACGGGCACCTGCGATCAGGTGCGGACCAACGTGAACTGCCCCTTCGCATCGACCATCGCGGCGGGGCTCTCCTGCATCAAGTCGGTGCTGACGAGCCCCGACATCCCCTTCAACGAAGGCGCGAAGCGGCCGATCGGCATTACCGCGCCCTACGGCTCGCTGCTCAACCCGCGCCCGCCGGCCCCGGTGCGCGCGCGCATGCTCTCGGCCTACCGCGCCTACAACGCGGCAATGAAGGCGCTCGCGAAGGCGGTGCCCGAGCAGGTGATGGCGGCGGGCTTCGACACCACGCACGCGACGTGCATGTCGCACCTGGGCGAGGAGGGCTACGGCATCTATCTCGAAATTTTCGGCGGCGGCTACGGCGCGAGCGCGCTGAGCGACGGCTGCGACGCGGTGGACAGCCCGCTTTCCAACTGCTCGAACATCCCCATCGAAGCCATCGACATGGAGCACCCGTTCTTCCGGGTGGCGGAGTATGCGCTGGTTGCGGGCTCGGGCGGCGGCGGCGAGTGGCGCGGCGGGCTCGGGATCAGGCGGGTCTACGAGGTGCTGGCCGACGACGTCGAGTACCAGTCCTACTCCGATCGCTTCACGATCCCGCCCGAGGGGCTCTTCGGCGGCGATGACGGCGGCGCGGCGTTCGTCAGCGTGCTGCGCGGCAACGAGAAGTTCGAGCTCGGCTCGAAGACGAGCTTCCGGCTGAAGAGGGGCGACCGCGTGGTGATGAGCACCGGCGGCGGCGCGGGCTACGGCGAGCCTGGCCGGCGCCCGCCCGAGCGGATCGCCCAGGACCGCGAGGGCAGCGCGCTCGCACTGCGGTAGTCCGCACGCCTTGCCACGATCAGGGCCTGCATCCTGCCTTCAGAGGCGGAGCTTCCGGGATAAACAGAAAGAATTTCTTCCGGGATTCGGCGGGATTGAGCGGGACAAGTGTGATGTGCCCCACGCGCGCAGCGTCGCGCGCGCTGGAACGGGTTGCGCGATCCCGCCCGACTCTACCCGCTGTGATCTGCTCGCTCGCACGCTGCATGGCGAGACACTGACCCCGTCGCCGCGCGCTGTGCAGCGCACCATGAACCGGAGAGTCGGCGGGCGGTTGCGTTCGGCACGCGCTGTTGGGACCATGGCCGGCACCGGCGCCGAGCGGCGGCCGGCACTCACTTCAGCGGGCGGTAGGGCGCCAGCGTGACCGACATCGCCGAGGCCTTCGCGGCGGCCTTCTCCCTCGTCTACCACCTCGACAGCGACCTGGGCGAGATCGTGCTGCTTTCGCTCCAGGTCAGCGTGGGCGCCGTGGCGGTGGCGAGCGTCGTCGGCCTGCCCTTGGGCGCGGCTGTGGCGCTCTTCCGCTTCCCCGGCCGGGGGGCGCTCGTCGTTCTGCTCAACGCGCTCATGGGGCTGCCGCCGGTGGTGGTGGGCCTCGTGGTCTACCTCGTGCTCTCGCGCGCAGGGCCGCTCGGCGTGCTCGGCCTGCTCTTCACGCCGACCGCGATGGTCATCGCACAGGTGCTGCTGGTGACCCCGATCATCGCCGCGCTCGCCCGCCAGGTGATCGAGGACCTGTGGGACGAGTACGAGGAGCAGCTTCGCTCGCTCGGCGCGACGCCCCGGCGCGCGCTGATGGCGCTGCTCTGGGACGGGCGCGTGAGCCTGCTCACCGCCGTGCTCGCGGGCTTCGGCCGCGCCATCGCCGAGGTCGGCGCGGTGATGATCGTGGGCGGCAACATCGATCACGTGACCCGCGTGATGACCACGGCGATCGCGCTCGAGGTCTCCAAGGGCGACCTCGCGCTTGCGCTCGGCCTCGGCATCGTCCTGGTCGCGCTCTCGATCGCGGTGAGCGCCGCCGCCGCGCTGCTGCGCGGCACGCTGGCGCAGGGAAGGCCGCGATGACGGCGCCCTCAATCCTGCCGCTGGAGCTTCGGGGCGTGAGCTTCGAGCGCGACCGCCAGCGGCTGCTCAAGTCGGTCTCGACACGCGTCGCCGCGGGGCCGAAGACCATCATCATGGGGCCCAACGGCGCCGGAAAGAGCCTCCTGCTCCGGCTCTGCCACGGGCTGATCGCGCCGAGCGAGGGCGCGGTGCTGTGGCTGGGCGCCGCCGGGCGCGACCCGCTGCGCTTCCAGGCCATGGTGATGCAGCGACCGGTGATGCTGCGCCGCTCGGTCGCGGCCAATATCGACTTCGCCCTCGGCCTGCGCCGCATCCCCCGGCCCGAGCGCCGGCAGCTCATCGCGGACGCGCTGGAGCGCACCGGTCTCGGCGCCTTCGCGCGGGTGCCGGCGCGTGTGCTCTCCTTCGGCGAGCAGCAGCGCCTGGCGCTCGCGCGCTCCTGGGCGCTGCACCCGCAGGTGCTCTTCCTCGACGAGCCCACCGCCAATCTCGACCCGGCCGCGACCCACGTGATAGAGGGCGTGATCGAGGCGATGGCGCAGGAGGGCACCAAGATCATCATGACCACCCACGATCTCGGCCAGGCCCGTCGGCTCGCCGACGAGGTGATGTTCCTGCACCGCGGGCGCCTGCTGGAGCATGCCGCAGCCGAGGCCTTCTTTGCGGGGCCCCAGAACGAGCTCGCCAGCGCCTTCCTGCGCGGCGAGCTGCTCTGGTGGGAGCGCCGCGAGCTGACCCCGCCCAAGACCTGAACCAGAGACTGCTGCCCATGCGACTGCACGGCCGCTCCCGAGGCCGCGTCCTCCGCCTGTTCGCGGCGTTGGCCCTCGCGCTCGCACTGGTAGTACCGGGCGCGCGGGCCGGCGACTTCATCACCGTCGCCTCGACCACGTCCACCCAGAACGCCGGGCTCTTCGATCATCTGCTGCCGCTGTTCGAGGCCGAGACCGGAATCGAGGTCCGCGTCGTCGCGGTCGGCACCGGCCAGGCGCTCCGGCTCGCGCGGAACGGCGATACGGACCTGCTGCTGGTCCACGACAAGCCGTCGGAGGAGGCGTTCGTCGCCGAGGGCTACGGCAGCGAGCGCTTCGACCTGATGTACAACGATTTCGTCGTCGTGGGGCCGGCGAGCGACCCGGCCGGGATCGCGGGCATGGGCGACGCAGCGGCGGCGCTCGCCCGGATCGCGGCGGCGGAAGCGCCTTTCGTCAGCCGAGGCGACGACAGCGGCACGCATCGGCGCGAGCACGCGCTCTGGGCGGCTGCCGGCGTCGACCCCACCGGCGCCTCCGGCACCTGGTACCGTGAAGCCGGGCAAGGCATGGGGGCGACGCTCAACACGGCGACGATGATGGAGGCCTATACGCTGACCGACCGTGGCACCTGGCTCTCCATGCGCGGCAGGCTCGACCTCCGGGTCATGGTCGAGGGCGATAACAGGCTCCGCAACCAATACGGCATCACCCTGGTGAGCGCGGAGCGGCACACGCACGTGAAGGCCGAGCCCGCCCGCCGCTTCGCCGAATGGCTACTCTCGCCCGCGGGCCAGGCCGCGATCGACGGCTTCGCCATCGACGGCGAGCGCCTCTTCATCCCCAACGCGCGCTAGACACGGGGCGGTCGGTCCGGATAAGTCCGGCATAGTCCGGGTTCTTCCGGCTTCAAGTGCGGAGGCCAGCGCATGGCGGTCAAGATTCTACCCAAGGAAGACGCCACCAACGGCTGGAGCCGCATCCTGCCCCCACGCGAGCCCACGCCCGCGCTCAAGGGCGACGTGCGCGCCGACTGGCTGGTGGTGGGCGCGGGCTTCGCCGGCCTGGCCGCGGCGCGCAGGCTCGCCGAGAACCGGCCCGACGATCACATCGTGCTGCTGGACGCGCACGAAGTGGGCGAAGGCGCCTCCGGACGCAACTCCGGCTTCGCCATCGACCTGCCGCATAACGTGGGCGGCGAGTTCGAGGAGCTTTCGGGCGCGCACGGCTACATCCGCCTCAGCCGCGCAGCGATCGACTACCTTGATGAGTGCGTGGCCCAGAACGGGATCGAGTGCGCCTACACCCATCGCGGCAAGTACCACGCCGCCCGTACCGAGCTCGGGCGCGAGAAGATCCTGGAGCCCTTTGCGCGCGTGCTCGACGAGCTGGGCGAGACCTATCGCTGGGTCGATGCCGCCGGCCTCAAGCGGGAGCTCGGCACGTCCTATCACACGTCGGCGCTCTACACGGCGGGCGGGCGGCTCATGAACCCGGCGGGGCTCACCAAGGGCTTCGCCGACACGCTGCCCGCCAACGTCACGCTGCACGAGCACACACCGGTGATGGATGTGGAGGAGCGGAACGGCATCCGCGCCACCACCCCCGGCGGCATCGTCGACGCTCAGGCCATGGTGCTCGCGGTCAACGGCTATGCCCCGCAGTTCTCGGTCTTCAAGGGCGCGCTCTTGACCTTCGCCGCCCACGGCAGCCTGACCCGGCCGCTGACCGAGGCCGAGCACCAGGACCTCGGCGGCGTGGACGACTGGGGCCTCACCCCGGCCAACTCCCACATCAGCGTCACCATGCGCTACACCACCGAACGGCGCATCCTGATTCGCCAGCGCTTCTATTACGCGCCGAGGTTGAGGCGCTCGGACGCCGAAATGGCGACGATCAAGCGTGACCATCAGCGGGCCTTCGAGGCGCGCTTTCCGATGCTGCCGGAGGTCAAGATCGAGCACACCTGGCGCGGTTACGTCTGCCTCTCGCGCAACCATGCGCCGGGCTTCGGCAAGGTGGGCCCCCACACCTTCGCCGCGGTCTGCCAGAACGGGGTGGGCGTCACCAAGGGCACCATCTCCGGCGTTCTGGCGGCGGACATGGCCACCGGACAGGACAACCCGCTCATCGCCGATCTGGAGGCGCAAGGGAAGCCGGAGCCGCTGCCGCCGGCCCCCATCACGTACCTGGGCGTGCGCGCCCGCCTCGCCCTCGACGATATCCGCTGGCGCCGCGAGCGTTAACCCGCATTTCTCACCACGGTCATGGTCTGCGCGGCGCTGTCCGGCCGACAGGGTAGGAACGGCGCGCAGCGCGATGTGGTGCATCGGGCAAGGGCCGTGACGCACACTGTCGGCCG
>MKWU01003028.1_pt1 | contig 23178 bp, 22 predicted proteins | sample 809101 | NCBI WGS metagenome assembly MKWU01 (sample SAMN05860141, study PRJNA318959) | sponge metagenome | host: Aplysina aerophoba | place: Slovenia: Piran, Adriatic Sea, Gulf of Piran | collected 2013-05-07 | reverse complement strand
CGCTGAGACGGATCACGGCCCGCTTGAACGCCTTGCGCGCCGCGTCCGCACTCGGCAAGCCTTCAATGGCCGCAAGCTGCTCGTAGCTGTATCCCAGTTCCGCGCGCCCCACGACCAGCCGTCGATCACGGTCCTTCAGTCCCTTGAGGCCGTCCCGGTATTGCTTCCACATCTCCTCGTTCTGCACGTGCCGATACTGCGGCGCCGCGTCTTCGGAGGGCCGTAAGGTCTCCGCCGGCGCGAGCGAGCGGTTAATGTCTAGGCGGCGAGTTGCGCGGCGCAGCTCGTCCCGTACGCGGTTCTCCAAGGCGCTCCGGAGATAGGCCCTCAACGCGCTGACGTGCTTCGACTCGAACCGGTCGAGTCGGATGTAGGTGCGGTGCAGGACGTCCTGCACCAGATCGCTCGTGCTAGTCCCGTTTCGCGCCCAATGCGGGAGGCGACCCCGCCCCAGTCTCCGCAGCCACGGAGCGTACCGCGCAAAGAATCCATTGACCCCCGCAGCACGCCCCGCCAGAAGCTGCTCGAGAAGGATCTGCTCTGACGTAGGATCTTCCGGATCATCGTCGGGGCTGCTCAGTGGTGGAGACATGGGGTCAAGTCTGAAGTTGCGACGGATCTTGACGGCAACATGCCGGCGCCGGCGGATCTGCCAACCCCGCACGGCGGCAACTCCAATCTAGAAATCCCGGCCGTAAGCAGCCCGCCAAGAGATGGCGAAGCCCAGCGGTGCCAGTCCCTTGACCTATCGGTTGCACCGGACAAACACTCTACCACCTATTCGTCGTCGGCCATCATGTCGATTCGCCGCCGGTGCGAATGCTTGCCGGAGCGATGCCAATGGAGCCCTCCGACGACACGCTTCTCCCCACCCAGCGAGGCCACTCGGGGTTGGCGAGACGTAGACCGACTTGATCAGTTCCGGTCCCGTGCCCGCCATGGAATACACGTCGCCAGTTGCGTGTCGGTGCCTCGAGCGGACCGCGAGCCGACTCGTGTCCCGCATGCGAATCCTATCTTGGCTGCGCCACCCAAGAGAACCCTTGGTTCGGCCTTCCAGAGTCCCTCTCGGCCGTGACTCGAGATCTAGTCGGGCGAGCAAAGAGGCAAGCGCCGGAAGCGTGCCAAATAGGCGCGCTGGCTGGTGCGGTTCGTGAACGAGAATCTGAATGCCGAAGACGCTGCTAACCTAACGTGGCAGGAACTGATACTGCCTCAAGACTCGGACTGTGCGAGAGCGTGTGTGCGCTATATGGCGGGTAGGTGTCTCAGCAACCAGCCAGGTTGACAATGCCCCGAGGCTCCCACGGGCACGGGGGTCCCGCTTCAACCGTCTGGGGTTCAACAGTTTCCCCGGGCCACCTCCACCATGATCTGCTTGTCCAGCGTCAGTTCGCCAACCGCGCACCGCGGCCGTTCGTGTCCTTACTGATGAATCGGGGCCGCGTTCAATCGCTCTTCCGTAGTGAGAGTGTGACCAACACCATCCTGCAACGCAAGGCACAAGCACTAGCGGGCCCTGCACGAAAATCATCGCGCCAGCCGACACGATGCCAACGGTGTCAACTAGCCCCAAAGGCAGGAAGGATGTCCCTTGTGAGAACCGCCACCGAGACTGCATTGTTGGTACACGGACACTAGAATGATGGCCGATTGCAAACGCAACTAGGCTCGCCCCGAGCCCCGACCTGGAATCCCTCGCCAAACTTGCTCAATGCGAGTACTTTATAGGCTTCTATCCGAGCCGAAAGGGCGACGAGCCCGTTGCCCGCAAGATATGGGTGCGCTTGAAGTCCAACCGCATCGGTCAGCTCTTCGGTGGCACGCGCGCCATCGTCTATTGATCCCTCGACGTATCGCCTTCACCTTGCGGTGCTCGACTGCAAACGCAGTTGACGCACGGGTGTGGAGTTGATTCCGAGCACTCACGCTGCGTCGTCCGCTATTGCCCACTGGGCTTGGCGGGGCTGCCGATCAACTCCTTCAGGTCCGGTGCCTACCCTAGGGATAGCTGCACCAAGGGTCTGTTTCGATGGGAAATCATAACCCATACTTGACAACGGCTGCGGAATCCGACTTAGTCTGTCTTGCGTAGGACTGCCATCCCGGCGAAGGCGATCCCGAGGTCGGATTTGTACAGCCGCATAACGGCCCGGAAGGTGCCGCTACGACGGGCCGTGAACTCGACCACGGGAATGTTGTCCGTGCTGGCGTCGCAGTCAACCTCGTCCCCATCCGAGTCGTAGACGCAGATGTCGAGGTCGGTGGCGTCCTCGTCACCGGCCCCGGCAATACGATACGAGTGTCCGGCGATCGCGTCGAAGCGTAACACCTTCCGCTCGCCCTCCTCGAAGAGCCCGTAGGCAAGACCCCACTGCCCCGTCTCGGGGACTAGTTGGTACCCCCGATCCAGCCAGCTTAAGACTCTGGTAATGGCGTCCGCGAGGTCGCTAGACTGGCCAAGGGACGTGATCGGTACGCCGAGCAGGGCGACCCCAAGCGTCAGTCGTAAGAAACGGTGTTTGTACATGAGTTCAGTCTCCTTCCTGAAGGCGCACCATTGGATGCACGACGGGCTCGAACGCCACGCGGATCCGGCCCGGGGAGGCCGCTATCAGCCGACCAAGCCTGCGACAGCTCCTGTTCGGACCGACCTCGTCCGGTCTTTTCTTGTGACATTCAGCCTTGGGCTCGCAACAGTGCACGATAAGGTTTGTTCAGAGATAGAGACGACTGGGAAACGAAAACCGGACAGGCCAGCCAAAGAAGGACGTGTCCGGCGGGGCGGGCATTGCCAAGTAAACTTGACGCAAGCGGTTCCGATCCGACAGTCGATGCGCGGACTGCTCTTCAGCTACCGCACGTCGCCAAATCCCAAGCGTGGCAGGCCTGCTCACGGCACAGTCGTTGGATCCATGGAATTCTAATGGTCGAATAGCTTGGTGAGTCGATAGCGTCAAAGTCCCGTTTCGAAACGGGTAGCGCAGCCCCGATGAGTCATGGGTCGCTGCAACTGGCTGCCTGGGTCCCGGACCAACAACGAACGGGCCCTGCCCGAAGTAACTCCGGGAACCGGCCCTCCCCCGCGCTACAGGGTCTTCCCCATCCAGCGGACTTCGCCGATAACGTCCGATCCCTGCCACCGAACCGGTGCTGACTGACCGTCGTCGCTGACCAGCTGGCGGCCATCGCTGAACTTGGCGGCTCGCCTGGCAACCACCCCGTCACTGGTGCTGGCCACGAAGACCGCACCGTCGCGGAACTCTTTCCTCTGCAGGTCAACCAGAATCGAGCTGCCGTCTGGCAGCGTCGGCTCCATGGATACCCCCACCGCGCGAGCCACGCGGCAATGGCGCGGCTCGAGCGCATGCTTCCTCAGCCACTCCTCACCGAAATACAGGTAGCCCTCGACCGTCTCGTCCCAGTCCCTGCTGCCGCCGCCGGCCGTGGCCCTGAGCTTCCGGATCGCCACCGCCCGGCCCTGGTCTCCCGGCATCCTCACCGCTCGGGGGTCGGTAATTCCGGCCAGCGTCCCCTCGAGGCTTGCCTGCAGGAGCTTGACGTCCTCGTACACCTCGGCCCAGGCATGCCCGCTCGCCTCCGGCCCCTCGCTGCCGTCCGCGGCTCCGGTTTCCCCGGCAGGCTCGTAGAGCCCCTGGCCGATGGTCATCGCAGGGGGTGCCCCGAGCGACCCGGCTGCAGGCATGTCCTTGCCCTTCGGCAGGCCGACGGAGAATTCGAAGCCCAGGCTCTCACACAGGCGCGCCATGGTGTCGAAGCTGGGTGTCACACCCTTGCGGAGCTTGTAGATCAGGTACGGATGTCCGGCCGCGCCCCTGGAGACTTCCGCCGCGTTGAGGCCCGCTGCCGCCATGTGCCGCTCGATCAATTCGAGCAGATCTTTCGCCGTCATATTGGAAAGTATACCAATAATCTCAGGATTTGCGGCAGTCTCCCTTGACAAATGGAATATCTGCCACTATTGTATTGGCATGACTGCCAATCTTGATCCGCTGAACCCACGGGCGACAGGGCCCTGCAGGGGGAGGCCGGCAGCTCGGCCGCGACCAAGACCCCGTCGAGCCCCCTGCCGCCGGGGCACCGATCTCCCGCGACCCGGGAGCTACGCCATGCAGGGCATTCTGGAGTTGGGCCTTTCCCCGGCATCCCCGGGCGGCACTGCCGGGGATTCGCCGTTGGCGCTTCCGGTTGTTGAAATCCCGCATGCCACCATCCGGCCCTACCAGTCCTGCGCCATCTGGTGCCCCTCCGGTGAACGGCTGCGAGCGCTTGGCGAGGCGTCGCACGTCTTTGTCGAGCTCGCCGCCGCAGGGCCCGGGCTAGGGGTCGTCGCGAAGGTGCGACCCGCGCGCCCTGACGGGGTGCCGGACACGGTCGAGTACACGGGTCTCTTCTACGCCGCGGGCACGCAACGCACCGTTGATCCGGAGACCCTGCTGTCGTACTACTCGCGAGCCCGTCGGATCCAGCCTCCGCCCGCCATGCGAGCCAAGTTCGACTGGCAACAGGCGCAGGTCATCCTCATGGAACTGAGCAGTTACGTCCAGGCGCGCGAGGCTCATCTGCGAGGCAATCCCTGCGATATCGACGCGCTGACCCTGTACCCCCGAATTGACACCCGCCGCCTGGCCGCTGTGGCCAGCGCGGCGCGCCTGCGACATGCCGGAGCTTTCATCGACCTCGTGCTCGCCAGTTTCCCCGAGGACGCCTATCCGGTCTCAGAGGACTCCTACCCGTTCGGAAACGACCCTCGGATGCTGGAAAAGCTGCACTCGATCGTTTCGACGAACACCTCTCGTTTTGCAGCGTTTCGTGCAGGCCCGCCTGCCGCACCCGAGGCTGACGGAGAGGAGTGGCCCCCGGATGGCGGTGCATGGCGGAGCCTGGAGGACGACTCCCCGAAGGAGCCGCGTGGCCGGAACATCGATGATTCGTTGATGCCGGAAGAGGCCAAGCAGGTGGCGCGGCACGAACTGGAACGAGGCGAAACCGAATATGTCGACCTGCTGCTTTCCCTGCCTTGGGGCAAGCGCAGCGAAGTCCGCGTCAACCTCGCGGACGCCCAGCGCCGGCTCGACGCCGGCCACCACGGCCTGGCCAATGCCAAGCGCTGCATTATCGAGTACCTTGCGGTCCAGGCGCTTTCCGATCGGCCGCCCCCGCAGGTCCTCTGCCTTGTCGGCCCTCCAGGCTGCGGGAAAACGTCGCTCGGCCGCGCGATCGCCAGCGCGACCAATCGAGAGTACGGCCGGCTCTCCGTGGGCGGCATGCGCGACGAACTCCAGTTTCTCGGCTCCAAGCGCGACTACCGCAACTCCCGGCACGGCGAGATCATCGAGACGCTCAAGCGGCTCCAGGTGAGCAACCCGGTGCTGCTGCTCGACGAAGTCGACAAGATCGGCGCGACCGCCGACTCTGATCCATCCGCGGCATTGCTGGCAGTCCTCGACCCCGAGCTCAATCATGCGTTTCGGGATCACTACCTCAATGTCCCCTTTGACCTCAGCGGCGTGCTGTTCATCTGTACGGCGAATTGCATCGATGGAATCTCGCCGCCGTTGCGGGACCGCATGGAGGTGATCCAGATCGAACCGTACACCGAGCAGGAGAAGATCCAGATCGCCCGCGAGCACATCCTGCCAAGGGAAATCGAACGTGCAGGACTGACCGCGCACCTCGAGAGTGGTCAGATCGAAATCGCCGCCGATGCACTGAGCACGCTCGTCACCGAATACCCGCACGAGGGGGGCGTGAGGAACCTGGCGCGGCGCGTCCAGTCCATGTGCCGCCAGATCGCCTATCGCGCCGTCACTGCCGGCGAGCAGCAGACTGCGCTCAGGCTCCGCGTGCACAAGGAAAACATCGCCCAGTTCGTCCCGAGAGCGGCACCGGCTCCCTCGTCGATCGGATTCGACCGGGCACGCAAGTGAGATTGGAGATTGTCATGATTGACCCGACTTCCGCCCATATCGTTCTGAGTGCCGCCCTGGCGATAACTCTCGGGGTGCTCGTGCGTGTGCTCTGCGTTCGCCGAGTGCCGACGATCCGTTCCGCCATCCAGGCCGAAAAGAAGCGTGTCGCCCGAATCTGCAAGCAGTCAATGAACGAACTATCGGTGCTCACCCCGGATGTCCTCGAGCGGCTTGAGGCGGCCGCCGCAAGAGACGAAACGGGCCAGTTCCGGAAGCCGGGCCACTCCCGGCTGCGCGCTACCGCTCGCGACTGTATTCGCGCCCAACTGATCAAGGCGCTCTTCGAGCCGTCGGGCCTATCGAGCGACGGTGGCACGAACGTTCTCGCCGACGTGCTGGATCAACTGCAACCCAGCAGTGCCACGCCGGTTACCCGGGATGCTCAAAGCGTGGAGCGCGACGCCAGTCGTCGACTCCTGAAGGGCGCGATCAATCGCTACATCAACACGTGCGATGCGACGCAGACTCTCGCTGCGGTCTTGGACACTATGGGCAATCACACCTTCGATTACTCGCGACTCATCGACACCGAAGACGAGGCGGAAGTGACATTGAAGTTTGAATGGACCTGACGTATCCCCCTTGGCAGCACGGGTGCGGCCGGGTCCCTGCGAAGCGGCCTCGTAAGCGCAGAGCAGGATCATTGAGTCATCGCACGGAGGGCGTTCGACACTCACTGACCTGATACACAGTGAGTGGCTTCGATGGCCTGAGGACAAACCAACCCCTTCCCCACCGGCTGACACGGCCTGTGGCAGGCTTCCGGACTGTGCCTGAGCGATGCCGCGGCCACACCGGAGCAGCGGCCCGACCCGCGTACATACCGGCCGCCCCCGCCAGCCCAGCCGGAAGGAGTCGGTCCGGGTGAACTCGGCCCCGTGCGAGACTAAGTGCGATGGAGAGGGCCTTCCAAGGGCATCGGCCAGTCGGCCGGTCTGAGACGGCCGCTGCCTGGCCGGGGGAGCTGCGGCGTGTCTGCGCTAGGTGGCGAAGGGCTGTACTGTCGGTCGTGCTGGTCATCGGCACTGCTGCTTGCGCTGCGATGCGGCCTCCTGTGCCCACCGCGGAAGGGTATCCGCCGGGAAGTCCTTGCATCGCCAAGGGCTGCAGGGGGGGAGTTCCTGGCGGAATCTTTCACGGTGCGAGATTCCAATTCAAGAATCTGAACTTTGAGAACTTTAGCGAAGCGGACCTGCGCGAAGCGGACCTGAGCGCTTCCGACATGTACAAAGCGGAGTTTCGGAATGCCGATTTGCGGGATGCCCAGCTGCGCAGCACGAACCTGCGCGGCGCCGACTTCCGGGGCGCGAACCTGACGCGGGCGGTGTTGCTGAAGGCCAACCTGCGCGGCGCCGACTTCCGGGGCGCGAACCTGACTCGGGCAGTCCTGCTGAAGGCCAACCTGCGCGACGCCGACCTAGCGGGAGCAGTGCTTCGGGGCGCCGATCTGCGCGGCGCAAGGCTGCGGGGCGCAAATCTTGTCGATGCCGATCTGGACGGTGCGCTGCTGCCGACCGGATTTGGAGAGCAGGAGGGGCCGGGATCCGTTCCCGGCCCCGATGCCCGCTAGGCCTGATCACCGTCACTGGACGCTGATCCAAGCTGACACTTGGGACAAGCAGCTGCCCGGCTCGCGCTATTCTTCCTAGCAGCGTCCCTGGTGGCCGGCTTCTTGCTGAGGGCGCCGCGCAGCCAGCGGATCGATTCCGAGGCTGCCCAGCAGTCCCCGAGGGTACGCACGGCAGTCGCTGTCACCGGCGAGCTGGTCAAATCCTTGCGGATCGGCGGCACTATCGGGACGCTCCGCTCGGTAGCGATTCAGACACCCGAGCTTCGCGGCTCCCATGTCGTTGGGTGGGCGGCCCTGACGCTTGTCAGGCTGGCTGACGCCGGCAGCATCGTCGAGGCGGGCGACGTCGTCGCCGAATTCGAGCTCGAGCGTTTGGAAGACCACATCGCCGACCGGAATCCGTGTGGGACCACCGAAGAACCAGGTGCCCTCTGACCTGGTGCCGCCCTGAAAGGCGCCCGGGCAGCGCTATAGGAACGGCTGCGGCCTGCTACTATGCAGGCGCCCAAGACGCCGAAGGGAGGATGGAGTGGCCGTGATTTGGTGGACAGATGAGGGGGTCTTCTATCGCGGCGGCAGGTTATAGACTTCCCGCGTCCCGAATCCTCGAAGAAACAGAATCGCAGCCGGAACAGTGAATCCCCCGTGAGCCTGAGCAAAGCTTCTTGGGGTCAGATCATCAAAGTCAAGCCCGAAGGACAGGAATGCCTGCACGGCACCGAAGACCACTGCGGTTCCAATCCATCCCTTAGCGCGCCTACCCAGCGGAATCCTGACAGATACCCTGCGAACTGAATCTTTGTCAATCGTGATCGACGGTCCATTCTTCGGTTGCAGGGCAACTAAGGACGCCGCCGCAGATGCGAGCACTCCCTTTACCTTGAACCTTCCGCGCGGTAACGAATCTACGACGGTACCTTGGTGGAGCACAACCGTCACTTTGTTTCCCGGCGAGATAGACTCAACTTGCGACCAGTCGTCCTTGACCTTGCCGACCGACGGCTGGGTGGCAAGAACCAGAAGCATCGCGGCGAGTGCAAACAATGTCTTGTTGTTCAGGTCGTTCTCTCCTTCCCAGCAGTTTAAACAACCCGGACCACCCCACAAGACGAGCAGTCGCAGTCGTTCGCCAAACTCGCTCGCCTCCGCTTCGGATGAAGACCCTCGAGCTTACATGCGGTGCCGGGATAGAGTGACTTGAAATGCGGCACATGGCGAAGACGGTACGGGTCTGGGCGGCGACGATTACTTTGGCGGTCTGCCAAATCTGACAATCGCTGGCCTGTAGGGGTGGGAAAATCCCTGAGGTCACATACCCCGAGGTTTGTGAGGCCCTGATTTCAAGGAACATACGGGCTACCGGCAGTAAGCTACTCATGATCGACGCCGAGGAATACCCCCCCTCCTGACTTCGTTCTGTGATTCCAGGATCCCTTGATGGTTCTCGAGGAGGTGTCGGTGGGTTTGGCGCGCAGTTCAGTGATTTCGAGCCTAGAGCGCGAGCAGTGTGAGTCGATCAATTCCGTTGACTCTCTACGCCACGGATTGCAGCTGCTTGTCGCTTGATGCTTGGAAGGTCTTGATGCTTCGAGAGTTCAAGGTGTCTTCACAACGCAGAATCCAGACAATCTTGGCACCGGTGGTTTGAGACCGTTGCGCCTTCTTGGTCGTCAGCAACGCGCTTGGCGTCGGAACCTGCCAATCGTCGTCCTACCCACAGCCTTGTAATGCTCGTCAACCAATACCTTCCGGACCGCAAACAGGGCGTCGCCGGTATTGGTGCAATCGTCAAATAGAGCTTCCTAGGCATGGGGGCTGGCTCATACGAGTCCGGGGTACCAATGGCTCTGGACGATCCAACACGCACGGCGACGGTCCGCTCACGGAGGGTAGGGCGGCTCAGCCCCCAAGAACGCGCTCCTGATCAACAATTGCCGATTGGCGTAAGACCCTTATTCCATAAAGGCTTACGCGCCGCCGCAATCGGCGGGAATCGCATGATTCCGCCATTGTGCCTAGCCCGAAGAAAAATCGGGGAAGTGGCACGTTTTCGGGAGAAACGGATCAAGCCGAACTAGGCGCAATGCCACTGTGCCTCGACCCACAAATTCGATATACTATGTTTGAGCCTTGGAGGGTGGGGGGATTGTCAAGTGAAGGAACCTAGCAAGGTAACTAAGGAATCTCTTTGTCTTCGGAAAACCGTAGCAACTCCAGAAGGGGTAATCAGGTGGGAAGCCAAATACACCCGCTCCACGGAGTCCGAGTTAGACCGCCGAGGGCTCTTTGAGCGCTTCGGTCATGCTGCTGTCGGTGTCCTCGTCCTCGTGTATGAGGTAGGGAAGGACTATCTTCTGCCTAAGCGCATCGCAAGTGATACGCCCAAAGGCGGAATCGTCCGAGTAGGGAATGGCACGCCACTCCGAGCGGTCGCCCAACTTGGTGCCGCTACTGGTAGAGCAGACCTTACAGTACATCCGCCCAGGAACGACGAAACACGCTCGTAGCAGAAGAACGGGAAGACAAGGGCGAACTAACCCGGCGGCGGTGTTAGCCATGAAACGCGACTGGGGCTTGATCCGCTCGATCCTGCTACAAATCCAAGAAACCTGCGACGGGCAGGAATGGCAGTATATCAGCATCGCAGGTGTGCCACAGCTAGATGTCAACAATCACCTTCAGATACTTGGGGATGCGAGATTGATTGAGGTACAGACCCCCCTAGCTCCCAAAGGGACCGACAACGGCAATTACCTGCCTCGCGGTAACTCGGCTGCGTTCCGGGTTGCGCGTCTCACTTGGAACGGACATGAATTCCTGAATTCCATCAGCAACGATTCTGTTTGGGACAGGACATTAGAGCAGATTCGCTCCATTGGTGGATCAGTACCACTGGAGGTTGTCAAGCAAACGGCGATCCAGATCGCAACCCGAGTATTGACCCAGTCTTGAACTTGGTTGCCCGGTCCCAAGGTGTCACATGACCATCACAGACCTACAGGTCATCGGATTGCTATTTGATGGCGCTGGAATAGCAATCCTAGGAGCCTTTTGCAAGATTCCAACTGGCATACTGCCGGCAGCTCACGTGCACAATTCGTTGTCCGGGAATAGGATGGCCGGTGCACAGGAGGGGGCGAGGCTGTGGGGCACAGGCGGCTCCCCACGGACGAACATCTCGACTAGGACGTCCCAAGAAAGTTGGTGCCAGAGTTTTGGTCCGGTTAAGCCTACTCGGCCGTCGTCCGTGAGAATGGCAAGGCAGATCAAGAGGGTTTGGTAACGCTGACTAAAGCTGGCCCGACTTTCGAACCGGAGATACCTGTTAGTCCTGTAGTCCCATTCCCTGTCGCCTGATGATGCCAAGCCGGGCAGAGCCGATGGCTCAGATGGTCTTGACAAGAGTAGAATGTGCGACTGCAATAGAGCTCGACATTGCACCGAGTGATCCGATGTTGCGTGGCGAGACAGGAAAGGGCGGAATCGCGTCCTATCGAAACGGGAATGCCGTGAGATCCATCGATTGGAGATTGCTGCTGGTTCTTGCATTTCTGTCACTACGATTGCTGGCACAGCCTCCTCCGGAAATCCAAGCGGACTTGCACACTCTGCGAGCACAATCTGCAATGGAGGATCAGGACTACGCTGGGGCGCGAGTCGAACTGGAGAAGCTCCTAGAGCTACAGGCCCAGCACGACCTGCCAGTCCCAGTGGAGTTCTACTTCCGCTACGCAACCGTCTTACAACGACAAGGTGCTCTCGAGGATGCATTCAACAACGTTCTACGGTACGTGGGGCAGGCCGGTCACGAAGGCGGGAGCTACACGGAGGCCCTGAAGCTAATGGATCGCCTTGAGCGCGAAATCGCGGAGGAAGACCGAGCGGAGCGAGAACGTGTGGCGAGGGCTGAGCGAGAGGCGGTAGAGGCTCGGGTCGCAGTAACACGCGAGCGAGCTGCGAAGGAACTGCCTTCAGAAATCAGCGCAATGGAGTTCGTGCTAATCCCGGCCGGGAGGTTTCGAATGGGCTCCGGGCTAGTCCCGGATGGGGCACCCTTGCATCAGGTTTGGATCAGTCAGGACTTTGAGCTCGGCAAGTACGAGGTTACCCAATCGGAGTGGACAGCGGTGATGGGGCAGAACCCGTCCAGCGACCCTTGCCAGCGGTGCCCGGTGACAAGTGTCTCGTGGAACGATGTTCAGGAGTTCATCGGGATTCTCAACCAAGCCGCGGGGCAGGCCAGCCCCTACAGGCTGCCCACGGAGGCGGAATGGGAGTACGCCGCGAGGGCGGGCACGACCGGCGAGAGGTATGCCTCCGATCTTGATGCGATCGCGTGGCATGGCGGCAACAGAGACGGTCGGTCGCACCCGGTTGGCGAGAAAACGCCGAACGCATTTGGCCTACACGATACCCTGGGAAACGTTTGGGAATGGGTACATGACTGGTACGGGGGCTATTCGGTAAGGGGAGTGACAGATCCTGTTGGTCCCAGCGAGGGTTCCTACCGGGTGATTCGGGGCGGCAGCTGGCGGCTTGGTGGCATCGATTGCCGGGCGGCCTATCGTCTCCCCAGCAGTCCGGGCCACCGCTTCAGCCGTTTCGGTTTCCGTCTCGCCAGGACAGTCCAGTAGCACATCGCACTCTTACGCTCTTCCACCAAAATGCAGCCGCATCAGCGGCAGACCGTCCGTCGTCCAAATGCGAGGGGCTCTGCGTTCCTCCACACCTTCGACTGAGAATGCTCGCGGTGGTGGTGGTTCTCATGCCGCTGACCCGCACCCAGCCTGCCAGCGTCCGACGATGCGCTGCGTGCCCCTCAAGTGCGAGGCGCAGCTGGCTATGCAGGCGCTGCATCGCGTCCGGCAACGCCTGGTCCGCTCGCGCACAAGACTGATCAACCTGTTGCGGGCGATTCTGCTCGAGCGCGGGATCGCGGCACCTCAGGCCCGGCGCAAGCTCGAGCAGAGACTGCCGGAGATCCTCGACGACGCCGACAACGGGCTGTGGCCTCGGGTGCGCGAATTGCTGGCAGAGCTGCGAGCCGAATGGCAGGAGCTCGACCGCCGGATCCTAGATATCGACGCAGAATTGCTGGCGGAAGCGAAGGGCAACGACGCCTGCCGGTGGCTCTTGGAGGTTCCTGGGATCGGCCCGCAGACAGCCACAGCGATCATGGCCGCGACCGGCAACGGCAAGGCCTTTGACTGCGGCCGAGACCTGGCGTCCTGGCTCGGCCTGACACCGCGCGAGAATTCCAGCGGCGGCCAGCAACGGCTCGGGAGTATCACCAAACGCGGGAATCGCTACCTCCGCACGTTGCTCGTCCACTGCGCGCGCAGCTCGCTGGACACGCTCGCGAAGCGCCCCGACGGGCTGGGGGTCTGGCTGCGGCGCATGCTTGCATCCAAGCCGGAGCGAAATGTCGTAGTCGTGGCGCTCGCCGCACGGCTAGCTCGCATTGCTTGGGCCTTGCTCTCCGGCGAGAAGCGCTTCCAACCGGCCCCAGCCTAGAGCGGCTCGTTCAGAGCTGCTTCCCAAAGGAGCGAAAGAAGGACAAACTCACGTCTCGTCTGCAAACCCCAAATCGATGGAACAACGGTCGAACCGGCGATCTGCAAACCTGCCCGCGACAATGGCCCTCCGAGGTCGATCTAATTATGAGGAGCAGATCGCGCGGAACCCATCGTGGCCCGGAACCCTCGGGTTCCACTCCGAGGTCGGATATATTGGCGCAGACCAATTCACCCCATCGAGACGGAACCAGCCTTGCAGACACGGGGGCAGGCCATATATTGTCGTCGGCCACTAAGACACCCGTGGTCGGTGCAATGTTCCCAGCAACACGGCAAAGGGCAGCCTTGGGGGGGCTCTGGTCGCGGCCAGCGTGGGCATTGCCGCTAAGGAACAATTGCGATGCAGTCGTCGCGCTTCACAGGCGAACAGATACCAGATCTGCTACTCACCATCGCCAGTCAGGTTTCGCAGGCCATCGGCAACTTTGCACGCTCCCTGTCAGGAGGCTTTACGGTACGTTCCCTAACAGTCGCAATTTCCGACGCCATCCGACGCCAGTCCCGCGCTAGGTTTCACTAGGCGAATCTTGCGCCAGCGAACGGCGTTAAGCTGCTCGTGAGAAAGAGGATTTGAGATTCGATACTTCCGTTGCAACTTTCGGTGGCATCACGTGTTCTTTCTATAGCCGAACCTTGGGAAGGGATGGTTCGGAGTTCGGCGTCAGTCTATTGCGTCACGCCATCTACTGTGAATCACTCGGAGACGCGGGTCACCGGAACTGCCAGATCGGCTCTGCTCCGCGAAGCAGGTCGAACTGAGACGAAGCAAGCGGGTCCATCAAGTTGTTGACGCAAGTTCGCTTTGCAGTTCGAAGTCTGCGAAGGTCGCCCAGGTACTGCATTGCCGTCTCCAGTATTGTCGGGCTGTCTATCGGCAGCGTTGCGGGAGTGTTTGCCCTGATTCATGGCATCCTGCTTCGCCCGCTGCCATATCACGAGCCAGACCGTCTAGTGTTGCTGTTTGAGTATGTGCCTCAATTCGCCCACATGGTCGATGCGCCTTACTTCCCCGTCAATGCAATGCACTTCCTTGAATGGCAACAGCACGCTTCCAGCTTTTCTGACATGGCGCTCTTCACGTGGCACGAACAGACTCTCTCTGGAAGCAATGGTGGTGTTCCTGCGAAAGTGGGCGTTGCCTCGGTGTGGCCATCCTTTCTCAAGACATTGGGGGTTTCTCCCCGGCTGGGACGGGATTTAGACGAGAGCGAAAGCGAGCCCGGTAAGGGTGGGAGCGTTCTCATCAGCGATCGATTCTGGCGCGACCAATTCGGTTCCGAGCCAAGCGCGGTCGGACGGAAGATCGTTCTCGACGACCGGGTCTACGATGTTGCAGGAGTGCTCCCGGAACGGTTCACATTCCCCGACACTTCAAGGGCTTTCCCGGCTTACCCGACGTCTGGCGACCCAGGAGCAATCGACATCCTGCGTCCGTTCGAACTCCGCAACCGAAATCCCGAAGGCAATTTCAACTGGTGGGCGATCGGCCGGCTTGCGAGCGGAACCGAGGCTCGCCGTGCGAAAACCGAACTCGACACACTGTGTGCAGGGATAGCCGACACTTGGTCAGAGCGAGTTGACTTGTTTTCGGTCGTCCGGCCGCTCCACGCTTCGATGGTTGGCGACAGCAGGAAGCCGCTTCTCATTGCGTTTGCTGCCGTCGGCCTCGTCTTGTTGATTGGCTGCCTCAATCTGGCATGCCTCTCTCTGAATCGCGTCCGGAACCGGAGCGGTGAGATCGCTACTCAGGCTGCTGTCGGTGCCGACCCAACCAGATTGGTCAGCCAATTCCTGTGTGAAGGGACCTTGCTCGGCATCGCAGGTGGCTGCGCTGGCATTGTGCTGGCCGCTGGCCTTACCAGCGGGCTGCGGAGTTGGTATGCCGTAGAACTGCCGCTGATCGAATCGATATCTCTGAGTCCGCCCGTGATCGCCTTGGCCTTTGCGGGGAGCATGTTTTCGGTACTCCTCTTCTCGGCCGCGCCAGCGCGGTATGTCGCGAGCGTTCCCCCCAGCCTTCCGCTACTTGGCTCCGGGCGCTCGAGCACTCAATCGAGAGCTGTTCGAGGAGCTGCGGGCGCGCTTGTCGTCGCTCAGGTCGCCCTCAGCGTCGCGCTCCTGGTGCTGGCCGGCCTGCTCCTGCAAAGCTTTCGGAATGCACTCGATCAGGACCCAGGTTTCGACGTTTCAGGGGTCGCGATCACGGAACTCTCGGTTTCCGGCAAGAAGTACGGCGAAACCGTACGGCAAGCGAATGCGTACAACGAGATGCTGCGGGGAATCCAGGCGATCCCCAGTATTCACTCCGCTGGACTTGTCTCGATTCCGCCACTGGGAGGTGCGAACCAGGTAAGCGACATTTCTGCTGTCGGAGAAGCCGAAGTTCCGCTGCTGGAACGTCCATTTGCAAACTTCCGATGGGCGAGCCCGAATTACTTCGCGGCGATGGGAATCCCGATTCTCAAGGGTCGCGTCTTTCCGGACACCAAAACAACATCGCCACCGGTCGTCATCAGTGAGGGCGTAGCCCGTGCCTTGTGGCCGGGACGGGAACCCATCGGGCGAGAACTGACTGGGCGCGATGGGGAATCGCTGACGGTCGTCGCGGTGGTGCCTGACATGTCAGTGGAATCGATCGAATCGGAACCTTCTCTCATGGTCTATCATCCTCATTGGTACAAATATGCGCCTCGAGACATGTGGTTGGTCATCCATGCCAAGGTGGATCCGCTGTCTCTCGCCGACGCCGTGAGAGACGCCGTGTCGCGTGTCGACCCCGAAGCTCCTTTGGGGGCCTTCGAGCCAGCAAGGAGTCTGGTCGATCGGACTCTCGCCGCACGCTTGTTTGCCTCGACTACGATTGGCATCTTCTCTCTTCTCGCCTTCGTGTTAGCGGGTCTCGGTGTGTATGGCGTGGCTGCCGAGTCGATGTCTCGCCGAACCCGCGAGATGGGAATCCGACGCGCCTTGGGCGCCCCGGTTGAGAGAGTACGGCGGGATCTGGTTCTGCAAGGGATGTACCCGGTCTTCACTGGCTTAGGGGTTGGAATAGCGTGCGCTTATGGCGTTTCCCCGCTCCTGCAGGGCATGTTCTTCGGTGTCGGAGCAACGGACCCTTCCACCTATCTAGCGGCAAGCGGGGTCATAGTCCTGGGGGCGCTGCTGGCTTGCTACGTGCCGGTCCGCCGGGCATCGGCAGCTAAGATAACGGATTCGTTGCGGATTACCTAAGCGGACCCTCGCATGGACAAGCCGCGAATAGGATACGCGCGACGGATTGCCTCTAGGGCCGGCTCGAATTGCTGCTCCAGACACCCGACGGGAGCAGGCGCTTCGTGCCGCTGGAATGGACCTACGTCGGCACGGCAGATCCGCCCCTGTCATCGCATTCCGGTCTCGCGTCGCTAGCCGGGTTGCTGCGCCTGCGCGCCATCGTCGACGCGCTTCTCCAGCGGCTCCCGGCCGCCGAGGAGCAACACGATGCCCAATATCCCGTCGATTCCGCAGCAGCTCAAGCTGGCTTGCTGCCAACCTCCGAGTCCCCCCGTTCCGGACTGGGAAACGCTCGACCAGATCCTCGGCGACGTCCAATCCGAGATTGTCAATCCGATTCGCGAATATGAAGCGGGCATGCCTCGGCAGCTTGGCGGTCGTCGGCAAGAGCCATGCCACGAAGTCGAGTCAGGCAACGAAGATCGGCAAGTCGCCGTCACGCCGGGCGACCATCCGGGCCCCCTTCCGCAAGCTCCCGCTCCTACCGGTCGTCGGCCGGGCCCGTGCGGGCAGCGCTCGACGAACTGACAGTGTCAAGCGAATCGGGTCTGTTGCGCGGACGGGCGAGCATAGCGAGCAAGTCCTGCCCGTACTTCTCAAGCGTGGCCTTGCCGATTCCGTCGATGGCGCCGAGCTTGGTCAGGCTCTGGGGCCGGGCGTTGACAATGGCGGCCAACTGCTTGTTCGTGCAGACCAAATAGGGCGGGACACCCTCCCGGCTGGCTCGCTGGGCCCGCCATTCCCGCAGGGCGTTGAACAGCGGGAGATCGCCCTGGGACAGCTGCGAGCGCCAGCCCGACTCACAAGCCTTGGCCTGCCCGCCTCTCGGCGCTTCGCGCCGCAAAGGGTAATAGGGTAAGAACGCCAAGGGTTATTCAGTCCTGAGAAGGCGGAAACCTAGGTTGACGCGGCGGAGGCCGGCGGTGTCGAGACTGCGATTCGAAGACCGGCAGTTACGAGCGTTGCTGAGCCAACCGCCGCCCCGATACACCCGGTACGAGCCACTGCCGGGACCCGCCGGGTCCGTCACCGCCCCCCCCGGATAGCCCCCATACCGGTCCTGAACCCACTCCCAAACATTCCCCAACACATCGTGCAAGCCCCACGCATTCGGCGCCTTTTGACCCACCGGCTGCGTGCGGCCCCCGCTGTTCTCGTCGAACCATGCAATCCTCTCAAGCACCGGATCTCGACCCGCCGGATCTGTCAAGTTCCCTGCGTACGTGTCGCCCCGCGTCCCCGCACGCGCCGCGTACTCCCACTCCGCTTCCGTCGGCAATCGGTACTGAGCACCGAGCCCTTGCTCCCGCGCGTTCAACGCTCGAATGAAGGTCTGCGCATCGGCCCACGAGACCTGCTCCACCGGGCAATCTGGCCCGCACTCGTTGAATATGGACGGGCTGTTCCCCATCACCGCGCGCCACTTCCCCTGCGTGACCTCGTACCTCCCCAGCCAGTACCCCCGGCTGATTCGCACGCGCGTCAGCGGCTGCTCGTTGTTATATGCGTGCTCGCCGTCCGACCCCATCACAAACTCACCCGCCGGCACCCACACGAATTCCATCCCAGCGAACTCCCGCATCTCGCCAGCCCGCGGCTCCGCTCGCGCCCGCTGGGCGGGCGGAACCGACTCTACCGAAGCCGCCTCCGCCGAACGGGGCAGATCCCTCTGGCCCTGCTCCCCTTCGGCCCCCGCTCCCCCCCCCCCCCCCCGCCCGCGGCCCCCCCCGCGCCCGCGGGGCGGGCGGACCCGACTCTCCCGAAGCCGCCTCCGCCGAACGGGGCAGATCCCTCTGGCCGTGCTCCCTTTCGGCCCCCGCTCCCCCGCTCCAGTGCTCCCTCAGCAGGACGTCGTATCCGCTGCCATCGTAGTAGGTGCTAAAGCGCTGGCTGATCCTTGTGGCTTCGGTTTCGGCCTCGTTGAAGTTCTGGCCAAATCCCACGCTGAACGCTTGGAACCGCAGATCCTCCGGGTCCGCGGTCAAATCTTGGCGAAGAACACCCGTGTAGCTGACGACCACAGCGTGATCGTCTCCGGGACCTGACCACGCGCACCACACCTCCGGATACGAGCCGAGTTTTGAACGAAGTGCGCCCTCCATCTGGTCGCGTTGACCGAGGTCCACGCCCGTTCGGTACACAACCTCCATGTCCTCCGTATAGACCCTGCGGATCGGTTTGGCCTGGTGTGTTCTGGTCTCGCTCCCTACACAAACGACCGTTCCCGAACCGAACTGGGCGACGGCGGGCGGGATGCCGCCGACGAGCACGAAAGTGAGGGCCAAAAGCCCCCCGGTCGGGCAGGTGTGTCGACTCACTCCCCTGGCGCCCTGCTCCAAGCGAGATCGCTTTCGACGGCCATAGTTCTGCGTTGCTGGTCCGATCCAGAAGGCCTTCTCAGGAATTCGCTCGAGTTCCTTCAGGGCCATGTCACTGATCGTGAGCGTGGCGTCGACACTACTGGCTGGCATAGTTGTCCTCTCCGAGTCGTCGCCGGTCTCCCGGAGCAATTTGGCGCTTTCATGCGTTTGTCGGCTTGTCATGGATTGCATCTCCGAGGTTGCTCTTTGCACGCCGGACCGGGGCTTCATTGGCCCTGCCGCGCGATCGAGCATTAATGTTGCCGCTTTGCCACTCGTGCAACTCAGCTGAATGAGCAGCGGCCCGGAATATTAGGGCCAGTTTGGCGTGATTTTCGAATCCTGAGCCTGTGGCCGGTATCAACTTAGCAGATTCTGTAGCAGACTCTCTTACGACCGAAAGCGGCCGTGAGCGGGCAGGCGCATCTTGCTGCAAACTGTCTTCGGGCGCAGATTTGAAGTGCGGAAGGCATTTCCAGCAACGACCATGATCCGAATTGACAGGCCAAGTACGTTCATGCTGCTGGCAGCAGACGGCGGCCAGCGGTCCCAGGCTGCACATCTGCTACTGCTCCGAAAGTGTGTGGATTCAAAGCGCCCGCAGCAACGAGCCGTAGTGCGTCGTCAACGATGTAATTGACTGCCGCAACACGCATAGGCAATGGATGCTATGCTGCCGGGGAGTAGCCATAGAGATCAACCGGAATCACATTGCAGCGAGCGTAGCCAGCACAATTGCCGTGCTTCACCTCGGAGCAGCCGCAGGCTGGCTGGTAAGTCCAAGGTCGGACCCATCGCCATCTGAGTATGAGATAGTTTCCAACACCTTCTCGCGAAGCGTCGCGAAGAATCAGATTCTAACCTGATTGAGACGGCAACCAATCCCGCCCGTCCGGGGTCCAAGGTCGTTACTGTCATGCACCCGAGACAACCGCCAATCCTTCGCGTTGCCCCCGAAATTGCGCGCCGCTCGCGCCAATTGTGTTGCGGCGGCGCAACGAACCTCGTACGCCTCGACGCCGACTTCGGAATTCCGGCACGATACGTCCGCGCGATGGTTCGCGCTCCGCGCTTTACTTGCATTGCGCTGCTCCTCGCGCAAACCGCGGTCTCGCAGAGCTTCATTGCACTTCCCCTAGACGAGAATGGCAATCCCGTCCTGCCGCACAGCGCGATACTCGAAGCGGCCTACAGCATCGACACCATCGGGGGGACTGGACACCAGGGTTATGGCGGTGACGGCGGTCCTGCCACCGAGGCGATATTCCACACTCCGTCGGGTGTCGCTGTCGATGCCGCCGGAATCGTGTACGTGGCCGACCGGAACAATAGGCGCGTACGTAAGATCGGCGCCTCTGGAATTGTCACTACGGTCGCTGGCACAGGGCGGCAGGGTACCGCCGGGGACGGCGGATCGGCTACTGATGCGCAGCTCTCCAACCCCAATGCGATTGCTTTGGACGCTGACGGCGGCATCTATGTCGTCACCGGCCTTGGGCACCGTGTCCGCAGAATTGACGCATCCGGGACGATCACCACCGTAGCGGGCACAGGGGTGCAAGGATCCGATGGTGACGGCGGTCCAGCAGTCGAGGCGCAGCTTAACCGTCCCAATGCGATCGCGGTTGATGGCAAGGGCAACGTCTACGTCGCTGAATACGGCGCACACAGAGTACGGAAGATTGACGCTGGTGGCACCATCACCAGATTTGCCGGAAACGGGGTGCAGGGATACGGAGGAGATGGTGGCCCTGCTACGGACGCGCAGCTGGATTTCGTGAACGGCCTGGCGGTTGATGCAGCTGGCAATGTCTACATCGCGGACATGAATCAGGCCAGGGTTCGCAAGGTCGACCCTTCTGGCACGATCACCACAGTCGTTGGGACAGGAAGCGGGGGCTGGTCGGGCGACGGCGGTCCCGCCACTCAGGCCCGGGTCACTACCCCTGCGGGGATAGCAATCGACACGGAGGGAAATCTCTTCGTGAACGAGTATTGGGCCGGCCGGATCCGGAAGGTGGATCCGGACGGAATCATCACGACAATCGCAGGTACGAGCGTGCAGGAATCGCACGGGGACATGGGCCCGGCATCCCGAGCTGGTCTCGACCGGCCCAGCGCAATCGCAGTAGGTCCCGCTGGGAATCTCTACATCACCGAAGCCTTTGGGCACAAGATTCGAATCCTGAGGCCTGTTGTCCAGCGGTCGGCATTCACTCTGACACTGGGTTCGAGCGGCGATGAGGTCTTGCTGACGGTTGCCGAGAACGGGGTCGCGAGAATAGGCGACCAGCCGCTCGTGAACGGATTCGACGTCACGGCCCGTGATGGCACGAAGTACGCGATTTCTCAGACTCCGGCCGGGGCGATTGTCGCCACTCACCTCCCGGAGCGGCTCGCTGCTGATGATGATCGAGACGGCAACCTCATCCCGCCCTCAGTGGGCGCACCGGACGGAGCGTACATCATCGATGTCATCGGAGGGACCGGACACCGCGGTTTCGGCGGTGATGGCGGACCCGCTACAAAGGCGGTCTTCCACACTCCAAGCGGTGTAGCTGTGGATGCAGCCGGGAACGTGTACGTAGTCGACCGGAACAACAGCCGGGTGCGTAGAATCGACGGCTCTGGAACGGTTTCTACGATCGCTGGCACCGGGCGTCAGGGCACGTCCGGGGATGGCGGTCCGGCTACTGATGCGCAACTCTTCAGTCCCAGTGGGATCGCGCTGGACCCTGATGGCAACATTTATGTCGCCAGTGCCCTTGGACACCGTGTTCGCAAGATCGATGCAGCAGGCACAATCACGACGATCGCGGGCACCGGGGCGCAAGGTTCGAGTGGGGACGGTGGGCTGGCAATCGAGGCGCAGCTGGACCGCCCCGATGTGATCGCGGTTGATGCCGAAGGCAACATTTACGTTGCTGAACACGGCTCGCACAGGGTGCGAAAGATCGATCCGGCGGGCGTCATTACAGCGTTTGCCGGAACCGGAGTGAAGGGGGATGGAGGGGACGGTGGGCCCGCCACAGACGCACAGCTGGATTTCGTGAATGGATTGGCGGTCGATGCGGCGGGCAATGTCTACTTGACAGATATGAATCAGGCTCGGGTTCGAAGGGTCGACCCTGCTGGGACGATTGACACTGTTGTCGGGACTGGGACGAGCGGATGGTCGGGCGATGGTGGACCAGCCACTCAGGCCCGGATCGCTACTCCTGCGGGGGTAGCCATGGACACTGTGGGGAATCTTTTCGTCACTGAGTACTGGGCTGGCCGGATTCGCAAAGTCGCCCCTGACGGAATCATCACGACGATCGCAGGCACGGGCCGCCAGGAATCCACCGGAGACATGGGCTTGGCGGCCGAAGCGGGTCTGGACCGGCCCGGTGCAATTGCCGTCGACTCTACCGGGAAGCTCTACGTCACCGAAGCCTTCGGGAATCGGGTGCGGAAACTAAGTCTTACTGGTGGCGAGGACGGGACTCGCTGAGACTGGGTGCGAACCGGAGCACACGAGGCGCATGCTTGCCGCCAAAGGCGGAGAATCGATAATAGCGGCTCGCAAGAAAGCGCGACCGAATCGGCGCAACCTGATTGCCGCTTGCGCCTCCTCGCATCGCCAGCTCTCCATCCGGATTCCAACCGGCGGCGGTCCCAGACCCCGATTTACTTGAGGCAACCGTCGCGCGCTTTCGCGAACCGCTGCCCCGGCGTGGCCTGATCAGGTGTACCTGTCGGTTCCTGAGGCTCGCAAAATCCCGTAGCCGCCCGCGTGAGGAGGCCCTCTGTGCCTTGAGCTTGCCAGCACTCCCGGAGAGTGCGTCGGCTGTGCGCGCCGGGCAACGCTGGTCTTGCACGAACGGTTCGGGCATTTGGCAAAGGCGCTGCCCGCACGGCAGCGGTGGTCGGCCCGGGGAGCCCGTCGGGGTCTCGTTGCCCGCAACGACCTACAGATTCGTCGTCTACGACCGGGAATCCGGGTACCGCGTCGAGCCCCCGGCCGACGCCAGCGAGATCCGCATCAGCTACCAGTCGACCACCCCTGGCGTCGACGTGGATCTGTTCGTGCGCGCGGGCTCGGAGAATCTTCCGTGGGACTACGCTGACGACGGCAGGACTCCGGAATTCCGTGCCGACTACCGGTCGACCCTGCCGGGCAGTGCCGAGGCCGTCGTGATCAACGCCGACTCGGATCCGCCGCTGGACCCGTCCGAGACCTACTACGCTGCGCTCGTCGTGTACTCGCCACGGACCCGGATCGAGGGGACGATCAGCCCGCAGATTGGCCGCGGCCCGTCGTCCCGGCTATCGGCCGCTGCAAGCCCGCGAGCGCTGACGTTTGTGTCGCCTCCCGATGCGGGCCCGGCAACCCAGACCCTCCGGCTGACCAACACCGGGACGAG
>MKWU01003027.1_pt1 | contig 23183 bp, 22 predicted proteins | sample 809101 | NCBI WGS metagenome assembly MKWU01 (sample SAMN05860141, study PRJNA318959) | sponge metagenome | host: Aplysina aerophoba | place: Slovenia: Piran, Adriatic Sea, Gulf of Piran | collected 2013-05-07 | reverse complement strand
GAGTCGTCGGCGGTGGAGACCCAGGCAGCGTCGTCGCCGATGCCGAGACGCACGCCGGGCGTTCGCGGGGTCTTCCTTTGGATCAGGTCGATGAGCCCGAACTCTCCCAAATCCCGAAGTCTCATGGGCGTGCCGGTCTTTTTGCGCCTTACCGCGTGGCGTGGCAACGGGCGGGTCTCAAGGCCGTCCCGTCAGGCGTTGGCGGGCACCGTCGTGTCCCTTCCGCCCTTGGGGCGGGTCCGCCGGGCCGGCTTCTTGGCCTTGGCCGGGGCCCTGGGCTTCGGCCTGGCGGCGGCGGGCTGCTTGTCTCCAAGGGCGGCCGCGAGCACGTCGTTCATGTCCCGCGCCAGGATGAAGTGCAGCTTGTTCCGCAAGGGACGGGGGATCTCTTCGAGGTCCTTCCGGTTCTGGAACGGGATCGCCACCGTCTCGAACCCGGAACGAAAGGCCGCCAGGCACTTCTCCTTCAGGCCGCCCACGGGCAGAACGCGGCCCCGGAGCGTGATCTCCCCGGTCATGGCCACGTTCCGGCTCACCGGGCGCCGGGTCAGCGCGGAGATAAGGGCGGTCCCCATGGTGATGCCCGCGGAGGGGCCGTCCTTGGGGATGGAGCCCGACGGCACGTGTATGTGGATGTCCTGCTTCTGGTAGAAGTTCTCCTCGAGGCCCAGCTTCTTGGCCTGGGCCCGGGCGTAGCTGACGGCGGCCTGGGCCGATTCCCGCATGACGTCGCCCAACTGGCCGGTCAAGGTCAGGTTGCCGCGGCCCTTGGACAGCGAGGCCTCGACGTGCAGCACCTCGCCGCCGGCGCTGGTCCACGCCAGGCCCGTGGCGACGCCGATCTCGTTCTGTTCCTGGGTCTCTTCCGCCAGGAACCTGGCGGGTCCGAGGAACTGCTGGAGGTTCCTGCGGGTGATCCGGGACCGGGTGGTGCGGCCGTCGGCGACCTTGCGCGCCACCTTCCGGCAGATGGCCGCCATCTCCCGCTCGAGATTCCGGAGGCCCGCTTCCCGCGTGTACTGTTCGATGATCCGCAGCACCGCGTCATTGGAGAAGTCCAGCAGGTCGCCGGAAATCCCCGCCTCCTGCAATTGCCGCGGGATCAGGAACCGCCGCGCGATCTCCAGTTTCTCCTCGTTGGTGTAGCCGGAGAGGTTGATGACCTCCATGCGGTCCCGCAGCGCCGGCGGAATGGTATCGAGAAGGTTGGCGGTGCAGATGAACAAAACGCTGGAAAGATCGAACGGGACATTCAGGTAGTGGTCGCTGAACGCGTGGTTCTGCTCCGGGTCGAGCACTTCCAGCAGGGCCGCGGACGGATCGCCGCGAAAGTCGTTGCCGAGCTTGTCGAGCTCGTCCAGCATGAAGACCGGGTTGCTCGACGCGGCCTGCTTCATGCCCTGTATGATCCGGCCGGGAAGCGCCCCCACGTAGGTCCGGCGGTGTCCGCGGATTTCCGCCTCGTCCCGGATCCCCCCCAGCGAGATGCGGACGAAGTTTCTTCCCAGGGCGCGGGCGATGGACTTTCCGAGGGAGGTCTTGCCGACGCCCGGAGGACCGACGAAGCACAGGATGGGTCCGCGGATCTTTTTCCTGAGCTTGTTCACCGCGAGATACTCGAGGAAGCGCTCCTTGATCTTCTCCAGATTGAAGTGGTCCTCGTCGAGGACCGCCTTGGCCTGCTTGAGGTCGAGGTTGTCCTCGGTCCGCTCGCTCCAGGGAAGCTCCACCATCCAGTCCAGGTAGGTCCTCACCAGCGAAGACTCCGAGGACTCGGGGTGCATCTGCTCCAGCCGCTTGAGTTGCTTGGTGGCCTCCTTCTTGACCTCCGCCGGCATGCCGGCCTTGTCGATCTGGGCCTTGATCTCGGTCATCTCCTCGGTCTTCTCGTCGCCCTCCCCCAACTCCTGGTGGATCTGCCTGAGCTGTTCCCGCAGGAAGTACTCCCGCTGGGTCTTGCTCATCTCGTCCTTGGCCTGGTTCTGGATGCGCGCCTGCATGGTGGCGAGCTCGAGCTCGCGGGTGAGCAGCTCGTTGATCTTCTTCAGCCGCTCCACCGGTTCGTAGATCTCCAGGATGGACTGGCTTTCCTCTATGTTGAGGCGCAGGTTGGAGGCCACCAGGTCGGCGAGCACGCCGGGATCGACGACGTTGTCCGTCACCATGACGATCTCGGGCGGAAGATTCTTGAGGTTGAGGATCTGCTCGATCTTCTCCTTGACGCTGCGCATGAGCGCCTCGACCTCGATGGAGACTTCGATGACCGGCTGCTCGATGACCTTCTCGATCCGCGCCTCGAAGTAGGGCTCTTCCCGGACGAACTCCTCCAGCGCCCCCTTGGTCAGCCCCTGGACCAGGATCTTCACGCGTCCGTCGTCGAGCTTCAGCATGCGCAGGATGGTCGCCACCGTGCCCACGCGGTACAGGTCGTCGGCGTCGGGCTCGTCCTCCGAGGGATCCTTCTGCACCACGAGAAAGATGTGCCGGTCCCGCGCCAGCGCCTCGTTCACCGCGTTGATGGAGATCTCGCGCCCCACGAACAGGGGGATCATCATGTAGGGATAGATGACGATGTCGCGAATCGGCAGGAGGGGTATGACGTCAGGGATGTCCTCCACCGGCCGGTCGGCGACGATTTCCGCGGCGTCGTTGTCGGTTACGTCCATTCGTTACCCTCAGTCGAACAGTTCCTTTACCTTCTCGAAGAACCCTTTGGCAATAGGGTGGCCTTCCTCGCCCCCTTCTTCGGCGAATTCCTTGAGCAGGCTTTTCTGGCGCGCGTTGAGCCGGGTCGGGGTCTCCACCAGCACGCGGACGTGCTCGTCGCCCCTGCGGCCTCCGTGAACGTCCTTGATCCCCTTGCCCTTCAGGCGGAAGACGGCGTTCGATTGGGTCCCCGCGGGGATCTTCATCTTGACCTTTCCTTCCAGCGTGGGCACTTCGATCTCCGCCCCGAGGGTGGCGTTGACGAAGCTGATGGGCATCTCGCAGATCACGTCCGTGCCGTCCCGGGCAAAGATGGGGTGGTCCTCGACGATGATGACCACGTACAGGTCTCCGGGCGGGCCGCCCCGGGCGCCGTTCTCTCCCTCGCCCCGAAGCTTGAGCCGGGAGCCGGTGTCGACCCCCGCCGGGATCTTCACGTTGATGGTGTGGAACTTGCGTGACAGCCCGACGCCGTTGCAGGAGGGGCAGGGGTGGGGGATCACCCGTCCCTGGCCGCCGCACTGGTTGCAGGTGCGGGACACGGTGAAGAAGCCTTGCTGAAAGGCCATCTGTCCGGTGCCCTTGCAGGCGGGGCAGGTCTGGGGGTTGGTTCCCGCTTCGGCGCCGCTGCCCTCGCACGCGTCGCAGGGTCCGTGGCGCGGAATCTTGATCTTCTTTTCGGTGCCGAAGGCGGCCTGCTCGAAGCTGATCTCGAGGTTGTAGCGCAGGTCGTCGCCGCGCTGGGCCCGGGACCTGGCCCGGCCCCGGGACGACCCGCCGAAGAACTCGCCGAAGATGTCCCCGAAAACGTCCTCGAACCCGTGGGAGAAATCGAAGCCGCCGGCGAACGGTCCGCTCTCGCCGAAGGCGGCGTGGCCGAACTGATCGTACTTGGAGCGCTTCTCCTGATCGGAAAGCACGGAGTAGGCTTCGGACAGCTCCTTGAACTTCTCCTCTGCCTGCTTGTCGCCCGGGTTCCGGTCGGGGTGGTACTGGAGCGCGAGCTTGCGGTACGCTTTCTTGAGTTCGTCCTCGCCGGCGTTGCGGCTCAGGCCGAGGATTTCGTAGTAGTCCCGTTTGTCCAAAAGATGAGTCCCGCCTGGCCCCTACCGACACACCGGTGCTGATTACAACCAGGGGCGACCGCCGGTCGCCCCTACCGATGCCGTGCCCCTATTCCTTGACCTCCTCGAAATCGGCATCCACCACGTTGTCGTCGGGCTTGGCGTCACCGGCCCCCGGCGGCTGCTGCGTCGGATCCTGTTGCGTGGGGTCCTGCTGCGCCTGTTGCTGGGATGCCTTGGCGTACATGGCCTCCGCCAGCTTGTGGGAGGCCTGGTTCAACTCCTCCGCCGCCGCTCGCATGGCCGCGGCGTCATCGCCCTCCAGCGCCTTTTTCGCCTTCTCCAGGGCCGCTTCGATGCCCGTCTTGACCTCGTCATCGAGGTCGTCGCCGTATTCCTTCAGCGATTTCTCCGTCGAGTACACCAGGGAGTCGAGCTGGTTGCGGGCCTCGGCCGCCTCCTTGCGGTTCTTGTCCTCCTCGGCGTGGACCTCCGCGTCCTTGACCATGTTCTTGATCTCGTCCTCGCTGAGGCCGCTGGAGGCGGTGATCTTGATGGACTGCTCCTTGCCGGTCCCCAGATCCTTGGCCGAGACGTGCACGATGCCGTTGGCGTCGATGTCGAAGGTCACGTCGATCTGCGGCATGCCGCGCGGCGCCGGCGGGATCCCCTCGAGGTTGAACTGGCCCAACAGCTTGTTGTACTGGGCCATCTCCCGCTCGCCCTGGTGCACGCTGATGGTCACCGAGGGCTGATTGTCGGCGGCGGTGGAGAAGACCTGGTTCTTCTTGGTCGGGATCGTGGTGTTGCGCTCGATCAGCTTGGTGAAGACGCCGCCCAGGGTCTCGATGCCCAGGGACAGCGGCGTCACGTCGAGCAGCAGCACGTCCTTGACGTCGCCCGTGAGCACCCCCGCCTGGATGGCGGCGCCGATGGCCACCACCTCGTCCGGGTTGACGCCCTTGTGGGGTTCCTTCCCGAAGATCTTCTTGACCCGCTCCTGCACCGCCGGCATGCGGGTCATGCCGCCCACCAGGATCACCTCGTTGATCTCCCCGGCCGAGAAGCCGGCGTCCGACAGGGCCTGGCGGCAGGGCTCCTCGGTGCGCTCGATGAGGTCGGCGCACAGCGCCTCGAGCTTCGAGCGGGAGAGCTTGATACTCATGTGCTTGGGGCCGGTCTGGTCGGCGGTGATGAACGGCAGGTTGATGTCCGTCTCGACCGACGTGGACAGCTCGCACTTGGCCTTTTCCGCGGCCTCCTTGAGACGCTGCAGGGCCATCTGGTCGCCGCGCAGGTCGATGCCCTGGTCCTTCTTGAACTCGTCCGCGAGGTAGTCGATGATCTTCTGGTCGAAGTCCTCGCCCCCCAGGAAGGTGTCGCCGTTGGTGGCCTTGACCTCGAAGACGCCGTCGCCCAGCTCCAGAATGGAAATGTCGAAGGTGCCGCCGCCCAGGTCGAATACCGCGATCTTCTCGTCCTGCTGCTTGTCCAGGCCGTAGGACAGGGAAGCCGCGGTGGGCTCGTTGATGATGCGCAGCACGTCGAGTCCGGCGATGCGCCCGGCGTCCTTGGTGGCCTGGCGCTGGCTGTCGTTGAAGTAGGCCGGCACGGTGATGACCGCCTCGGTCACCGGCTCGCCCAGATAGTCCTCGGCGGTCTGCTTCATCTTCTGCAGGATGAAGGCCGAAATCTCGGCCGGGCTGTAGGTCTTGCCCCGGCTCTCCACCCAGGCGTCGCCCTTGTCCGACCTGGCGATCTTGTAGGGCAGGAGGGACACGGCCTTCTGCACCATGGCGTCGCCGAACACGCGGCCGATCAGCCGCTTGACCGCGAAAACGGTGTTCTGGGGGTTGGTGATGGCCTGCCGGCGCGCGATCTGACCCAGAAGACGCTCGCCGCTCTCCGAAAACGCCACTACGGAAGGAGTGGTGCGACTTCCTTCAGCATTGGTCAGAACCTTGGGGTCGCTACCCTCCATGATCGCCACGCAGGAGTTGGTCGTCCCAAGATCAATGCCTATGACCTTTGCCATCTCTTTGTCTCCTTGTCATTCATTGCGATTGCACTGTGAATTTAATCATCGGTCCGGTCGTTTTCAACCGCCGGTCCGTCTTTTTCCGTCACGGATTTCTCCTGTAAAGTCGCGGCTTTAGCCACGCTCACCAGGGATGGCCGCAACAGCCGGTCGGCGAGGTAGTAACCCCGGTGGACCTCGTCCACCACCGTGTTGGCCGCGTATTCGTCGGTTTCCACCTGGGCGTAGGCCTCGTGCTTCTCCGGATCGAAGGGTTCTCCCTTGGCCGTGATCCGCGTGACCGCGTGTTTCTGGAGCGCTTCGAGACAGCTCTTGAGCACCAGCTCGATGCCGTCCAGCAGGGACTGCGGATTGCCGTCGGCGCGGGCGTGCTCGGCCGCCCGTTCGAGGTCGTCGATCACGGGCAGGAGATCCCGCACCAGGGATTCGTTGGCGTACCGGATAGCGTCGTGTTTCTCACGGGTTGCGCGTTTCTTGTAGTTCTCCGTCTCGGCCGCTTCCCGAAGCAGGAGGTCCTGGTGGCGCCGGGCTTCCTCCCGGGCCGCCTCGAGCTCCGCCCTGAGCTCGTCGACCTCCGACGGCGCCTGCGCCTCGTCCGCCGCCTCGTCGGCCTCGGGTCCGGTGGCCGCCTCTTCCTGCTCCACGGCCGTCTCGGCCTGATCTCTGCTCTCTTCCGCCATGATGTCTGTGCCTTTGATGTCCTGTCTGGTCCCGCGGGCAAGAATAGACGACTGCCCCCGCAATGGCCGACAGAAGGTAATCACCGGATCGGGCCTTGTCAAGGTAGCCGGAATCCCGGAAGTTGATGTTTCCGCGCGACTTTTTCGGCGGCTTGGTGTATAGGTGACAAGTTATCGGCGATTGCACGGCGGGACCGGGCGGGAGGCCACCAGCGCCGTTCATGTCGGGGGGGACTTAGTTGCCGGCGATACGGTCGAGCCCGGCCATCGTGTTGCGATCCTGGGCCTACGGCGAATCGGACAAGATCGTCTCTATCCTCACGCGGGACTTCGGCAAGATCAGGGGAATCGCCAAGGGGGCCAAGCGCTCCCGCAAACGATTCCTCAATGTTCTTGAGCCCTTCACGCTCGTTCAGTTGCGTTTTCACGAGCGGCCGAACAGCCCGCTGGCTTTCATCCACGCGTGCGACTGGGTCTACGTGTTCCGGGCCATCACCCGGACCCTGGCCAAGATCGTGCACGCGTCCTATCTAGTCGAAATTACTGATGAATTGACGCGCGACGGCGACGATAGCCGGACGCTGTTCGACCATTTGCGGGACGGCTTGCGGTTTCTGGAAGAGAACGAGGCCTCGTCGGAGTTCCTCACCGCCTTCGAGCTGACGCTGCTGCGGCTGGCCGGGTTCCAGCCCACCCTGGAGCATTGCCAGCGTTGCGGCGACCGGCCGCCCGGCAACGGGCAGGGCAACGGCCGGTGGGGGTTCAGCCCGCGGGACGGAGGGGTCCTGTGCCGGAGCTGCTGCGGCCTCCGCCGGGAGGCGGTGCCCCTGTCGGTCGAGGCGCTGGGCATCCTGGCGCATTTTCAGCGGCACGGGTGGGTGCAAGGGGAGATGCCGCCGTTCTCCCGTCCGGCCCTCGGGGAGACGCGGGAGGTGCTGCCCTTGTTTATCCAGTACCAGATTAGTAAGAAGCTCAAGTCCGCGGCCTTCCTGAACGGAGCGTTTGGCTAGGAGAATGGCGCCCTTCGACTTCGCGCCGCTGGCGCGGCGCTACGCTCAGGACGAACGGTAATCTTTGGCTACACTCAGGACAGCCGGCAATGCTTCGCTACGCTCAGGACAAACGGAAATGCTTCGCTACCCGCGGGGCGAACGGCAATGCTTTGCTAAGTTCAGGACGAACGGAAATGCTTCGCTACCCGCGGGGCGAACGGCAATGCTTTGCCACGCTCAGGACGAACGGAAATGCTTCGCTACCCGCGGGGCGAACGGCAATGCTTCGCTACGCTCAGGACGAACGGAAGTGCTTTGCTACCCGCGGGGCGAACGGCAATGCTTTGCCACGCTCAGGACGAACGGAAATGCTTCGCTACCCGTGGGGCGAACGGCAATGCTTTGCTAAGTTCAGGACGAAGGGCATAAGGTTCAATTGCCGTTCGTCCTGAGCGTAGCGCCGCGTCAGCGGCGCGAAGTCGAAGGGCGCCATTTCGAAGGACGCCTATTCCGACAGCAGACAGGAGAACCAGCGCACCCATGAATGAACACGCGACGATGGAAAAAGTCGTCAATCTTTGCAAGCGGAGAGGGTTCATCTTTCCGTCCAGTGAGATTTACGGAGGAATCGGCAGCACCTGGGACTACGGCCCCGTCGGAGTGGAGCTCAAGCGCAACGTCAAGGAGGCGTGGTGGAAGGCGGTGGTGACCGGCCGCAACGACACCGTGGGCCTGGACGCCTCGATCCTGATGCACCCGAGGGTGTGGGAGGCTTCGGGCCACGTTGCCGGGTTCTCGGATCCGCTGGTGGAGTGCAAGGTCTGCCATCACCGTTTCCGGGAGGACCACGTGGACGGGCAGGGGTGCCCGGACTGTGGCGGCGAGCTCACCGAGGCGCGGCAGTTCAATCTCATGTTCAAGACTTTCATGGGGCCGGTGGAGGACACCGCGAGTACGGTGTTCCTGCGGCCCGAGACCGCCCAGGGCATCTTCGTCAACTTCAACAACGTCCTCGACACCGCGCGCCAGAAGCTCCCTTTCGGCATCGCGCAGATCGGCAAGAGCTTCCGCAACGAGATCACCCCCGGCAACTTCATCTTCCGCACCCGCGAGTTCGAGCAGATGGAGATCGAGTACTTCGTCAAGCCCGGCGAGGACGAGGAGGCGTTCCAGTCCTGGCAGGAAGCGCGTTTCCAGTGGTACGTGGACAACGGCGTCCGCGCCGAGAACCTGCGCATCCGCCCCCACGGCAGCGACGAGCTGGCGCACTACGCCAAGGCCTGCGTGGACGTGGAGTACGAGTTCCCGTTCGGCTGGTCGGAGCTCGAGGGCATCGCCAACCGCGGCGACTTCGACTTGAGCCGCCACATGGAGTACAGCGGCAAGGACCTGAGCTACTTCGACGAGGCCAGCCGCAGCCGCTATGTCCCTTACGTCATCGAGCCCTCGGCCGGGGTGGACCGGCCGTTGCTGGCGTTTCTGGTGGACGCCTACGACGAGGAGGAGGTGGAGGGCGACCGGCGCATCGTGCTGCGCCTCGACCCGCGCCTGGCGCCGTTCAAGGCGGGCGTCTACCCGCTGCTCCGGAAGGAGGGCCACCCGGAGCGGGCCCAGGAGATCCGCGACATCCTGAAGGAGCATTTCCCGGTGGTCTATGACCAGGCCGGCTCCATCGGCCGGCGCTACCGCCGGCAGGACGAGATCGGCACGCCCTTCGGCATCACCGTGGACCACGAGACCCTGAAGGACCAGACGGTGACGCTGCGGGACCGCGACGCCATGACCCAGGTGAGGATTCCGGTGGACCGCCTGGTGGATGAGATCCGCCGCCGCATGGACCCGCGCACGAGGGATCGTTGATGGCGCGCCACGTCTACTCGTTCGGCGCGGGCAAGGCCACGGGCCGGGCCAACATGCGCGAAGTCCTGGGGGGCAAGGGCGCGGGCCTCCACGAGATGACGCGCATGGGCGTTCCGGTGCCGCCGGGCTTTACCATCTCCACCGCCGTCTGCAGCCATTTCTACGATCATCAGGGGAGTTACCCCGAGGGTCTGGAGGCGGAAGTCGCCCGCGCCATGGTCCGGGTCGAGAAGACCATGGGCCGCCGCTTCGGCGACGGCGACAATCCGCTGCTGGTCTCGGTCCGCTCCGGGGCGCGGGAATCCATGCCCGGGATGATGGACACGGTGCTGAATCTCGGCCTCAACGACCGGACCGTGGCCGGCATGATCCGGCGCACCGGCAATCCGCGGCTGGTGTACGATTCCTATCGCCGCTTCGTGCAGATGTACGGCGACGTGGTGCTGGGCATGAAGCCCGACAAGGCCGACGCCCACGACGTGTTCGAGACGCTGCTGGAGCGCAAGAAGCGCGCCCGGGACGTCCGCGACGACACCGGACTCGCGGCCGAGGACCTGCAGGACCTGGTGACGCAGTTCAAGGACGAGGTACGGCTGCAGCGGGGGGTTCCGTTTCCCGAGGACCCGTTGGAGCAGCTCTGGGGCGCCATCGGCGCGGTGTTCGGATCGTGGAACAACGACCGCGCCGTGGCGTACCGGAAAATGTACGGCATCCCGGACGGTTGGGGCACCGCCGTCAACGTTCAGACCATGGTGTTCGGCAACATGGGCGAAACCTCCGGCACCGGCGTCGCCTTCACCCGTGACCCGGCGTCGGGCGAGCGGCGGTTCTACGGCGAGTTCCTGATGAACGCCCAGGGCGAGGACGTGGTGGCCGGGATCCGCACGCCGCAGCCCATCGAGGCGCTGGCCAAGGTCCAGCGGAGCGCGTACCGCGAGCTGCAGCGCATCGGCCGTGTGCTCGAGGAGCGCTACCGCGACATGCAGGACATGGAGTTCACCATCGAGGATGGCAGGCTCTGGGTGCTGCAGACCCGCACCGGCAAGAGGACGGGCTTTGCCGCGGTGCGCATCGCCGTGGACATGGCCGATGCCGGCGTTATCTCCCGCGAAGAGGCGCTGCAGCGCATCGAGCCCGACCATCTCAGCCAGGTCCTGCGTCCGGTGTTCGACCAGGCGGTGAAGGAGGGGGCGGCGAGGGAGGGCCGGGTGCTGGCCCGGGGACTGCCCGCCGGTCCGGGGGCGGCCACGGGACGGATCGTGTTTCACGCCGCCGACGCCGAGGAATGGCGCCGGCGCGGGGACAAGGTGATCCTGTGCCGGGTGGAGACCAGCCCGGAAGACATCCGCGGCATCGAGGCGGCCGAGGGCATTCTCACGGCCCGGGGCGGCATGACCTCCCACGCGGCGCTGGTGGCGCGGCAGCTCGGCACCGTGTGCGTGGTGGGCTGCGAGGCGCTGTCGGTGGACTACCGCGCCGGCGAGGCCCGCATCGGCGGCGCCGTGCTCAAGGAGGGGGAGTGGCTGTCCCTGGACGGCAGCACCGGCGAAGTGATCCGGGGACAACTCCTGACCCATCCCTCGGACGTGCTGCGGGTGTTGCTGGACCGGAACCGGAAGGCCGCCGGCTCGGCCAATTACCGGCGCTTCGCCAAGCTCATGCGCTGGGTGGACGCCACCCGCCGGCTCGGCGTCAAGACCAACGCCGACCTGCCGGAGCAGGCCCGCATCAGCCGCGACTTCGGCGCCGGCGGTATCGGCCTGTGCCGCACCGAGCACATGTTCTTCCAGGAGCAGCGCATTGACAGCGTGCGCGAGATGATCCTGGCCGACGACGAGGAAGGCCGGCGCAAGGCCCTGGCCAAGCTGTTGCCGATGCAGAAGGGCGATTTCAAGGCGATCTTGGGGATCATGGACAAGCTGCCCGTGACCATCCGCCTGCTGGACCCGCCGCTGCACGAGTTCCTGCCCCACACCGACGCCGACGTCGCCAGCATGGCCAAGGTCCTCTCCATCAGCCCGAAGACCGTGCGCGAAAAGGTGGAAGCGCTCAAGGAGTTCAACCCGATGCTCGGGCATCGTGGGTGCCGGCTGGCCATCTCGTTCCCGGAAATCACCGAGATGCAGACCGAGGCCATCTTCCAGGCGGCGTGCGAGCTGCGAAAGGAGCGCAAGGACCCGCGCCCCGAGGTCATGATCCCGCTGGTGGGCAGCCTGGAGGAATTCCGTGCCCAGCGAGAGATCGTGGAGCGGGTGGCCCGGGAAACCATGCTGGGATGCGGGGTCGAGGTTCGTTACGCCGTGGGCACCATGATCGAGCTGCCCCGGGCCTGTCTGGTGGCCGACGAGATCGCCCGGGAAGCCCAGTTCTTCTCCTTCGGCACCAATGACCTCACCCAAACCTGCCTGGGCCTGTCCCGGGACGACGCCGGCAGGTTTCTGCCCCGCTACGTCGCCCAGGGCCTGTTGCCCGAGGACCCCTTCGTGAGCATCGACGAGCCGGGGGTCGGCGCATTGATGGCGCTGGGGGTTCAAAAGGGCCGAAGCACCCGCGAAGACCTCGACGTCGGCATCTGCGGCGAGCATGGCGGCGACCCCAAGTCGGTGGTCTTCTGCCACGACCTGGGCCTCGACTACGTCAGTTGCTCCCCCTACCGCGTGCCCATCGCCAAGCTGGCAGCCGCCCAGGCGGCGATCCGGAAGAAGAGCGGGCGATAGCGCCGGGCCAACCCGCATACCCTCACAGTTCTTCGCTATAGTTTTCGGCGAGCGCGCCGATCCATGTCTCCTATGGAACTGTCCTTGGGTGAGATGATGGTGCGGGCCGGGGTCGTGAGCCGCGAGGAGACCGACCGGGCCGTGGCGAACCAACGGCGCACGGGCGTGAATCTGGTGGCGGCCCTGGTTCAGGACGGCGTTGCCGACGAGGACCGGGTGATGGCGTTCGTGGCCGAGCGGTTCGGCCTGGAAGAATCGGACCTGGCACCCGCCGACGTCGACGAGGCCGCCTTCGGCCTGATCCCCTTGCCGCTGTTGAAGAAACGCTACTTGCTGCCGTTCGCGCGCACGGGCTCGGTGCTGGATGTGGCCATGAGCGACCCCACGGACCTGGCGGCCATCGACGAGGTCCGTTTCATGACGGGAGATGACGTGAGGACGGTGCTGGTGCGCCCGTCCGCCATCGGGCGGATCCTCGACCGTCGTCACGACTCGCCGGGCCGCGACGCGGGGTTGAGCAACGAGGTGTCGGAGAAGGCCCCTGCCAAGGCCGGCGCCGCGCCCGCGCGCCGCCCGGCGGCGACGGAGCCCGCCGGCGATGCGCCGGTGGTGGCGCTGGTGGATTCCCTGATGAAGGATGCGGTGGTCCGTGGCGCCAGCGACATCCATATCGAGCCGTACGAAGAGAGTGTCCGAATCCGCTTTCGCATCGACGGGTTGCTCCGGGAGATCCTGACGCCGCCTTACGAGATGAAGCTGGCGTTGACCTCCCGTATCAAGGTGCTGGCGGGTCTCGACATCGCCGAACACCGGTTGCCCCAGGATGGACGCCTGAAGCTGGCGGCCGCCGGGGGCGAGGTGGACGTTCGGGTTTCCGTGTTGCCCACGCGTTTCGGTGAGAAGGCGGTGCTGCGGTTGCTGCGGCGATCCGACCTGGTGACCAGCCTCGACCGCCTGGGTCTGGAAGCCCACGACCGGGAACACTTCGACCGGGCCATGAGCAAGCCCTCCGGTATGATCCTGCTCACCGGGCCCACCGGAAGCGGCAAGTCCACCACCCTTTACGGCATGCTGTCGGAGCTCAACCAGCCGGGTGTCAATATCTCGACGGCCGAGGATCCCGTGGAATACCATCTCGCGGGCATCAACCAGGTCCAGACCCACGCCGAGATCGGCCTCACGTTTGCCGCCTGCCTGCGGGCGTTCCTGCGCCAGGATCCCGATATCCTCATGGTCGGCGAGATCCGCGACGCCGACACCGCCCGCATCGCCATCAACGCCGCGCTCACCGGTCACCTCGTGCTCACCACGCTTCACACCAACGATGCACCTTCCAGTGTCTACCGGCTCAGGGATATGGGCGTGGAGCCCTACCTCATCGCCTCCGCCATCACCATGGTGGCGGCCCAGCGGCTGCTGCGCCGGGTGTGCGCCTCTTGCAAGGCGCGGGCGGCGCTGGAGGCAGGCATGCTCACGGCGGCGAAGCGGCAGGCGGAAGAGGTACGCGACGTCGAAGCCTTTCACGGCGCGGGATGTCCTGAATGCCACGGCACGGGCTACCGCGGACGGGTGGCGGTGTATGAGGTCATGACCCTGACCGATGATCTCCGGAAGATGATACTGGGCGGCGGGTCCGCCGGAGAGCTCAAGGCCGCGGCCGTGGACCGGGGCATGCGGACGCTGCGCCAGGCCGCCGTCCGAAAAGTCCGGCAGGGGGTCACCACCGTCGAGGAGGCCCTGCGGGTGACGGAGCCGGATTCCGGCGGCGCCGGGGACGCCGTTCCCCAACCGTCGACGGCCGGGTGATTGCATGGCGGTTTACCGGTGGCAGGGCAGGAACCGCGAGGGAAGGCTCGTGCGGGGGGAGCTGGAGGCAGCCGGCCGCGCCGAGGTCATGGCCGAGCTCCGCCGCCGGCGGATCCGGCCGCTGCCGTCCGGCATCCGGGAAAAGGGCTCGGGATGGACGCGGGGGATCAACGTTCCGGGATTCGCGCCCAGGGTCGGCGCCGACGACATCGTCATGCTGGCGCGGAACTTCGCGGTGATGATCGAGGCCGGCGTGCCCATCGTTGAATGTCTTCAGGTGCTCGCGGACCAGACCGAGAACGGCGTCGTCCGGAAGGCGCTTCAGGCCGTGCGGCTCGATGTGTCCAACGGCATGACGCTGACCGACGCCATGTCCAGGCACCCGCGCCTTTTCGACACCCTGTTCGTGCGCATGGTGGCCGCCGGGGAGCACGGCGGCGTCCTGCCCGAGGTCCTCGCCCGCCTGGCGCTGTTCATCGAGCGGACCGCGCGGCTCAAGCGCAAGGTCAAGACCGCCATGGTCTATCCCGCCGCCATCGTCGCCGTGGCCGCGGTGGTGGTGGCCGTTCTGCTGCTCCATGTGATCCCGGTATTCGCGGAAGTCTACCAGGGCATGGGACAGGCCCTTCCTCCCCTGACGGAGCTGACCATCGCGCTGAGCCGCTGGATGTACGACTACGTCCTGTTTCTTCTCCTCGGCCTTTCGGCGGTTCCCTTGGCGATTCACCTGGCCTGCCGCACCGACGAAGGTCTGCGGACGGTCCACCGATGGCTGCTGAAGCTGCCGCTCATCGGAGATCTGCTGCGCAAGGCGGCGATCGCGCGCTTCAGCCACAACACGGGACTTCTGCTCCAGTCCGGCGTCGTGCTGCTGGACAGTCTGACCGTCACCGCTGGAACCACCGGCAACAAGGTCCTGGAGCAGGCGATCCTGGAGACCCGCGACGGTTTGGAGCGGGGCCGGACTCTGGCGGAGCTGCTTGCGGCCAGCGGGCTCTTCCCCGCGCTGGTCTGCCACATGGTCGCCGTGGGAGAGAACGTCGGCGCTCTCGACGCGATGCTCAACCGGGTGGCGGCGTTCTACGAAGAGGAGGTGGATCGGGCGGTGACGCGGCTCACGACGCTGATGGAACCGGCGCTGATGATCGTCCTGGGAGTGGTGCTCGGAGGCATCGTCATCTCCATGTATCTGCCGATCTTTCAGATGGGCGGCATGGTTCAATAGGAGTCTTGCGGATGAAGTTGACTGGCGACATGAACGGGATGACTGAGGACAGGAACGGGACCATGGACGGCGCCGGTGCCGGCGCGGGTCGGGCAATGGCAGGGCTGCGGAACCGCGCCGGGTCCGCGAGGGTCGCCGGATTCACCCTGATCGAGCTCCTCGTGGTCATCGCCATCATCGGGATTCTGGCCGCGGTGGCGATCCCACAGTTCGGCGGTTATCGTCGCAAGGGCTTTGACGCGGATGCCCAGGCCAACGTAAGGAACATGGCGCTGGCCCAGGAGGGCTACTTCCTGGAAAATAATACCTATACGGACGACCCCGCGGACCTGACGGCCTTCGGCTACTCCCAGAGCGCCAACATCACCCCGGCCGTCACCGCCGCTGACGACGCCACGTTCGTGGTCACCGCCACGGTCACGGATGGCTGCGGTGCCGGCACGGGCGTCGCCACCTACGACCAGGCCACCGGCCAGGTGGCCCTGGTGAGGTGCGCGCCGTAGGGACGGGTCGGTCTTTTAGCCCCACTGGGGAAAGATCGAAATAACTGGGCAGTGTCTCAGTTTGGAGTTGACAAGGAGTGAATCATGAGTTCGAAGTCGAACCCCTATCCGGGAACAGGACAGCCTCAAGGCCCTCGCGAAGAGCGAAATCCATCCTTTCGAAGGCTCACCCGTTCCGATGCTCCTTGTTCAGGGGAGGCTCATAGTAGGCAATCAATTGCTCCTCCATTGCCTTCCGAAGATCTTTGTCCTCTTCCATCAGAGCATGAATATGGGTGGCCCCAAGGGACTTCGCCTTTTCGCATTTCTCATGCCCTGACATGCGGCTGCGGAAATTGCCCGTAGGCCCTTCGCCTGTTTCACCGATGTAGATGGCGACCCATTCGTTGTTCTTGTTGAGCCCACAGAAAATGTATATTCCCCCTACTTCGTTCCACTTGGTCTTCGGGGGATACACATTAAAATCATAGGTCAACCACCGAACTTTCTGATTTTTCTCCATGGCAGGTATTTTCCTTTCTCTCGATTTGGGAGGCAAAAAGGTGGGGCGGCCGGCTGAACCCCGGCCGCCCCACCTTTTCAGCCCACCGTAGCAGCTACCTTTTGTTCCCGGAAGAACTCTTCGCGGGGTGACCGGGGGTGATGTGGTCGTCATCCCCGAGGCGGCCGAGAAGTTCGGACAGTTCCTTGTCGATTTCCTTGACGCGCTCCGCCGTGACGATCTTGTTCTTGTCGTAGAAGCCCTTGGTCTGCGTCTTCGGCTTGCCCTCGACCTTCGGGGGCATTCCCTTTTCTCGTGTCATCGTGGCCACCGCTTACCAGTTGAAGCAGTCACCGTAGACCTCCCTCGATCCGTAGCGGTTGCAGCGGATGGTCCGCTCGAGCTGCCGTTGCTGTTCCAACTGCTGCTCGTGTCGGATGTAGATGTCCCGCTCCCGCTGCATCTGTTGCCTGAACTGCTGATGCGTGGACCGCCGGAGCCATCCTTCCCGTGCATATGTCCATGCGGCGCTTCACCAGGCTCACCAACGCTTTCTCAAAGAAGGTCGAGAACCACTACCATATGCTCTCCCTCTATTTCACTTGGTACAATTGGGTGAGGATTCACAAGACTCTGCGCGTGACCCCGGCAATGGAGGCGGGACTGACGGACACTACGAAGGATATGGACTGGATCGTCGAGTTGATCGAAGAGGATTCAAACTGAGACACTACCAAATAACTTGAACGCCAGGTCCGCAATGCGCTATCTTGTTGCCGCCAGGAGTTGTCATGTCCCCAGAACTCATCGGGATCATCATCGTCGGCCTGACCAACGCCGCGTCGCTTGCCTTCCTGTGGGCACTCCACCGCGACGTGGCGGGCCTGCAAGAGCGCGTCGCGCGGCTGGAGGAACGCGTCGCAGGATTGGTGGAGCGCATCGTGAGATTGGAGGAGCGCATGGTGCGCGTGGAGGAGCGTCTGTCGCGGTTGGAGGGATTGTTCGAGAGATTCGCCCGCCGGGTACGGACAAACCGAGACGGATGACACGATCGTTGTTTTCTTGTGCCATGGGTGTCAGTCCCGGACCGTCAGGACACATCGTTCCGCCCGGCTCGCAACCATCTCGGCAATCCGTGAGAGTACCTGTCCATCGAGTCCGGATTGGATCAGTCTCACGGCGACTCCCTCGGTCTGGTCCTTTACGGCCACGCTGATCTCGGCGACACGGCGGCGCACCAGGGACAGTCCGAGGACCGTGTCCTTGGCGAACGCCTCCCAACCCCTGGCGTCCATTTCGGCCAGCGTCGAGCGTCTGCCGATCTTCATGGCCAGCCGTGGCGAGAGCTCCGGATACGCGACTGTCGCCAACAGGTCATAGAGGGGCGCGAGGCGTGGGCGGCCTTCTTCGTATAGGATTGAGAAGTTCTTGCCGTGAGCGTCGGCGTTCCCCACGATCAGATTGAAGATCACGGCGTCGAGCAGTTTCAGAACTTCCACCGCGGGCCGCAGCGATACCCGACGGAGCAGCGCGAAGCAATCCTTGAAGCTTGGGCCTCCTTCACCGGCGTACTTCCGTTCCGGGTTTATTCCGAGAGCTTGGCAGAAGTCTTCCTGATGGATGCGGCGCACATGGCCTTCGGAATCCGTCGAGCGATCGTACCGAGCAACCAGCAGAAACGTCCGATCCCGCACCACCCGGGGTTCCACCCATGCAGCATCGAGCCCGGTTGCCGCTGCGAGGCGCATCACGAAGGCTTCGTTCTCGGTGGTGCCGGGAAAACGCACGATCGCAGGCTTGAGGATGTGAGTGGTCGGTTGTCGGGGGGAGGGTAACGCCACCTCCCCTTCAACCAGGACCACCGGTACTTTTGACTGGGAGCCGGCCAGCGAGAGTCGCAGTCCCTCTTCACCCGCCAGCAGTGGACGGATCGGCAGCGAATCGAGCACGCGGATCAGGTCGGCTTCGTCGAGCAACTTCGGCTGAGCCGAATGGGGATCCTGTGGCGGTTCTCCCGGAGGCAGAAGCTGAAGCGCGCCAGCGACATCGCCCCCAAGCTTGTCGAGAAGGGCGAAATCGTTGCCACTGGAAACTCCCAGCGCTTGAGCCGCGGCCTTCCGTTGGCCTTCCTCCGGCAGGAGGCCGCCGAAAAACGGCCGGCACTCGCGGCGGGTATACGACTCAGTGCGTTTGGGCAACGAGGCCGACAGGGGCGGTGCATCTTCACGTTGAAGCCAGTCGGGCGAATAGACGAACCCAAGATCGCCGTGACGGTCTTGCGTGAGCTGGCCCACGAGCCGCCGGTCCCACCAGACATCGAGGGTAGGACTCACGGGGTCCTCCCTGCTTTGACCCCGGGAGGCTGCACGATGTCGACCGAGCACCCGAGCGCTTGCAGGACCTGGAGTGCTTTGCCGATCTGCGCCGTGGGCTTTCCCGCTTCGAGATCGACGATGAAGCGCACGCCCACGCCCGCGGCGCCGGCGAGCTCGTACTGCCGCAGGCCCGCGTCTTTGCGGGCAGATCGGATGATGGCGCCGATGTCAGAGGGGGTAAGGGTTCGCGTTGGCATGTGAATTCCCGAACGGGAATATTACATGAACTCCAACGGCGATTCAACAAGAATTTACCGCTCGGGAAGCCAAGCGCCGAGATATCGTTTCAGGGGAGTAAGTGTCCCGAACGGGAATGTTGCTGTTGCCACCTTACTCCGGCGCCGATTCCGCTTCCGGCGCGGGGGCGGGTGTGGGCAGGGGCTCCTTGTCTTCCTTGATGAAGTCGAAGAGCATTCGCGGGACGGCGTTGCAGCTTATGCAGCGCGGGGTCTCCGGCTGCCTGCCGTCCGGGTAGATCATGTTCTTGAGGTAGAAGGGCTTCTCGGTGCCGACGTAACCGTCGTAGTAGAACGCCAACTTGCCGCACTCACTGCATTGTAGGTACTTTGCCATGCCTGGTCTCTCCAGAGTGTCCTGTCTGGCTAATTCGCACAATAGTCTGCGGGTCTTTTTTGCCGTCGGCTGCGTTGCTCTTCCTCGCGTGGTGCCCGCCACTGCTCGTCATCGCGCCTTGCCGACGACAAAAAATCCTCCACAGATTATTATGCGAATTAGCCAGACAGGACACTAAGGTTCGAAAGTCTCCCGGATCTCCTGGTGTCCGTCCCCCTCTGTATAGCTTTCCTCGCGGTAGAGGCCAAGGGCCTTCATCACCGGGGTGTCGTGGATGGCGAACAGGATGGCCTCGCCGTCGGTTGGGTTGGCATGCTCGTGCCAGGCCCAGGGCGGCACCACGAAGAAGTCTCCCTCCTCCCAGTCGAACCGCTGGCCGTCGATGACCGAATAGCCGCTACCGGAAAAGGCCAGGTAGACGGAGCTTTGCACCTGCCGGTGGGCCTGCGTCCGGACGCCGGGGCGCACCCTCTGGATGGTGCAGCTCATGGTGGTCAGCACCGGACCTCCGGTGTTCGGGTTCAGGTACTCGAAGCAGACGTCGTCGTGGGGGCTGGCCGGCCCCTCGCCGATGCGCTGGAGCGCGTCGTAGGTGGGCTCCCACTTGAAATTAAGCAATGGGGAGCGGTCTTCCGGCGGCTTTTCCCAAGTGGGGCGCAGGTGCGTCACGCCGAACTTGCGCTCGGACTCGTTGACGTCGGTGATGGGAAACCGGTGGTCCGGGTACATCTCGAAGAAGGTGGCGTCGAGGTCGCCCACCAGCGGCAGATCCAGACCGTCCATCCAGATCATCGGCTCGTCCGATTCGCAGCCGTGGTCGTGCCAGTCCCAGCTGGGCGTCAGCACCAGGTCGCCCCGGCTCATGACGCACTTGTCGCCGTTCAGGTTGGTGTAGGTGCGGTCCCCTTCGATGATGAAGCGGATGGCCGACGGCGAATGCCGGTGGCAGGGGGCGATCTCCCCGGGCTTGACGATCTGTACCGCCGCCCACAGGGTCCGGGTCGCCGCGTGCTTCCCGCCCAGCCCCGGGTTCACCAGTCCCAGGACGCGCCGCTCGCCGCCCCGCTCGATGGGCACCAGGTCTCCGGCCCGGTGGGCCAGCCGGCGAAGGTCCGCCCAGCGCCACAGGTGCGGCTTCACCGGCGTCCGCGGTTCCGCCGGCAAGGCGTCCTGGGTGATGTTCCACAGCGGCACCAGGTGCTTCTCGTCCACTTCCCGGTAGAATGCCTCGGTTTCCGTGTTCGTGCTCATGGCATGCCTCCCGCTGTCGAATCATTGGGACGGCCGCGGGCGGGTTCGAAACCCGCCCTTACACCGACCCCTGCAGCGACAGTTTCAGCCCCGGTTTGCTGATGAAGACGTAGTTGGCCTTGTGGCCGCGGAGGTTCCGGAGGAGCCCTACCACGCCGTTGCCCGTGTAGGGCGTCGCCGGGCCGGCGTCGCGCATGGCGTTGAACTCGTCCTTGGTGACGAGCCAGCGCAGCAGCAGGTCGTCGTCCGAGAGCCCGGGCTCGAAGCCTTTCCGGATCTCGGCGATGGACGGTTGCGGCGGGTCCCATTTGGCCAGCTCGCGCGCCCGGGGCCGGTCCAGGATCTTGTCCTTGACTTCCGGGTCCATCAACCGGCTGCCCTCCTCGCCCCAAAGTCCCAGGGCGTAGAGGATGCTCTGGTCGGTGACCTGGGTGTAGCGCTCGCCGACGATGACGTTGATGGCCGCCTGGCTTCCCACGAACTGCGACAACGGCGTCACCATGATGGGGTAGGCGAACTCCTCCCGCACCCGGCCGCACTCCTCCAGGGCCTCCTGGAACTTGTGCCCCAGGCCCACCTTCTCCAGTTGGTGGCGCAGGTTGGAATACATCCCACCGGGCACCTGGTGGAGGTATTGCCCGTAGTCGTATTCCACGGGCTCACCCGGCGGCAGACCTTCCTGCTCGGCGATGCGGTTGAAGTGCTCGGACACGATCCGCATCGACTCTTCGTCCACGGCTGTGGTGTGGCCCAGCGCCCGGGCGTTGGCCGCGACGTTGAACAGCGACGGGTTGGACGAGCCGTTGGCCAGTGGCGGGACGGCGGTGTTCACGATGGTGATGCCCAGCTTGATGGCCTCCACGCAGCACAGCGGCCCGAGCCCGGTGGTGCAATGGGTGTGGAACTCCACCGGGATCCCGTTGGCGTTCTCCAGCACCAGCGGCACCAGCTTGCGGACCCGGTCCGGAGTGATCAGCCCGCCGGGGTCCTTCAGGCAGATGCCCGAAAGGTCGAGGGTCGCCGCCTGACGCGCCCGCTCCGCGTAGTACTCGTCGGTGTGCTTCGGCGATACCGAGTAGATCAGGTTAAGAATCGGCTCGAGCCCGGCGTCCTTGACCGTCTGCACCTTCTGCTTCCACCCCGCCGGATCGTTCCACTCGTCAGATATCCTGGCCTGGCTCATGCCGTTTTCGCGCATGCGCCGCAGGTAGAGCGCGTACAGCGAGTACGGAGTCACCTCGAAGGCGTTGAATCGTCCGGAGGTCATGCGCAGCGGGGTGTCGGGCATCTTTTCCTTCACCAGACGGATGCGCTCGAAGGGGTCCTCCTTGAGGTCCCGGACGCACTTCTTGAGGAAGATGCTGGACATCAGCTCAAGGGCGTCGAAACCCGCCCGCCCCATCCGCTCGGCGATGGGTAGCATCATCCCGGTGCGCATGCGCGTGGCCCACAGGCTCATCTGGCCGTCCCGCAACGTGGTGTCGACAAAGTGAATCTCGCTCATGGGCCAACACCCTACCACAAATGGCGGCGGGAGTGGGATGCCCGCGGCACGGTGCGCCGGTCATTTGACCCGGGGACGGCGACGTTCTATCTGTAGGAAAAATCCGTAAGAACAACGGTTACCCGCCGCTCAGGCGGCACAAGGAGACGTTACCATGGCAAACAGGCTCTTCAACTCCAAAAACTCGATGTTCTGCGAAAAGCTCCGCGTCGTCCTCGCGATGAAGAAGGTACCGTACGACGTGGTGGACGTCCGCGCCGACGAGCGCAAGTCGCTGATCGCGTTCTCCAACCAGCGCAAGGTCCCCACCATGGACATCGACGGCCAGTGCATTCAGGATTCCACCATCCTGGCCAAGTATTGGGAGGAGAAGGTTCCCGAGCCCACCATCTATCCGGACAACCCCTCCGACAAGGGGCTGTGCCTGATGCTCGAGGACTGGGCCGACGAGGACCTCAACGGCGCCGTCATGAGCTTCCGCAGGGCCAAGACGGACGAGGACCTGCAGCAGGCCGAGAAGGACCTCGCGGTCCATCTCGAGAACCTCGACCTGCTCTATTCCGGAAGGGATTTCCTCTTCGGCCGCATGACCCTGGCCGACATCTCCATCTACGCGCAGCTCCACTACCTCTACACTTCCCTGGACCGCGAGATCGACGGCAAGTACACCCACGTGCACGCCTTCATGGCGCGCATGTTGAAGGAACTCGGCGTGCCGTCGATCAAGGAGGTGGCGTAGCTAACCGCCTTTGAGAGAGAACCGGGGCGGGAGCGCCCCGGTTCATTATCAGATCCTGCCCCAGCGAATGCACCGCTCCACCCGGATCCGGATCATGGGCCGTTCGTCCAGGGCCATGACTCGGTATTGAGGATATTTCCGGCGCAAGAGCCGGACGGCTTTCCGGTGCGGCTCTCCGTTCGCGAGGATTTTGGCCGTGCCCTGGATGATGATGTGGGCCAGCCGGGACCAGTCCTGGTCGTCGTAGCGGTGGATCGCTACGGACACCCGGGGGTTGGCGCGGATGTTTCGGACCCGCTTCAACTCCCGCGGGGCCGCGGTCTTGGGTTTCTCGTCGATGGGTGAGTAGAGGCACTCGCCGTCGAAGGCGAAGCAGAAGGGCAGGTTGAGCGGCTGGCCCTGCTCGTCGACGGTGGCCAGATGGCCGACTCGGGCCTGGCGGATGAATGTCGCCTCCTTGCGGGTCATGATCTAGGAGCCTTCGATTTTGCGCCCTTCGACTTCGCTCCGCTACGCTCAGGACGAACGGAATCTGACTTAAACGTTCGTCCTTGTATCTTGAGGGGGAGAAGGGGAAAAGAGAGGACAGGGCGTGACAGACCGATTCGTCCTGGGTCAGAGAGACCGTCGCTCAGCGAGGTCGTCACGCCCTGAGGTACCCCAGAGCCC
>MKWU01003025.1_pt1 | contig 23188 bp, 17 predicted proteins | sample 809101 | NCBI WGS metagenome assembly MKWU01 (sample SAMN05860141, study PRJNA318959) | sponge metagenome | host: Aplysina aerophoba | place: Slovenia: Piran, Adriatic Sea, Gulf of Piran | collected 2013-05-07 | reverse complement strand
TGGCCGTGGTGAAACGGCGCGAGGAGACACGGGCGCGGCGGGCCTACCTCACCAGCGAGGATGGGGACGATGTGGGGGGGTGCGTAGAGACCGCCTGGCTCGTGGAGGAGGACCCGCGGGGGCAGCGCTTCCCCGGCGGGGGGGGTGGCGCTGGCGGAGGGGCTCGTGCGGGAACAGCTCGTTGCCCGCCTCCAGGCGGCGGGCGTGAGCTTCCGCGACCCGTGGTCGGTCTACGTGGACCGCGACGTGCGGCTGGAGGCGGACGTCGTGGTCGAGCCGAACTGCTACCTGTACGGCGAGACATCGGTGGCGACGGGCGCGGTGATCGGGCCGGGCGCGACCCTGCGGAATGCGAGCATCGGGGCGAACAGCCGCGTTGAGCATTCGGTGGTCGAGGACTCTTCGGTGGGGACGGGGACAACGGTGGGGCCATACGCACACGTACGGGGGGGCGCGGCCATCGGCGACGGCTGCGAGATTCACAACTACGCGGAGGTCAAGAACTCGGTGGTTGGGGATGGGGTGAAGATGCATCACTTCAGCTACCTCGGGGACGCGGACGTGGGCGAGGGGGCGAACATCGGGGCGGGTGCGGTGACGGTGAACTTCGACGGGAAGGACAAGCACCGGACGCACATCGGGGAAAGAGCGTTCGTGGGGTGCGACACGATGCTGATCGCGCCGGTCTCGGTGGGGGACGGCGCCTTCACAGCAGCGGGGGCGGTGGTGACGCGCGATGTGGGAGCGGGCATACGGGTGGCCGGGGTTCCCGCCCGTGAGCTTCCTGAAAAAGAGGAGGGGGAGGCGTAGCGATGGAGCTCGGGGAGATTATCGCGATCGTGGTGATCGTCGCAGCGACGGTGGTGCTGGCATTGGTGGCAGGGGCGGAGACGGCGCTGGAACGCACCAACGTGGCGCGCATCCAGGCGCTGGCGCGCCAGGGGAACGAGGCGGCACTGCGCATCGTGGGGACGGTGGAGCGTCCGCTGGAACCGCTGGGGCCGCTGACGACGGCGCGGATACTGGCGGCAGCCGCGGTCGTTTCGGCCTTCGCCTACATCGGGGCGGTGGAGCTGGGGACGGGCGGGGCCGCGTGGATCGGCATCGGAGGGGGCGCCTACGCGGCGCTCGTGCAGATGACCGTGGGCACGCTGGCGGCGCGTCGGCCGGAGTACTCGGTGCTGCAGTTGCACCGCGTGATCGTGGCGGCCCGGCGCGTGTTCGCCGCGCCGGCGTGGGCGCTGAGCGTGCCAGCGCGGCTGATCGCGGCGCCGCTGCAAGGAGTCGGGCCGGGGTCGCAGAACGAGGACATCCTGGCGCTGCTCGAACGGGAGGAGGCGACCGGGGGCGTGGAGGAGGAGGAGGAGCGGATGATTCGCGGGATCATCGGGCTGGAAGACAAGACGGCGCGCGAGGTGATGGTGCCGCGCATCGACATCGTGGCGACGGAGGTGGAGGCGAGCATCACGGAGGCGGCGCAACTGGCGACCGAGCGCGGCTTCAGCCGTATCCCCGCCTACGGCGAGAGCATCGATGACATTGCGGGGCTGGCCTACGCGAAGGACCTGCTCGATGCGCTGCTCTCGGGTGGGGACGGCTCGCTGCGGTCGCTGCTGCGGGAGGCGGTGTTCATCCCGGAGACGAAGCGGGCGGACCAGCTGCTGACAGAGATGCGGGCGAACCGCACGCACCTGGCAATCGTGGTGGACGAGTACGGGGGGACGGCGGGGCTGGTCACGATCGAGGATCTGATCGAGGAGATCGTGGGGGAGATCGAGGACGAGTACGACGTGGCGGGCCCGGCGATGGAGCAGATCTCGGAGGACGAGGTGCTGCTCGATGCGAGCATGCCGGCGGAAGTGCTCGAGGAGCTGTTCGACTACACGGCGGAGAGCGAAGACTTCGACACGGTCGGGGGCTTCGTGATCCACGAGCTGGGGCGGCTGCCGGCGGTGGGGGATGAGGTGGAGGTGGACGGGCTGCGGCTGCGCGTGCTGAGCATGTCGGGGCGGCGATTGCGGCGGTTGCGGGTGGCGCGGGAGAGCGTGAGCGCCTGATTCGACGGAGCGTGCTAGAGTCTCGCTCGCAATGGTTGAGGCGAACACAGAGAGAGCGCAGTGGGTGGCCCTGCGGCGCGCGGGGCTGGGGTCGGAGAGCTTCCGCAGCCTGATCGCGTACTTCGGGAGCATCGCGGAGGCATGGGAGGCGCCGTCGGGGGCGGGGCGGGAGGCGGGGTTGCGGGCGCAATACGTGCGCGGATTCGAGCGGGCGCGGCGGGAGTTCGCGCCCGAGCAGGAGTTGGAGGCGCTCGAGCAGCACGGCGTTCGCACCCTGACCTGGGAGGACGAGGCTTACCCGTCGCTGCTGCAGGAGATCCCGCAGAGCCCGCCGGTGCTGTTCGTGCGGGGAAGCTCGGGGCCACAGTTCGAGCAGGCGCTGGCGGTGGTGGGAACAAGGCGGGTGACGCCGTACGGGCGGGAAGTGTGCGAGCAGTACTGCGGGGCGGTGGCGCGGGCGGGGGTCGCGATCGTGAGCGGGCTGGCGCGGGGAATCGACTCGATCGCGCACCGGGTGGCAGTGGACGAGGGGGCGCCCACGGTGGCGGTGCTGGCGGGCGGCATCGACGGCATCTATCCGAAGGAGAACGCGGGCCTGGCGGAGCGGGTGATGGGGCAGGGGTGCGTCGTCTCGGAGTACCCGCCGGGGGTGAAGACGAGGGCGGACTACTTCCCGCGGCGCAACCGGATCATCTCGGGGTTGGCGCGGGCGACGCTGGTGATCGAAGCGGGGATGACGAGCGGGGCGCTGCACACGGCGCACCATGCGCTGGAGCAGAACCGGGAGGTGTTCGCGACGCCGGGGAGCGTGTTCTCGCAGCAGAGCGTGGGGACGAACCGGCTGATCCGGGAGAGCGCGGCGAAGCTGGTGGGGTCGGCGGAGGAGCTGTGCGAGGAGCTGAACCTGCTGAGCATCGGGCAGCAGTTGTCGCTGGGGGCGCCGCCGCCGGCAGAGGCACGGACGGACGCCGCTCCGAGCGCGCCGGTGGAGACGAGCACGGAGGAGGGGCGGGTGCTGCACTGGCTGGAGGAGGGTCCCCTGCACGTGGACGAGGTGGCGCGACGGGCGGAGCTTCCGGTGCAGGTGGTGACGGGCGCACTGCTGACGCTGGAACTGCGCGGCCTGGTGCGGCAGCAGGAGCCGTTGACGTACCTGCGGATGCGGTAATGGAGCAGGGATCTGCGCGTTTTCCGATTGACATGGGAGGGGGGCGCGGCTATTGTTGTCCGTCGGGCCTCATTCAGGTCCTGCGGACTTTAACAACTGGATAGCGGACGAAAGAGAACGTCTGGGAACCCGTCAAGGGAAATGACTCAGCCTTCGGGTTGAGTGCTCTTACGGAGAGTTTGATCCTGGCTCAGGACAAACGCTGGCGGTGTGTATTAGGCATGCAAGTCGAGCGAGAAGCCGGCCTTCGGGCTGGTGGAGAGCGGCGGACGGGTGAGTAACACGTGGGTAACCTGCCCTGGAGTGGGGGATAACCCGGCGAAAGCCGGGCTAATACCGCATACGACCCCCGATGAGAAATCGGGTGGTGAAAACTCCGGTGCTCCGGGAGGGGCCCGCGGCCGATTAGCTAGTTGGTGAGGTAACGGCCCACCAAGGCGACGATCGGTAGCTGGTCTGAGAGGATGATCAGCCACACGGGGACTGAGAACGGCCCCGACTCCTACGGGAGGCAGCAGCTAAGAATCTTGCGCAATGGGCGAAAGCCTGACGCAGCAACACCGCGTGCGGGAGGAAGGCCTTCGGGTTGTAAACCGCTTTTGCGAGGGAAGAAGTACTGACGGTACCTCGCGAATAAGTCACGGCTAACTACGTGCCAGCAGCCGCGGTAATACGTAGGTGACAAGCGTTGTCCGGATTTACTGGGCGTAAAGCGCCCGCAGGCGGCCTCACAAGTTTCAGGTGAAATCTCCCGGCTCAACCGGGAGGGGTCCTGGAAAACTGCGAGGCTTGAGGCAGGGAGGGGAATGCGGAATTTCCGGTGTAGCGGTGAAATGCGTAGATATCGGAAGGAACACCAGCGGCGAAGGCGGCATTCTGGCCCTGTCCTGACGCTCAGGGGCGAAAGCGTGGGGAGCGAACCGGATTAGATACCCGGGTAGTCCACGCCGTAAACGATGAGTACTAGGTGTTGGGGGTATCGACCCCCTCAGTGCCGAAGCTAACGCGATAAGTACTCCGCCTGAGGACTACGGCCGCAAGGCTAAAACTCAAAGGAATTGACGGGGGCCCGCACAAGCAGCGGAGCGTGTGGTTTAATTCGATGGTACGCGAAGAACCTTACCCGGATTTGACATGCATGTAGTACCGATGTGAAAGCAGAGGGACCCTTCGGGGAGCATGCACAGGTGTTGCACGGCCGTCGTCAGCTCGTGCCGTGAGGTGTTGGGTTAAGTCTCGCAACGAGCGCAACCCCTGTCGTCAGTTGTATTTTTCTGACGAGACTGCCGGGAAACCCCCGGAGGAAGGAGGGGATGATGTCAGGTCAGCGTGGCCCTTACGTCCGGGGCTACACACACGCTACAATGGGTGGTCCAACGGGTCGCGAAACCGCGAGGTGGAGCTAATCCCATCAAAGCCATCCTCAGTTCGGATTGCAGGCTGAAACTCGCCTGCATGAAGCCGGAGTTGCTAGTAACCGCAGGTCAGCATTACTGCGGTGAATACGTTCCCGGGCCTTGTACACACCGCCCGTCACGTCATGAAAGTTGGCAATACCTGAAGCCGCTCGGCTAACCGCAAGGAAGCAGGCGTCGAGGGTAGGGCCAGCGATTGGGACGAAGTCGTAACAAGGTAGCCGTAGCGGAAGCTGCGGCTGGATCACCTCCTTTCTAGGGAGTACGCCCTTCCGATAAGACATTCCGTAACGGTGTTATGGAGTGCGGCGGGGACGATCCCAGGTCGATCGCCTCGAGCTTCGGTTCGAGGCGCACCTGAAGGCCTCCAGGCGGCCTTCTTCCGTCCGCTATTCAGCTCTTAAAGGCCGTGCCGGCCCACGGGGGCCATTAGCTCAGCTGGTTAGAGCGCAGTCCTGATAAGACTGAGGTCTCTGGTTCGAGTCCAGAATGGCCCACCACTCTGGCACCGGACATTAAGGGGCCGTAGCTCAGCTGGGAGAGCGCCGCCTTTGCAAGGCGGAAGTCGGGAGTTCGAGTCTCCTCGGCTCCACCAGTCTTCATTGGGCAAACGGCAAGAGCGGGTTTCGGTATCGGGGAGCGCCAGGCGGCGCCCCCCGGCGACGAAGCCGGGTACGGACCTTCACAACTGAAGAGCGATGAAACTGCGAACGGGTTCGCTGCGTTCTCCTACCAGGGGGAGTGCGGCGGAGCCGGGAGAGATTCATGCGTGCGAGCCTTAATTGAGGTCAAGCTACTAAGGCGCGCGGTGGATGCCTAGGCATCAGGGGCCGAAGAAGGACGTGGTAAGGCTGCGATAAGCTCCGCTCAGCTGCCAAACAAGCTCAGGCGGAGATTTCCGAATGGGGAAACCCGGTCCGGGATTACCGGATCACTCCAGGTTGAACACATAGACCTGTGAGAGGGAACCGGGGGAACTGAAACATCTAAGTACCCCGAGGAAAAGAGATTATTCCCTCAGTAGCGGCGAGCGAACGGGGAAAAGCCCAAACCGGTTGGGTTCGCCCAGCCGGGGTTGTAGGACCTGCCAGCTTTCGGGCACGGAGTTATCAATCGCAAACCAAGGCGAACGGCACTGGAACGGCCGGCCAGAGAGGGTGAGAGCCCCGTAGACGAATGGTTTGTGACTCCGGGCGGGCACCTGAGTACCACGGGACACGTGAAACCCTGTGGGAACCCGGGAAGACCACTTCCCAAGGCTAAATACCTCTGATGACCGATAGTGAACCAGTACCGTGAGGGAAAGGTGAAAAGTACCCCGGGAGGGGAGTGAAAGAGATCCTGAAACCGTGTGCTTACGTGCAGTCGGAGCTCGTTTCGACGAGTGACGGCGTGCCTATTGAAGAATGAGCCGGTGAGTTACGCTACGTCGCAAGGTTAAGTGACGACGTCATGGAGCCGTAGCGAAAGCGAGTCCGAACAGGGCGATTGAGTGGCGTGGAGTAGACGCGAAACCTGGTGATCTACCCATGGGCAGCGTGAAGTCCGGGTAAAACCGGATGGAGGCGCGAACCTTCTTGTGTTGCAAAACGATTGGATGACTTGTGGGTAGCGGTGAAATGCCAAACGAACCAGGAGATAGCTCGTTCTCCCCGAAATGCATTTAGGTGCAGCCTCGGAAGTATCTCCGGCGGAGGTAGAGCTCTGGATGGGCTAGGGGGCTTACCGCCTACCAAACCCAACCAAACTGCGAATGCCGCCGGACAAAATCCGGGAGTGAGACAGTGGGGGATAAGCTTCATTGTCGAAAGGGAAACAGCCCAGATCACCAGCTAAGGTCCCAAAGTTCACGCTCAGTGTACAAGGATGTTGAATTGCAAAGACAGCCAGGAGGTTGGCTTAGAAGCAGCCACCCTTTAAAGAGTGCGTAACAGCTCACTGGTCGAGTGGTTCTGCGCCGAGAATTCAACGGGGCTAAGCGTGACACCGAAGCTGTGGGTCATCCGCATTCAGGCGGATGGCGGTAGGGGAGCGTTCGCTTCAGCAGAGAAGGGGTAGCTGCGAGGCGCCCTGGAGCGGAGCGAAGTGAGAATGCCGGCATGAGTAGCGTAAGGTGCGTGAGAACCGCACCCGCCGTAAACCTAAGGTTTCCTACGGAAGGTCAGTCCGCGTAGGGTTAGTCGGGCCTAAGCCGAGGCCGAGAGGCGTAGGCGATGGACAGCTGGTTAGTATTCCAGCACCACGATGGCCGCGTTTTAATGCAGAGGGGGGACCCGGAAGGGTAGATCCCGCGGACCTAATGGATATGGTCCGTTTCTGAGTCGTAGGCATCCGGTGGCAGGTAAATCCACCGCCGGGACAAGCTGAGGACTCGGGAGAAGTAGAGACTTTTGTCAAAGCGACGGGGTTAAGCCCAAGCCGGCGAGAAAAGCCTCGCTGCAAGTTGCCAACGTGCCCGTACCGCAAACCGACACTGGTAGGTGGCGGTAAGTACCGTGAGGCGAACGGGAGAACCTTCGTTAAGGAACTCGGCAAATTGGATCCGTAACTTCGGGAGAAGGATCGCCCTCGGCTGTGAACCGGCTAGCCCGGTGAGCGGTAGAGGGCCGCAGTGAGCAGGCCCAGGCGACTGTTTACCAAAACCACAGGTCTCTGCAAAAGCGAAAGCTGACGTATAGGGGCTGACGCCTGCCCAGTGCCGGAAGGTTAAGGGAAGAGGTGAGAGCTTCGAACCGAAGCCCCGGTGAACGGCGGCCGTAACTATAACGGTCCTAAGGTAGCGAAATTCCTTGTCGGGTAAGTTCCGACCCGCACGAAAGGCGTAACGATCTGGGCACTGTCTCAACGAAGGACCCGGCGAAATTGAATTGGCCGTGAAGATGCGGCCGACCCGCGGCAGGACAAAAAGACCCCGTGGAGCTTTACTGCAGCTTGGCACTGGGAGTGGGCCTTAGATGCGTAGGATAGGTGGGAGACTATGAAGCCGTGCTTGCGGGCATGGTGGAGTCAACCTTGAAATACCACCCTTCTGTGGTTTGCTTTCTAACTCCTGATCAAGCAGGAGGACAGTGTCTGGTGGGCAGTTTGACTGGGGCGGTCGCCTCCTAAAGAGTAACGGAGGCGCACAAAGGTTCCCTCAGGGTGGATGGAAATCACCTGTTGAGTGTATTGGCACAAGGGAGCTTGACTGCGAGACCTACAAGTCGAGCAGGGGCGAAAGCCGGTCAAAGTGATCCTACGGTTCCGAGTGGAAGGGCCGTGGCTTAACGGATATAAGTTACCCCGGGGATAACAGGCTTATCTTGCCCAAGCGTCCATAGCGACGGCAAGGTTTGGCACCTCGATGTCGGCTCGTCGCATCCTGGGGCTGGAGTAGGTCCCAAGGGTTGGGCTGTTCGCCCATTAAAGCGGTACGCGAGCTGGGTTCAGAACGTCGTGAGACAGTTCGGTCTCTATCCGCCGTGGGCGCAGGAAGTTTGAGAGGCGTTGCCCCTAGTACGAGAGGACCGGGGTGAACGAACCGCTGGTGTTTGGGTTGTTCCGCCAGGAGCATTGCCCGGTAGCCATGTTCGGATCGGATAAGCGCTGAAAGCATCTAAGTGCGAAGCCGACCTCAAGATGAGACTTCCCACCCTGTTAAGGGGTTAAGACCACAGGAAGACTACCTGTTTGATAGGCGCCAGGTGTAAGCGCGGTAACGCGTTCAGCTGAGGCGTACTAATGGTCGAGGGCTTGGCCTCAATTGAGGCTCGCCATGAATCGATCCGCGTTTCGTCGCTCTTCAGTGCGAAGGTCCACCAGGGCCATCGGCGCGGGGTGGAGCAGTGGTAGCTCGTCGGGCTCATAACCCGAAGGTCGGGGGTTCGAATCCCTCCCCCGCTACCAGGCATCGCAAAGGGCCTCCCTCTCCGGGAGGCCCTTTCTTCTTGTCCGCCTTCTGGAGCTACTGGTCGAGCAGGCCGAGGATGCGCCGGCGCTCCCCGGGGCCGATGGGCTCGACCTGGGGAAGCTGGGGGTCCATGGCACGGAGCGTCGTGGCGATGATCTCGGCCACCGCCAGGCGCATGTATGGCTTGTTGTCGGCGGGGATGGCGTACCAGGGGGCCCAGGGTTGGGACGTAACATTCAGGGCGCACTGGTAGGCGTCGAGGTAGGCGTCCCAGTGCTGGCGGTCACGCACGTCGGACTCGGAGAACTTCCACTGCTTCTCAAGGCCCTCGACGCGGTCGCGCAGGCGCTTGGCCTGCGTATCGCGGGAGACGTTGAGCCAGAACTTGAGGACGGTGGTGCCGTTGCGGGCGAGGTGCGCTTCGTGGTCGCGGATGGAGGCGAGGCGCCCTTCCCAGAGAGCGTCGAGGTCATCGCCCGGGGGCAGGCGCTGGGGCTTCAGGTACTCGGGGTGGACGCGGACGACGAGCACCTCCTCGTAGTAGCTGCGGTTGAAGACGCCGAGGCGTCCGCGCTGGGGGAGCATGCGGGTGGTGCGCCAGAGAAAGTCGTGGTCGAGGTCGAGGTCGGAGGGTTCGCCGAAAGCCGTGACCTGGAGCCCGGCGGGGTTCACGCCGCGGAAGACGGCGCGGATGGTGCTGTCCTTCCCGGCGGCATCGAGCGCCTGGAAGATGAGGAGCAGTGAGCGGCTGTCTTCGGCGAAGAGGCGGTACTGGAGGTCGTCGATGTCCTTGATGATCTCGTTGAGCTGGCGGCGCAGCTCCTTCTTGGCGGGGGGATCGGCCAGAGGCGCCGTGGGATGGGCGCGGACCTCAAAGGAACCATCGAAGGGTACGGACCAGCGGCTCTCGGGCGGGATGAACACGGGGACTCCTCGGCTTCTATGGGTGTGTAGACCTACAGGGGCCGCTAGCCTGCTCCTCCCGCCGCATCCTTGAGCACGGGCAGGGTGATGCGGGAGGGGCGTTCGGCGTCGTGGAAGACCTGCTGCACAGCGACACGCACGTCTTCGGGGCCGGCGAACTCGGGGCGGACGGTCGAGTTGGCGTTGCGGCTGAAGCGGGGGAAGTTGCTGCTGCTGATCTCGAGGCGCAGGGCGTGGCCCTGCTTGAAGGTGTAGGCGACGTCCCAGAGGTCGATGGTGAGCTTCGTGGGCTGGCCGGGCTCAAGGAACTCGGCCGCCTCGAAGGAGTTGCGGAAGCGGGCGCGGAGGATGCCGTCGGCGACGACGGCGCAGTAGCCGCCGGGCTCGACATCGACGAGCTTGCCGGTGAAGTCGGTGTCGGGGGCGCTACTGGCGATCCAGAGGTCGACGGTGATGTTGCCGGCGATGGTGAGGGGCTCGAGGAGGCGTGGGGAGGTGTAGACGAGCACGTCGTCGCGGGTCTCGACCTCGGCCTGGTCGCGCACGCCGCCCGGACCCGTGACGGTCGCGAAGACGCGGCCGCCGATGGTGGGCACGGGATCCTCGGGGTCGTAGCTGTAGCTGTCGGGGATTTCCGAGCCCGGGGGCTCGGTCGCAAGGGCGCCATCGCCGAAGCGGGTGTTGGCGTGGCCGCCGCTGTGCAGGTACCAGGAGGTGGGGGTGTTCGGAGGAGGCCAGGTGTCGGTTTCGCACCAGACGTTCTCGTCGCCCATGAGGAAGTAGCGGGCACGGGGCCGGGACATGAGGGGCGTGTCCTCGTCCTTGAGCCAGTGGTCGAACCACTGGAGGAGGATGTCGCTGACCACGGCGACGCCGCTGAGGGCGCGGCCGCCGAAGTCGCGGTCGCCGGCGCGGGAGAGGTTGTAGCCCATGTAGGAGTTGTGGTCCCAGGGGCCGATGACGAAGCGGTGGGTATCGCGCACACGCTCGTCGGGGTGCTCCTGGAGGGCAAGGTTGAGGCCGAGGTGGCCCTTGAGGAACTGGTCGTACCAGCCGGCGATATGCATGACAGGGACGGTGATCTCGTCCGCGCGGCCGGCGACATCGAGGTTCTTCCAGAAGTCGTCGTAGGTGTCGTGATCGATGAAGTCGTGCCAGTAGGGGAGGATATCGCGCTCACGGAGGACGGGGGCCTCGCTGAGGGGCATGGTTCGCAGGAAGGCCATGCGATCGCGGGCGCCCTCTGACATCTGGCGGCGCAGCTCGCGCTGGCGGTCGGCGTCGACCCCCATGCGCATCATGGCGGGCATGGCGCGGCCCTGGGTGTAGCCGAGGTTGAAGCTGAGCTCGAGGGCGCCGCCGCTGTAGACCCAGCCGTCGTAGAGGTTGGCGGCTGTGAGGTAGGCCATAGCCGCCTCAAGGTGGGGCGGGGCGGAGGCGACGGCCTGCAGGGTGGTGACTCCCATGTAGGAGGAGCCGTAGATGCCGACCCTGCCGTTGCTCCAGGGCTGGGCGGCGGCCCACTCGACCGTGTCGTAGCCGTCGTCGTGCTCGTCGCCGTAGAGGGTCATGATGCCCTCGGACTGGAAACAACCGCGGCAGTCCTGCACGACGACCGCGTAGCCGTGCTCGGCGGCGACGACGGGGTTCACCATCTGGCTGCCGATGTTCTGGGCGACGGACTTGTCGTAGGGGATGCGGTGCACAAGGACGGGATACTGCGCGTCGTCGTTGGGGCGGTAGATGTCCGTGGCGAGGCGGACACCGTCGCGCATGGGGGCCATCACGTTGCGCTCGACGAGGACTTCGGCGGTCATCAGGCCTGTGTCCCCCCGTCGATGATGAGCTCGACACCGGTCACGAAGGAGGCCTCGTCGGAGGCGAGATAGAGCGCGCCGTAGGCGATATCGATGGGCTCGCCGAGGCGGCCGATGGGGATGCGGGTGGCGATATCGAGGTGCCTGCCGTGGGTGCCTTCGCGCAGCATCGGGGTGTTGATGGAGCCGGGGTGGATGATGTTGACGCGAATCTTCTCGGGCGCGTACTGGAGGGCGGCGGAACGGGTGACGAGGGCGAGGGCCGCCTTGGCCGCTGAGTAGGCAGCGCTGCTGGTGGCGCCGTGGCGGGCGAGCGTGGAGCCAACGTTGATGATCGAGCCGCCGCCGGCGCGGCGCATCTCGGGGATGGCGACCCGCATGCCGAGGAAGCCGGCCTTGCAGTTGACGTCGAAAAGGTCGTCCCAGTTCTCGTTCGTTATGTCTTCGATACCGCCCTCGCCGCGCCAGATGGCGGCGTTGTTCACGAGGACATCGAGCTTGCCGAAGCGGTCGACGGCGTGGCCGACGGCTTCCTTCCAGCCGTCGACCTGGGTGGTGTCGAGGCGAATGAACTCTGCGCTGCCGCCGGACTCCGCGATCTCGGCCGCTACCTTCGTGCCCTCCTCAACGCGCACATCGGCGACGACAACGGAGGCGCCTTCGGCGCTGAAGAGCCGGGCTTCCGCCTCTCCCTGTCCCCGAGCGGAGCCGGTAACGAGCGCGACCTTTCCCTCCAACCTTCCCACTTCGGCCTCCAGACAATCGCGAGCCCCTCTACCGGGGGCCAGCGGGCGGTAGTCTACTGCGATACGGGGGCGAGGACCGACCCTCGCAGGAGGAGGCGGCCATGACCAACGAAGGGGGACAGCCTCGAATCTGGCTCGGAGATGAGGGCGAGCTGGGCATCCCGGACCTGACCGTTTCCGGCTGGGAGCGGTTCTCGACGGCGGACTACGCTGTTCTGTTCCGCAAGGAGGGCGCTTCAGCGTTCGCGATCCGGGTGCGGGGGGCAGCGGAAAGGGACGACGTGCCGGATCGGTGGAAACGCGTCCACGACGTCGCCCTGGAGGCTGTGCAAACAGTACCGAGGTCGTTCGAGGGGTACGACGCGGTCGAGCACGAGGCGCCATGCGAGGAGTCGGACCTGCTGCGGACGCTAGTGGTACGGACGGAGCGGCACCTGATCGACATCGGGCAGCTGGCGGCTAGCGCGGGCGACCACCGCGCGGAGTTCGAGGCGTTCCTGGCCGGGACCCGACTGAAGCAAGACGGCTAGCAGTGGCGGGCTCAGCCGCCTTCGAGCTCGGCGAAGACCTCGTCGTTGTGCTCCCCGAGGCGAGGCGCGGGGCGGCGGAACTCGACGGGGGTGGCGGTGAACCGATAGCCGGCGCGGGGGTAGCGGGCGGGGGCGGGTGAGCCGGGGACGGGGCCCTCGACGAAGAAGCCGCGGTCGTCCCAGTGGGGGTCGTCGAGGTTTTCCTCGGGCTGGCGGACGGTGCCCCAGGGGAGGTGCATGGACTGCGCGCGCCGGTACATCTCCTCGGCGGGGCGGGTGGCGACGAAGCGCTGGATGACCTCGCCGACATGCCGGTTGGCGGCAGCGGCGTCGCCCTCCCCGTCGTAGAGGGCGCGGCTGTAGGCGGGGTCGTGGAGGTCTTCGGCGGCATCGTGCTCATCGAGCCACTCGAGCAGCAGGGGATAGAGGTGCTTCCTGCGGGGGACGCCGCCGCCGAGGATCTGCATGTGGTGGCCATCGCCGCTGAGGAACTGGGAAGGAGGCGTGGGGTTGGGGGCGGAGTGGCGTCCGGTCTGGCGCTGGTTGATACGGCCTCGATACTCCCAGCTCTCGAAGGCGCCCTCGGTGGTGCATGCGACGGCCTCGTGGATGGAGACGTCGACCAGTTGCCCCTGGCCTGTGAGGGTGCGCTGCAGAAGGGCGGCGAGGATGGCGGCGACGGCGTATTCGCCGGCCATCCAGAACGAGTGCTCGCCATCGGCGCGGATGGGGGGCAGGTCGTGGTCGTCGTAGCCGGTGCTCATGGGCGGGCCGCCGAGGGCCATGCTGACGAGGTCGGTGGTATTCCAGTCGCGGCGGGGGCCGGTGAGGCCGAAGGGAGTGATCGCGCACCAGAGGAGACGGGGCGAGTCGGGGGCGAGGGTTTCGTGGCCGAGGCCGAGGGCGTCGAGCGCGCCCGGTTCGGTGCTGTCGATGACGACATCGGCGCGGGCGACGAGGGCGCGCCAGCGGCCGGCATCGGTGGGGTCGGCCAGGTCGAGGCTAACGCTGCGTTTGTTCGTGTTGAGGTAGGCGAAACGGAGGCTGGCGTCGGGGTCGGGGCGGTCATCGACGAAGGGGCCGGTGTGGCGGGGGGGGGGGCCCCCCGGGGGGGGGGCGCGGGGGGCGGCCACCCGCGCCGCCGGGGGGGGGGCGGCGGGGCGCCCTCGGGGGGCTCGACGCGGACGACCTCGACACCGGCATCGGCGAGGAGCTTGCCGGCGACCTCGCCGCGGTCGCCGATCTCCAGGGCGGTGAGGCCGGTGAGGGGTCCGGGCATCAGACCGCTCCCCCGGCGACGAGCGCGTCGTACTCGGCCTCGCTGTAGCCGAGGATGTCGGTGGCGACGTGGCGGGTGTGCTCGCCAAGGAGAGGGGCGCCGCGGTCGAGGCGCCAGCGGGCCCCGGAGAAGCGGGCGGGGGAGCCCTCCAAGGGGGGGGCGCCCAGCCCGGGGGGGGGGGCGGGGGTGCCGGGGAAGGAGGGGGGCGCGGCGGTCGAGCCGCCGGCGGGCCCGGGAGAAGCGGGCGGGGAAGCCCTCGAAGCGGTGGTCGCCGAGCTCGGGGTGGGGGGCGGTGGGGTAGAAGCCGCGCTCGGCGAGCTGGGGATCGCGCTCCATGCGGTCCTCCATGGTCTGGACGACGCCGGCGGTGACGCCGCGGGCCTGGAGGGCCTCCATGAGCTCGTGCGGCTCGCGCTCCGGGGTGCAGGACGCGATGGCGGCGTCCAGGACATCCTGGTTGGCGACGCGGGCCTCGTTCGTGACGAACCGCGCGTCGGCAGCGAGCGCGGGCAGGCCAAGCTCGGCGCAGAGGGCCTTCCAGCCGGCATCGTCCTCGACGGCGATAGCGATCCAGCGGTCGTCGCCGGCGCAGGGGTAGATGCCGTGGGGCGCGCCGGCGGGCCAGCGGGAGCGGTTGCCGATGCGCTCGGAGGGGCGGCCGTTGACCTGGAAGTCGAGCATGTTGACGCCGGCGAGGAGCATGCCGGTCTCGACCTGGGAGAGGTCGACGTGCTGGCCCTCGCCGGTCTGGGAACGGTGGTAGAGGGCCATGAGGGCCGCGATGGCGCCGTAGTAGCCAGCGGTGTGGTCGAGGTAGGAGAAGCCCCAGCCGGCGGGGGGCTGGTCTGGGAGTCCGGAGACGGCGGTCGCGCCGGATACGGCCTGGGCGGTGGGTCCCCAGGTGACGTAGCTGGAGTCGCGGCCGGCGTGGCCGTAGCCGGAGATGGAGAGGTAGACGACATCGGGCCGCAGCTCGCGGAGGCGCTCGTAGGGGAAGCCCATGCGCTCGAAGGCGCCGGGGCTGAAGTTCTCGACAACGAGGTCGGAGACGCCGATGAGGCGCTCGACGAGGTCGCGTCCGCGGGGGTGACCGAGGTTAGCGGTGATGCTGAGCTTGTTGCGGTTGAAGTTGTTGTGCATGCCTCGGCGGTTGGGACCAGGTTCGCCGGGCATGAGGCGGACGGAGTCGAGGTGGTCGGCGTTCTCGACCTTAATGACCTCGGCTCCGAGGTCGGCGAGGATGCGGGTGGCCTGGGGGCCCGCGACGATCCAGGAGAAATCGCAGACGCGGATGCCCTCAAGAGGCAGGGGAGCAGGGGCGGTTTCGGGCGTCGTCACAAGGATGCTCGCGTGGCGCGCATCGTACGCGCTGGTGAGCCGCAAGGGTTTGCCCCCGGCCCCTCGTGCGCGTACGTTGACGTTCGCGAGAACGTCAGCACCGAAGAGCCGCGCTCGCGCTGGTGGGGTACTTGGCCAGACTTACCGACGGGCGGGGCTCGCGGGCGGGTTCCGCGCGGGCGGCTGGGACCGGCCTGAGCCTGCAGACGTTCGCAGCGTTCCAGGTGCGTGACTTCCGGCTGCTGTGGTTCAACAACTTCAGCTACGCGCTGGTACAGGGCATCCTGCGCTTCGCCTTCCCCTGGCTGGTTATCGAGGCGCTGCTGGCAAGGGACTTCTTCCTTGGCGCGGTGAGCTTCGCGCTGGGCGTGCCGGTGCTGTTTCTGGCGCTCCCGGTAGGGGTGCTCTCCGACCGCTGGGACCGGCGGATGCTGTTGTTCGTCAGCCAGTTCCTGGTGCTGGCGGCTTCATTGCTCACGGCGATCCTGGTCTGGATCGACGTGATGACGGTGGCGGTAGCGATGGCGATGGCCCTCTTCGCGGGGGTGGGCATCGCGGTGGGGCAGCCGGTGCGGCAGGCGCTCATCCCGGCGGTCGTTCCCAAGGAACGGCTGATGAACGCGATCACGCTGAACAGCCTCGGACAAAACGTTTCCCAGATTGGGGGCCCGGCGCTGGGCGGCGCCGCCATCGCGCTCTGGGGGATCGGGGGAAGCTTTGCGCTGCAGGCGATGCTGGTGGGGGTGGGCGTGTTCTTCATCATTCCCCTCCGTATTCCGGAACGGGCGCCGGCGGTTGCGAACGACGGGGAGGGGCGTGCCGATCAGTCCCGGCTCCGGGTCATGCTGGGCGACATCTTCGAGGGATTCCGGTTCATCGTTTTCAAGAACGCCCAAATCCGGGTGCTCTTCATCCTGCTGCTGGCCTCAGCGCTGGTCATCATGGGTCCGTGGCAGACGCTCCTGCCCCGGATTGGGCAGGCCCAGCTCGATCAGGGCGCTTTCTGGACTGCGATGTTGTTCGCGTTCATGGGGGTGGGCACGATCGTCAGTTCGCTCATCCTCGCCTCGATACCACGCATCGCGAATGCGGGTGGGTGGTTCAGTCTGACGCTCGTCATCGGGGGAAGCCTTGCCGTCGGGATCGGGCTCTCGGAGAGCTACGCGCTAACGGTCGTGCTCATGGTCCTGAGCGGCTTCAACGCCGGGTTCTTCATGAACCTGAACCTGACGCTGATCCAGTCGCACACGCCCGGCGACGTCATGGGACGTGTGATGGCGATCTACACGCTGATGCTGCAGGGGGGATCGCCCTTCGGCGGTCTGCTAGCCGGCATCGGGGCGGAGTGGCTGACGGCGGGGGGCTGGTTCGCCCTGTGCGGCGGGGCGATCGCGGCGGTGGCGGTGGTGTTCCTCGTGACGCAGCCGGGGCTGAGACGCATGCCTTCCCACCCGGAAGCCCCGGCGGCGGCTCCGGCGGACGCGGGATCGGGGTAGCATCGGCCAGCGGCCAGTCGGGGGAGGGTTCCCGTGGCCATGTCAGGCAGCGAGCAACAGACGGGGGGCAGGCTCAGCCTCCACACGTTCGCGGCCTTTGAACTGCGCGACTTCCGGCTCCTGTGGGCGAATAACTTCAGCTACGCGCTGGTGCAGGGCATCGAGCGCTTCGCCTTCGTGTGGCTGGTGATCGAGACGCTGCAGGAGCGGGAGTTCTTCCTGGGGCTGGTCAGCTTCACGCTGGGTATCCCGGTGTTCTTCCTGGCCCTGCCGGCGGGCGTTCTCTCGGATCGCTGGGACCGGCGGCGGCTGCTCTTTATCAGCCAGGCGATCGTGCTGGTCGCCGCCCTGCTGACGGCTATCCTGATCTGGATGGACCTGATGACCCTGCGGGTGGCGCTCGTGATGGCGCTGTTCGTGGGCACGGGCGTGGCGGTAGGGCAGCCGGTGCGGCAGGCGCTCATCCCGGCGGTGGTGCCGCCGAAGCGGTTGATGAACGCGATCACGTTGAATGGCGCGGGGCAGACCATCTCGCAGATGGTGGGGCCGGCGCTGGGCGGGGCCGCGATCGCGCTCTGGGGCATCGGGGGCAACTTCGCGCTGCAGGCGATCCTGATGGGAGTGGGGGTCATCTTCATCATCCCCCTGCGCATTCCCGCGCGGGGACCCTCCCCTGCCGTGGCCGCGGCCGGCCGTTCCGCCCTGGGCGGGATCCTCAGCGACGTGGTCGACGGGTTCCGGTTCATCGTCCGGGAGCCGAACATCCGCGTGCTCTTCCTGCTGCTGCTGCTTTCCTCGCTCATCATCAACGGCCCCTGGGTAACGCTGCTGCCGAAGGTGGCCCAGGTGCAGCTCGATGCCGACGGCTTCTGGGCGAGCATGTTGTTCACGTACATGGGGGTGGGACTGACCATCAGCTCGCTCTTCCTCGCCTCCATCCCGCGACTGGGGAACGCCGGGGGGTGGTTCACGTGCGCGCTCATGACGAGCAGCGCCCTGGCGGTGATCATCGGGTTCTCGCACAGCTACCTGCTGACGTCAGTGCTTATGTTTATGACCGGTTTGAGCGCGGCGTTCTTCATGAATCTGAACCTGACGCTGATCCAGTCGCACACGCCGGCGGCGGTGATGGGCCGGGTGATGGCGATCTTCACGCTGGTGATGATGGGCGCGACGCCGGTGGGCGGCCTGATTGGCGGGCTAGGGGCGGAGTGGCTGGGGGCGGGCGGCTTCTTCTCGCTCTGCGGCGGGGCGAGCGTGGCGCTCGGGGCGGTGTTCCTGCTGACGCAACCGGGGCTGCGGCGGATGCCCTCGCACCCGGAGGTGGCGGTGGCCGCGCCGGCGGAGTCGGGGTCGGCGTAGCGGGGGCTTCTTTCCCGGGCCCGTACCCTGCGTTGACTACGCTGGAAGCATGATCCAGCAGGCGCGTCCCGCCCTCCGCGGCCAGTTCCATCTGCTGATGGCGCTGGCTTCTCCGGCTGCGCTGCTCGTGCTCCTCCTCATCGCCGATAGCCCCCGGGAATACGTGGGCGGAGCGATCTTCGGGGTGTCGATGCTGCTGCTCTTCTCGACGAGCAGCGCCTACCACCTGATCGAACGGGGACAGGCGCTCCTGCAGCGGATCGACCACTCGATGATCTTCGTGCTGATCGCGGGCACATACACGCCGTTCTGCCTGGTGCTGCTTGGGGACGGCTGGGGCATTCCCATCCTCTCGGCGGTGTGGGGATTGGCGGCCGTGGGGGTCGCCGCGAAGACCCTGAACCCGGCGCCTCCGCGGTGGCTCAACCTGGCGCTCTACCTGGGGCTGGGGTGGATCGGCCTGGTCGCGATCGTGCCGTTCGCCTCGGCGGCGTCCCCGACGGTGCTGGCGCTGTTGCTGGCGGGCGGGGCGCTCTACACCGTGGGCGGCGTGGTTTACGCGCGCCGGCGACCGGACCCGTTTCCGGGAGTGTTCGGCTACCACGAGCTGTTCCACCTGCTCACGGCGCTCGCGGGACTGACCTACTACGCGACGGTAATCCACGCCTTCGTCTAGAGTCGCGCGGCCGGCACCCGGGCCGGCCGGGGCGTGATGACGAGCACGGAGGAGCAGCCCGGCGCCCAGCGCCCCCGCCGACTACAGCCGTTCGCGTCGTTCCGGTACCGGAACTACCGGTGGCTTTGGGCGGCAAATGTCACGCATGGGGCGGTACAGGGCGCCCTGAGCTTCTCCTTCGTGTGGCTGACCATCGAGATGCTCGATGGAAGCGGCTTTGACCTGAGTCTCGTCGATGCCGCGTTGGGGTTCCCGATAGTTCTCCTTGCGCTGCTGGCGGGCAGGTTTGCGGATCGGCGGGACCGGCGTCTGTTGCTGATGACGAGCCACGTTGCCGTAGCCCTGTTCCTCTCGCTTGCCGCCGTCCTCGTTGCAGCGGATGTGATTTCGCTGGGGCTGCTCGTCGTGCTCGCTCTCCTGGCGGCAGCGGGGTTGGCGCTCGGGGAACCGGTGCGAATCGCGCTCATTCCCGCGCTCGTGCCGAAGGAACGACTCCTGAACGCCAACGCGCTCGACAGCCTGGGGCTCCTGCTTGGAGGGGTGGCAGGAGCGGCGCTTCAGGGCGTCATTCTCGGATTCTGGGTGATTGAAGCCGCCTTCGTTCTCCAGGCGGTCATGGTCGGGGCGGGGGCTCTGTTCCTGCTCCCGCTGCGGATTCCTCCACGCGAGCCAGCACCGGAAAACGGAGCGGCACCGAAGCCTGAGAAACCCGCGACGGTGAGCAGCGACATTGCCGAGGGCTTTCGCTTCCTCTGGAACAGCCTCGAACTGCGGATGCTATTCGTGCTGCTCCTCGCCGCGACGCTCATCGGACCATGGGTGGCGGTGGAACTGGCGGGGGACCGGTTCGACCTGAGCCCGCTGGGGCGGGGCGTCGTGAGCTTATTCCTGGGCGTGGGCCCATTTGTCACCGCCGTCGTCCTCACCATGGCGCCACGGGTGAGGAATGCCGGGCTCCTGTACGGACTCGCGATCACTGCCGCCGCCCTGCTGTTGATCTTCGTGTGGCTCTCACCGTTCTACGTGCTGACGGCGTTGTTGGTGGGCCTGATCGGGCTAACCCTCGGTTTCCGCTGGCTGGTCTTCCAAACCATGGTGCAGTCCCACACGCCGATAACTGTCATGGGACGGGTGGCTGGCATCTACCTGATGCTTACGGCAGCGGCGGGACTCCTGAGTCCGCAGATAGCCCGCGGGGGACAAGCGCTGCTCGAGGATGAAGGTTGGATCGTGTGCTCGGCGATCGTGCTTGTGGGGGTAGTGGCCATGATCCTGTGGCGGAACCCGGGGCTGCGGCGGATGCCGTCGCATCCGGAGGCGGCCAAACCGGTGGACGAAGAGGTGACTGTCGCGCCAGGGACGGGGTAGCGCGGGGACGCGCCGCTGGGGTAGCGTCGCGGGGCCGGCGGACGGGCCGGGCGGGGGACGCGATGGCGAGTACCGAGGAACGACTGGCGGCGGTGGAAGCGCGGCTGGCCGTGCTCGAGGACGAGCGGGGCGTGGTCGCGAACATGTACCGCTATGCGCACAGCATCGACTACGGGCTGGAGGGGGAGTGGGTCGACTGCTTCACCGAGGATGGGGCATTCGACATGCGCCGGCCGCCGGACTTCGACAAGGTGGGGAACCGCATCGACGGGCGGGAGGCGCTGGCGGCGTTCATCGCGACGCACACGCGGGCGCCGGAGACGTGGCACAAGCACATGATGGTGCAGCCCCGGATCGCCGTGGAGGGCGACACGGCGAAGGTCGAGAGCTTCTTCACGCGGTTGGACGAGGACGAGACGGAGGAGCCGTACGTGCTCGTGTTCGGACGGTACCGCGACACGGTGCGTCGCTGCGAAGACGGTCTGTGGCGCTTCCAGGAGCGGATCGTGGAAATCGAGGCGATCAAGGGGCGACCGGCGCCGGTGAGGGACGGCGGGCAGGACTAGAATCGCGGCGGAGGGCGGGATGACAGAGACATTCACCCCCTCGGAGGCGCCCTGGCGCGAGGACGACCCGTTCCTCGCGAACCCGTACGACTTCTACGCATGGGGTCGGGAGCGGAGCCCGTTGCGGGTGGACGCGGAGGGGAGCGGGGCCTGGAGCGAGGACGTGCGCCGCATCCACGAGCGGGTGGCGGCGCAGTTCGGGCGGGGGCACGGGGTGTGGTTCGTGTTCCGGCACGACCAGTGCGTGCAGATCTCGCGGGACCACGACCACTGGACGATGGAGCCGCGGGCCGGTCAGTACGACCTCGACCCAGAGACGAACGAGCGTCTGCCGAAGACGGTGGGGTTGCTGAACAGCGACCCGCCCGAGCACACGCGGTTGCGGTCGCTGGTGGCGGAGGCGTTCACGCCGAAGACAGTCGAGCGGCTGGCGCCGCGCATCCGGGCGATCGCGGAGGAGCTGCTCGACACCGCCCCGGCGGACGGGCGCTTCGACCTGGTGGAGACGTTCAGCCACCCGCTGCCGGTGATCGTGATCGCGGAGATCCTGGGGGTGCCAAGCAGCGACCGGGCGAAGTTCAAGCGCTGGTCGGACGAGGCGATCATCGCGATCGAGACCCGGGGGACGGGGCCGGGGCGGTATCCGCTGGGGGGACGCGCGTTTCCGGAACTGCGCAGGTACTTCACGGCGCTCATCGAGGCGCGACGGGCGGAGCCGCGGGACGACCTCATCAGCGGGCTGGTGCGGGCGGAGGTGGAGGGGGCACGGCTGACGGGCGACGAACTGATCCACCTGCTCATCCTGCTGCTCGTGGCGGGGAACGAGACAACGCGGGACCTCATCGGGAACACGGTGCTGGCGCTGCTGGAGCACCCGCAGCAGCTGGAACTGCTGCGAGCGGATCCGTCGCTGGCGCCGAACGCGATTGAGGAGGTGCTTCGCTACAGCGCTCCGGCGCAGTACATGTCGAGGCGGGGGGGGGGGGGGGGGGGGGGGGGGGGGGGCGGGCGCGGGGGGGGGGGTCGGCTCCGGGAACCGGGACGAAGCGGTGTTCACGGAGGCGGACGCGTTCGACATCCGGCGAGCGAACGCGCACCGGCACCTGACGTTCGGGATCGGCACGCACTTCTGCCTGGGGGCGCCGCTTGCGCGCCTGGAAGGAGCGATCGCAATCGAGGCGCTGCTGTCGCGTTTCGCGCACATCGAGCGGGCGGACGCGGAGGCGCTACCGCGAATGCCGAGCCTGCAGCACCGCGGCGTGCGGTCGCTGCCGCTATTCTCGAGGAGAGCGCGTCGCTAGCGCGCCGCTGAGGACGAGAAGAGCGCCGTGCTGACGCCCGGCTGAGTGCAGAGGCGGGCCGAGCCCGCCGGAGTGGGGAACCTCCCCAGGGGGAACTGCTAGGCGCGACGGGCGCGGAGGCGGTCGAAGGCGTCCTTGAGGCCGACGCTGATGAAGAGGAGGGCGACGAAGAGGAGGCGGCTGAGGTCCTGGTCGACCACGAAGGCGACAACGACAAGGGCAATGACGGCGGCGGCAATGCCGACCACGGTGCGGCGGGTGCCCACGAGGGCGACGAGGCCAACGCCCAACATGGCGAGGCCCGCGATGGGGAAGAGCGCCCAGGCGACTCCGATGGCGGGCGCCGCTCCCCGTCCCCCGGCGAAGGAGAGCCACGGGGGAAAGACGTGGGCCACCACGACAAGGACTCCCGCGGTGATCACGACCCACTCGTCGCTGGTGATAGCGAGAACGATAGCGATGGCAGCAGCGCCCTTGAGGAGGTCGAGGATGGTGGCAACGAGGACGGCGGGCATGCCGCCGACGTGGAGGAGGTTGCCGGAGCCGACGTGGCCGTCACCGGTCGTACGGAGGTCGACGTCGTAACGGAAACGGGCCAGGAGCCAGGAGAAGGGGATAGAGCCGGCCACGAGGGCAACAAGCAGTGCGACGACGTTGATAGCCATAAGAACGCGGGGGCGATCGTACGCCCTGGACCGGAGTTACAGGCCCGGGTGGCGGTGTTAACGACCACTTAAGCCCTCCGGGCTAGCTTCCATGGCGACGAGCGCCGGGACCGATGGGCCCGGCAAATCACTCAAGGGGCATTACTACTGCCGTGACCTTCCAGAAGAACGTCCTCAACTCGGCGCAGCGGCGATGGCTGCTGCTCCTCATCACCGGTCTGGCCGCGTTCGCGCTGGTCACGGTCGCATGCGGCGACGACGACGAGGTGGCTGCCCCGGCAGCGACCGAGGCAGCGTCGGGCGAGCAGGCGGCAGCCGAAGAACCAGCTGATGAGGATCCATACGCGAACCTCTCCGGTGAGATCCGGATCGACGGGTCCTCGACGGTGTTCCCCATCGCCGAGGCGATGGCCGAGGAGTTCGGCTACGCCTCCGACGTGCGCGTGAACGTGGCCTTCTCCGGGACCGGCGGCGGCTTCGAGAAGTTCTGCCGCGGCGAGACCCAGATCAGCGACGCCTCCCGTCCCATCAAGGACTCCGAGGTGGAGGCCTGCGCCGAAAACGGTATCGACGACATCGTCGAGATCCAGG
>MKWU01003024.1_pt1 | contig 23195 bp, 24 predicted proteins | sample 809101 | NCBI WGS metagenome assembly MKWU01 (sample SAMN05860141, study PRJNA318959) | sponge metagenome | host: Aplysina aerophoba | place: Slovenia: Piran, Adriatic Sea, Gulf of Piran | collected 2013-05-07 | reverse complement strand
CCTCATCGCGCGCGTCGCCGGCACGGACCTGGAAGCCGTGACGACGGTCGAGTACCGCGCCCTGGTGCTGGTGGTGGCGGTCATCGCCTCGCTCATCGCCTACGAGGCCCGGCGGCTCGGGGCGTGGGAGCTCGGCGTCGCCGCGGCGGCCGTGGCGGCGGGGGTCGTGGCCGCGCTCTGGCCCGTCCTCGGCTGGCCGGCGTGGACGCTCGCTGTCGCCTACTCGGCGGCGGGCGCGGCCGGCTTCTGGGCGCTCTCGCCGTGGAGGCGCACCGGGACGGAATCCCCGACCGTCGCCGTCCACCTCCTGTCGTGGGCCGGCCTCGTGCTGGGGCCGCTCGTGGCGCTGCAGGCGCTCGACGTGCGCCTCGACACGCTCGACGCGGAGGCGGCGGAGCTCGTCGAGTTCCGGGCGCTCGCGGTCCTGATGCTGCCCGCCGCCGCGGCGGCGGCGTTCGACGCCTACCGCCTCGACGTGCGCTGGGCGATGCTGCCGGCGTCGGCGCTGGTGATGATCGCGCTTGAGCTCGCGATCGCCACGCTGCAGCCCGGGAACGTGCAAGCGTACACGGTGCCCGCCGCGCTCTACCTCGCCCTCGTCGGGCTCTTCGCCCGATCCTCCGACAAGCTGCACCCGCAGCTCGGCTGGCACGAGCTGCTGCAGGTCGCCGGCGCGGCGCTCCTCGTGCTCCCGCAGGCGGAGCAGGGCTTCGAGCCGGGCGGGGCGCGCTGGGGGCTCGTGCTGCTGCTCGAGGGCCTGGCGGTGCTCGCCGTGGCGGTCGTGCTCAACGCGCGGTGGCTGGCCGTCTCGGCGGTCGCGACGCTCTCCGGCGTCGCGCTCCGCTTCCTGTGGGTGGCCCGCGAGTCCGGGGTGGTGCCGTACTGGGTGATGCTGGCGGCGGCCGGGTTCTTCCTGCTCGCCGTGGGCCTCACGGTCCTGCTGCAGCGCGAGTGGTGGGACCGCACGCGTATCCGGCTGCAGCGGCGGTGGCGCGGGGACGCGCTGCTCGACGCGCATGCCCCGGGCGATGTGCCCGCGCCCGCCCTGCTCAGCGCGCTGGTCCCCGCGATCGTGATCCTCGTCCTCACCAGTGCGGACTCCGCAGCGGCGTGATCGAGGCCGTCGCGACGGCCCTCCTCCCGGACACGTCCGCACGTCCGGGGCCCGGATCCTCGCGACCCGGTTCCGACCGGGCCCGGGCGCATCGCCATCCCGCGGTCGTCGCACAGACCGGATGCCGGCCGCGCGCCGCGGGGCCTTCGTCGACTCAGGACGCCTCGGCCACGATCAGCCGGTAGCCGAGATCGAGCTCCCCGCGCTCGCGCAGCGCGCCGAAGCGCCGGGCCCATTCACCGCTGCGGATGTCCCCGGCCAGCCGGGCGAGACCGCGCCCGGCGTCGTCATCGGGAAGCAGCACGAAGCCGGACATCGCGGCCCGCGCGGTGGCGTCCAGGTAGGCGGCCGGTTCGCGCCACCACGCGCCGAGGAAGCCGTCGCTACAGTCATGCGGCACGGGCACAGCCCGGGAGCGGCCTCCGGTCGCGGCGAGCAGCTCGTCGAAGTCCGGGAAGCGGCGTCGATCGCGCTCGAGGATGCCGGGGAAGTACTCGAACAGCCAGAAGCCGGCCCCCGCCTCCGGGTCCCAGGTCAGGAGGACGACCCGGGATGAGGCGACGCGCCGCATCTCGGCGATCCCCGCCCGCCAGTCATCCCAGTGGTGGATGGTCAGGACCGCCATCGCGGCCTCGAACGAGCGGCTCCGGAAGGGGAGCGCCTCGGCCACGGCGCAGACCACGGCGGCGGAGGAGAGGCGCTGTGCGATCATCTCGCGCGACGGCTCCACGGCGACGACGCGCGCTGCCCCGGGCTCGTACGAGCCGGCGCCGGCCCCGACGTTGACCACGCTCCCGGCGTCACCCAGGGCTCCCAGGACGTGGCGGGCGATGCGGGGGTCGGGGCGCCGCGTCCGGGAGTAGCCGCGGCCGATGCGGTCGTAGCTCGCTGCCACTCGGTCGCTCTCTCCCATGGACCTGTCCTTCGTCGGATGGGGCCGGCCGGCACGGGTCCGTCCGCACGATAGGCCCCGGGAGGCCGCGGATCACGCGGCGCGGGGACCGGGGCGGGTGAGCAGGGGGGGCCGGCCCGGGTTCCCGCCGCCCGCTCTGGCGCGTGCGGGGCTCGGCGCGGCGGCGGGCGGCGTGCCGGCTGTCCGGGGGACCGCTGCGCCTGAGGGGTGCGGGCTACAGCTCGTAGTCGAGCGTCATGTCGTGTTCCTCGGCGTGCCCGGCGGAGAACCCGCCGGTACCCGACAGCCCGGCGAGCTCGCCGGTACCCGACCCGGGCACGACCTCGTACGCCGCCCGAGCCGCGGCTCCGTCATAGGTGCCCGCGTGCCTCAGCACGAAGCTCCCCCGCCGCCCGCCCAGGCTCCCCACGACCTTCTCGAAGCCGGTGAACGAGGCGCTCCCGCCCTCGAGGTGCGTCATGACGTACAGGAGATTGCCGGTCCCGGTGAGCTCCCCGTGGAAGGACTTCGTCACGTGCGCGCGGGTCAGCCTCGGCTCGCCCTCGCGTTCGTCGAACGCCTGCTCGTCCCAACTCAGGATCCTGAACGTGGCGTGGGTGAGCATCTCTTCCTCCTGAAGGGGGAATGGGGCCGCTGCCAGCATATGGGCACCGACCGCGTCCAGCGAGCGCCACGAAGACGCCGACGGTCCCCCTGCGGGACCGGGTCCGCCACGTCCCGTTCTGCGTTGAGCCGGTGTACCCGGGCCGCCTCCGAACCGTGAATCGCGACGGACTGTATTCAAGGTTCTGATGTATCCTTGAACATGGAGGTCGGGATGGCACGGTTGGAAGCGCGGCGCTGGGAAGGCGACGAAAGCGGTCTGACACGTCGCGATCGCCGGCCCTGTGACTACGAAGTCTACGTCCCCGACCCGCTCGGCGGTCGGCGGTTCGTGCTCGACGGGGATGTGGCGGCCGACGTTGCGGACGCCGAGGCGGCGCTCGTCCGGCTCGATGCGGCGGCCGGCGCGCTCGCCGACACCGAGGCGCTCGCCCGGCTGCTGCTCCGCGCCGAAGCGGTGGCCTCCTCGCGGATCGAGGGGCTGGAGGTCGGCGGCCGTCGGCTTCTCCGCGCCCAGGTCGCACGCCAGCTCGGAGAGGAGCCCCGCGACGTCACCGCAGTGGAGGTGCTGGGGAACATCGAGGCGATGGCCTGGGCCGTCGAGGCGGTGACGGCCGGGGGGGCGATCAGCGAGAGGATCGTGATCGAGGCGCATCGCCGCCTGGTTGCCGGGACGCGCCTCTCAGAGCACAGCGGTCGCCTCCGGACGGTCCAGAACTGGATCGGCGGCAGCAGCTACAACCCGTGCTCAGCGGCCTTCGTGCCCCCGCCGCACGAGCTGGTCGGCGGGCTGCTGTCCGACCTCGCCGAGTTCTGCAACGACGACTCCCTGCCTGCGGTCGCGCAGGCCGCCATCGCCCACGCACAGTTCGAGACGATCCACCCGTTCGTCGACGGGAACGGGCGCACCGGGCGCGCGCTCATTCACCTCGTGCTGAGACGACGCGGCCTCGCGCCGCGCATCCTGCCGCCGATCTCGCTGATCCTCGCCACGTGGCCCCGCGACTACGTCGGCGGACTCACCGGGACGCGCTACCGGGGCGCGCCCGATTCCGAGGAGGCCCATGCCGGCGTCAACCGCTGGATTGCGCTCTTCGCGGGTGCGTGCCGGCGCGCCGCCGGGGACGCCGGGCGCTTCCAGGAGCAAGTGCGGGCGCTCCAGGACTCCTGGCGCCAGCGGCTCGGGGCCGTGCGCCGCGGATCGGCCGCTGACTTGCTCCTCCGCGCACTGCCCGGCACGCCATGGCTGACGGCCAACACGGGATCAGGCCTGATCGAGCGGTCGTTTCAGGCGACGAGCCTGGCGATCGAGCGGTTCGTGGAAGCAGGCGTACTCAAGCAGGTGACGGTCGGCCGCCGAAATCGTGCATTCGAGGCGCCCGAGGTCATCGAGGCGTTCACGGCGCTGGAACGGCAGCTGACAAGTCCCGGGGGAGACACGCTCGGCTCGGAGCGTGTGAGCCGCGTACCGCTCAGGCGCCGATAGGACCGGCCGAGGCCCGCGACCCAGACCCGCACCTACATGTGGCTCGGACGCCACCCCCGTTGGACAGACTGATTCTCATGCCGGGTACATCTGGGCTCAGCCCGTCGACAGCGATACCGATCTCCGATCACTTTGCTACAATCCAGACAGAACATCTAGCCGCCGAATGGATGACGACATGACCGATTGGCCCCTACAGGATGCAAAAAACCGCTTCAGCGCCGTTGTCGACGCTGCCCTCGCGGGCGACCCGCAGCGGGTCACCCGGCGCGGCCGGCCCGCCGTCGTGGTGCTGGCCGTCGATGAGTACGAGCGCCTCCGCCAGATCGAGAAGGCGAACGCTCCCACCTTTGCGGAACTGCTGCTCGACATCCCCCAGGACGGACAGGAGTTCACGCGGCTCTCGCTGCCCGCCCGCTCGCCCGACCTCTGATGTTCCTCATCGACACCGACGTGCTGTCGGCGCTGCGCAGGGGGCCACGCCATCCCGGCGCGGCCCGCTGGCTCCGTGACCAGCGCGCGTCGGATCTTCACCTGAGCGTCGTGACCATCGGGGAGATCGAGCGCGGCATCGAACAGCAGCAGCGCCGCGACCCGCCCTTTGCCCGTGAGCTCGTCGCCTGGCTCGACCGTGTGCTCGCCTGGTACGGCGATCGCGTCCTCTCCGTCGACCTCGCCACGGCACAGCGCTGGGGACGCCTGTCAGCGCGTCTGGGCTACGAGAGCGCGGATCTCCTCATCGCCGCGACGGCGATGGAGCACGGTCTGATCGTCGTCACCCGCAACGTCCGGCACTTCGAGCCGACCGGCGCCTCCGTGCTCAATCCCTTCGGGGATGAAGGAGAGCCCGACGGCTAGGCCCGTGAGTTGCAGGGACTGGTTCCCGTCGAGCGTGAACCGCACGGGGCATCCGTATGCGCGCAGGGACACAACGCGTCAGGCCCCCTGCGCAGACTCCAGCCGAGCGGGGCATGCGCCGGCGCGACCAAACGGGCTCGGCGTCATGCCGCGGGATCGGACCCTTCCACGACCACGGTATGGGAGTTCGCCGCCCGCTGGCGGAGGTCGTCGAGCGCCCCGTATTCGTCGGAGTTGATCAACCCCCGTGCGGCATCGAGGCTATCGAACTCCAGGATCACCAGGCGCTTCGGGGCCCAGCCGCCGTGGACGGACTCGGCCTGGCTGGTGCGCACCAGGACGCGTCCGCCGTGAGCGGCGATCACCGCCAGGCTCCGCTCGACGTACTCGGAATACGCCTCGGGGTCCACCACGTCGGTATCAATGACCACGTAACCCCTCATCGCCACCGTTCCTTCCTCTTCGCCCCAGGCGAACTCGCCCGAGGCGGCTCGGTGGGAGCGTAGCGCACGCGGCTGGCCATCGCCTCTCCCGCGACACCCCCGTCCCGGGCCAACACCCGCACTCCCATCCGACGACCGACGAAGCGGACCGCCCGCTGCGTGACCGACGGGGGACTATCACCGCGTTGCACGGGAGTTGCCCGGGTACCCATGCCACGCGAGCCCCGCGTGCTCGTGAAACTGCGGGCCAAGCTGCCGGAGCCCGGCCGGGGGTGAGAGACTCAGCCGAGCTCGACGGGCTCGAGGGCAGAGTGGGGCAGGCGATGGCCGACATCTTCTTTCCCCTGCTCCCGACGCCCGAGTGGGCGCAGGCCCTGTCGCACCGGGTGCTGGACGACGCGGAATACCCGTACCACTGCCGCATCGAGTGGCGCTGGGGCGATCGGAGGCCCAGGAGCTGGGCGGACCCTCGCCGTCGCCGCATCGTGATCCGTGCAGCAGCGGATCGCGGCCATGCCGCCCACGCGTCGACTCTCCTTCACGAGATCGCGCACCTCATGCTGCCACCGGCGGAGCACCACTCGCGCCGGTTCTGGCGTCACTTCTACGGACTCGTCTGTCGGTACGGCGCGGGCGGCGGCTGCGCGCTGACGGTGGACGACGCGTACCTGCTGTCACGCCACTACAAGGTGACCGCCATCAAGGTCGCCGCCGAGCTCGGCGTCCGGGCGGCGCGGGCTGGAGGGGGGCCGCGGCGTCCTTGTGGTCACGCCACTACAGGGTGACCGCCATCAAGGTCGCCGCCGAGCTCGGCGTCCGGGCGGCGCGGAGCAACCTCGCGCTGCGGGTACCCGGCGAGCCGCAACCCCGGGGATGGCTCGACGAATCGCGCGCCCTGGAGCGCCGGCTCCACGGGCAGACGTGCGAAGCGTGCATCCGCGAATGGCGATCAGGGCCGACGGGAGCTGCCGCGCCGTCTGCCCCGACCCCTTCGGGTACAGCCACCCCCGCGGGTCCGCACCGGAACCATGCGTCTCGCGGCCGCTCCACGGCGGTCGTATAGGGCCGCCCTGCCTCATCCAGCATCGGGGGAGCTCATCCGCCGTTGGGTGCCAGCACGGTGGTCCCCCACTCTTCGACGCCCAGAGGATCCAGGCGGATCAGGCCCGGCACGTCGTCGAAGTCGGTGTCCGCGGAGATCACGCGCTCGCTCCCCACGCGTCGCATCACCGCGGCGTGGACCAGATCCCGCGAACTGACGCCGGAGTGGAGATCGGCCAGCTGCGCCGCCAGCATGAGGTCCTGCTCGTACACGGGCTCGATCCGGTCGTGCATGAGCTGAGCGAACGCCTGCAGCACTTCTCGGCCGAGCGTCCAGCGCCCGGAGGCCCGGTAGCGGTGCATCAGCTCCTGAAGGACCTCGACATCGCTGACAAAGGACCGGGGATGCGCCGCGGCCATCCGCAGGATGCGCGCACACGGTTCCCGGTAGGGATGTCCCGTGCCGGCGGCGTAGATCGGGACGTTGGCGTCAATGAAGACCGCCGGGCTCATGCGCCTCCTCCAGCTCCCGGGAGAGCGTTGCGGGATCCGGCGGGTCTTCCACCTCGAGGCGAACCAGCCGTGCCACCGCGTCGTGCCGGCGCTTCTGCATGGCCTCCTCGTAGGCATCGTCGATCAGGCCGCGCACAACCTCGGAGATGGGTACGCTCCGCTCGGCGACGAGCTGCTCCAGCCGCCGGCGCCGCTCGTCGTCCAGCCGCACTTCCAGTCGTCTCACCACGGTGCGCTCCGTACGGATATTTCTATACGGCGACTAACGTGCGGCATTCGAAGTCGTCCGTCAAGCTCATCGCGTGGCGGCCCGCGGGGACTCCGGACGCAACGCACCGCTCGGGCGATGAAGCGCGCACGCTCAGACCAGCCAGTTCGCGACGGTGAGTGATGGCACGCGCCCGAAGTGCCGCACATTCCCTGTGACCACGACCAGATCGCGCGCCAGGGCGATGGACGCGATCTGCATGTCCGCGTTGCCGATGAGTACCCCCTGCTGCTCCAACTGCGCGCGCAGCGCGCCGTACTCCGCGGCTGCATCGGCGTCGAACGGAAGAACGCGGAGGTTAGCGGTCACCGTCTGCTCGATCCTCGCGAGTAACTCCGCCGATCGATCGGGAACCCGGCGTGCCCCGTACAGGAGCTCCCCCAGCGAAATGCTCGACGTCGCCTGCTGATCCGGTGGTACCGCCGCCAGTTGCCGAAGAAGCGGTGGGGAGGGCGCGCGTCTCATGAGCTCGCTCAGAGTGTCAGTATCGAGGAGATACCTCACTCACCCAATCCCACATGCCGGGCACTGTCGCCATCACGCGCCGAGCGGAGGCGGACAAGCATCGCGTCGATCTCCTCATCGGGCACGTCGTGCCAGAGGCCGACCAACGCCATCGCGCCGGCTGGTCGTTCAGCGAGCGGTCTCTCCCGAAGCAACCGTTGAAGCTCGGGAGCGCTCACGAGCGCCGCGACTTCTTTCCCGTGCCGCTCGATGACATAGCGCTCGCCACGATGAAGGACGCCCTCCACCAGCGCAGAGAACTTCGCCTTCGCGTGCGCCACGCTGATATGGGTCGCAGGCATTCGCCTTCCCTCGAAGGCTAAACTGACCTATTAGGTCATAATATACCATCTACCGTCGGAGTATGACGGGAAAGCACCATTCCTACGAGGGCAGACAAAGTGGCCGGACCGTTGCAGGCACCGACCCCCAGTGTCCCAAACTGAGGCTCATGAGTGGGTGGATCGCACTCGCGCATCCTCGAGAATGTTGATCTCCAAGCAGCAGTGATCGCTGGGATCCACGTCTCGCTTGCGCCGTGAACAAGACGAAGGACCCTCCAGGCGCGACCGTACTCACAAGCGCAGCGACTCTCCACCAAGGCCACGCGGTGGTCGTTCACCACTCAGGGGCATTCGGACGGAGAGGTTGAGCAGGCGCTGGTGTCGCGCTCCGACTCCCCGGTCGTGGACCCGGGAGCCTCGGGTACTCGGGTCGATCGTCCTAGTCGGCTGTGGGTCTGCCGGCCTCTTGACTATCCTGGGGTAGGGCTGACAATGGGAGCGCCCCTTCGGGGGCTAATCCTCCCCGCCGTCCGCCGCGCTAGCGCGGCGAACTGGCGGGGTTATTTCTTGGGTGCTCTTCATGCCGGACCGCGTCATCGTCTACGTGGATGCACAGAACATCCTCCATCAGGCGCGGCGGTGCTTCCACGGGGCATCTGGGCACCACACTGACGGCCAGATCGACCCGGTCGCACTCGGACAGCTGATTGCGAGCCGGGCCCCGCCGGGCTTCACGCGTGTCCTGAGCGACGTGCGAATGTACACCGGGCGCCCGGACTCGAGCCGAGAGCCGCAGACGTACGGCGCTCACATGCGTCAGTGCCAAGCGTGGGCCCGAGCCGGGGCTTCTGTGATCCCGCATGCGTTGCGTTATCCGCTCGATTGGCCCTCAAGCAGGGCTGAGCAGAAGGGCGTGGACGTCCAACTCGCGATCGACTTCATCGCAGGGGCCCTTGATGACCGTTACGATGTTGGTGTCATCTTCTCTACTGACACCGACCTCAGGCCAGCGCTCGAGTTTGTCTCCGACCGCTTCCCACAGAGACCTCGCGCCGAGGCTGCGGCGTGGCGCGGAGCCGGGGCGAACAGGGCGCTCAGCGCCCGGCGATCGCGGCGCACTTGGGTGCACTACTTGGACGCCGCCGACTACGAAGCGGTCCGTGATCGCACCGACTACCGCTCATGAATGCCCGATGAACGATCGGTCAAGGATCCGCTCGTCACATCGTTCCGCACCTTGCGCCGCGCAAAGCGCGTAGCCGACACCATCCGGATCCTCAACCCTCAGTTCCAGACACTATGGGCTGGCACTCGCGAGGTCAGCCCGCACCAGGTGTAGAGGGGATCCCCGGGACCAGGAACATAGCTTGCCCCACGCACATGCCTTCCCCCACTTCCCGGAGTTCTGCACTCGGAAGGCCCGCACTCACATTCGCTGCGGTCGGAGAGGTCGACAGGTCAGAAAACATGTTCTAAATTGGTCCGCCAGATGCCTGTGTGCGGGAGTAGCCCATGAACGTGGAAGTCGTCACGGCGTCGGTGGTGGCTGTGGTCGTGACCGTCCTCGTCGGCGGCCCGCTGAGAGCCGTACGGGACTGGTGTTGGCGAAGGGTGGTCGCCTCTTTCCGGCGGTGCCGTAACCGTTATCAACGGTGGCAGCGCAAGAGGTATAGGGACCGTGTCGAAGCTGACCTCGACGCGGTCCTAGAGCTTGTTCGCAAGAAGGATGGCTTTCCCCTCACAGTCTGGAAATGGCCCGAGGAACTCAAGCGCCTCTGGTTCGAGGCAGCTGTCCAGCTCATCGAGCGCAAGGTCGACTGGGACTTGAGGTTCCCTGAGCTCGGGGTCACGGTCAGGCTTCGGAACGAGTGCATGCGAATGGACCGGCCAGGCAGCTTTTTTGAGAGCCCACCCGACGTCGAAAGTGGCCGTTTCGTCGGGGGCATTACCCCTTGGAACGGGTCGTGAGTCGTAAGGAGCCCGAGCTCCTCGATACGTTCGGTCCTGTTCAGCTATGCGGCGAACCCCGCGGTCGGTAGATCTCGCGCTCGACCACAACTGGTGACCGGCATCCCAGATTGGGTGGCGTCACCGAATCCCTCGCAGCGCTCGCGATGCGCTCGTAGGGGGTGTCGACCATCGGGCTCAGGGGTGGCGCGCCGGGAAGGATTCGAACCCTCGACCCTCAGTTCCGAAGGTTGGCACCAATTGCCAATCGCGATCCGGCGCAGAAGCCACGGGGCGACGTGGCGGCTGAGCTTCATCACGCACGCTCGCCTCGCCGCCGCGATCACACGTCGGGGGTGCGATTCGGCGCGGATGATTCTCAGTGCCTCGAACTGAGGGTCATGGGTGGCGGGGACGACCCGCGCTCAGAGGTCGATCCGCAGGAAGCTGCCGGCTGCCGCAGGAGGTGACCGGCACCCGTGCTCGTTGCACAGCTGGCGGTCCCGAGACGGAGCACCCTATCTTCCAAGGAACACGGGAGGCTCCTCAGGACCGATGACCGGGCGCGACCAACTCCGGCGGCTGGCTTCGATCATCAAGCGAAGGAACCTTGTCGACGCGGAGATCGCCGGGATCATCGGTCGCCCGGCCCACCCGGGACACATCGGGGAGTTCGTCGCCGCGGCGATCTTCGACATCGGGCTCCTCGAGTCCGCGACCAGCAAGGGGGCGGACGGTCACTTCACGCGCGGTCCGCTCTCTGGCAGGTCGGTGAACATCAAGAAGTACTCGAAGGACCAGGGAGTGTTGGACGTGCGGCTGGACGCGCTACCTGATTTCTTCCTGGTGTTGACGGGGGCGAGGACCCCCGCTGCGTCATCCCGCGGCACCACCGCGCCCTGGATCGTCGAGTCGGTCTACCTGCTCGAAGCGGCTCCGCTTGTCGCACACCTCCGGGAGCGTGGCGTCACGATCGGCGTTGCCACCAGCGTTAGACGTCACGTTTGGCATGACGCCGAGATCTACCCTTGCCCGAATAACAGCATGCTTCGTCTCACTCCGGAGCAAGTCTCGATGATCGAACTGTTCGGCGACTCGTAGCCCGGCGCTGGAGGTTGAGTCGGCCGCGAGACGGCTACCGTCACTCGAGAGAGTCCAGACGGGTGGAGGGGCCGACGAGCTCTCCGTCCCAGCCTCCGCTCGATGCGTGTCAAGCTCGGTGAGACTCTCCCGGGGCCGCTGCAACGACTGTTCACCGAGTCTCGACACGATGCGCCAAACAGTCTGCGCCCGGGCTACCGCGCTCCGTCGCGCGCTGCCCGGTGCCGCGCGACGCCGCCTAGCCGGCGCTGCTTAACGAATCGATGCGAACGAAGCCCCCACGACGCGAGGTCTCGCCCCGCGCGTCGCAACGCGTCGGCTTCTTGAGCCCGGGTGGCCGTACGAGTTTCATCCAGAGCGGCTCGCCGCGGAGCTTCATCCAGGAGGGCCATTCGGCGGTGCTGATACCCGGAGGGGGCGGTTCGGGTGATGCGAGCACGTAGTAGGGCGTTACCAGGTGAGCACCGGGCCGGCCCTCGGCGAAGATCCTGCTGAGCCGCTTTGCCTTGGACTTGAGTTGTCCATTCGTCCACCCCGTCTCCACCTTCGCCTCCACCAGCACGACGTGCGTCGTGGAGTCGCCCTCGAAAGCCACGATGAGGTCTGCATCCTCCTGGTTCCCAACGACGAGTTCGTCGTTGTTGGGGATTGGCTGCGGCGGCGAGGACGTACCGGCGAGGTAGAGCGCCATCTGCAGCCAGTCGAGGTGGTAGTCCATCGCGACGAACGCGTCGGCGGGAACCGTGGTGCCGATCAGATCTCCGAGCCGACTGCGGAAGTCGTCGCCCAGTGCATCGGTACCAAGAGCCTCGCGCAGCAGGATGAAGCGCTCCTTCCTGTTGAAGGAGCGCAGGTGCCCGATCAGTTGTGACATCGCCCTCTCCGCGTCGGTCGCGTCCTCTCCACCGCCCGCCCGGCTCCATGGCGTCAACAGCCATGCGTGGCGGGCGATTCCCCTCGTCGTTCCTCGGAAGGTCCCCGCTCGCGGTCTGCCGGTCCTTAGGCGACCGCGGCGGGGCACAGCCCAAGCACCGAGGATCGCACGCGGGCGCTACAGTACACGGGGGTCCGCCCGGCAGGGGGCGGGCGGCCCGGAGCGCACCAAGGCTCCCGCAAGATGAGCGCATCAGCAGGCGAAAGCCGCCCGCTCCCCAACAGCTACTGGGTCATCCCGGGCCGGTTCGCGGCCGGTGAGTACCCGGGCGCGAAGGACCCCGACGAGGCTGCGGCCAGGCTTCGGGCGCTACTGAGCGCCGGTGTCGACCATTTCATCGATCTCACCGAGCCCGGCGAGGGGTTGGCGCCGTATGCGGAGATGGCAGCGGTGGAAGCGGCCCGCCTCGGCACGCATGTCGTGCATGAGCGTCATCCGATCGTCGACGTCTCAGTCCCGGCCAGCCCGAGGGAGATGAGCGGCATTCTCGACGCCATCGAGACCGCTCTTCACGGCGGCGAGACCGTCTACCTGCACTGCTGGGGCGGAGTTGGCCGGACCGCGACCGCGGTCGGGTGCTGGCTCGTGCGCCGCGGGAGGACGGGAGACGAGGCGCTGGCCCAGGTCGCCGAGTGGTGGAGGGGCGTTGAGAAGGCGCATCGCCGGCCTCACTCGCCGGAGACACGGCAACAGCGTGCATACGTCCGCGGCTGGGCGGAACCGAGAGCGCGATGAGCCGCGCGGGTGAAGTCACGGCCAGGGACCGGTTCCGGGGCTGCCTGCTGGGCCTCGCGGCAGGCGACGCCCTCGGCACCACGCTCGAGTTCACGCCGCCCGGGAGCGTCGAGCCGATCGACGACATGGTCGGCGGCGGGCCGTTCGGGCTACGGCCGGGAGAGTGGACGGACGACACCTCGATGGCGTTGTGCCTGGCCACGAGCCTGGTCGAGCGCAGCGGCTTCGACGCCGCGGACCAGATGCGGCGCTACGTGCGGTGGTGGCGGGCGGGATACCTCTCCTCGACGGGGCACTGCTTCGACATCGGGGTCACCGTCCGCGCGGCCCTGTCGCGGTTCGAGCAAGAGGGCGAGCCCTACGCCGGCTCGAGCGATCGGGAGGCCATCGCAGCAGATGCGGTGGCATCCCCCTCCGGTGCCTGTGTGCGGGCCCTTCGTCGTTATAATGCCGCGCGGCGCCCCGGACGGCCTCCCCGGCGGCGCCGTCTGGTGCGCGAGCAGGCCCATACCCCGGGCTGAGGAACATGCTCACGGAGACTCATGAAAGAGCCCCGAAGACTCACGCATTCTGTCTTGTGAGCGCCGTCGCTCCCTCCTGAGAATCGCCACCGGACCGCCATCGGAGTGGGCCGACTGCTACCGACGGTTCACCGCCAGGTGGTGACGTGGGCGGCGCTCGACAGCCCGGTTCTTGCACCCGGGAGGGCGGACGGTGCGACGGTCCCCGCCGTCGCGCCGCGCTCTGCCGTACGGGGCAGCGGTACCTGTCCCGGTCGCGGACTCGCTCTCCCCGCGAGCAAACAAACTGACCTCCCGACTGTGCTCCTCGGCACTTACGAGGATGCCCGTACGAGCGCCACGATGTGAGCCGGACCACGGGCTCGATGGCGCTGAGCGGCCTCGGCCGCCTCTGGACGGGAATGGGAACGCATCCCGTTGCGCGTTGGGGGATGAGATGCACCACGACTAAGCGGACCCGCGCCAGGAAGACTACTGTGCGCGCCCTCGTGGCCGTTGCTGTCCTTGTTGCCGGCCTCACTTCCCCTGTTGCGTCACCCCACATGACTCACGCGCAGACGGCCACCGGCCTGACCGCGCTGTCTGTGACCGCGGGAGGGACGGCGCAGACGCTCTCCCCGACGTTCAGCAGCACGGGGTACTACTACACGGTAGTCGTGGCCAGCGACGTGACCGAGGTCACCGTCGCGGGAACGGCGGGGGGGCACGGGACCGGGGGCCACCAGGGCGCGGGCCGCGCCACGCCGCCGGGGGCCGGCACGAACGGCGCCGCGCCCCCGGGGGGGCGGCAACGGTACCGTGGCCTACCAGGGCGCGGACCGCGCAACGCTGCCGGACGCCGACACGATCGCCGACGGCCACCAGGTGAGCCTCCCGGCGCAGGGCAGTGGCACGCTCATCAACCTGGAGGTGAGCAATACGGCCAACGGGATGACGACCACGCAGACCTATGCGGTGCGGGTAATCCGTGACGGGACGGTGGCGACCGACCGGGCCGCGCTGATGGCCCTGTACAACGGTACGGGCGGCGGCTCCTGGACGACCAGCACCAACTGGGGGACCAGTAATGCCCTCAGCACATGGGCTGGCGTTACCACATCCTCGGACGGCCGCGTTGTTGCGCTGGTCCTGAACGACAACCAACTGAGCGGGGTGATCCCCGACCTGAGCGGCCTGACCAGCCTGCAGGTCTTGTCCCTGAGGGACAACCAGCTGAGCGGGGAGATACCCGACCTGAGCGGCCTGACCAGCCTGCAGAGCTTGGACCTGGCCAACAACCAGCTGAGCGGGGAGATCCCCGCCCTGAGTGGCCTGACCAGCCTGGACCACGTGAACCTGGCCGACAACGAGCTGAGCGGGGAGATCCCCGACCTGAGCGGCCTGACCAGCCTGGGGAGGTTGACGCTGTACCGCAACCAGCTGAGCGGGGAGATCCCCGACCTGAGCGGCCTGACCAGCCTGGCGTGGTTGCAGCTGTTCAACAACCAGCTGAACGGGGAGATCCCCGACCTGAGCGGCCTGACCAGCCTGCGGTGGTTGGAGCTGGGCGCCAACCAGCTGAGCGGGGAGATCCCCGACCTGAGCGGCTTGACCCGCCTGCGGTGGTTGGAGCTGGGCGGCAACCAGCTGAGCGGGGAGATCCCCGACCTGAGCGGCTTGACCAGCCTGACGCGCTTGGCGCTGGGCAGCAACCAGCTGAGCGGGGAGATCCCCGACCTGAGCGGCTTGACCAGCCTGACGTTCTTGGCGCTGTACAACAACCACCTGAGCGGGGGGATCCCCGACCTGAGCGGCTTGACCAGCCTGACGCGCTTGTCGCTGTTCAACAACCCGCTGAGCGGGGAGATCCCGGACCTGAGCGGCCTGACCAGCCTGCAGGACTTGGTCCTGTTCGACAACCAGCTAAGCGGGGAGATCCCCGACCTGAGCGGCTTGACCAGCCTGCAGGACTTGGTCCTGGCCAACAACCAGCTGAGCGGGGAGATCCCCGACCTGAGCGGCCTGACCAGCCTGCAGAGCTTGAGCCTGCGCAACAACCAGCTGCGCGGGGAGATCCCCGACCTGAGCGGCTTGACCAGCCTGCAGACCTTGGACCTGTTCGACAACCAGCTGAGCGGGGAGATCCCCGACCTGAGCGGCCTGACCAGCCTGCGGTGGTTGGAGCTGGGCGGCAACCAGCTGAGCGGGGAGATCCCCGACCTGAGCGGCTTGACCAGCCTGCGGTGGTTGTACCTGCACGACAACCAGCTGAGCGGGACGATTCCGGCCGCGTTGGGCAACCTCTCGGGTCTGGCGTTGGTTCGTCTGTCGGGCAACGCGTTCACGGGCTGCGTGCCCACCCGACTGCAACCTCTGCTCCATCTTCCGGATTTTCTTGATCGCCCGGCCCACGACTTCATCGCGGTGGACGCGAATACGGACGGGGACACCGCAGACGAGGGCGACACCCCCGGCGTGAGATTGCCCTTCTGCAACCTGAGCGCGCTGGCGTTTAGTGACGTGAACCTTGTTCCGGCCTTCGCTGCCGGCACGACGACCTACACCGCGACCGTGACCGGCTCCGTGACATCCACGACGGTGTCGGCGACTACAGCCTCCCAATTCCATACCGCTCCCTTCCAGCTGGATGTGTCCGTGAGGAAGGGAACGACCACGTACGAACTCGGCGATTCGGTGCCCCTCGACCGGGGGACAAACCACATTACCGTCGTGGCCACCCACTCGGACGGCACCCCCACGCTGACCTACGCTGTCGCGGTGTCGCGGGCACTCAACACACCACCGACGTTCCCGCCGACGGAGGACGGGCAGCGCGAGGTGGCGGAAGACGCTCACCCGGGCGACAACATCGGCGACCCCGTGGCGGCGACGGACCCGGACCCCGAGGCGCTCGTCTACTCGTTGAGCGGGGCGGACGCGGATTCATTCACGATCGACAGCGCTACCGGGCAACTGCGTGTGGGAACGGGCGTGGACCTCGACCATGAGGGCAAGCGGACCTACCGCGTCACCGTGGGGGTCAGCGACGGCCTGGATTCGGTCGACAACGCCGAGACAAGCGTCGACGACACGCAGCAGGTGACGATCACGGTGACGGACGTCAACGAGGCGCCGGTGGTCACGGGCGACTCCACCGCCTCGATCACAGAGAACACCAGCACGATGTTGGCGAAGTACAGCGCCACGGACCCTGATGCAGGCGACACAGTCACGTGGTCGGTGGACGACACCACCTTCTGGATTTCCGACAAGGGCGAGCTGTACTTCCGTTCGCCGCCGAGCTTCGAGGACGGGCCGACCTACACGGTCAGCATCACGGCCACGGACGACGACCCGGACAACGCCCTGGCGTCAGCCCCCCTCTCCGTGACGGTCACGGTGACGGACGTGGAGGAAGCGGGCGTCCTGACCATCACCCCGCTTCGCGGTTGGGTGAACACGACATTTGCTGCAGACCTGGAGGACGGCGACGGTTACAGCGGCGAGACGTGGCAGTGGGCGCGGTCCTCCAACCGATCGAGCTGGGAAGACATCACGAACGGCACGTCGAGCACCTATATCGCTCAGGCCGCTGACGATGGGAACTACCTGCGGGCAACCGTCGAGTACGACCAGGATGGCAGCGCGGTGACGGTGTCCGCCACGCTGATGTCGCCGATCGAGACGACCAACCCCGGTACCAACAACGCTCCCGTGTTCACGGAGACCGCGCCTGAGCGCTCGGTCGGGGAGGGGACGGGCGCGGGCCGGAACGTCGGCGCACCCGTGCGGGCGGATGACGGGGACGCGGGCGACGTGCTCACGTACTCGCTCGCCGGGACGGACGCCGCGCTCTTCGACATCGATCCCATCACGGGCCAGATCCTCACCAGGGCCGTCCTCGAGTACGACCCCGACGGGACGAATTCGTACTCGGTGCAGGTACGCGTCCACGACGGCTACGGCCCCGACTACCAGTCCACCGATGTCGGTGTCGACGCCACCAGCGAGGTGACCATCACGGTGAGCGCTGCTCGTGCGGCCGGCGGCGGCGGCGGCGTCGGCGGCGGTGGTGGTGGCGGCGGCGGCGGCGGCCCCTCGCCGAGCATCCTCGACTTCGAGTGGACCGTTGAGCACGACATCGACGACCTCGACTCAGGCCACGACCTGTCCACGGGGATGTGGTCCGACGGGGTGACGCTCTGGCTGCTGGAGAACGGCGACGGCTCCGACGACGCTCTCTACGCCTACGATCTGGAGACGGGCGAGCGCGCCCCGGAGCGCGAGTTCGAGCTCGACGGGCGCAACCGCGCGCCCCGCGGCGTCTGGGCGGATCGCACGATCACGATCCTCTGGGTCTCCGACAGCGGCCAGAACACGCTCTTCGCCCACGACCTCGAGAGCGGCGAGCGCCTCCCCGCGCGCGACATCGCGCTCGCCCCCCGCAACCGCGACGCCCGCGGCATCTGGTCCGACGGCACGACGATGTGGGTGCTCGACGGCGGCACGAACGCGCTCTTCGCCTACGACCCGGGGAGCGGCGAGCCGCTCGCCGAGTGCGCCCTCGACCCCGCTAACGCCGACCCGCGCGGCCTCTGGTCCGACGGCGTCACGCTCTGGGTCTCCGATCACATCGCCAAGCGCCTCTTCGCCTACCGGCTGCCCGTGCTGCCCGCTCGCGAGGACGGCCCCGCCGGGGACGGCGCGGAGGACGGCGACAAGGCACTCGAGCGCGTCTCAGGCGAGGAGTTCACCAAGCTCTCCGGCGCCAGCAACAACAGCCCGCGCGGCCTCTGGTCCGACGGCGACGTCATCTACGTCGCCGACGCCGGCGACGACAGGGTCTACAGCTACAACATGCCCGGCGCCATCGACGCGCGCCTCGCCTCGCTCACGCTCTCAGGCGTCGACATCGGGAAGTTCTCACCGGGCCGCACCGAGTACGAGGGACGCCCGGACGAGGGCGCGGTCGCTACCACCGTCACGGCGGAGGCGAGGCAGCGCGGCGCGGAGGTCGAGCTCGCGCCGCCCGACGCCGACGCGGAGGCGGACGGCCACCAGCTGGCGCTGGATGGAGTGAGCGAGATCACCGCCACCGTGACCTCGGCCGACGGCAGCCGCACGCGCATCTACCGCGTGCGGCTCGCCGAGGCGCCGCCCGAGGCCTGCCTGCGCGGCGACGTCGCCGAGGGCTTTAGCCTCGTCCTCTACGAGGGCGGCAGCGTCTCAGAGCTCGAGGACTGCGCCGGGGCGCGCCACGTCAGCGCCCTCTACGCCACCCACGACGGCGGCTTCGTGTCCCACATCCTGGGCGCTCCGGCCTTCGTCAACCGTGACTTCGCCGAGCTCTACGCCGGGGGCGTCCCCCCGCTCACGCTGCTGCTGGCGAAGAGCGAGGGGCCGGCCACGGCGGGGCCCGGGAGCGGCCCCCCGCCCGCGCCCTGGCCTCACTGCCTGCGCGGCGACGCCGCCGCCGGCTTCGCCCTCGTCCTCTACGAGGGCGGCGGCCTCGATGAGCTCGCGGCCTGCGCCCGGGGTCGGGGCCGAGGCGTCACGGCCCTCTACGCCACGCACGGCGGCGCGTTCGTTTCCTACATCCCGGGAGCGCCGGCCTTCGTCAACCGCGACTTCGCGGAGCTCTTCGCAGGCGACCTCCCCGCCGCCACGCCGCTGCTCGCACGCAGCGCGGCGCCGCCCGACGCCAACTGACCCGCCCCCCCCTCCCCGCGCTGCCCCGCCCGCGCGCGGCCGCCCCCCGCCACCACCTGCCCCGCCTCTCTCTGCGGCCGCTGGTCCGGCGGGCGTCGTGATCGCCCAGACTGCTCGGGCCGAGGCGCCACATGGACGTTCACGCTGGTTCCGGCGGCGGTGCGCAGCCGCGCTCACCCACGCCGTCACGCTCGGTTCGCTCGCCTTCTTCGTGCTGAACGACCTCGCGCTCAACCGCGTCAATCCAGAGTCGGGCATCGCGGAACAGGTCACCGCGGAGGCCTCAGCCGTCGCGGGCGCATTCGAGCGCAAGGCCGCCGGCGACACCAACGGGGCGATCGCGGACTGGATCAACGCGCAGGGGTTCACGACGTGTTGCGATCGGTCTTGATCTAGGCCACGTGAATGTCGACGGACAGCGACTTTGTCCCCGCGTATGTGGTAGTCATCGCTCTGACCGGCTCCCTTTCGTACGGGGCTCTGCAGCCCTCGCGTCTGTAACCCGCGGGTTTGCGAACTCGGAGCCGATCACTCCATACGGTCTACTGGCGCTTGCTATGCAGTGTCACTCGAGGGAACGAGCCGGGGTCATGGTGGTCCCGCACCCGACTCAGGCATTGCCGGGGGTGGCTTCATCCCGTTCCTACAGGGGCCGCGGGCTCGAAGTGGCGCGCCGGGAAGGATTCGAACCCTCGACCCTCAGTTCCGAAGACTGATGCTCTGTCCCCTGAGCTACCGGCGCGCGCGGGGCCCGATTTAGGATGGGGGCGAGGTGACGCCGCCGCAAGGCGCAGCCTTCGCGATCAGATCGTCTGAGCTGGTCCCGCAGCTGCGGGCGCTGCTAGCTGCAGCCGAGGTTCAGGCTGACGCAATACCAGCCACGATCGGGCCACTCCCGCCACGCGCGGGCGCCGAGGCCGCTCTCGATGGCCGGGCTGCCGCTCACCCTGTAGGCATTGGGCTACGAGTGGGCGACAGCGCTGAGTGCTCCAGCCCCACGATTCGGTACACGAGCTCCATATCGAGATGCTCCCGCACAAGGGCAGCGAGCTTGCCGTACTCGGCGTCCAGGTCGACGTCGTCGGTCGGAGGGGGCAGGGCCGCACCCTTGCGGCTCGCGACGAACTCCAGCACCCCGCGGCGGAGGGCGCGGTTGTGAAAGAGGCCGTGGAGGTAGGTGCCCAGCGTCAGTCCCTCCGCGTCCAAGGCGCCGTCGGTCGAATGCGCTCGCCAGCCCGAGCGCGTGTCGATGGAGAACGGCGAGGCCGCGTCCCCCTGGGGCGAGACACCCATATGGATTTCGTAGGCGGTCACCTCGGCGCCTGCGCAGCCGCCGAGGAGGCCACGCCCCCCGGACACGCGACCACGCACCTGGTGGGTGACCTTCTCCCGCAGGAAGGTCGTGGATGTCGGCAGCAGGCCGAGCCCATCGGTCACGGCCCGGCGCGCCTCAACGCCGTCGGGGTCTCGCAGCTCGCGGCCGAGCATCTGGTACCCGGCGCAGATGCCGATGACGGGAGTCCCTTCGCGGCGGGCGTAGGCGATGCGGTCCGCGAGTCCCTGGGCGCGGAGCCAGTCGAGGTCGTCGACTGTCGTCTTGCTGCCGGGGATCACGACCAGGTCCGGTGCACCGAAGTCGTGGGCGGAGGCAGCGTAGCGGACGCGTACACCAGGCTCGTGGCGGAGCGGGTCGAGATCGTCGAAGTTGGCGATGTGGGGCAAACGCATGACCACCACGTCGACCACGGTGTCGGCGTCGCTCCTGAGTCCGGGTTCGAGGCCGAGTGAGTCCTCTTCTGGAATGCGGATGTCGGAGAACCAGGGCAGGACACCGGCAACAGGCACACCCGTGCGCTGCTCCAGAAGCTCGAGTCCCGGGGTGAGGAGGGAGGGATCGCCACGGAACTTGTTGATGACGTGGCCCTTCACGAGCGCCCGCTCCTCGGGCTCGAGGAGCGTCATGGTGCCGACCAGCTGGGCGAACACGCCCCCGCGGTCGATGTCACCCACGAGTAGAACGGGAGCCTGCGCGTGGAGGGCGACGCGCATGTTGACGATGTCTGACTCCTTGAGATTGATCTCGGCGGGACTGCCCGCTCCCTCGATGACGACCACGTCGTATTCCCGGCGGAGCGAGTCGAGGGCGGCGGTCACCTCCTCCCAGATGCCCGGCTTCATCTCCTGGTATTCACGGGCGGAGCGGACGGCGCGGGGCCGGCCCATGACGACGACCTGCGAGCGGGCCCCGGCCTCGGGCTTGAGCAGGACGGGGTTCATTGCGACACGGGGCGCAACCATGGCGGCGGCGGCCTGGACGGCCTGGGAGCGGCCGATCTCGCCGCCATCGGGGGTGACGTACGAGTTGAGGGACATGTTCTGGGCCTTGAACGGCGCGACCGCGTAGCCATCCTGGGCGAAGATGCGGCAGAGAGCGGCTGTCAGGATCGACTTGCCGGCGTGGGACGACGTGCCCTGAACCATGATGACGCTGGCGGATTCGCGGCTACTCACCGGGCCAGCACCTCGAGGAGCGCCTCGATGAGCCGCGAGCGGTCCCCGGTCGTGCGGACGGCGACACGACTGTGCCGCGGCCGGCCGAGGGAGACGCAGTCCCGCACGGCGATGCCCCGGCGTAGGAGAGCGCTTCGCATGCCCGCAGCATGGCCGACCCTGACCAAGTGCGCACTCGCAGGGACGGAAGTACACCGGCGTGCAGGTGGGAACGGCCGGAAAGCTCCGAGACCGACACGGGCATCCATTGACTCTCCAATAGAGAGATGTGTAACTGTCTTACACACCACCGCAACTGGAGGGTGACGTGGCCAGAGTGCAATTGGTGATGCCGGACGCAGACCGAGACCGCTTCGTCCACCAGGCGCGGAGAGAGGGCATGTCCCTCAGCGCGTGGTTCCGTGCAGCGGCTCGGGACCGCCTTGAAGCGCGCCAGCGCGTCAGGGTGTTCGACTCCCCGGATGACGTAAAGGAGTTCTTCCGGTCGTGCGCGGCGCTGGATGGTCCCGAGACGGAACCGGAATGGACTGAGCACCTGCGCGTGATGAACGAGTCCCGCAGGAGAGGAGTGACGGGGACTTGATCTTCGTAGATTCCAACGTCTTCATATACGCGGTGGGCCGCCCCCACCCCCTCCGGGCAGATGCGCAGAACTTCTTCATCGAGGCCAATCGGAGCGGGACGCCGCTGTGTACTTCAGCGGAGGTCATGCAGGAACTTGCGCATGCTTACCTGCCCACAGAGAGGCTGCAGACTCTCGACGCAACGCTAGGTCTGATGGCAAGCGCCGGAGTTGAGGTCTGGCCGCTGGAGGAGGCGGATGTGGCTCTGGCACGTCAGCTCCATGAGCAGCATCCGGCGTTACAGGCCCGGGACCTCTGCCACCTAGCCAGTTGCAGAAGACGTGGGGTCCGAGAGATCAAGACTTTTGACCAGGCATTCGCGGCCATATCCAGTACTCCGTCAGTCCAATAGCTGGGGAGAGTGTGAATCGCCAGGGTCTATAGGCCACGAAATCGCCAGATCGCCAGGGTCTATGTGCCACTTCGCCAGGGTCATTGAGCCACCCCTCGAGGGGGGCCTGACCACTCGGGCCGCCGGTACGGCCACCATCGCCTGCATCCCCAGCGGAGGGAGCAGCGATGGCCTACCGGGGAGGTCCTGTCGGTGGAGATCCAGGAGATCATTCGTCGCTGGCAGCAGGGGCTCAGCCAGCACCGCATCGCCCGCGGGATGGGGTTGTCGCGTCAGGGGCGAAGCAGATCGAGCGCTGGCTGGAGACCGACCGGCTGCAGCTGACGCGCATCCCGGAGCTCCTCGCCGGGCGCGGCTGCGAGGTCTCCTACACCACGCTGCGGCGCTTCATCCGGCGCCGCGGCTGGACGCGCATCGCCTTCGTGCGGGCAGGGCTGTGAATAACCAGGACCTATAGCCCACCAAGACGCGATCTAACCAGAGGCTTTGGCCCACTTAACCAGGGGCTTTGGCCCACCCCGCGAGGCCCTCCTGACCACCCGGTCGGCCGGTACGGCCACCATCGTTCCCCCCCGTGGGAGGGGGAGCGATGAGCTACCGGGGGATCAGATTGGTCGAGATCCGGGAGATGTCAACACCGCTCTTGAAGTGATCCAGTCATCGCTCTAAGAGTGATCCACCTCAGCAAGACGATCCCTGCCCATCGGTTCTCCCAGCTCCACCGTTACGTCAGCCCTGCGTTCTGGACCGCGTGCG
>MKWU01003021.1_pt1 | contig 23205 bp, 23 predicted proteins | sample 809101 | NCBI WGS metagenome assembly MKWU01 (sample SAMN05860141, study PRJNA318959) | sponge metagenome | host: Aplysina aerophoba | place: Slovenia: Piran, Adriatic Sea, Gulf of Piran | collected 2013-05-07 | reverse complement strand
GGCGAGGCGTTCGAATTCCACCGACCCGATCAGCATTGAGCAGTCGGCGTGGCTCGGCCATGTGCGGCGAGTTGCTGAGACTCAGACCGTCGCCGAGTATGACGTGAACGCGCTAGGGGCGCTCGCGGAGCGCCTTCCCAGGCTGCTCGTGGACGGCCCAGGAGGACTCCCGGAACTACCAGCTCTTTTCGGTGATTGCGGTGTCTGTCTGGTGTTCGCCCAAGGTCTTCGAGGTGGCAAGCTAGATGGTGCCGTAACTCTTCTTCCCGACGGCCGTCCAGTCATTGGGCTGACCACCCGGGGAGACCGTTTCGACAGTCTCCTATTCACTCTGATCCATGAGTGTGCCCATTTGACACTTGGTCATATTGATTCACGCACGCCCACAATTCTTGACGACGATCTGAGAGAGCCTCGAGACGATCCAGACGAGGTAGCAGCCGACGAGCAAGCTTCAGCGTGGCTCTTCCCAAGCGGGTTCCAGATCAAATCAGATTCGGTGCCAGCGATTCTTGAAGCCTCGTTGCGATATAAGGTGCATCCAAGTGTGGTCGTTGGTCGCGTTCAGTACGAGACCCAGAACTGGAGTCGCTACCGCAACCGTATTCCAAAGGTCCGTTCCGAACTTCGAGACGCGGGACTTCTCTCATGAATGCATTCACCGAGTGGGGCCTCCACGACAAGCGCGCTACTTTCTCGTTCTATCTGAGGTGATGGCTCCTACACCTTCCTCCAATCTGCGCTCGTGTTCGTCGGCACAGAGTTCGAATGTGGCGTGCATTTTCGATCCGTCGATTGCGAGTGAGACGACATGTTCTTCGGGAATCTTCGTTAGCGCGTCTAGTGCGAGCCCCACATCAGGTGCCACCACATGCCCCCTGTCACGACTGTACGACATCAAGTATGCCATTGATTTCCGGTTTGGAACCACACAAGCATACCCCAGCGTAGGTCGCTGGGATGCTCAGGCTGGTGGATCGGCATGGCTGCGAGGATTCCTCGACAGGTGTTGTCGGGGAGCATGATTCCCGTTCAGTCCCGAGATGGGTGTCTCAGGTCAGGCGGGACTCGATGATCTTCACGGCTATTCGAGCGATGGTTATAATGTCTTCGGCTGCGATATTGTTGTGCCCGAAACCTTCGTAATCATGTATGGCCCACTCTTCGGCCCGGGGCGACGGTGATGTTTTCAGCATTTGATGAATCGCCGCGTGGATCGCCACCCTCCAACTTCCCCCTAGCCTTATCGACTACATCCTTGTGCATGAGTTGGCCCATCTCCGTGAAGCCAACCACACTCCCGAGTTCTGGTCGATAGTCGCCCGCCTCATTCCGTCCTACGAAACCCACAAAACCACCTTGGCCACCACCGGCAAGTCCATCTGGCTCGGCTCCGTGACGGGAGCAGCCGAGCGCAGGTGATTGCGCGAAGCGGTGGCGTGCGGTTCGGGTTGCTCAGGCGGTAAAGTTGCGGTGTGGCAACAACATTTGAGCTTCAACTTGACCCGCTCAACGGCAACAGCCGTCCACTCGCAGATTGGCTCACGACGTTTCCGCTGGCCTGCGTGGTACTCGACCCCTACACCCACGAAAGCGCCTGGATACTAGACACCTCCAAACGTATCTTGGAGAACTTTCGTGAGGCCGGATGCCGCACCTGCTGGCTGCTCACCTGCACAAACGAAGATGCCCAACGCTTCCTAGGGCCATACGCCGAACAGATGCTCACCTTCATTGACCCGGCAAGGCAAGTCGCATTCGGTCTCGGAGTGCAAACCGCTCCCGCTTTCTTGTTGGTTCGCCAAGACGCAACAGTGACCGCTAAAGCGGAAGGTTGGAACCCCGACCAATGGCGTGAAGTAGCTGACGCTATTGCCGAGTTGACCCACTGGAACCGCCCCGCCATTCCCGCAGCAGGCGACCCCGCCCCCTACCCGGGCACGCCCATCACCGAAACCTGAAATCCCGTGGCTGAGTTTGCATACTCCGATCTGTTGCCGCTCGGTCCCGACACCACCGAATACCGTCTAATCTCAACGCAAGGGATCGCCACGTTCGAAGCCGACCGCCGCACGTTCCTAAAAGTTGAGCCGGAAGCTATCCGCAATCTTACCCGTGAGGCCATGCACGACATAGCCCATTACCTGCGCAGCGAACACCTCGAACAGTTAGCCAAAATCCTCAAAGACCCTGAAGCCACCGCAAACGACAAGTTTGTGGCTACCGAACTTCTGCTCAACGCCAACATCGCTGCCGCTGGTGTGCTGCCAATGTGCCAAGACACCGGAACCGCTGTCGTGATGGGCAAAAAAGGCGACCAAGTAGTCACCTACGGAGATGACGGCGAGGCAATCTCTAAAGGCGTGTTCGATACTTACACCGAAACCAACCTGCGTTATTCCCAACTAGCCCCCGTATCAATGTTCAAAGAACAAAACACTGGCAACAACCTCCCCGCACAGATCGAAATTTATTCCAAACCGGGCAACACCTACGAATTCTTGTTCATCGCCAAGGGTGGTGGCTCGGCCAACAAGTCCTTCCTGTTCCAGAAAACCAAAGCGCTGCTCAACACGGAATCTTTGCTCAGCTTCCTAGACGAATCGTTGCGTGCAGTAGGCACCTCAGCCTGCCCGCCTTACCACCTAGCGGTTGTGGTTGGAGGCACTTCAGCTGAGTTCAACTTGAAGACCGCCAAACTAGCCTCGGCCCATTACCTTGATACCTTGCCCACCTCAGGCAACGCCGCTACCGGCCACGGTTACCGAGACCGTGAATGGGAAGCCAAGATACTAGAACAAACCCGAGAGTTCGGTATCGGAGCACAATTTGGGGGCAAGTACTTCTGCCACGATGTGCGGGTGATTCGCTTGCCCCGCCACGGTGCTTCAAACCCAGTAGGGATCGCGGTCAGTTGCTCCGCAGACCGCCAAGCGAAAGCCAAGATCACCAGCGAGGGGATATTTCTTGAACAACTAGAAACCGACCCGGCACGGTTCTTGCCCGATGTGGACAACGCCGATCTATCAAGCAACGTGGTGACAATCAACTTAGACGAACCGATGGCGACAATCCGCAACCAACTGAGCCAATGCCCAGTCAAGACCCGCTTGTCACTAAACGGATCCCTTGTGGTGGGGCGGGATATCGCCCACGCCAAGATCGCCGCACGGCTTCGCAACGGTGAACCCATGCCACAATATTTGCGTGACCATGCGATCTATTATGCGGGACCAGCGAAAACGCCAGCCGGTTACGCATCGGGTTCATTCGGGCCGACCACCGCTGGGCGCATGGATTCTTACGTGGCACAGTTTCAAGCGGCGGGTGGTTCGATGGTGATGCTCGCAAAGGGCAACCGATCAGCGGAGGTGACCGAAGCGTGCGCCCGTTACGGTGGGTTTTATCTCGGTTCTATAGGTGGCGCTGCTGCTCGCTTGGCCGCCGATTCGATCCGCTCCGTGGAAGTCCTTGAATATCCAGAACTGGGTATGGAGGCCATCTGGAAGATCAAGGTGGAGAACTTCCCGGCGTTCATTGTGATTGACGATAAGGGCAGCGATTTCTACGCCGAAGTGACCACGCCGGTTCATCTTCGTTAGGCAGCGACCAGTTCATCTCCGCTAGAAAGCGAAGCTAGACCAAACCCAACTCACGCACTGTGGCTCGCTCCTCAGCCAACTCAGCAACCGACACATCAATACGGGTCCGAGAAAAGTCATCAACATCAAGCCCCTGCAAAACCGTATAACTGCCCGCTTCGCAAGTCACCGGAAATGAACAAATCAATCCTTCCGCAACGCCATAAGAACCATCAGATGGAACGGCCATCGACACCCAATCACCGTCAGCGGTGCCCAACATCAGGTCACGCATATGATCGACAACAGCGGATGCAGCCGACGCAGCCGAAGACAAACCCCGAGCCTCAATAATCGCCGCGCCACGTTGCTGCACTGACGGAATGAAAGTCTCCGATAACCACGTTTCGCCACCCACCGCAGCCAGCGCATCGGCAGCCGAAGCCCCATTCACGGTGCAATAAGAAATGTCTGGATATTGCGTAGCCGAATGATTACCCCAAATAGTCATTTTCTTGATGACGTTCACCGACACATCCAACTTGTGAGCCAACTGAGCGATAGCTCGATTATGGTCAAGGCGGGTCATCGCCGCGAACCGTTGCGCCGGAACATCGGGCGCATTATGCATCGCGATCAAAGCGTTGGTGTTGGCGGGATTGCCCACCACGAGCACCCGAACATCATCGGCAGCGTGTTGATTGATCGCTTTGCCTTGCAGCGTGAAAATCGCGCCGTTCGCTTCCAACAAATCCTTGCGTTCCATACCTTTCGAACGCGGGCGTGACCCCACCAGCAAAGCAATGTTGGCACCCTCAAAAGCAACGTTCGGATCATTACTTTGACGGATGCCTGCAAGCAACGGGAAGGCACCGTCGTTCAACTCCATAGCCACACCCTCAAGCGCTTTCATAGCGGGCGGGATCTCCAACAATTGCAGGATCACCGGCTGGTCTGGCCCCAACATTGAGCCGCTCGCAATCCTAAACAACAAACTGTAACCGATTTGGCCTGCTGCACCACTGACAGCTACGCGAACAGGGTCATTCACACGCATCACCCTACCAGCAACCGCGGCATTAAGCGAACAATCCATTAGATTGGGCGGATTGGGTACGTGTGTTGCCGGATTGGGCACGAGTGTTGCCAATCCAAGATTCGTAGAGCGCCGCATAGACACCACCCGCAACGGTCAACTGGTCATGGGTACCCTGCTCGACTATCCTGCCGCTATCAAACACTACGACCAAATCGGCACGCTCAGCAGTAGACAGGCGATGTGCAATCGAAACCATCGTGCGACCAACAGCCAAACGGCTCAAAGCGGCAGCCAACGCCTCCTCCGTTTCGGGGTCTACCGCTGAAGTGGCCTCGTCAAGCAACAACAAACCAGGGTCAGCAACCTGCGCCCTTGCCAACGCCACCAACTGCCGCTCACCAACCGACAACCGACCACCCCGTTCACCAACAACGGCATCAAGCCCTCCAGGCACCCGAGCCAACCAATCCGTCAAACCCAAAGCTTCAATAGCGGAAGCCGCATCTTCAATCGAGGCATCGGGACGACCGTAACGAATGTTCTCGCCAATCGAAGTGTCGAACAGAAAACCGTCTTGAGGCACCATGCGGATACAACGGCGCCTTGATGCCGGATCAACAGTTGCCAAGTCCACTCCCCCAACGAGGATCTTGCCCTCGGTTGGGTCGGCCAGGCGCGTGATGAGACGCGCCAAAGTAGTTTTGCCGCTGCCAGTTTCACCCACAATTGCAACATTGCTCTCTGCCTCAATCGCCAAATCAACATTATGCAACACCTGTTCACCGCTGCGATAACGGAAACTCACAGCAGCCACCGCCACCGCCAATGGCTCCGCGGGCAAGTCAACACCATCCTCGGGCTCGACCACCTCAATCGGCACATCCAACACCGCAAGTATTTTCCACCAACCCGCCAACGCCGTCTGAGTTTGGTCCATCACCTCGCCAATCTCAGCGATGGGATGAACCAACAAATTAACCAGAAACAGGAACGCAATCAACTCTCCCACCCCAACATCTATGGCACCGCTCCACCACACCCCAACACCCACCGTCGCGGCTAAAGACAAAGACGAAAAGAAGTCGATCACCGGCAACATTCCTGCGAACCAAATATGTGAACGGAGCTGAGCTTTGTATTGGCGGTCGACCACCCGACCAAGACGCTTGCGCAGCACCGGACCGTAACCGTAAGCACGAATCACCGGCGCGCCGGACACCGCTTCAGAAGTCTCACCCAAAGTATCCGACACACGGTTCCTCACCCGCGCATAAGCAGCAAATTGCCGCACCTGAACCCAACGAAGAAACGGATACAGCGGCACATGGCAAGCCACAACCAGCAATGTCAATTGCCAGTTATAGAACGCCATCACTGTCAACGTGCCGACCACAATGGCACCATTGACGATCCAACTCAACGCTCCCCACTGAGTGAACTGAGCCAACGCCTCCACATCCGAGGTGACCCTGCTCACCAGCACTCCCCGCCTACTGCCAGTGTGGTCAGCCATACTCAACTTGTGAATATGCTCAAAAGCACGAACACGCAAACCCAAAAGCAACGACTCCGCGGTGATGACCAGACGGATTTGCGTGAGACGGTCAACAATCAGCACTCCCACCACAACAACCATCGCTAAGGCACTCGCGAGCAGTACGAATCCGGGCCTGTAACCCGCTTCACCCAAAAGGCCTTTGTCCAAAACCTGTTGCACCAAAATAGGTACCACCAACTCACCGACCGCCGCAGCCAAAGCCATCAAAATCGTTACACGAATACCAGTCTTCAGTTCAGGGCTGATCGCCAAACCTCGACGCAGCACAGTAAAAGCCCCAACATTAGGAAGCTCCTCAGCGTCAAGCAACTCAATCGCTTGCTCAACACCCGATTTCATCGCAGGTAGCTCAACGCTCGGTGGCACACCGCCCGGTGGCACACCGCTTGGAGGCCCACCACTCAAAGCCTCACCGCTTGAATCGCCCGAACTTGCGGCGTTCACAGGATTTCCGTCTGCTCGTACGACATTACCAAATTGCGGTAATCTTCACGCATCAGTAGTTCTTCGTGGCTACCAACCGCTACCACCTCTCCGGCTTCCAAATACAGCACCCGATCGGCCAACATAATCGTAGAAATGCGTTGAGCCACCACAATAATCGTGGTATCAAGATGGCGACTCAAGTTGTTGAGAATGCGAGCCTCAACTAACGGGTCGACTGCGCTCGTGGCGTCGTCTAGCAACAACAACCGCGGAGAACCCGCTAAAGCCCGAGCCAAAGCCACACGTTGGCGTTGCCCACCCGATAAGGTCAGACCACGCTCCCCAACCACCGTAGCCGATCCATCTGGCAGAGCAGACACAAACCCATCTGCTTCGGCAAGGCGCAGCGACTGTTCGACATCCACCCCCTCCCGACCCATCTGCACATTCTCGGAAACCGACGCGGCAAATAAAAACGCCTCCTGAAAAGCCAAAGCAACGCCGTTCGCCAAGTGCGCCGGCGCAATCTCGTCAACTGGTTCCCCTCCAATACAAACTCGTCCTTGCGAAGGTTCTAGCAACCCCGCTATGGCTTCACACAGCGTGGATTTGCCCGACCCTGTTTGGCCGACCAAAGCCAACGTTTCAGACGGTTCAACCACAAACGAAGCATTAGCCACGGCGAACTTTTCGCCATAGGAGACGCTCAAATTATCAACCACAACACCAACCGTTTGTGAAGGCAAATGCGCCGTACCACTGCGGTCTTCTTTTGGAAAGGCCATCACTTTGTCGACCCGCTCCAATGCCACCACTGAACGGGGCAACTCCTCAAGAAAGAAGCCCAACACACGCAGAGGGGTCGCCAACAAACCAAACAAAATCGCCGCCAATACTAGATCGCCGGCACTCGCAGCGGTGCGAGACACCAACCAGGTGCCAAGCAAAATCAAAGCAACAATGCCAATGTTGGGCAACGCATCAATCAAGGGTTCAAAGTTCGCCCGCAAACGGCCGACTCTCACCCGCCATTGCCGCAACCTATCTGAAGCTTTAAGCATGCGATCCACCTCAGCCGCTTCACGACCTAAGGTCTTTACCACCACCGCACCATCAAAACTCTCATGGGCAATAGCCGCCACTTCACCAACACGCTCCTGAGCCAATGCCGCCGGCTCTTCCACCAAAGCGGTGTATTTCTGGCTGACGATGACCAGAGTCGGAAACAGGATCGCGGCGATAATCGCCAGCAGGGGATGGATCAAAAAGATGCTCACAACCGAGACCAACACCAAAAACAACACGCTCACCGAAAACGCCAAAGGCTTGAGCACCACGGTGGCCATCTGCACGTCTATGTCGGCGTGGGCTAGTAACTCACCGGTGGGTTTCAAACGATGAAACCGCAATGGAACATCAAGGTAATGCCAGAGCAGCCCACGCCGCCAATCCCGCTGGGTGCGGTACTCAGCCATAGACAGGAAATAGCGGCGGGTGACCACGCTCGCACCACGCAAAAACGACACACCAAGCAACGCCGCCACGGCCCACCAAACCGCTCCACCAGACACACCGCTGCGAGAACCAGACCCTTCTAGGGCACCACTTTCAAATACCGGCACAATCAGGTCATCGGTGACATCACGCAACACCCAAGCACCACCAACAGCAGCCACCACAAATAGCAACGCACCAACCATAGCCACAGCGTGAGGCCACGGATGGGCACGTAACGAACGAGCGATCAAACGCCCCCCACGCCTCCAAATGTGAACATCGTTACCCAACTCCGTTTTCACACGCTTACCGAACCATGCGTCATTGTGGTTTGCGATCTTGGGTTAGAGGCGGTCGACGATGGCCGCCGCGAATTCCGAACATTTCACTTCGGTTGCGCCGTCCATGAGCCGTGCGAAGTCATAGGTAACAACTTTGTCGGCGATGGTTTTTTCGATTGCGGTGACGATGTCGTCTGCCGCGTTTTGCCAGCCGAGGTGCTCAAACATCATTACCCCCGACAGCAGCACCGAAGAGGGATTGACCTTGTCTTGGCCTGCGTATTTGGGGGCGGTGCCGTGGGTGGCCTCAAACACACCATGCCCGGTTACGTAGTTGATGTTGGCACCCGGGGCGATGCCTATACCGCCGACCTGAGCGGCGAGAGCATCCGATAGGTAGTCGCCGTTGAGGTTCATGGTTGCGATCACATCAAACTCGGCGGGGCGTGTTAGTACTTGTTGCAAGGCAATGTCGGCGATGGCATCTTGCACCAGTATCTTGTCTCCAGCATCACCGCCGCAGTCGTTCCAACCCACCGCCACATCAGAGAACTCTTCACGAACTAGCTCATAACCCCATTTCTGGAAAGCGCCTTCAGTGAACTTCATGATGTTGCCCTTGTGTACCCAGTGGACACGCTTACGCTTGCGGCGCAACGCATACTCAATGGCTGCCCGCTGCAAACGTTGCGAACCGGTCTTGGAAATTGGTTTCACGCCGATACCGCTGTCTTCACGGATTTCCCAACCAAAGGCATCGTGCAGCAAATCCATCATTTTGCGGGCTTCAGGGGTGCCCGACTGGACTTCAAGGCCAGCGTAAATGTCTTCAGTGTTCTCTCGGAATATCACCATGTCTACAAGTTGCGGTTCTTTGACGGGTGACGGCACACCGTTAAACCAGCGCACCGGCCGCAGGCATACATAAAGATCCATGATCTGACGGATGGCCACATTGAGGCTACGGAATCCCCCACCGATTGGTGTGGTGAGCGGGCCTTTGATACCTATGAGGTATTCGTCAAAATGCTCAATCGTGGCTTGAGGTAACCAATCACCCGTTTCGTTGAAGGCCTTTTCGCCAGCCAAAACTTCACGCCAAGCAATAGTCTTGCCGTATTTGGCGGCGGCGGCATCAAGCACCAAACGTGCTGCGGGCCAGATATCGACCCCAGTGCCGTCACCTTCAATAAAAGGAATAATCGGATTGTCGGGGACAGCGAGAGCGCCGTCATTTTGCATTGATATCTTTTCTGCCATACCCAAGACTTTACCCGTAATCACGCGCTCTAACCCATCCTAAGCAGTCAGCGTGAAACACGCCCGCACTAACACCCACATCTGCACGGAATTGAGCGGCTCTTCGCGCTGTCGGAGGTCTCCTGAAATCACGATCCGCCAACCAACCACAACCACCCCGACCTCCACGCCTCCACGTTTACGCGCAGACTCTCACATTTCAGTTCGGCTAATGCTACAAATACAACAATGAACGAAGCGCATATCGTCGACAATCCCTTATGGAAACTGGCATGCACCAAAGGGATCAGCAGACGTCGCTACTTGAAATTGCTAGCAGTTGGAGGCGCAGCCGCGATAATCGCCGCTTGCAGCGACCCGAAGTTACCGACCAACGCTTCACCACGCATTTTCAAGGATCCAAGCCCGTTTATCGAACGCCAAGGCGGGCTTGAAACCCGTTTAGAGCTTCTAGACGAGACCATCACCGCTGACCGCTACTTTTTTGTGCGTAATAACTCAAGCAGCCTCAAACTCAATACCGCAACATATGAACTCGTCATTACCGGTGATGCCATTGACCAGCAAGCCACGTTGACCTACCGCGACATTCTTGAGCTACCCAGAACGACCGTAGTTGCATACCTCGAATGCGCCGGTAACCACCGTGCCATGTTCAATTTACTCAACGGCCAAAGAGCCGAAGGTACCCAATGGGAAAGAGGTGCCATCAGCAACGGCGAATGGACCGGTGCGAGTCTCAAATCGGTACTCGCACTTGGTGGTGTGGATTTGTCGCGTGCTCACAGCGTTTTGCTGGTCGGCAACGATAAAGAATCACCAGAGCAAGGGTTTAGACGGTCGCTACCTATCGCCAAGGCTACCGATCCCAGTACTCTGCTCGCCTACGAACTCAACGGAAAACCGCTTCCTCCCGATCACGGGTATCCAATACGAGCGGTGGTACCTGGTTGGATAGGTAGCTCGTGGATCAAGTGGGTCAGCCAAATATTTGTGTCGACGAAGCCCATTCATACACGCAACAACACAGATTCATATGTGTTGATCAACGATAACTACAAGCCAGATGGGAGGGCTAAAGGGGCTCCGATAACTGAGCAAACAATAAAAAGCGCGCTGGCGTTACCGTGGCCAACCCGATTATCTGCTGGAAAGCACCTCATCCACGGTTTCGCACACTCTCCTGACCCCCTGAGTCAAGTGCAATGGAGCACCGACGAAGGCAAAACATGGCATCAAGCCACACTACAAAAACCGATTGCACGGTACTCTTGGGTTCGATTCGAGTTCAACTGGTCTCCAAATCCTGGTGACTACACGATCATGACTAAGGCAACGGATTTCGCAGGGAACACCCAACCAGACTCAATTCCGTTCAACGAAAAGGGATACCTCTTCAATCAACCACTCCCTCACCCAATCAAAGTCATCTAGTGGGTCGGTGGGGGAAGCGTAGCCTGACACCGTGTGGTATGCACGGCTCTTGACTGACCGTCAGACGACCAAATCGCAGCCAAGAAAGTTGCGGCCCCGCTGTTGCGCAGCTTCCATAACGGAGAACGAACCAGCCGCTGGGTCAACCACAATGTCGCCTGGGTTGGTAACTGCGGTGATAAGTTCGCTTTGCAACTCAAGCGGTTTGCAGTGCGGATGACCGCCGTTGCGTTCGGTTTGTTCCTGCCAAACGTCTGGAATGTTGTGAACGCTCCACACACCCTTGGCGCGGCGCGGCGTTTTTTGCAGCACAACCAAGTACTCCGAGCAGCGGCGAGTTCGGTAACCCATTCCAATCCGCATTTTGTGCCAAGTCACCAAATCAACAACCTCTAAGCTGGTGCCGTTCAGCCAGGGCGTAAACCCAGTACACAGATGGAACTTGTCCATCCACAAGAAAAGGTGCCCCGAAGCAATCAGGACTCGGTCAATGGCCGTGATGATTTCGGTGATGTCTTCCTCTTGCATCTGCGCCAGCGCGGCGCGTTGGCGGCCTCTCTTTTGGCCTTCATTGCCGTAGGAGAGTTGATCAAGCACGCCTCGGTACTGCGGATCAAAAAACACTGCGGGTATCGCTGACTTGGGGATAGCTTCTAGCAGTTCAGTGGCGCTCATCTGCAAACGGGTGTTGAGTACATGGCTTTCGGGCAGTTCAATCACTGGCACCCCAAGCTCGCGGGCATCGCCGAAAACGGTGGAAATTTGTGGCTCGGTCGGTATGCGTTCAACGGTGGTTGCACCAAGCTCGCCGGCATCGCCGAAAACGGTGGTAGCCGTTTGATCCGGATACCCGTTGAGCGGTACCGAACCTTCCGGGCGTTTGGGTGCGGGGATACCGTGGTCGTCATCACTTGATTCGTGACAAGCGACGGGCGTGCCTTCATCAGGTAGAGCAGTAGTCAATTGATCAGTAGTCAATTGTGTGGTCATAGATCAGACATCTCCTTATAGGTGGGTTGTTGAGCGGGTCGGCGCTGTGCCGCGCCCTGTTGTTGGTGAACACTATTGACCGTAGATGGTAGGTGTAACATTGGTGGCATCATCAGTTTTCCGTGGGTTGGAAGGGGTGTGGCAGCGACTTCGAAAATTCGGCTTTAGATGGTGAACAAGTAGGTGCAGAGCGCCTTGCGCGCCTTGGCGGCGGTCTTCGTTGAGGGGGCGAGGGCATGCTGCACGAGGTGTGCCTGCAGAAATCAGGCGCACGGCGAAGTGCCTTTCGACGCCGTAGCCCCGCATGGAGGGGACTTACCGCTCGGGTGTCCCGATGTTTTGAATGATAACTCCCCGACTCTGATAGAGTGCGGGCATGGACACCACTTGCGTTTCCGCAGCCGAGCGGATCCCTCCTGAGACGACCGCTTGGAATCGCCTTGTCGAGGCTCGCTGGCCTGCTGGCGTGGTGTGCCCGAGGTGCCGGGGCCGTGAGCCGGCGTTCCGGGCGAAGCGGTTGGAATGGAGGTGTCGCTCCTGTCGCTACGACTTCACGGTCACCACGGGAACGGCCATGCACCGATCGAAAGTCAATGCCGCAAAGTGGGTGAACGCGGCTTGGCTCTCCGACTTGCGCCCCGCGATGTTGGCACGCGAACTTGATGTGTCCGCACCTGCCGCCCGACGCATGGCCGACGCATTGGAGATGACCGGGCTACCCCCCGGGGAAGGCCGTTTGAAGGCGTTGATGAATCAACCCAGCGACCGGTCCGAAGCACTTCGGCGGCGATTGCCCGCCACGTTCGACACCAATGCAAACCCTATCGATGGCTTGAGCAGGGGCCAGCGGACTGTGCTAGGGATACTGCGCGGCAGGATCAGGGGCACGACGCTCAGCCAGGTCGCCGCCGAGTCCCGCCTGTCCGAAGACCATGCGCGACGATGCTTAAACGCCCTAGCCGAAAGGGGTTTTGCCCGGCGAGAAAAGGCCAGCCTGCCCTGGGGTTACGGCTCACGAAAGGTCGTCCTGTGGTCGCTTAACCTTAGCGAAGACTGCGTCTCGGCATTGGCCTACCTGCTACCACCAACCCCGACGCCGCAGGACAATACCTGCGCAGACCGGGTTCCGCCCGAGCTCTGGAGCCTGTTCTGGAACGGGGCGAGCGCCAAGGACCTGAGGCTCCCCGACGATGCCTTCTTCGTGGCCACCACCCTACTCGACGGCCCGGATCCGGTGGCACGCTCCTGGGCGTTGCGATGCCTCCCTATTGACGCACTACGGAGATGCCGTGACATGCGCGGTTGCAACACCGGCGAGATAGCAACCAGAATCGACAAGGCCATCGCCCGGCGCGCCGATGGCTGAGATCGACGCATGGGCCGATGTGCTCTCGGCTGAGATGCGCTCCGTCTGGCCCATCCTGCAAGAGGTGACCGATCCGCTAGAGGGTGCCTTGATGGGCGGCACCGCGCTGACCATCCATCTGCGCCACCGCGTGTCGTTCGACCTCGACTACATGACGGTCGACGGCTTCTCCGGCGACGAACTCGCCAATCAGTTCGAGAAGTCCGCGGGTGCCGTCGACATCTACGCAAGCGGTTCCGACCAGCTGCACGCCAGAGTCGACACCGTGCAAGTACAGGTGTTCAAGATGCCGTCCCGGGGGGCGAACCCCGGCCATGTCAAGACCCTCGCACAGCCCACGAAGATAGACGGTCTCCCGGTCGCCTCTGTGGCAGACCTGCTGGCCTCCAAGCTCGACGTCATCATGTACCGGCCGAAACTTCGCGACTACATCGACCTTATGGCCCTGGACAGGGCCGGACCGTACACCCTCGAAGACGGGTTGCGGTTCCACATGCAACGCTACGGCATCACCCCCGCATCAACTGATGCCGCCAACATCGTCGATCTTCTTGAGAGCCCTGGAGTCCTCGACGAAGACCCCCAATTCGCAGATCACAAAGACGACGTTCTCCAGTACCTCGCGAATCGCGCTCCCGACCTTGAACAGTTCCTGCACCAAATGCGGCTGGGCCAAGGTGATTCGGCCACCCCAGAACCACCCGACAGACACCGCGCCGCCGGCCTAACACCAAACTTCGACAAGAGGTTCAACTCGCCCGACTAATGCTCAGCCGTAAGGGGAATTGGCGTTTCAGGCCGACCCGAGCCAGTTCCCTCGGCGCTGAGAGTCTGATCTCGCGGATTGCAGTTTCAAATCTGCGGCAAAGTTACGGCAGGTTCGGCGTTCAGGGTTTTGCGTGTTGGGGTACCTACCTGTTGGGTCGTTCTTATAGAGTTGGATGCGAAGGAGGCATTGAGACGTGGCACGCTCGGATTTGTTGATTGATCTAGTCGAGTCGGAGCGTTGTGGTGACAAGCAACGTTTCCGCATGCTGGTTGAAGCGATCATCGCCGAGGAGCGTTCAAAGCAACACCACCTAGTCGCTGATCGGCTTTCGGAGATCATCACTCCTGTTGGTTCATCCGATCTTCTTGCTCGTGACGAAGCCTCGTCTCGTGTTGGTGATCTTCTCCTTGATGTGGTTCCTAGGCGCAGAGTTGGTTCATTGCAACTCAAACCGCATATCCGAACTGCGATCGACGAACTAATTGAGGAGCACAAGCGGGTTGACCTGCTGCAAAGCTACGGGCTTGAACCCCGAAACCGGGTCCTGTTGGATGGACCGCCCGGGAACGGCAAAACAAGCCTTGCTGAGGCGATTGCCTGCGAAACGATGTTGCCTTTCTATGTGGTGCGTTACGAAGGTGTGGTGGCTAGCTTTCTGGGTGAGACCGCATCACGGCTTGATGCGATTTTCGATTTTGCGCGCACGAGGCGCTGTGTCCTTTTCTTAGACGAGTTCGACTCGATCGCAAAGGAGCGATCTGATATTCACGAGACGGGCGAAATCAAGCGAGTCGTTTCGACGTTACTTTTGCAGATTGATCGGCTGCCTGCTCATGTGATCGTGGTCTGCGCCACCAATCATTCCGAACTGCTTGATCGAGCCGCGTGGCGGAGGTTTCAGTTACGACTTGAGCTTCAGGTTCCCACGCGGGCCGAAGCAGAGATGTTCTTGGGGCGAATGAAGCAACGGCTAGGTGGAGAATTGGGTCTAGCCCCGCTTGCACTTGCCGATAAACTCAGTGGCGCTAGTTTTGCGGAACTTGAACAAGTCGCCTTAGACATTAGACGGCGCCTAGTCCTAGAACTACCGAGTGGCGATGCGTCCAAGATCGCCAACTCAAGAATCGAACAATGGCGGACACAGGCTCACCCATAAGCACCCCCCGACCATTTTTAGCGTTCCCACCGGCACGGGTAGGGAGCATCCCATCTAGTGGTTCCCGGTCGCCGTTTGGGCGGGTCCAATGTCCAAGCGCTTCGAGACAGGGGTCTCGGCTCACTCCTCAGTTCCAATCTTTGCGTGAGACTCTTGAACAAGACCGAGCAGAACTTGCGGAGACAACCACGATGTCCGATCCAGAACTTGTGGCGGTGTTCGACCTAGCGGGATCGGTTGAGGCTTTTATCCGTGCAGTATCACATATTGAGGGTTTGGAGTTCCTTTCCTACCTTCAGGAAGACGCGGTGGCATTTGATGAAGATTTTTTCTACGAAGCTAAGGGCGAACCAACCGAAAAAGCTGTGCCGCAGTCGTTGTACATGGTATTGACTAACGCGCGAGCCGTTGACGAGTTGGTGAGCCTCTTCGAACGCTGGCAGGTGGATCAATCCGTCAAATTTGCGCGGGGACTCGCACCCTTGAAGCAAGTTTTCAAGTTGTTGCGCTCAGTTCGCCGCTGGGGTCCCGAGGACCGGGTGCGCGATACGGGACTCCTTGAACAGTGGAAAGAAGATGTAGAGGTTACGGGCACCCAAGGAGTGAAGCATGTTGAAATTGAACTTTGGTATCGGTGGGATGCATCCATTAGATCGACAGCGCAGGATGAGGTCACTTCAATCGTTAACGACCTCGGTGGTGGCATCGTTGCGACCGCTCAACGACCAGAAATAGCTTACCATGGTATTCTCGCTACTATCCCGTTGGCGTACGTGCAACGGGTTCTCACCGAAGGCCCATCTGCCATAAAGCTCTTGACAACTGAGCGGGTAATGTTTCTCAACCCTAACGTTCCGATGACTTTCGGAGCGCCGGAACCCGCGGAAAACGTTGAATGCAGATTCGACAAAACCATTCCCGCTGGTCGCCCGCGCATCGCACTCCTCGACGGTTTTCCCATGGCTAACCATAGCGCGCTCAAAGATCGATTGGTTATAGACGACCCAGATGACCAATCGTCAAAGTATGAACTCGCCCAGCAGGTTCACGGCAGCGGTATGGCTTCCCTGATTGCCCATGGAGACCTTTCAAATCCGGGGAACGCACTTCGCCAACGAATCTACATCCGCCCGATATTTGAACCGCACGAGATAGAGCCTACAGATGAAGTGGTACCAAAAGATAAATTGATAGTGGATGTCATCCATCAAGCTTTCCGTCGCATTTTTGAGGGCGACGGAGATACACGGCCCGCAGCACCGAGCGTTCGGATTGTCTGTCTCGCTCTCGGGGACCCAGCTAGGGTTTTCATTCGCCGACTCAGCCCGCTGGCAAGACTGCTTGATTGGCTGGCCGAGAAGTACAACCTCGTCATCGTTGTCAGTGGAGGTAATGTTGATGTGCGGCCCACAATCAACCTTCCTGATTCGTTGGAAGGACGAACACGCCAACTCCATTTGCCCATAGATGCCGAAGCTCAAGACCCTGTTGCTTTGGCGGAAACCCTAGAGCGCCAGTCGGATGCTCTCAAATCGCTGTTTGGTCAAGGGCTGCATCGTAGGCTCCTCGCACCAGCCGAGGCAGTTAACGTCTTGACAGTCGGTTCGGTCCACGCTGATGAATTGGATTTGGATCTACCGGACACGGTTCTGGACGTCATTCCAGACAACTTTCCCGCTTCCTACTCACCAGTCGGATTCGGTTTTCGGCGCTCGGTAAAACCCGAGGTCCTTCTACCTGGAGGTCGTCAGGTATTCCAAACACCTCCTCCCGGGCAAAACGGACGAGTGGAACTACAGCCACTGCCGAGCCCGTCAGTTGGGCCGGGGCTTCGCGTGGCTGCTCCTAGCGCGGCCGGCAACACCGACGCTGTCAACTTTACGAATGGCACCAGTAACTCAACCGCACTTGCCACTCGGGCTCTAAGCCAGATTTTTGATGTCCTTGAGGCCCCTCAGCAGGACAAGGGCTTGTTCCCGTTCCCGGACCCGCAGTACCATCCAATACTTGCCAAGACCCTATTGGTGCATGCGGCCGGGTGGTATGAGATATCGGACAAATTGCAAAAGATCCTAGAACTTCCTAAGAAACAGGCGCGTCAGCAACTCACTCAAATCCTCGGTTACGGCATTGTTCGCAGCGCGCGTGCGATATCGGCCGAAAAGAATCGTGTCGTGTTGCTCGGCGCAGGTTCCATAGTGTGCGACCAACGCCATACTTTTCGCTTTCCTTTACCGGATTCGCTATCAGCCTCGACCGAGTGGCGCCGTCTGACAATAACTCTGGGTTGGCTCTCGCCAGTGGACGTACGGTCGCAGAAATATCGCATGGCACGATTGTGGTTCTCTCCGCCATGCGACGACCTTAACGTCAAACGAACCGAGGCCTACCATCACGCGGTCCGCAACGGCACCGTCCAGCATGAGGTACTTGAAGGAACCGATGCGACAACTTACGTCAAAGGAACGGAACTCTCCATCGCGGTTGACTGCAGGAGTGATGCTGGGAAGCTGAGATCTTCGGTTCGTTATGGGCTTGCGGTCTCGCTTGAGGTTGGCCCTCAAGTTCGTTCTGACATCTACAACCAGATTCGTTCTCGGCTCAGAGCGCAAGTCCGAGATCGTGTACCAGTGCGTTAATCGCAGAAAGCATCACACGAGCGGTCACATGCTCAATGAAACCCATGTGTCGGCGGGGTGAATCAACGCACTCGTGTGACTATTGAGGTCTTATTTTCTTCGGTTTGTTTGCAACGGACTTGATCGCGATTCCGGGCTTCCGATTTCCCAACTGTTCACGGACGGCGACTTTTGCCAAGCCTTGATCCGTCGCTTTCGTGCTTCCTTCGGGAGTTTTTTCGTTGCCGCTATTGCTGCTTTGGTAACCTGTGCTGCCGCGAATTCTGCTTCGGTAATCTCTTGTGGTGTCGGCACAGACGATCTGCTCTTCACGAACCACCCAGAAAATTCTATGAGTGGCGCGATCTTGTCAAGTCGTGAATTAAGGTTCTCGTCAACTAGAAGTAACTCAACAACTAACTCAACCGAAGATGGTACCGGGTTGAGCATACCTGTCTCGGTCAAGAGTAGTCCTGTCAACAAACCTTCGCGATACGCCGTGGGGAATTGCTCGGGCGATGAAATAGCGCGATCAACACCTTCTTCTTGAACGTTGAAGGTCCCCTTCGCGCTTCGTCGGCCGATTGCCACACCTAGTTCTTGAGCTCGTTTGTCCCACAAGCTCAGCAAATTGATCTCATCAAGACGCTTAGTCAATTCGCCTTTTACGAAAGTATCAAATTTGCACAAGCTTTCGATCAACGCTTTCACATCCGAACGAAGATAGCTATCTAGCCGCCCCAGAATCCATCTCGTCCAGACTACGGTCGCGTCAACCGCAATGAGTGCCTGTTCTTCCACAACTGGTGGGAGTGTTGCGCGCCCGTGCCCCGTCCCGACACTATTCCTCAAGTTCCCCAACTCTGAAACAAGATTCTTAGCAGCTTGAGCCATCTTCTTTACTGCGGGGTCTGATCCAGCGTGACCTCTACCTGGTTGTCGGTCGACGGCCTTGTGTGCTTGGGTTACAACTGAGCCGAAATCAGCATTGTCACTGAGAGTTAGCTTGCGAATACCTATTACAACCCGCGCGACGCACTCAACTAGTTCCTTGCTACGCCCAACAAAATCCGACAAGTCCTGACTTTCGCGAGCGAGATCTAGGCGTTCAACTTGCTTATTGATTGATGCTACGTACTTGCTGCCGAGACCTTCGGGTATATCAAGTTTGTAGAATGCCATGCATAACATTCTACGTTCTAGCTGCACGCAACGTATATATCTCAACATGTGGGGCGCATGCCGCCGCTCGTGGTGTGCTTAGCGTTTTGCCGGAATACGACCGTCTAGGAATAGAATTTGAACAATGATGTAGTTGTGGCGCTTCAAAGCTACGTGCAATGTCGGGGCTGAGTTGGTTTCGTGATTATCGGTTCGGAGGTTCGTCTCAAAACGATTACTAGGAGTATCCAACAACGACGGCTACCCAAACAATGCGTCTGACCGGTCTGGCGCGCTACCGTGTATCCCGCAAGCGTCATTTGTTTATCGACGGTTTTGTCTATGTGGCTGTACCCGACACCGCCGTGATGGAATGCGCTGGTTTTTGCGAACAGCACCCACTGCTTCACAAGTCTGTTAGCTCAAAAACAACAACGCTACCTTCCACCCTGATGGCTCCGTTCAGGCTGGCCTCTCCTTCAAGTTGGGAACAAATAAGCAGCGCGTGGACCCGGTCAGACGTACCGTCGGTACGATAGTTGCGCAATCTGTTAGTAGGCTGCGTCTTGAAAGTCAACTGAACAATCTCGAAGCTTCTCCGACCATCCTGCGTCGTGTTTCGCGATAGCGCTAGCATTAGCGATCTTGTTATCCACCAGGATGAATGCCGATAATCTGGGTATAGTCTTATTTGGATCGTCTTGCATTGGGCGATCGCGGCGAGTTTGATGTTATTGCGCTGGGACTGCCCACAACTTTATTTGCGGTGGGTTTCTAGGCGTTCCGCCGCTTCAACTATTTTTTGGTTGTAGGTTGCGATGTTGTGCTTCAGTGTGAACAACGAAACGAACCACCAAATCCCGAGACCACCGAGGGTGAAGAAATGCAGCACACCTTTTCCGTGCTGCCCGGTAACGAAGTACTGGGCACCGCATACGGGCACTAACAGCGTAAGCATCAAGATAAAACCTGGGTTTTGGATTTGCTGTCTGGCTAATATCTGGTCTTTCATAGTTTCTCCTTCATTTTGTCGCCAAGCACTTCGCTTAGGTATCCAGTAACCTTAGCACTGAACTCCTAGTTCATTGGTCAGATGTTGAGAGTCGGACCACAATATTCTCTAACGCCCGCCGTTCGGGGATTTGATTTTGGTCTCAGGCGTTGGTAATGCACGGCGAAAGATTCGCGAGTTTCAGCGCGGGTGGCGACCCAGACTAACCAGAGGATCAACAACACATGCAGGGTGAGCAGGAACAGCAAACCGCCCGCGCCGAGTAGCGCAAATCCACTAACGCGTTCCGTGGTGATAGTCTCACGGGGTAGTGGGCCACTAGATGTCAGAAACCTTAGGCCGGTCACGAACAATGAGGAAAAAATATCATTCTCATAGCTGATATGCATCAAGGTGTGACCCGATCGGAAAGACGCAATCCACCTGCTAGGTTCTCCGCCAATTAGAAGGGGTACCGGTCTCCATCGCGAAATGTAAAATGGGTCTGCAACATCAGTTCGTTGTCGGGACGCTGTTCAATAACAACGTCTTTGCAGAGCCGCATGCACAGTAGTTCTTTCCGAGCGTTGAGGTTAAAGGTCACAATGGGAGCCTCCGTTCCGTTTCGTCTGCTTCAGTAACTCTATGGATGTGCGGATGAAAACGGAGTTCGCGGTTCCGGTGACCGGACCCGTTGCAACGCGCAAGAGGAAGTGGGCGCTCACCTCGGTGAACAAACGCAAATACAGCACGAAAAATCATGGTTGTCCACTCACGGTTGCGCGTAGTCATAGGTGACACGCGTTAGGTCCGTCAAGCGCTCGACGGTCAGCCACGGGTTCTGTCGATGCACCATGACATGACAGTTCGCGCACAGCGGACGCACCTTGTCCACAGCCTCGGTGATTGAGAGTTCGCGATAACCGCCGAACGCGATGGGTTCTAGGTGATGAATCTGGATATAGCCGTCACCGATGCCTACGTATGCACGGCTGAAGTCGAGCATGCACGCGGCGCACGGGAGTTTCCCACCTTTCGTGTAGTGGTCTATCGCGGCATCACGGAGTTGCTTTGAGCGTGTCCGGTAGGTGGTCGTGCGTGTATATAGTCGACCTTCGGTGATGGTCTCGTCTATGACAACAAGATCGGCACCGCTGTCTAAGGCTTCGAGATGGTCACCGGTAGCGTCCAGTGGGAACGCTGTGAGAGCGTCCACGCTCGGCGCTTGACAGCGAGCTACCTCGCGTCCTAGATCGCTGATGCGGAACCCTCCAGAGACATGCTCGACGTATCCGCGTTTGAGCAGTGTCGTGTGCGATTTCAGATTGCGTACCTTCTGCGAGAAATGGTCATCATTCCGATTTTCAAGGATGTCTAGGTCGTGCCCTGATGGTTTCAGTAGCGCGCGCTAACCGTTCGTCAAGGCCCCAGTTTGGATCGTGCCGTCCGGTGTTTGGTCCAGCAACACGAGAGCGGGCACCACTAGTTGTTTCTCGGTAACGAGGCTCAATAGTTCATCACCATCGCATGGCGACTGTCGCGAGAGAACCTGCCCTTGATATTGAATCGATACTGACACTCGTACTCCAGCACCGTCAACCCGTGACCGAAATACAGTTCCTCGATCAGCGGCGTGATCTTGCACACCAGCATGAACTTGCCTGCGAACGCCAGCAGTTCGGCTGCGAGCCTGCGCTGTTCCTCAGCGTCGAAGTTGCCGCCGACATAGTTCGAGAACGCAGTGTCATAGGGCGGGTCAACGAACATGAAATCGGTCGGCCCGAAATCATGCTTGCCGAGAAAGTCCGCGAAGTCGAGCGATGTCAGGCTGACCCGAGCGAGCTTCGCTTGCACCGCTGGCGAAGTCAACCGAGCGACCTTGCGGAGGATCGTGTCGTTGCGTCCGTACGCCCGCCCGAACGGAACATTAAATTCGCCCCGTAAGTTCGAGCGGAACATGCCGCCGTAGGCAAGCTCTCGCAGCACGAAGAAATCGGCTGCGCGGAGCGCGTCGGGGCCTCGCCGAGCGTTGTAGCGGGTCCGACTGGCGTAATACAGGTCGGCTCGCCGATCCAGCGTCGAACGGCCCCACGCTGCGAGAAAGTCCTGCAGAGCGGCAAGGAACGTTGCGTCCTGGGTTGCCACCAGTTCGTGCAACAAGATCAGGTCTTCGTGTAGATCGTTGCCCCAAGCGTCGCATTCGATGAGACCAAAGAACACACTGCCTGCACCGAAGAACGGTTCGAAGTACCGGTCATGGTCAGGCACCAGCGGAGCGATGACCGGCAGTTCGGAGCGCTTACCGCCCGGCCACTTGATGAGCGGCGCGCACGGCTGCGCTGATACATCCAACAGTTTCATACGGCGGTCAGGTCGGTGAGGGGGGCGCGTAGCATCCCGCCTAAAGGTAACCGATAACCGATTGTCTGGCAACTATCGGCAGGGCTACCGCGGCTAGGAACGGTCAGCCTCGGCCCGGTTCGCACCAAGTCGGCAGTCAGGTCGTCTTAGCGCAAATGCTTGCCGTCCACGGCTCCGCGGCTACGTCCGTCGAGAATTTGTAGAACAAAGCAGTGAGCGTGATGTGCTTGCGGGAATACTTGCCGGTAGCGTTCTTCGCAATTCCCCATAATGGCAGGGGGTGCGACACCAAAACAGGCGCTGACCTGCGGCTTGGCATTGTACCGGATCTCCTCTCTAAATTGAGTTTGATAGAACTTAGAAACATTAAGCCTGCGCGTAAATGTGGGATGGGGGGTGTTTGTGGGTTCTTGGGTTTGGGTCGAGGCCCTGCTGGAATTGTGAATGTTATAAACCAAATATCTCGACGACGACCCCCGCTTCGCAGACCGCAAAGACGAGGTTCCTTAGAACCTCGCAAATCGCGCTCCCGACCTCGAACAGTTCCTGCACCAAAGGCGACTGGGCAAAGGTGATTCGACTACCCCAGGACCACCCGACAGGCACAGCGCCGCCGCTCTGACACCAAACTTCGACAAGACGTTCAACTCACCCAACTAACGCTCAACCGCAAAGGGAATTGGAGTTTCAGGCCGGCCTGGGCCAATTCCCTCGGCG
>MKWU01003019.1_pt1 | contig 23219 bp, 21 predicted proteins | sample 809101 | NCBI WGS metagenome assembly MKWU01 (sample SAMN05860141, study PRJNA318959) | sponge metagenome | host: Aplysina aerophoba | place: Slovenia: Piran, Adriatic Sea, Gulf of Piran | collected 2013-05-07 | reverse complement strand
GGCGAGTATCTGGAAAGGCTCAGTCCGTGGATAGGCCGTACCTACCAGTTATCTTACGACGACGAGGCGGGCGAAACACAGATCCGGGCAGGGTACTTCAAAGCGCGTGAGGCGGCATGATGGCGATAGAACATATTCGGTTGTCGCAGCGCGCCAAGGATCAGCTGATCAAGCTCAAGCGGGTGACAGGCATCGACCACTGGAACGAGCTTTGCCGTTGGGCTTTTTGCGTTTCTCTCGCCGAGCAAAGCGTCCCGCCGGCCACAAGAATACCGGCGGACAGCAATGTGGAATTGAGCTGGAGAGTGTTTGGCGGGCGCTACGCAGATCTCTATCTGGCCCTGCTCAAGGAACGATGCGTGAGGGACGGGCTTGGCATCGCTCCGGAGGTTCTGGTGCAGCAGTTTCGGTTGCATCTGCATCGCGGGATCTCCTATCTCGCCGGGAACAAGGAACTGCGCAAGATCGATGATCTGGTTTCGCTAGCCTTACGAGCTGCGTGAAGGCAAATGCAGGCGTCCATCTCCCGTCACAAGACCGCGATTTCACGTGCGGAACTATCCAGACCGATCAAGCGGGCGTTGGATGACGGCATCCTAGGTCTCGACATGCCCATTTTGACTACGGCTGCGGTCACGGCGACGACCTGTGGCTGTTAGTAAAATGCGGCATCACGGGCGCGGGCTGGGATCCGGTCCTTCGTCCTGAACAAGATCGCACTAGGGCGCCGGTGGTAAATCTCGGGTACGTCGTGAATGTGATCGAGAACCCGGAGGAGAGACGAGAGGCTCTGCGCGGCACCTGGGGTCTGACCCAGAATGTGCTCATCGTGAGCAGTCGGTTGTCAATGTAGGCGCAATCACTCGGGGAAGCTGAAGATTACGCGGACGGAATAGTGACTAGCAGCGGAACCTTCCAGAAATTTTTCGATCAGCGGGAACTCCGCAACTGGATCGACAGAACGCTTCAAGCCCAGTCGGTGCCGGCGGCTCCTGGCATCTTCTATGTGTTTCGCGACGAGCGCGATCGTACTCAGTTAGTCGCTTCTCGCTTTCGTCGTCGTTTGGCGGCGCCGCGCCTGAGCAATTCAAGCGAGCTGTACAATGAACACGAGCAACTCTTGCAACCGCTCATGGAATTCTTTCGTGATCGCGGACGGATTCCAATTTACGATGAATGATCAAAATCTGAAGAACTGATAAGCATGTTCGGTTCAATCCGGCGAGCCTTTCGAGTTGTACTGACGGTTTCAAGTTCCACAGAATGGGTCCCAATCACAACGGAACGCACCGAGGACTTACTAGTTTACCTAGCACTGTCCCAGGTCGATGAGCGTTCCACCTTCCGGCGGACCAAGCGGCTATCCTTATTGCTCCAAGGTGATGTGAATCCCTTTTTTCGAATTACAAGAATGCCTGCGCCAGTGCAGATGAAATTCTCGCTCGGTCGACCTGATGTCGTTGCTTCCGCATGCCAAGACTCTCGTATCGGAAAATTGACGCCCACTTCTCTGTATATTCGCGAAAGTGCTCGGCACGAATTGTCGCCGGTTCTCAGATTATACGAGGGCTGCGCACGCGGTTATCTCGGCCGCGTCGACGGGGCGAACGTAATCAAGCTATATAGGATTGAACCATTAGTGTCTTATCTCGGCTATCCCGAATTCGATAAGGAGGCTTACCCAGTACTAGAGTTTTCAATCGCGGTGCATTTGCAAACATTCCGAGTGAGAAGCAGGAACTACTCGTCCGCACGAAACCGCCCTGTGCTACATCGGAAGGAATTATTCGTTTCACCGAATCATTCTCAATATAACAAATGGGCTCGACTGACACGGATCAGAGTAGCAGAAAGGCCATCGGTTGGTCTCGTACGACAAAGCCGACCTGCAGCAGGACAGGTGAAAGATAAATTAACCACCTATCGAGTTGTAGGAACGACAAATCGATATGCAATGTGCATTCTACACGATGATCGGTCAGGCAATGATCGTGGGCAAATCAATTGACAACGTTACGTCAACCCCTGGGTGATCCTGACCACAGTTTCTCAACAGAACGTCTGGATTGAAGTCTTATTTCCTTAAGGGGATCATGTTCGTAACAGGTGACGCGTAAGTTCGTGGGATTCATGGAGCCAAGGACGTTCATCGGCGTCACAGTAAGATAGGATTGGTTGGTTGAGGCTGTGCACCCATCTTGATGTTCGCATGTGCCAACGAGTGCTAAGAGTCTGACCGTCCAAAAGGGACTTGGCAAGGATCGTATGTCGAAGTTGTTTGGCCCAGAACTCCTCACTAGTCCTTCGACATCGTATATCGAAGTTCTTTCGCTTTTGTGCCGATTGCACCATCCGCAGGATAGTGATAAATTTTCCCCTCCTTCTCCGCCTTGCGCTAGGGGCATTTGGTGATCGACCTCTATTCTTAAGTCTTGCGAGGACAGACCTCTGGGCTTGAGCACGTCTACTAAATGTGGAAGTGGGAGCTCTCGGCCGTCTCGCGCCAAGTACTTATCTATCGCTTGGTCATCAAAAGGGACACCGCAAATCCAACAGCGAGGCGGGTTGCCAGCCAGATCAAGATGTAGACGGCGTTCCGAAGCGCTTAGCGGTAATCTCTGGCGGGAGGCTTGAAGCCTACGAACGAAGCCATGGACGGCCGAGGCTATGGAAGACGCAAGAAGTCGCTGCTCGTCAAATGTCGCATCGGAAAACCATTTTCTGACGATAGCGAAAACATCGCCGTATATTCTCGGATAGGCGGCTTCGAGGTGCGTATACTTGACGGGGTCGGAAACGCTTTCGACAAACCATCGTGCCCATTGGACGCTGATGTCCGCCCTCAATAGTGAACGCCGCCGCCCGAGAAGGCGATCTGGAACATGCCTTGCTGACAGATCTGCAAGCGGTGGCCCCTGCCACACGGCTGACGCATCGTGCAATGCCGCAGCAATAAACTTCGATTCATCCATCTTGATAACAGTGCCTATTCGCCACGCGGCTTCCGGTATTCCGAGCGATGAGGTAGATTACCACCCATCTTCCGATACTCAGCCCAAATCGATGCCCATTGACTACGAATGCCAGTTGAATCTTTCTTGATGCCTGAGAGTTGCCAGTTCCTGTTGAAATAGTTCTTATTTACCTCTTCCAACCAAGAGTCGACCAATTTAGGCACTTCGTCCGCAGCGTCTATTGTTGCCTTCGTTTCTACAAGGAATTGGAAAAAGTCCGCTGCCAAGATAGTCAGTGAAACCTTGTTGAATAAATTGGAGTCGCGAGGACGTCCCCAATAGGCGTATGATTCGCGATCATCTACAACTGCAAATACTTCGCGTATCTGGTGCCAAAAGGCAATAAAGACATCGCGCCAGGGACCATCTAGTGAACTCCAATATTGTATAGGAGTTTCATAGTCTGTGGCCTCATACTTTGCGATGATCGCCGAAGACGAAAGATAACTCTGTCCCCATTTCATTGCATAGTCGGCACGTCTTTGATGGTAGAGTCGGCCGCCTCTAAGTTCTCGAAATATGCTGATCAGTGAGGCGAATACATTCCATTGCAGGAGATCCGTCTTATCTCCTGCGAGACCGCGTTCGATGAGGTTGTAGAAGGGGCTGTCGGGATGTCGGGCGAGATACGTGATCGCCTGAGAATCTTCCAAATGGATGCCAGCGTGCTTCAAACGGTCTGCCACATTTTCCAATTCGTCGTTAGACAAGGTCGTTGAAACAATTGTTCCTAGAAGTGCGCGACCAATGGGTGTGGCCTTTTGGTTGACAACGATAAATTGAAATACTTGCTCGGCGGGTTCAGTGGACATAAGGAGGGAGAGCGGCAAGCGACGTGCCTCCCGTTGGATGATGTGGTATTCTACATCGCTGGAATCTTCGCCGTTAGAAATGCGGTCTTCAATTTCAGATTGGATGTTCGGATCGTCAAGGCGTGCCGCTGCGGCACTAAGGGCGCCACGTAGGCGATGTTGTCCGTCAACGAGGACCACGGGTCGAAGGTAAGATAGGAGAGCGTCCTTTGTGAAACCGAGGAAATCGGGTCTATCCTGTGGGTCGCCAAACTGTTTTATCAGATCGTGGCGTGCTGCAACTTCCTGCCAGAAGTCGACAATGTGAGATTCCTCGAAGAGAACACCGGCCGTCTCTTCGTCGGTAGAGGCGTCGCTGTCATCGTTGTCGTCGTTTTCTTCCGCGTTGTCGTCGTTAGGCGGGGTGGTAGAGGTTATAGAGCCGGCGTCGGACAAATAATGCTTTAGGCGGTCAATCAGATCTTGGTTTGGGTTTTTATCCTTAAGCGCGGGAACACGGTCTTCAACAAATGTACGTACATGGAAAAAAATATCTTCGAAAGAAAGCGAAGAGTAGTCGGGAATTTCTATTGTCAGCTCTCCAAGTTGTACAGAGTCACTTTTTGCACTCCCGGCAAGCGGTGAGAAAGTTACGGAACAATTGGGTATAGCGCGAAGGGCGCAAAGCAGAGGGTTTTGAATTAGGTTGTCTTGATCGAGAAAGAAGTCGTGGAGACTTTTTATACGCTTGGAGTTAGTTTCTCTTTGGAAGCCCGCAGTTTCGGTTCCGTCGGCAAAACGCTTTTTTTGTGGCACTCCCGCCCATTGGTCGACATCGGGAGCGGGCGCGGCAAATTGGGCAAGCCATTTGTCCGAGGTGGTCTGTTTGGAACGTATGGCGGGATAGGTGAATCGCATGTCGCTCTCCTAGTACATTGGGCTCGAATGCGGGTGGGGGAGAGAGTGGGTTGAAGCGTCATAGAAACGGCGTAGGGTGCCGGGTCTTGGATAGTGAGGCGGGAAATGCAGACGACAGAGATCGGTGGCTTGGTCAAGGTGTGCAAACGTGTGGGACATTGTCAGCATTGGCATCCTAGGGTTGATCGATGGTGGCGATCTTCCTCGCCTATGTCAAGCAAGTCTCTTCGGGGGCGACAGGATGGCTCCTAGTGAGGCGATGTCGGACGCGTTGGCGCTGCTCTCGAGCTATGCAGTAGCAGGCTGCAGCTGGTCCTCGCAGTCAAGGAGCTTGGTGTCGGCTAGGGATGAAGCCTGCGGAGAACAGCGCGGAGCGACGTTCATCAAGTGTCTACTCTACATAGCCGACCGATCTGGTCCGTACAGCGATGTCAACGGCAACGAGTATCGTTACTCAGCAGCGAGCGTAGGAAGTTTGCAGACACTAGATCAAGCGCACGCGGAGCAGGTAGGGTCGCCGGCCCAAACATCGTCGCGCACGGGACCCCTGAGATAGCTCGGAAGATTCATGGCCAAACGAAGATCAATCGAGGACATACTCAAGACTCAGTTCCGCTGGCCGAGGCAGGGCGACAAGGCGTTTGTCACCTCCGCGAATCCATCGGAAAACGCCACCATCGACCAGAGCGGGCACTCTAGGCTCGTGCTCATGACCGATGGCTACAAGACGGCTGGCGACCTCATGGTCGAGGCAGCGAGTACCGACGATTTGGCGCGAGACACCCTGGTATTCCCGATCATCTTCAACTACCGGCATTTCTTGGAGATCTCCCTCAAGTACGTGCTGGCAACCTATGGGCCCACGGTTCGCATCGAGCCCAATTGGCACTCGCACGATTTAGCAAAGCTGTGGCGATCGGTCCTGGAAGTGCTCAACAGGTACGGGACCACCGACCCCGATGAGGCTGATCCCATCGTCGGCGAGATCATCCTTGAATTCGCGAAGATCGACCCGGCTTCATACGCATACCGTTATCCGGTAGATAGGAAAGGACGGCCTTTGCCCGTCGCTCAGAACGATCTTCACCTGCCAACACTGGCCGATGTCATGAATGGAGTTTCAGTTTATTTCGACGGGTGCGACACCTACTTGAAGAATTGCAAGCGTCGGGTCCAGCAGTGACGATCCGTGTTGTCCGACTGCCGCCGACGCCCTAGACGCTGCCGTGAACGGTTGTCCGGAGCGCGCGCCGCGCGGAATGCGCAATCGTGCCGGGGTTCCCTAAAAACCGTGAACGAGGGAACCGCCAATTGCTTCATTTAAAGTGGTAGCTCATAGAGGGGACAGCTGGGACCTGATGGAGAAGGCGCTCGCGCGCGAAGCCGGCGCGCTGTTCCGCGTCAGCCGCTCGACGCGGCGCAGGGCCTTCGACGCGGTGACCGCCTTCGCGGTGATGTTCATCGAGCGCCTCGCGCGCTCGATACCGGACGCGCCCGCGCACACGGTCGTCCACATGGACGAGATCAAGGTTCCGGCCGTTCACATGTCCAAGCCGAACCACCGGAGGCAGCGAGCTTCGCGGTCAACAAGGCCCGCCTCGCCGGATTCATCCCCGGGAAGAGGCAGCCGCTGCCGGGAACCAAAAAACTCCGGGACGGCCACATGCTGCTATTTTTGTTGGTCGAAGATTTCAGAGCTTGGCGAGACTACGGCATGATCTGAGTTAACTGCGTACGGATGAAAGGCCTCGCGTCCCAAGACCTGAAGGAATCCGCGTTTATACGGGTGTTACATGGGAGCAATAATTTGCTTCGAGGACATTAATGCGAAAGAGTTACTTTGCGTTGAAATTACCCGTCGATTTGCGGACCTTGGTAGTGATCGCGTGAAGTTATTTGCGCGGAAAGCCGGCGGCCCCGACTAAGTCCTTGGATGTCGGCTTCAAGTCAATGTATGTGTTCCGGGAAATCGCGCGAATCGAGAATTTTCGGGTTTTGGCACGCGCATTCGAATGGCGGCCTAGATCCGGCGACTCCTGCGAATATTTTCTCGCGCTAACCGCGCGCGGCAATCGCCGGTGAATTTCGCCATTGGAACACAGAGCGGCTGGCGATCCGAGTTCGCCTTTTTCCCGTTCATCGAAAAGGAATTCAATAAATGATGTTTACGCCGAGCGCTCATCCGCGCGTTTTCGCTCTGCCGCCGGGATGCTCCTTCCCAAAGGAATTCGTCGCAGGCCTGAAATCGAGGCTGCGCGATCAGCCGCCCGAAAAAATGGCGCAAACAGAGATCATCGTCAACACGAGCCACAACGAACAGGCGATACGGGACGAATTCATCAAGGGCGAAGCAAGTTTTTTGCCTAGGCTTTCCCAGTTGACGGAACTCCGTTCAAATATTCGATTTCCGGAAATCCCCGCCGCGGTTCCGCCGCTTCGGCGGCGGCTGGAACTATTTCAGGCGGTCGCGAAACTCATGGCCGCCGATGATCGTTTCGGCTCCCGGTTTACTGCATTCGAACTCGCCGACACGCTCGCGGAAGTCATGGATGAAATGAACAGCGAGGGCGTATCGCCGGACGCCCTCGGCAACCTCGATGTTTCATCGCAAGCCGAACACTGGGACGCGAGCCTAAAATTCCTTAGGATTATTGAACAGTATTTAAGGATCGACTCCATTCCCGATTTCGAGACTCGCCAGCGCTTGGTTGCGGAAAAAATGGTGTCGGACTGGCAAGCCGAACCGCCGGAGCATCCGTTGATCATGGCGGGGTCTACGGGCTCGCGAGGAGCTACCCAATTGCTGATGCAAGCGATAGCGAACCTGCCCCAGGGAGCGATCGTTCTTCCTTGCTTCGATTTTCATCTTTCGGGCGAGATCTGGTCCGGAATGTCGGACCCTTCGGTATCGGAGGCGCATCCGCAATTCAGGTTCCGGCAGTTGATGGATCGGCTTGGAATTGAATCCGACGCAGTATTGCCGTGGAGATCGGACGTGGCCGTAAATGAACCGCGCAACATGCTAGTGTCGCTTGCGCTTAGACCGGCGCCGGTAACGGATCAGTGGCTGGTGGAAGGACCTAGACTCGCGGATTTGCAGCTAGCCACGCAAAAACTGACGCTGCTGGAAGCGCCGACTCCTCGCCTCGAATCGGTCGCGGTCGCGCTTAAGCTGCGGGAATGCGCCCATGCCAGTCGCACCGCCGCCTTAGTAACGCCGGACCGCAATCTCGCTCGCCAAGTCAAGGCCGCGCTGCGGCGGTGGGGAATCGTGCCTTATGAATCGGACGGCCAACCGGTTTCGGAAACGCCCCGGGGCGTTTTTGCCCGTCTCGTGGCGGAAGCCATGGGCGGAAGGATGGCATCAACCAGCCTTATGTCGCTGCTCAAGAGTCCATGCGCCAACTCAGCCGGCGACCGAGATCTGCACTTGAAGCGGACTCTAGAGCTCGAATTGCATTTACGCGGCAAAGGAATTTTCTCCGTTGATTCGGAGCTCGTTTCAAGGTGGGTATTGGAGCAGGAAGAAAGCGAGGATATTGACCTTTGGGGCGGTTGGGTCTCCTCGATCGTAGAATCGGCGGCAACTGCAAAAAGAGGCGAGCTCGGCGATATATTAAAGCATCACCGCAGCCTTGCGGAAATGTTCGCGGCCGGCCCGTCAGCGGAAGATACGGGGATGTTGTGGGCCGAGGAAGAAGGGAGCAAAGTCCGCGAAGTCTTTACCGAACTCGAAGACTGCGCCGACCTGGGCTGCTTTCTTGAATTGAAAGAATACGTGCAGTTGCTGGGTTCGGTACTTGGCAAAACCAAAATTCGGTCAAGTAACTGCTCCCACCCCGAAATTATGATCTGGGGCACGCTGGAAGCGAGAATGCGACGTCCGGATCTCTTGATAGCGGGTCGATTGAATGAAGGCTCCTGGCCCGCGCCGGTCGCTGATGATCCGTGGCTAAACAGGCAAATGCGCGAGCAGGCGGGCTTGCTGCTTCCGGAACGCAAAATTGGATTGTCCGCGCACGATTTTCAGCAAGTTCTCTGCGGACCCGAAGTGGTGCTTACCCGAACGCTTCGCGACGAAAGCGCGCCAACGATACCGTCCCGATGGCTGAGTCGCCTGATCCATTTGCTGTCCGGAATTTCCGAAGAAGGGCGAGCCGGGATCAATGCCATGCGCGACCGAGGCGCGGCGCTCCTCGCGCTTGCACAGGCGATGGAAGAGCAGAATGGAAAAACCGCGCCCGCTCCTCGCCCGTCGCCCGTTCCGCCGCTTGAAGCCAGGCCGACAAGAATATCCGTTACTGGCGTGGAAACTCTTATTGTGGATCCCTACGCAATCTATGCAAGTCAAGTTCTCAAGCTCAGGAAATTGAATCCGCTTGCTCCGCTGCCCGAAATCCTAGTGAAGGGCCTGCTGCAGCACAGCGTTTTCCAAAGGTTTATTTCGGATGGCGAGTCCGAACTAGGAGACGACGAGAAAGGCAGATTGATTTCGATTGCCGAAGAAGAATTCGAAGACGGAGCCCCGTCCAAATGGGTTGAACGGGTTTGGCTTTGCGGCCTCAAAAAAATCGCAGAGGAATTCCTGCTGCACGAACGAGCGCGAAGAGGCCTAGCCTCGCCCTTCAAGCAGGAGATTAAATTAGAGCACGAGTTTTCCGATCTGGGCTTCACCATCAGAGGAAAAGCGGATCGCGTGGATATCACCGAAGATGGCGAATTCGTGCTTTACGACTACAAGTCGGGCCGCATACCCGGCGAGATGGACATAAAAAGGTGTGCGAAGCAGATGCCCTTGCTAGCTAAAATTTTGGAAGTCGACGGCGTTCAGGACCATGGACCGGGAACTGTCAGAAAAACAGCCTATATTTCGGTAGGCGCCCGGACTCGGGTAAGCGAAGTCAAACGATTCTATCGGGACGCGCCGCTCGACAAGGATTTCTTTTCGGATACATGGGAACAATTCCAGCTGCTGATAAAGAAATACCAGGAACCCGAAACCGGGTACACATCGCACCTGGGGCATGTAGAGTACCCCGACTACGACCATCTCGCACGATACGGAGAATGGGACGAAACTGTCAAGCCTGCAGAAATGCAGCGTGTAGGGTAGCGAAATGATTCAATTCGACGATGCGACCAAACCGCAAATTCTGGCGGCCGACCCGGAATCCTCGTCTTGGGTTTCCGCTAACGCCGGGTCCGGGAAAACCAAGGTCTTAACCGACAGGGTGGCGCGCATCCTACTAGCCGGAACCCATCCGGGAAATATACTTTGCCTGACGTTTACAAAGGCCGCCGCCGCCAACATGCAAGTTCGCCTTTTCGAAAGGCTGGGGAAATGGTCTTTGCTTCCCGATGCCGAATTGCGCGAAACGCTCATGGCGCTAGGGGAAGACGAGAAGACTATCACGCCGATAATTCTTCGGCGCGCGAGGACGCTTTTCGCCCAGGCGCTGGAAACTCCTGGCGGGCTGAAGATTCAAACCATCCACGCGTTCTCTTCCGCGATTCTTCGAAAGTTTCCACGAGAGGCGGTAGTTTCGCCTCAATTCGAAGGTATCGACGAACGCATCGCGAAAACTTTGAAAAACGAAGCCCTGGAGTCAGTCGCCGAGGAACACGCCGAGCTATTCGATGAAATTGCGGAACTAGCCGGGAGCGGCTTGCTCGACCTCGTCCGTGAAATCCAGAGCCATCGAAAGCTATTCAACGAAGTCGAATCCGAAGCGTCGGTCTGGGAGGCTTTCGGCTTGCCCGAAAACTACGCGGAACAGGATTTGGCCAATGAATTATTTACTTCGCCCGAACGGAACATGTTCCCCTCGCTGCTAAATGCCGTGGAGAACGTGCCCTCGCCCACCAACAGGAAAGTTCAGGAATTTATCGGCTGCGCGAATTTAAATTCTCCCGATTCGGAGGACCTCTCGCTCGCGGAAAAGACATTTCTAACGCAAAAGGGCGAAATCAAAAAATCGTATGCGACCAAGCCAGCAATTCAAAAACTGAGCGATAACGACAAGAACCTGCTGGAAAACTGGGTGCGAAAGCTAAAAGATCTAAGGGAAATGCGGCTTAGTTCCGAGTGCGCTCGATACTCGGTCAAATTGCTTCGGTTCGCAAAAGTTTTCCTCGCCACGTATGAATCTATCAAAAATAGAGAGGCGCTTCTCGATTTCGAGGACATGATTCTGAAAGTGCTATCCCTGCTTACGCGGAAGGAATCGCGCGATTGGATAATGTATAGGCTCGACGGGCAAATCGACCATATCCTCGTCGATGAAGCCCAGGACGTAAATCCGGCGCAGTGGGATATCGTTGCTCGCCTTGCGGAGGAATTCACGGCGGGATCCGGCGCTCGCGGACATCTGGAGCGCACGATTTTCGCGGTCGGCGACGAAAAGCAATCCATATTCGGCTTCCAAGGCGCAAGGCCCGAAAAATTTGCGCAGATGCACGACCATTTCAAGCGCGCGCACGCCGGCGCCGAAAGGAAATTCCAGCGGCAGGAGCTCCAGCATTCATTTCGCTCCGCTTCCTCGATACTTAGACTAGTGGATCGCGTATTCGAAACATTGGAAATTTCCGAATTCGACACGAGAACAGTCCACAAGGCATTCAAAACGGACTTGCCCGGACGCGTCGACCTATGGCCGTTTACCGAAGACGCAAGCGAGGCGGATGAAAGCCTCTGGTATTCGCCGGAAAGAAAGGCGGCACCTGAAAACTCGGCAACTAAACTTGCGAAAGCCATTGCAATTTTCGTTTCGGATTCAATCGAAAACAAGTCGCTGCTGCCGTCCGATGCCGGAGCGAGGCCGATTCGCCCCGGCGATTTCCTGATCCTGGTGCAGACTCGCTCCAAGCTGTTCCATTCGATCATTCGCGAACTGAAGAAGAAAGGGCTTCCGATCGCGGGAACCGACCGACTCAAAATCGCAGATGAATTGGTCGCTAACGATCTGTCGGGCATCCTGGCGTTTCTTGCTACGCCGGCCGACGACTATTCGCTGGCCTGCTCGCTAAAATCGCCGCTCTTCGGCATCACGGAAAGCCAGCTCTTTTCGATTGCGCATAACCGCGAGGACAAGTCTCTCTGGGAGATTCTCCTGGAACGCAGGGAGGAATTTAGCGAGGCCGTCGAAATGCTCGAAGATCTGCTTTTGCGAGCGGAAACGGCCAAGCCCTACGAATTGCTGGAGGCCATTCTTACCGAACATGAAGGTCGAGCTAAAATTATTTCCAGAATGGGGACGGAAATAGAAGAAGCGATCGACGTGCTTCTTTTGCAATCTCTCGCTTACGAAAGAACGGAACCGGCGACGCTGACCGGGTTTCTTGAATGGCTGGCCGCCGACGAAATGGATGTCAAACGAGAACTGGACCAGGCCGGCGACGAAATTAGAGTCATGACGGTCCATGGCGCGAAGGGGCTGGAATCACCCGTCGTCATCGTTCCCCAAACGGGAAAGAGGCAAATCGCCGTTAATGACAAAGTTTTGATTACTGCGGAGGATGTACCCGTTTGGAAACCGACAGGCGGCAACCATCCTGAAAATCTTGAGTCATTGATCTACACTTACGCCGAACGCGAACGGCTCGAACGGCGGCGGCTTCTATACGTTGCGATGACTCGAGCGGAGAACTGGCTGATTGTCTGCGGAGCGGGAAAGCAAGACGACGAAAGCTGGTATCACCTTGTAAAAGAAGGAATGATCGGAGTCGGTGCGGATACGCGGCAGTTCAAAGCGCTGGAAAAATTCTCCGATGGCGATGCCGACGGTTTCAGGACTAGCAACGGGGAATGGCCGGAAATTGAAGCGAAGGCGCCGTCATCGAACTCTCGTGAAGCCAAGAAGGTCGAGTTGCCCGGATGGACACGCGCAATTGCCGTAGCTCCCGAGCCGGCGATTAGTCCGCTGCCGCCTTCAGGCCTGGGCGGCGAAAAAACGGTCGCTACCGACCCGTCATCTCCCGATGCCTATGCCGGAAGCGAAGGGGCTCTGCGACGCGGAAGCTTTATCCATTTACTGCTGGAGCATCTGCCCGGCACCGACAAATGCGAACGCAGAGACGCGGCGAAAGAGCTTAGCCTTCGCATCGAGGAAGAACTTTTGCACGATGAATTCGAAGAATGCCTAGAGGCGTGCAATCTAATGCTGGACAATCCGGAATTAGAATTTCTGTTTTCCGGGAGCGCGCTTGCCGAAGTGTCAATCACCGCAAAGCCGCAAAGTCTGGGCGAGCGGTCGATCTACGGCTTTATCGACCTTTTACTCGTTGAACAGGACCGTGTGCTAGCCGTCGACTTCAAGTCGAACGCAGTCGTGCCGAAAATTGCGGACGACGTTCCGGAAGCGATCCTAAGGCAGATGGGAGCCTATCTGGAATCGCTTGAAACCATTTACCCGGATCGACGCGTGGAAACTGCAATTCTTTGGACCAAGAACGGCGAGTTTATGCCCTTAGGTCGCGATGCGGTCGTCTCCGCGCTGGCTAGAGCGTCGGACGAATTCGCGAAACAAGAATTCATGCCAGTGGATTAGTCCCAGATCGAAACAACTATAGCGGAGCAATTGAATTTTCCTCGCCGCTCCGGAGCTTGAATGACGATTTTCGGGCGGTCGCCTTGTCGAACACTTGAACGCCCAGGACTTGATTCAGTCGAGTGCCGCGTAATTTCGCCTGAAAAATCGAAGCGCGAATACCGGCGCAGCCGTTTCGGCATTCGAATCGAGCGGCCGAGCCGATTGAAAAAGCATCGCGAAAGCCCTGTTTATTTCGAGAGGTTGCATCGGAGATCAATGCCGCCCTGAATCGTGGCTTCAGCGGGCCTGGATTCAGGAATTCGTCAGCTGCTTCTATTTCAGTTTTGCGAGAACGGAATCTAGAGTTGCAACTTTGACATTCGGCATATTGAAGTTTTTCAAATTGGTTGATTTACAGGCGTCATTGCGGCTATCGGCCGTGAAACAGCTGGAGGCAAATATGAAACTGAGCCAGTTTAAAGCGCTTACTTTCGACTGCTACGGTACGTTGATCGATTGGGAAACGGGCATAATCGACGGCTTGCAACCGCTTACGTCCCGGATAGGCGGCGATATTTCGCGCAACAAGATACTCGAGACTCACGCCTACTATGAATCCAGCCAGCAGCGCGCAACGCCCCATATGAAATACTCGGATCTTTTAGCGGTCGTTTACCGGAGATTGGCGGAAGAGTGGCAGATAACGGCGTCGCTCCAAGATTGCGAAGCCTATGGCGACTCCGTCAAAAACTGGCCGGCGTTTCCCGACTGCGCAAAAGCGCTTCGGCACCTAAAAAAGCATTTTCGACTTTATGTCCTGTCAAATGTCGATATCCGCAGCTTTTTCTTTTCCAACGAAAAGCTGCAAGTGCGATTCGATGGAATTTATACAGCCGAGGACGTTGGTTCCTACAAGCCGTCCGATCGCAATTTCGAGTATCTACTATCCAATCTTGGCAGGCAGGGAATCGACAGGGAAGAAATCCTTCACGTTGCCGAAAGCGTGTTTCACGACCATGTTCCGGCAAATCGTCATCGCTTGGCAAATTGCCGAATTTTTCGACGCAGCGGCAAGGACGGGCTGGGAGCCTCCGCCGGATCGGGAGCAGGTGACACGCCGACATTCAATATATCGCTAAACAGCATGTCGGAATTGGCAGAGCTGCATAGATCTCAACTTTCGGACTGAATTCCCGATTCGCCCCTGCGCCGCTTCCGCTGAGAATCGTTTCGTCGGATCCTCATTTTTCCCGGCCATGAAAACCATTGGTCGATGAGCCGGATCAAAGCAAAATCATGCATGCGCGATTAAATTTGCCGCGAATTCTCGGAGCAAAGTTGCTCAAGTTTCAATTTGCCGTTCGGTTTCATGCTTCCGGTAAGTTTCCCTTCGGCAAAATCGAGTGTTCGAAATTAATTTGTTCATCAAGGCACTAATCTGCCGAAGCCATTGCGAACGAGTAACAAGTCCGAGGCGGGTATCTTCGGATTTCAATGCTATGGTCCAGCCTCTCGACCACATCGATCGAGTTCCAGAAGACGGAATCGCGACGAAGTTCCTTCTCAATGGCTGGCATATCCGCACGACTTGCGCGGAGATGCTCCGACTGGCGATTTTTGACGAGAAGCGCCGAGTCTATTGGCCGCGCTTATGCTCGGAGCGGCTGAAGGCGATGCTTTGCGTCGCTGCCGTCGACCTCTTGAATGGCGCGACACGTACTGCCTCCAACCCATATTCCTATTCAGTAAGACGCAATGAATTCTCTGCGCTAACGACATTGATCGATACTTGCGTCGGCAACGAAATCCTTGAACTTCAACGCCACGAAATCCAGGTCTTGAATTCCCGGACTAGTTCAAGTGGGCGGAGGCGATTTCGCCGTTCCGGAGCGAGCGGCCCTCAAATTCGAAAACCAACGCGCTTGACGATCCTAGTTGCGAGGCTTAGGTGTAGGCGACAACAAAAATTGGGAAACAGCCGCATGGGAATTCTGAACGTTACCGATAATTCATTCGATGCGGACGTCAAGGAATCGAGTATTCCAACCGTCGTAGATTTTTGGGCGGAATGGTGCGGTCCGTGCCGGCAAATCGGTCCGTCGCTGGCGGAAATTGCCGAAGAGATGTCCGGGCGAGTCAATATCGCAAAGGTCAATATCGACGAAAACCCAAACACGCCGGCACTGCTTGGCGTGCGTGGAATACCGGCGCTTTTCATTTACAAGGACGGGGAGCCGATCGCGAGCAAGGTAGGTGCGGCTCCAAAGGCGACGCTAAAGAAATGGATCGAAGAATCAATCTAGCTAGCTAGAAGACAATTGGATTCAACCCGACTTTTTCACGCGCGATAGATGATGGAAGAGCTTGCTTTAATGCAAGCCGAAAGAGGAAACGCTGCATTTCCGCAATGCGACAAGCGCAGTCATCGGCAGCTGTGCCGAGATCAAGCGCCGAAATCTTCGGAATAGAAGTTGACCGCTTGGTGCGTTCGGCAATTGAACGTCGCGGCAAAAAAAGAATTGAGCGATTCGCCGGTCATGCGCGAGCGAAATCTCTTGCCCTAGCTTATCCCGACATCGGGCATAACTCCGTTGTCGAATGCGAATTCGAAGTTTCGCCGCTGGTATTGCTGCAAGATCCGTGGATAGAGCTTGCTCGAGCTGTCGAACAGCGCGCTAGAGCCACCGAAGCGTTCCTCAATGATCTCCATGGCAAGCGAGAAGCGATTCTTAGCGGCGTCATTGACGAAAGGATCGCTTTCGGCTCCCTTTATTCGCCGACCCTGGGCGGAATTTCACCGCCTGGCGGGAACTTTTCCTTTTTATCCTCGTCGGAATTCGCGCTGGGCGGAAACGGCAGATTCTACTGCGTTGAGAAAGGCAATCCGACAGTCCAGGATATTGCCAACTTGCGAGCCAATCGCGCCGCGATGCAATTGACCTTCCCGGAATTTTTCACAGTTTCTGGCATTGCATCGACAGATGAATTTTTCGAAAACTTCCGGGCGTCGCTCGTCGATACTTCAAATGTAGACAATCAAGAGCTGTGCATAGCGGTCGCGGCGGAGTCCCAATTCCCTGAACTAGATTACATAGCCGAGCGCATAGGCGCAATAACGGCGATTTGGAGCGACTTGAGGGTCTCGGGCGGCAAAATTTCGGTTCGTACAATCGGCGGGCCTAAAACCGTCCATGTCATTTGCCATTTCGGACAGGACCTGCCCGATCCCATTTCTTCGGAATATCGGAACATTCGCGGCGTTTCGGGAATTGCCGCCATATATCGAGCGGGAAAGCTCATAGCCTCCAATTCGCCGCGCTCGGGAATCGCCTCCAACAATCTAGTTCATGCAAAATTTCCGGACTTAATTAGATTTTATTTGAACGAAGAGCCGTCGCTGGAAAATTGGCCCTGCCGGTGCTGCGGCGATGCCGGCGGGCTTGAGTGGGCACTCGACAATATTGGCGGCCTGGAAATTCTGGAGGCGCGCAAAAACGGCGGAACGCCGGTGTTCAACGGTGCAACCGCCGAAAAATCAGACATCATTGAAATCCGGAAAGGAATCGAGAATTCGCCCTGCGACTACATTGCAAGGGTTCCGAAGGCGAGTACGTCGATCGCAGAATTCAATGCCCTGGCAAATTCCCGCAACCCGGAAAGCCTGACCTTATTCGCGCTTCGCAAGAACGGCGAATTTACAGCAATTGAAGGTGGCGTTTCGAGAATCGCAGTGTCTTCGGATTTACCGGGGGCATCCGCGACAACTCGTCCAAGAGACGTCTGGGTGATGCGAGACGGTGCCGATGCTATCGCGGCATGCTAGCGGAATTTTCTGGCTGGCTCGCTACGTGGAGCGCGCCGACTTCACTGCGAAGCTTGCCCTGGCATCGATGAATGCCTCGCCTCCCGGATCGGAATTTTCAAAAGACTTTTCGATGGCGGCTTTGCGCTCGATCGGGGAATACCGCAGCTTTTGCAAACTGCGCGATTCAGGAATGGAATTGGGCGCGCTCGAGTATCTTGCCTCCCGCTCTAGCAACCCTTCGAGCATTGTGTCGGCCGCGCAGCAAGTTGAGACCAACCTGGAGCCCATCCGCTCCGAAATTCCATCCGAGCTTTTCCTTGCGGCAAAGGAATTTGCGCGAGCCGCGAAAGCTTTGGAAGTCCGCAGCTCCGGAAATGAGTTGGATGGAGCCGCGCTGATCGTCATCCATAGGCGTTCGGCGGAAGCTCATGGGGCCGCCGCGGGCCGCCTTTTGAGAAACGGAGCATACGAATTCTGGCAAACGGGCCGCATGATCGAACGAATGGGCAATATCGCAAGGTCGGTTGACCTGGGTATCGGTTTTGCAAAATCGCTTCGGACTCAAGATACGAGCGCCTGCGATGCGTTTCTCGCATCGTACTTCTCGAATTTCTCCGCGTTGCGCGGCGTCTTTAGGAGATGCGGAGGAAAATTCGGCGATGCGGCGATATTGGAATTTTTCCTCCTTGACCCGGACTCGCCCTCGTCGCTTGCGTTTGCAATTCTTGAGATTGAACGCTGTCTCGGAGCGCTTTGCAAAGCGCGAGCCGACGCCAGCGACTGCCTTCGCATGGCTTCGCATTCGGCGGCAGAGCTTCGCAACGAAAATGCGGCATCCATTGCCGAGCACGGCATTTCAGTATTTGCGAGAGAAACAATTGATTTCGGCGCGCGCCTGTCAAATCAGGTCGAAATCGACTTTGAGTTCAATTCCTAGATATGATCCTGAAGATCAAGCACGAAACGAAGTACGAATTCAGCGAACCATCGAATTATGGCGTGTTCGAAGCAAGAGTCATTCCGTCGGACAACCCGGTTCAATCGGTACGCAGTTGGTCGACCGAGATTTCGGGAGCCGAAGTCGAGGCGAATTTCCGCGACTGCCATTGCAACCCCGTCAAACTCGCTAGCATAAACGCGCCGGCGCGGTCGCTCGGGTTCATTGCGGCCGGCATTGTCGAAACACGCGATACAGCGGGAATCCTCGGTCCCGACGACTGCGCTCCGCCGCCAGCCTATTACCTCAGGGAGACCCGGTTAACTCAGGCTCGTGACGGCGTTAGGGATTTGGCATCGAGGCTTGGAAACCCTCGGGCATCCAATGTCGCATCGATGCACGATCTTTCCGGCATCGTGCGAGAGGCTATCAAGTACGAAGTCGGAGCAACCGATTCCAAAACCCCTGCCGAAGACGCCGTCGCGGCGGGCCGGGGCGTATGCCAGGATCACGCTCACATATTTTTGTCCGCCGCCAGGCATATGGGAGTTCCAGCCCGCTACGTGAGCGGCTACCTATTTGTCGACGATCGGATAGACCAGGAAGCAAGCCACGCGTGGGCGGAGGTTTTTCTCGCCGGACTGGGATGGACGGGGTTCGATATTGCCAATGGAATATCACCCGACGATCGCTACGTCAGGCTCTCCGTAGGATTAGACTACGGAGATTGCGCGCCTATTCGCGGCACAAGGATTGGAAGCGGACGCAGCAGGATATCCGAAAGGCTTCGCGTGGAAAAAGTCGGCGAATGAAGCCGCGCGGGATCTATTCGACAATTGCTCGGCATCCAGGAAAATTTCAAATCCAACTATAATTTCAGCATGCTCGCCGCCTCGCTCCGCCTATTCGAGTCGAATTCGAATGCGCGGGGTCGCGCGACCGACGCGCTTCCGGCAAAGGGCCGCGCGGACTAATATTCTGGCGAGCGCGCCAAATCCTCTTTATTGTCCCTCCGAAGCAGATCAACTCGCCTTAGGGAAAACTCGGCATGACATATTGCGTTGGCCTAACTCTCGACGACGGCCTAGTTTACATTTCCGACACCAGAACGAATGCCGGCGTCGACGATATTTCAGTATTCGGAAAAATGCATACAATCGTCAAACCGGGCGAGCGAACCATGACGATGCTCTCGTCCGGGAATTTGGCGACCACTCAGATGGTGGTCAACATTCTGGAAAATCGAATAAAGGCGGAATCGGACTTCGAATCGCGGCTTGCCGATGCGTCAACCATGTTCGAAGCCGCGGATATCGTCGGGTCGACGCTTCGCAAAGTTATCGGCTCCTTTGCCGACAAAGGCTCCGACGGCGAAAAAAAATTTCACGGCACGATGATCTTGGGCGGTCAGATCGCCGGCGACGAGCCGCGGCTTTTCCTAATCTATCCCGAAGGAAACTTTATAGAGGCGAGCAAGGACACGCCGTATTTTCAAATTGGCGAAACCAAGTACGGAAAACCCATATTGATCCGAGCCTACAGCCGTTCGATGTGCTTCGAGGACGCCGTAACGCTACTATTGGTTTCGTTCGATTCGACAATCAAATCCAATTTATCGGTGGGGCTTCCGCTGGATGTCCAAGTCTACAGCAGGGACAGCTTTCGGCAGGGACTGCAATTTCGAATCGACAAGGGCAACGACTACTACGAAATGATTTCCAGCGGCTGGGGCGATGCGCTTCGAAGAGCCTTCGACCGTCTTCCCAAATTCTCGTTCGACGCTTCAGTCGCCGCTGAATCGGAACATTTCGAAAGTCGCTCGGCTTGAGCGCGAATGCATCTGGAATGACATCGCTCTACGCGTTTTCCATCAAGATTGACCCGGCAAGGTAAAGCGAGCCGCACACGAGAATTCGTCCGCTGCCGAGATTTTCGGAAATTCGCGAAGCCGCCTCCTCGGCGCAGCTGGCGGTTTCGGAAGGAAATCCTACTTTTGCCGCGGCGTCGGCTACGGACCGCGCCGGCAGCGACGCGTCGTGCCCCGGAATGGCGACGCCGTAAACCTTGTCCGCCGCCGATCGAAGAAAGCGCAGAAAGCCATCGATGTCCTTGTTTCCCTGCATGCCGCAAATAAGATGCGTTGAACGCGCCGGCATCGCCTCAAGCGATTTTGCCAAAGCGCAGCCAGCGGCCGGATTATGGCCTCCGTCGAGCCAAACTTCGGATTGTCCCGCCGCTTCTACCAGCGGACCGGCATTGAGCTTCTGCATTCGAGCGGGCCAGTCGGCCCTAGTCACCGCGGCTTCCATCGCAGCCGTTCCGAAACCTAAATGCTTCAACGCCATGATCGCCGCTCCAGCGTTTTCGGCCTGATGAACACCGGCAAGTCTTGGTCTAGGCAGCGTCAGGGATTCCGAATTGTGGCTGAATTCCAAGCGCCCGTTCCTTAATTCCGATGTCCAGTCCAAATCCTGCACGAGCAGCGGCGCGCCTACTTCCGCAGCCCGCGACTTGATCGCCGCCATGGATTCCGGGTGCTGGCGCGATACGACGCAAGTTACGCCGGGCTTTAGAACGCCCGCCTTTTCGGCGGCGATTTTCGCCAGGCTGTCGCCTAGAAACTGCTGATGATCGTACGATACCGGCGTAATGACCGTAAGAGCCGGCTGCGCGACTATGTTCGTGGCGTCCAGTCTTCCGCCAAGTCCGACTTCAAGCAGGAGGTAATCGGCGCCGGCGCGCGAAAACGCCAGGAACGCCGCGCAGGTTGTAATTTCGAATAGCGTTATCGGGTCCCCGCAATTCGAATGCTCGCATTCCTCCAGTATCCCGGCTAGCTCCCGTTCGCCGATCAGGCTCCCGGAAATTCGAATTCTCTCGTGGAATTTGGTCAAATGCGGAGAAATATATGCGTGGACGCGAAGGTTCTTCGACTCCATGCCCGCGCGCAGCATGGCTAGAGTCGATCCTTTTCCGTTTGTTCCCGCAATATGCACGACCGGAGGCAATCCGTCTTCCGGATGGCCCAGCTTGGACAATAGCCTTCTGGGTCGGTGCAGAGACAAGTCCGTCCAAACGGGATAGAGCGACGACAGCCGCTTCAAGATTTTATCGGACTGCAAATCGTTCATGCGGGCGAGCTCTCCGCATTGGCCTCGGCACCTCGAGCTTCCTCGAACGGCTTGGGCAAATCGCCCAGTACGGGCGGATCGTCGTTGCAAAGCAATGCAATGATCGAAGCCAGCTCGTTCTTGAGGTTTTTTCTGGGAGTAACGCGGTCGATCATGCCATGTTCCAGCAAGTACTCGGCTCTTTGAAATCCTTCGGGAAGCTTTTCGCGAATTGTTTGTTCGATAACTCGGGGACCGGCAAAGCAAATCAGAGCGTTCGGCTCGGCAAAATGAACATCTCCGAGCATTGCGAACGACGCGGTAACTCCTCCGGTTGTCGGATTGGTAAGAACGACAATGAATGGCTTCCGCTTCGATTTTACCATTTGAATCGCGGCCGTCGTTCTCGGCATTTGCATGAGGCTTAAGATTCCTTCCTGCATCCTGGCGCCGCCGGCCGCAGTGAATAGCACGAGCGGCAGGCCGTCGTCTTTCGCCGCGGCTTCGCAAGCCGCTAGAATGGCATTGCCCACATACATTCCCATCGACCCGCCCATGAACGCGAAATTCTGGGCCGCCGCAATGATCTCCACTCTGTTGATTTCGCCCTTGGCGACAAGCATCGCCTCGTCGTCGCCGGTGTCGTGCCTAGCTTTCTTCAGCCGTTCCGTGTAGCGTTTCTGGTCCTTGAACTTCAAAGGATCTACCAAGGGCTCCTGGACCTCGATTTCCTTGTAGATGCCATTGTCGAAAAACGCGTGAAACCGCTCGCGCGGCGAAATCTGCATGTGATGGTCGCAATTCGTGCACACGCGCAGGTTTCTTTGCAGTTCTCGATGGAAAAGCATGATGCCGCACTCGTCGCACTTGGACCAAAGATTTCCCGGAACCTCTCGACGCGAAAACAGGGAATCGATTTTCGGGCGTACAAAGTTCGTGATCCAGTTCATGTCTGCCTCCTGAGCTCGTAAATACGCGTAGGCGACTTCAGCTATTGTTCTTCGGTTGATATTGTCGCTCGATACTGCTGAATGCAACCTAATTTCTAGCAATTCATCTTGCAATCTGAAAGCCCGCCATGCCATGCCGGCATCTTGCAAAACTGCCGACCTGGGCTGACCGGTACCGAAAGAATGTACAGGTCGAGATCCATGAAACGCGAGTTAATGTTCCTACTCGGCGCAGCGATTGTCGCGCCGCAATTTTCGCCTAGCTGTTTATTCGCCCCGATATTGGGGCGCGAATCTTTTTAGGAGTTGATCCTTCGCCGGTAGAGATAAGTCTCGGGCGCGCATTCGACGCGCCTGCCGCGCGCAAGAAGGCGGCGGCCATCGTGGCGGTTGCAAGGCGCGTTCTGGATTCACTCGACGACGATCAGAGATAAGCGGCCACATACCGGTTCACCGACAACAAGCAGCGCTCGAACCGATCCGACTGTCCTGAGGGCATGGTTGCGCGCGGCGGTAAAATGCTTGGATTCCCAACCGAGGCGCAGCGGGCGAATCTCGACAACCTCATCGGTGAGCTCCTAAGCGGACACGACGTGAAACGCATCTCTTGCTAGCTCGCAGCGGAAAACTCGCTGATCCCTGAAAATCTGTTCGGCGCCATGACATACTGCAGCGAGTTTTTTTCGCTGCATTTCTCAGTAAACAGTCCATTGCGGAGCCTTGAATGTTTCAGTTCGGCAGGCAGCATCCGGCAATCAACGTCACGATATTCGGGCCGTATGCTTCCTTCTCGCCGATGCCGCCCGGCGGATAACCGCTTCGCGCGCGCCTTGACGGCGACGGAATCTTCATCGCGGAACGGGAAAATTCGGCAGCGCGGGCGTTCATGGATAGCCTTAAGGTCAAACAGAAAAGACAAGCCGTTCGTGCGTAGCAGCCCATCGACCTCTTGCCGCGGCCGGGAAAGTACGGCGCGGCGGCAGCGCCGGAAGGCATCAAGGGAAGCAAACCTACGGCATTGCGGGAAACGCTTCTCCTAGATGCGATCAAGGCCCGTTCGGGTTTTCCGAACGATGGCGGCTTTGCCAAAAAAAATGAAGGCGCGGCGGCCGAGATCGACGCAGCGTACTTTGGTTGGCGTGGGCGGCAGGGCGTATTGGGCATCG
>MKWU01003017.1_pt1 | contig 23226 bp, 21 predicted proteins | sample 809101 | NCBI WGS metagenome assembly MKWU01 (sample SAMN05860141, study PRJNA318959) | sponge metagenome | host: Aplysina aerophoba | place: Slovenia: Piran, Adriatic Sea, Gulf of Piran | collected 2013-05-07 | reverse complement strand
AGGGCGGGGGACGCATTGCACCTCGCCATTGCGGACAACCGCCAGGCCGATGCGATCTACAGCCTGGACAAGTCGATGGTGGCAGCCGCAACGCAGTTGGGCTTGCCGGCTGCCGAAGGCATCCTCCCTTCGAGCCATCGCGATCGATGACATCCCTCGGAGCGGTTGCCGGCGTAAATGTCGACCGACCCTGTGTCGCCCGACGCCAACGCGGCCCGCGCAGCACCGGCGCCGTTCATAAGATCTCGCGCTCACCGGCCCCGATTCGGAACCACCTGGGGACGCGGTGGAGCAGCGAATTGCCGGATGTGACGGGCGCGAATATGAGCGGCACGCCTTCGGGCAGCGTCGCTTCGATCTGCTCGATCGTGCCCGGCCATTCGGCTTCGCCCAGCGGTGCGTGGACGGCCACGAGTTGGGCGAGCGGGACGATCCGCGGCAGCAGGATCGTCATGGCCTGTGAATCCTTGCCGCCTGAATGATTGATGGCGACGAGGGCGCCGGCACGAATCATGTCGTTGCCCCGCGGCGGCACGGGAATGTCGGCGATGCGGCTGGACATGCTTCGGTCTCCCCGGCGGTGGCGCGAGAGGCCGCTCTCCGGCCCCCACGAGTCGCGCCTGAAGCAGGCCAATCTCGAACGCCGGAAGCCGCGCCGCGAGGCTTGGCAGTGCGACACGCCGGTGGCGTCGCTCCGGCAGGTGGAGGGCGGAATTGCCGCTACCGGGATCGAAACGGCGGAGGTTTCGTGCTGACCGTGGGCGCCGGCCTGGGCTATGGTCCGTCGGGAGAACCGGGCGTTCGGAGTACACTGCAACGCAGGGAGAGAACGGGTGAACAAGTCGGAGATTGCGGGCCATGTGGCCGACCGGACCAGAATCGCATGGTCGGCGGCCGGGGACGCGGTGGATGCCGTGTTCGAGGCGATCGGAGAGGCCCTAGCCAGGGGCGAGGACGTGCGGATCGTCGGGTTCCGGACCTTCGGCACCAGGAGCCGCCCCGCCCGCACGGGGCGCAATCCGAGGACCGGCGAGAGCCTGAGCATCGCCGCCTCGACCGCACCGACATTGAAGGCCGGCAAGCCGTTGCGGGATGCCGTCAACGCGGGCGGGTCGTGATGGGTATGACGGGCGATCGAGGACAAGCGGGGACAGGAGGGGCCGCATGCTGAATTCGGCCGATTGCGGTTCGAAGACAGCGCGCGCTCCGACAGGATCGCCATGCCGCGGGAAACCAAGCGGAGATAAGGGGTTGATGCACGGCCGCAGTAGCCGCTGCCGCCCCGCTTACGAAACAAGCAGAAAAGGTGACAACTGAGCATGATGATCGTCGCCTTGGTTGATAGGAAGCACTTATGTCCACATGTCCACTGACGAGCTCAATTGCGGTTGGCAAGTGCCTATCGAGAGCATTGGGTCCCCTGTTCAGGGATGACTGAACACAATGGATAGGTTAGACCTCACTTCTCCAAACGCCGAGAATGTCTCGTTCTCAAGCTGGATAGGTGATCGAAAACCGAACTCACTCGGGACGAACACAGGAGCGCCTCCTCTAGCCTTTCAGAATTGGCGGCGTATCAAAGAGGCATTTGCGCCGGAATTGGTCGCGCGCTCCGTTTCCGAAACGATGGCATCTCTAGGGAGACCGGTCCGGACATGCATCGATCCCTTCGCCGGGTCCGGAACTACTCCACTAACTTGTCAATTTCTTGGCGTTGTTCCCACTGCAATCGAAGTAAATCCCTTTTTATCGGATCTCATCGAAGCAAAGCTAACACCAATCGATGGCCAATCCGTGGGAGCGCAGCTCGGACAACTTTTGGCCACATCGGACGTACTGGATCCCGAGTCATACTATCATGGGGCCCCTCCCACTTTCGTAGAACCCGGCGTGAAGGGGAGATACCTATTTTCTTATGACGTGGCATCGCGTATAGCAAGTCTTCTCAATACGATCCTTGATATTGAAGACGTCGGCTTGCGACGCTTTTTCCGCGTCCTTCTTGGCAGTGCTGCGGTTGCCGTATGCAATACCACCGTTAGCGGGAAAGGCCGACGGTATAGAAAGAACTGGGAAACACGGCAATCGACCCCCGTCGAACTGGACAATATCTTCGCAAACGCCGTGAGGGCGGCAGTGTTTGACTCTGTTAGATTTGCCCGTCGACAGACGCTATCGTATAGCCTTATTAGAAACGACGCACTCGAGGTATTGCAGACAATTGATGACATGGATTTGGCGGTATTTTCTCCACCCTATCCGAATTCGTTCGATTATACGGATGTGTACAACGTAGAACTTTGGATTTTGCGATATTTGAAACGTGCTGAAGACAATACACAGCTGCGAATGCGAACGATGCGGAGCCATGTACAAATCAAGCGAGAGGCATCTACCAGTAATCCGCCTGCTTTAGTTCAAGAGTCAATCGAAACACTACGGGTGGCCGAAAAACTGTGGAACCCATGGATTCCAGAAATGATCGGCGCCTATTTTGCAGATCTAACTGTAACGCTGAAAGAACTGAAGCGTATGCTTGTAGATAGGGGAAGGGTATATGTTGTGTTGGGCGATAGTAGATATTCGGGAGTTCAAATTCCAGTGATTGAAGGGTTCATCGACAGGGCCGCAGAGTTAGGTTTTTGCGTCGTGAGTACCGAAGTACTGGAATCGAAGCGAACGTCTCCACAACACGGAGCCCGTAGAGAACTTGGCGAGTCTTTAGTCACCTTGATTCGGCGTTAGGCACTCGTAGAAGTAGAGGAATCTCGCCACGCTTTCGGGGAGTTATAGACAGGATAACGTACGACCAGAACAGCCTCAACGTACTCGCTGGATTGATCTGACAAGACGAACGTGAGATCGTCCGATGGCGATGTGGCTACATCGAACAATGCGAGGATGGCAAAGGGCAGACCTAGCTCTTTGTGGTAATGATATCCTTGGGAAAGTCCTTCTTGGGTATCCACCTTGTTTCTTGATTCTGGCCCGCGAAGTACCTTGAGTTCGAGAACGCCCATCATGATGGGGCCGCCGGTGGAGCGTCTTTGCAAGAATAGAAGGTCGCACCGTCCCACATCGGTATGCGTTTGGCTCAATATCTTGATTGGTCTCTGGCGACCCAGGAAAAACATGGTCAGTTGGCCTTTGATATGCCGCTCGAGTTCGTCTTCGGCGCGCTCTACTAGGGTCAACTTCGCGAAAAGCTTGGCGGTGCGGGCACTGGGTGTCTTCAGATTTTCATCATAGGTACTGTCTAGAGCAGCGCTGACCTCCTCCCGAGATAAATCGTTGTCGACGACTCTAACCGACTTGCGAATATGATCGTCGGGCGAGCTAATGCCAATTGGGTATATGGTAGCCACGTTCCTCTCAGGATCCCAAATGACCGTACACCGGTCCTGCAGAGATGTTTCTTCCAGTTCATGCATTATCCCATCTGGTGAAGTTTGATTGCACAACCGGCCCATGCCATTGTTGGCATCTTGATTGGTTGCTACGATGTAACCTGACAATTCCCCATGACCGTCCTGCATGTGGGCGATACGTGAGAAACCGAGTTCGATTGTGTCGGGTCGAGGCGCCTCGCTGTAAACGAAAGCGCACATCTCAGATAGGTCCGGTCGACGGGTGGCCGCCCTGATGCTGTTGATAACAAATCTCTCCGATGGGTCACATTCGTCGGGGATCGCATCAAGATCCTGTAACGCGACGAGCGCAAGGAGTTCGTCGCGAAACCGCCCAGTTGATAGTGGGTTTGACGAGGCGTCAGCCACTTGCCACCCTCTTCAGATACCTGACGTAGAGGTTTACTTTCGCTGTGGGAGATAATTGTGCTCCCCCGTTTCTGAATGCTTGAACCGCAAGCTCTTCAATCCTGTCGGCGCCAAGTTTGGAGTAGTTCCGCGCTCTCCATTCCCCGTAATCGATCACGGCCCCGGCATGGCCGGAATCCCATGTGACATCCATCCTTGTGACGGCGTCCAGGTCCGCGTCCTGAATGTTGCTGAGGGCCCCGGCCAATTCTCGGAAGTAGTCTCGAAGGACGGGAAACTCGCTTTCCGAGTATATGGCGTCGAGCACCGGTGAAGAACGGGTGCGTTGAAGGGCTAGAGCAAAGGTGACATAGGCCTTGGACTCTTCGACAACAGGCGCCAACTCCAGGGGAGCAACTAAGTCCAGCCCGATTAAGCGGTCAATTTCCCACTGCAAGTCTGGAAAATACGGAAAAGACCGTCTCTTCAAGATTTTTCCGGACATAGGGACGAGATGGAATATTGGGCTGAGTACATCTGCCAAGAAGGCGAGAGTATGAAAGCGCTGCACGGAGATTGGGGCAAGCACTGCATAGTCGACGGCATCTAGGAGCATCAGGACGCGAACGCGGCGGCGCACTTGCAGACCATGCGATCCCAGCCACTCGGCAAAGTCGGTATCGATCGTCATAAGCCCGGCTCATCTTTTCCTTGCGGCGGAAACAGGGCTTTGTTCAAGAGATCGTCATATCGATCACCGATCATTTGCACCGCGCTGGTAGGGGCCGCGATCTTTAACAGGTCAACCACACGATCCCAGCGTTTCTCCCGGGGAATGGTGAGCGGGTTGGGATCCCCCGCTTCCGCGTTGTACGCCCCAAAAAGAGCGGGGATCATGTCCGCGTTGGTTAGATTCGACGTGACGATCAGGCGGTTTTCGGCATGGTGTTCTGCGAAGCGCGCGAGGAACGCGCCTGCCCGACGCATGAATAATGCATCAAGACTCGCCTCCGGAGCGTCGAAAATCAGCGATGCCGGGCCGTCGCCGGCTGCTACTTCAACCAACGCCAAGCGAAATGCGAGGTCAATGAATTCGCCCTGGGACATCGAGACCTCAGACCGGTCCAGCCGCGGGGAGGGGTTGTCGAAGGTTCCGGAGGTCATGCTCAACCTAAAGGCTGGCCATTCATAACTCTTACCACTCTCTCCGATGGGACCCCGAGTCGTAGTGAACGAGATTTCGGCGCGTTCCAGAAGAAATTCTGAGATGCGTGCGGCAAAGCGCTCTCTAATTTGGTCGGCCAGATCGTTGATGGTCTCCTGATATTCCAGAAATACTGAAGAGAATGCCGTTTCTGCGTCAGCTTGTTCGGCCTTCAGTTCTGCGAGTGTTTGGTTTTGGTTTGCGACCCGCTCTTCCAAAGCGCGAAGCTCGGGTGGAGTTGGAGGTAGTGAGCCGGCTATTTGCCGGACACGGGTTTCGTTGGCACGACGTTCTATCTGGAGCTGGTCTATTTGCCCCTGTATCTTGTCGTAAGCGGATTGCTTAGCTTCCAACTCCAGCTGGGCGGCTTCCAAAGCCTGGCGAGCGCTGTCTAGCCGCCCCTCCACCCGAGAGATACGTGCCGCATCGACAGTCGTTGTCGGAACTATGGCTTCCTGATCTTTTGGAGGTGCGCCACACACCACGCAGTCCCCGTCCCTCACCGTGGCAACCCACCGCGCAATCAGTGGACCATCATCGGCACCGCAAACCAGACAGGACTTGTCTCCAAGTAGTCGGTCGATGATATACCGACCAGCATCGGGCGCTGTTGGGAAAGTATTGGCAACGCGCGTGAGTTTCAATGCTTCCAATTCGCGCAAATAGTCGTCGAAGTTAAATTTCGCTACCTCCAACGTAGTACGGCACTCCGTTCTGGCATCATCGCCTTGATTGCGCAGTGCATAAAGTTCGGTTAGGCGTTCAGACTGCGCGGCAATGGCTTCCTGCAAAGTATGGTACTCAGCGCTAAGGGAATCGGCAGCCTCTGAAGCCGTACGTGCGCGAGCCAGCTTTTTCTTATCCCGGTTGGCAAGGTACAAGAGGTTTCGATAGGCACTGTTGCTGGTTGCGACCTTTTGCGCTCGATTGGCTAATATCTTGGCCTTATCGGGAGACATGAAGAGAGCGCGCAGGACGTTGCGTTGTGCAAGAGGTGTCCATATAAGAAGACTCCGCTCTTCAAACATGAAAACGACAAGATTCAACAAAATAAGAACATCAGCAAAGCTGCTCACACGCATCGCGGAGGTAATCGCGGTTTCGTAGCTGCTTTGGTCGACAGGTTGAATAGAATCATTTATTGACCATTCAATGATCGACAAATCATGGAGTGACCTGCAGACTGAAAATTCCTTTGATCCAAGAGAAAACTGTAACTTCAATAGTGCGGAGCGAGCGCCGTCCGCTACGCGTTTCCGAAATCGGTCAGTCAGGCGGTGGGGAATAACTTCTGGGCGAGGAACACCATATTCGTCGCTTCTAATCGAGGCGGCGCCTACGACTCCATGATAAAGGGCCAGTAATAACGTAGATTTCCCGAGTCCATTGACCCCAGCAACCAAATGTAATCCAGGACTGAAGGAGTGGAATAAACCCGAATTATGTTCCTTGCCAGGGAACATTTGGTAGCCTTCTATAGAAATCTGGCGGTAAACGGGCAGACAGATCGTCATGGTGTGTAGTGTCCCGTCTGATAATGTTCGGGTATAGCAAGTTGCGAATATAGAGAGCGGGAGCGGGGCCAGGCGAACTAGATTACCATGGTATTCCCCTCGAAGAGAAGTTCGCGCTCAGCGTAATGCGACGTGAGGTAGGTCGAATTGTGAATGGGTCGGCCCTTATTTGGCGGGATGACTCGGGGTCGAATGGGTCTGAAGGTGTTGGTCGACCATGGGTGTTGGACCAAGATCGACGCAAATGAACGCGAAATGGTTGATTCCATACATGGTGCCTCAAGGTTCTCGATCGTAGTGCAACGAGCTTTGCCTTCGGCGTCAAGCGTGTTCGATGTGAGATCGGTCCCGGTGCTGGTCCTGGCCGTAGGTTGAGCGCTGAGCCGGTTGCTGCTGTCGTGTGGTCCGCGACTATGAGGTATCAACTGCAATGCTCTCGGCAATCCGCTCCGCCGTGTCATGGATTGAGTCGTGCGCCAGACGGGCGTAGCGCACCGTCGTCTCGATGTCGCGGCGCCCATGCCGTGAGGTGGCCTCGGTTCGTCGGACAGCCTGACGGCTGAACTAAGGTGTATTCCGGTTGTTTCTCAGGCCGCCAGAATTCCCTTGAATCGATCTTGCTGTTGCTGCTGCTGCGCCTGTGGAGATGTGGGCAAGGCGCGGAGTGGCTTGTCCATCATATCCACAGGCGTCTCGCCTCGATAGGCCTCGGCCGGCGTCCGCCCGCCCAGCGCTGAGTGCGGTCTCTCGGTGTTGTAGAAGGCGATCCACTCGCCGATGACGCGCCGGGTCGTGAGGCCGTCGGCGATCTCGTGCAGGTAGACCGCCTCGTATTTGAGCGAGCGCCACAGCCGCTCGATGAAGATGTTGTCCATGCACCGGCCGCGTCCGTCCATCGAGATGCGGATGCCGGCCTCCCGCAGGCGCCCGGTGAAGGCGAAGCCGGTGAACTGACTGCCCTGATCGGTGTTGAAGATCTCCGGCGCCCCATATCGCGCCAGGGCCTCGTCGAGCGCGTCCGTACAGAAGCCCGCGTCCAGCGTGTTCGACAGCCGCCAGGCCAGCACAAAGCGGCTCGCCCAGTCCATGATCGCCACCAGGTAGAGGAAGCCGCGCTGCACCGGGATGTAGGTGATGTCGGCACACCAGACATGGTTCGCCTGCTCGATCCGCAAGCCCTTGAGCAGATAGGGCCATACCCGGTGCTCGGGATGCGGGTCGCTGGTCCGCGGCGCCCGCCAGATCGCCTGAAGGCCAAGAACGCGCATCAGACGAGCCGCCCGCCGGCGCCCGATCCGCACCCCCTCGCGGCGCAGATGCCGAACCATCTGCCGGGCGCCGTAAAACGGATACTTCAGGAACAGCTCGTCGATCCGGCGCATCAGCGCCAGCGTCTCCGCGCTCTCCCCCTTCGGCGTGTGGTAGAGCGACGAGCGCCCGATCGACAGCAGCCGGCATTGCCGGCTCAGGCTCAGTGCCGGATGGTCGCGCTCCACCATCGCGCGACGCTCGGGCCGGCTCATCGACCGGACCCGCGCGACAAATAATCCCGCTCCACGATCAACTCCCCGATCTTGGCGTGAAGATCGCGCACCTCGCTCTCATGGTCCCGGGCCCTATGCTCGGCCCCCTTCGAGAACACCTCCGCCAGACCTTCGACCGCCTGGCGCTTCCAGGCGCCAACCTGGTTCGGATGGACCTGATATTGCGCGGCGATCTCCTGAAGCGTCCGCTCGCCCCGAAGCGCCTACACCTTAGCGCGCACCTTCGGTGCTAACATACTGATACGGCGTTGCTTATTTCCTCCTGGTTTAGCCGGGAGACGCGGAATCGATCCGCGTTTTCTCCCCGGCTGCAACAGAATGCAGGAGGATGCACATTCCCAGGATCGCCCTCACCGACGCCCGCGTCTGGGCCCTCAAGAAGCGCAAGACCACTTGCGACATCCGCGACGGCAAGCTCAGGGGTTTCGGCATCCGGGTACTGCCCTCAGGCGCCAAACGCTACTTCATCCATAGCCAGCACCGCGGCCGGCGGGTCTGGAAGATCGTCGGTGAAGCCGGCTCCATCGGTGCGGACGAGGCCCGCACTCGGGCCAAGAGCCTGCTCGCAGCGATCCGGGAAGGAAGTGAGAATGAGGCCGCGGCGCCACCGGACATCGCGTTCGAGACGATCGCCGAAGAGGTCTTTCGGCGCTACGCCCGCAACTGGAAACCCTCGACCCTCAAGGTCAACCGGAACTACTACCGCAACCATATCCTGCCGCGCTTCAAGGGCCGCCCGATCGCCGACATCGACAGCCGCGACGTGCGGCAGTGGTTCGCCTCGCTCCACGCGAAGCCCGCGGCGGCGGACCGGTCCGCTCCGATCCTGTCCGTCATCATGCGCCAGGCCGAAATCTACGGCTATCGTGCGGAAGGCAGCAACCCGTGCAAGGGCATCAAGCGCTACCGGCGCGAGGGACGCGAACGGTTTCTGTCGGTGGCGGAGATGCGCAGCTTGGCGGCGGTACTCGACCGCTTCGAGGCCGACCGTCCCCAACAGGTCGCTATCATCAGGCTGCTGTTGCTGACCGGATGTCGTGCGAGCGAGGTTCGCACGTTGAAGTGGCGCTACCGGCGCGAGGGCAAGCTGTTCCTGCCGGACAGCAAGACCGGGCCGCGCAAGGTCTTCCTGAATACGCCGGCCCGGGCCGTTATCGAGCGCCAGCCACGGACGGACAGCCCTTTCGTGTTTCCGTCGCCGCGAGACCCGGGGCGCGCGTGTTCACCCAACCTGCCGCTCTGGTATCTGATGCGCAGGCAAGCCGGGATCGAGGATGTTCGCCTGCATGATCTGCGTCACACGTTCGCCAGCCATGCCGTGCTGCGGGGCATCCCGCTGCCTGTCGTCTCCCGCATGCTCGGCCACAAGCGCCCGACCATGACGCTACGCTACGCCCATGTCGGTGACCGAGAGACGGAGGCGGCCGCGGAACGCATCGGCGCGGCCATCGCGCTGGTGTTGAGTGGTCGCGACGCCACCTCATCCGAATGATTCGAGATGCTCGCATCTGGGTCACCGACGCATCTTGATACATTGCAGTGTTCATCGGCGAGCAGGGGGTCCGATGCAGCGCCGGGTGCCTTGATACTTTCCGTCAGGCCCGCCTCGCCGGCCGGCGTCACCGGGCTTCCTCGGGAGCGGGCCAACCCTTGTTTGGCGGGCATCATGGCGCACCGTTCGTCTATGTCCGCCTATATCCGGCAATATCCGGGAATCCTCTCGTCTTTCCGTCAGTTACAACGGTCGTGTCGGTCTGCGTGCCTTCGAAGTAATTGTAGTCGCGTGGGCTTTCTGCCCCCATCGTCCGCCCGACACGTCATGTATGTTCGAGCACGCGGGTCGTTCTACTCCACGACGGGATAGAAGGGCTGTCCCCAGTCCTCGTGCGGGTTGTCCATCATAACGTCGACGAAGACGGGCATGAGGAAGCCCAGAATCGCGGCGCCGTCACGTACTTGGTTCCGGTTCACGGAGCTATTCCAGGTCGCGCCACCATGCACGAGCTGGTTGCGCAGGACGTAGAGCCGGTCGAAGACGAAGCTCAGCGTGCGCGCGGTATCCTGCGCGGCGAAGGACCGGGCGAAGGCGCCGGCGGAGGCCTTGAAACGCTCCTCCCAGTCCTCGTATCCCTCGATCCCGTTGTGATGCTGCCAGAAGGGATGAAAGACGTACCGGTTCTGCAAGAGCACCCGGATGGGCCCGGCGAAGCCCTCCCAGATCTCATTATAGATCCGCCGCTCGGCATCCAGGCTCACCATCTTAGCGAAGAAGTCGGCGAAGGCCGCCCGCTCGCCCGGCGCCGGCCCCTGGAACTCCCGCTCATCGGCGTAGGCCGCATTGAAGGCGATCCAGAGGAAGATGACCCGCGCGTCGTCGTCCTCCGCGGCTTCGGCGCGGCCGATCCAGCTGATCGATCTGTGGACGCGCAGCCCCATCGTTTCCGGGAAGCCCTCTCGGAGTGCGCGCTGCTTGGCCTTCAGGGCGGCGTGGCTGAGCGGCGCTGGCATGGATGACCTCTCTTGCCCGTCTGCGCCCTCCGGCGAGTGTACCGGCTGCGTAAGCGCCGGTCAGATTACGACTTATGCTCTGTCGGAGCCATCGGCCCAGGAGCGGAGGAGCTGCCCAGGTCGCTTTCTAGCCGGAAGCCGTCCCGGCCCTTGCCCCGGACATGGCGGCACGGCAGAGAGTCATGCCCGTGTCCGCCACCGTCCTCTCAAGCGTTGGTGCGAATTTTCTTTTAACTTGTCTCGAGAAGTACGACCGAATTTGACGCATCTCTCCGCTAACTTCTCTCCAAGCCCCAAACGCGGAGAAAGCCATGACGACCGATTACGAGCACCACCTCGTCGTTTCCTACCTCGCCAACGCCGCTGCGCGGCTCCGTCACCGCGACCGGGCGGCGGATGCGTTGGCTGAATGGGTGATGGAGAACGAACAAGGCGTAGCCTTCGCGAGCAGGCGGCTTCGCTCCCGCCTGGATCGAGCGAACATCGATCCTGACGACAAGCTGTCCAGGAGCGAATGGCGCGTCTTTCAGCAAGCCCTGCGGGAGGAGCGCGCGGCGGCGGCACAGCCCAAGCCCGACCTCACGGCGCGGCGGCTGCAGCGCCTGGGGGAGACGACCGGCCTCGATCGAACGGACGTCGCAATTCTGGAGCTGCTGCTGCGCTACCACACGCAGCCCGTCATCGAGTCGATGATCGATGACGTCATGCTCCGTTCGACCATGTTCGAGAGGCTTGCCACCCGCACGCTCAAGGGTTCGATCGTTCCTGCCCTACTCGGCATTTCCGCCAGCACGATCCGCGACCGGCTTTCCGATAGCGCGCCGCTGGTGAGCTCGGGGCTTCTTTCCGTCGAGAACGATGGCGACGTAACGATCGTCGACCGATTGCGGCGCCTGGCCACCGTGCCCGGCAGCGCCGGCCTCGACGTGCATCGCCTGCTGCTGGACGCTACGCCGGCAAGCGAGCTCGAGTGGTCGGACTTCGACCACATCGCCGAGGGCCGCGATCACATCGAACGCCTGATCCAGGGTGCTCTCCGGAGCGGAGCGAAGGGCGTGAACGTCCTCCTGTACGGACCGCCCGGCACGGGCAAGACGGAGCTGTGCAAAGTCCTTGCCGAACGCCTCGGCGTGACCCTCTACGGGATCGGCGAGGCGGACGACGACGGAGACGAGCCCAGCCGCCGCGAGAGGCTGCAGGAGCTCCGGCTCGCCCAGCGCCTTGTGGCACGCAACCGCAGCGCTCTTCTTCTCTTCGACGAGATGGAGGATCTGCTGTCGGGCTCTGACGGCGGCGGCCTCTCGCTCTTCGGGCAGTCGTTTTTCTCCGGTTCGCGCAGCGGCGATTCCAAGGTGTACATGCACCGGTTGCTGGAGCGGGCGCCGGCGCCGACGCTCTGGGTGCTGAACGACGCGAGCGCAGTCAGTAAGGCTCTCTTGCGTCGCATGATGTTCGCGCTGGAGCTGCGGCCGCCGACCGCCGCAGTGAGGGAACAAGTCTGGAAGCGCCAGCTCGAGCACCACGGGATCGAGGCCGGGCCCGACGCGGCCCACGCGCTGGCGCGGGAGTTCGCCGCGACCCCCGGTGTGGCGGCTGGCGCGACGGCAGCCGCTCAAATCGCAGGGGGCGGCATCGACACCGTGCGGCTGGGAGTGCGCGGACTTTCCCGCGTGCTCTCCTGCGAGGCCCCGCCGCAGGGAGCACCGCCGCTCTTCGACCCGGCACTGATTCGGGCCGATACCGACCCAGTCGTATTGGCGGACAGCCTGGCGGCCAGCGGCGAGCGGCGTTTCTCCCTCTCCCTGCAGGGCCCACCAGGAACGGGCAAGAGCGCTTACGTCCGCTACCTCGCCGAGAGAATGGAGATCGAGGTCATGCAAAAGCGCGCCTCCGACTTGGTGTCGATGTGGGTCGGAGGGACGGAGAAGCAGATCGCCGCTGCCTTCGCCGAGGCGCGCGACACGGGCGCCTTCCTGATCTTCGATGAGGCCGATTCGCTGCTCGCCGACCGGCGCGGCGCCGAGCGATCCTTCGAGGTGAGTCAAGTGAACGAGATGCTCACCTGGATGGAGAGTCACCCGCTGCCCTTCGCCTGCACCACAAACTTCGGCGAGCATCTGGATGCGGCGACCCTCCGCCGCTTCGTCTTCAAGGTCGCGCTCGACTACCTCTCGCCGGCGCAGGCGGAGGCGGCATTCCGCACCTATTTTGGTCTCACCCCGCCTGGGGAGCTTGCGACCCTTACCGCCCTCACCCCGGGCGACTTCGCGGTGGTGCGGCGGAAGGCCGCGCTCCTGGGCAGGCTGGAGGAACCGGAGGCGCTCGCCGCCATGCTGAGCGCCGAATGCGCCGCCAAGCCGGACCGCCCCCGGCCCGTCGGCTTCGGGCTGTAGGGCAGGCCGTGCACGGGTTCCGCGCCTTGCCGTCGCCCGCTAGGGTGAGCGGTGCGGGATCCGCAGGGCCGGGAGAGGGGTGCCTGGTGCGCTACGAAGGGCTGACGAATATCGTGAAGCTGGCGATCCGGATGCAGGGCCTGCGCGGCGGCATGACGCTCGACGAAATCGAGACTGAGTTCGGCGTCAGCCGGCGAACGGCCGAGCGCATGCGCGATGCGGTCCAGGAGGCGTTCGGGGTGCTGGAACTGGCGGAGCACGACGACAACAAGAACCACTGGCGGCTGCGTTCGGACGCGCTCCGCCGCCTCGCCCCCCTCTCGGCCGAGGAACTGGCGGAGCTTGAGTCCGCAGCCGAGACCCTGGAACGCACAGGCTTCGAGGCGCGGGCGGCGGCGCTGCGAGAACTGCACACCAAGCTGCGCGCCGCCCAGCGAACCGACTCATTGACGCGGATTGAGGCAGACATCGAGGCGCTGGTGCAGGCCGAGGGGCTCGCTATGCGTCCCGGCCCCAGGCCGAGCCTCGACAGGGACCTGCTCGCGCGCCTGCGCGAGGCTATCACCACCTGCCGCATCGTCGAGGTCTGTTACCTGTCGCAGTCCACGGGCCGGCACAGCCGCCAGCACATCCAGCCCTACGGCCTGCTCTACGGCAACCGCGCCTTCCTGGTGGGGCGAACGGACTGGAACGACGCCATGCGGCTGTGGCGTCTCGCGAACATGATCGAGGCCCGTGTCTCGAGCGAGAGCTTCAGGCGCGATCCCGGCTTCGATCTGGAGTCATATGCCCGGCGCTCCTTCGGCACCTTCCAGGAGGAGCCGGTGGACGTGGTGCTGCGCTTCACGCCCGAGGCGAAGCGGGACGCATCCGCCTTCCTCTTCCACCCGAGCCAGACGATGGAGGAGAACGCCGACGGCACGTTAACAGTCCGCTTCACCGCCGGCGGCATCGACGAGATGTGCTGGCACCTCGTCACCTGGGGCAAGAGCGTGACGATCGAGCAGCCCGCTTGCCTCCGCCAGCGCCTGACGGACATGTGTGCGGGGCTAGCGGCGCACCACGAAGACAAATGATACAACGAGCGCGTCTCTTGCCGAGACGTGAATCAGCGCACAGAGGAGCGTCATGAATACGATAATCGAGTATCTGTCCAAGTGGAAACAACCTCTGCCTGAGTGGTTGGATCGGGGCGACTATTCTTTGTGCAACTTCTTCAGTGGTCGCACTGTGTTTTATCCAGGTTCAGGCGCTGATGGTCATCCCTTGGTCCTTTTCAACAAGAGTCACAGCGCTCATTGCTTTTTCTTCGCTGATCAGGAATACACTGCCCCAAATCCGATCGACAAGCTCGGAAAATCACCTCGCGGGTATGAAACAGTTTTCGAAAGGCACTATTCTGCCGAAGAACTGACGAACGATAGCACCAATCAGTTGCCGGAAGACAAGCTGAAGCTACTCAAGACTGAACCAACTTGCAGTGGCCCTAGAGTGTACGGCGACACGACACCTCCAGAAATGCAAGCCGCTGCCGACTCGAAATCCGCAGTGCGATTGCTTGTGTACGAAAGAAGTCCGAGCTTGGGCGAAGACCATGGAGCGAAACGATTTGCTGTATTCTGCCTAGGAATGGAGGCGCGTACTGCATATGAATGGTTCTATAGCACAATGTTTCGCCCTAATCCGCCATTTGCGATACTGCTCCAGGATCATGGGTTTGGAGGCGATTTTGCTACTAATCGAGATAGTGGATTCGGTGATCCCGAAGGTGTGTTGTATGACACCGCAAGAGAATCTGGGCTACCAGAGTTCTTGATCGTTGCCAAAAACACCTGCTGCTGGCGCGGCTATGTTGCAGTTGAGGGGGTTGATCCAGAAGTCGGCGGTATGGCGGGCCACGAGCGTCGCCTGTTTGAGCGGAAGAGTTAACCCAAGCATCCACACCAGCATGCGATCAAGCACTTCGTCTCGACGCTCGGCGGGGCACTTGGGCACAATGACTGGTGGTTCGGTGACGGTGCTTGGGTTCGAATTGGGTGGCCGCTTGGATCAATATCGCGCTTGTTCATCGGGACTTGCCGTTGAGGCTTGCCGGCGCCTTCCTATTTCATCTTAGCCAATAGGTGGGGGAGAGCGCCGGTGGTATGCTTATAATCCGCTTCACCGTCGACGATACAGGCGAGATGTGTTGGCAGCTCGTCACCTGGGACAAGAGTGTCTCGGTGGAGAGGCCTGCCTGCCTTCGTCAGCGCCTCGTTGAGATGTGCGCTGCGCTGGCGCGACAACATTTACCGTAGGAGATGGAGAGTCCCGCTCTAAAAAGAAGAGGAAGTAAGTTATGGAAAACGAACTGGGGATGTATGCGCGGTCATCCCGTGACTGCAATGCCTTCAAAATCACACCAAGTTTTCCGCGAAAGTGAGCGGACGTTGCGCATACTGACATTGAAGACTTTTACTGGAGGCTGAACATGCGACTCGACTTAGCCGTGATTGAGAGCAGGTGGTGGACGACGGGCAATCATTCAGTGCGGGGGCTATTCGAGCTTCTCGCTACAATCCATAAGGATAATCCCCACGCGTATCACTATGAGATGTTCAATAATTCAGCTTCCCTCGAAGAGATCATTCGTCGCGTATCTGCGAAGTCTGATATTCATAACCTCTACATCGCAACGCACGGTAATAGAAGGTCAATTTTCGGCGCGGAAGGGCGAAACAGAATTCCTCGTGAAGAACTCGGAACCATGCTGGGAAACGTGAGAAGAAGGCAGATTGATGGTCTTTACCTTAGTACATGCTTAACTGCCAATGCGAGCACAGTCGAGGCGCTCTTGAGGCAAGATCGCGTGCGGTGGGTAGCTGGATACTCGGAGGAGGCGGATTGGCTAAAAAGTGCTTCTTTGGATCTATATTTTTGGGATTGCCACTATGAGACATACAGAGTCGACGATGTGGTTGGACGTATTGAGAGAATCGCAAGAATGTTGAAAGGAGAGATGCAGCCCCTTTGCAATTCTCTTGGATTCAACATTTTCGTTCCCGATAACGACGGCAATATTAGGAAGTTGCTATAAGAGGTCGTTTGTCAGAAAGTCGTGCGCAGAGACATAGATTGATAGAGACGGTTCAGAACCTCATGGAGGCGCCGACACGCCACACGATCATCGCCCACAGCCTGCTCCGGATGCGGGAGTTGCGGCTGGAGGCGGCGCGGGGACGGCGGCACGGGTTGCAGATCATGAGTTTCGAGCGGCTGGCGGCGGGACTCGCGGGCGGGTTGGCGCAGCCGGTGGACGACGATGCGCTGCGAGAAGCCATCACGGTCGTTCTTCCGAAGACGGCGCTGGGCGAGCTCGACGGGATCAAGGGGCTGCCCGGCATGGTGGGTGCCGCCGCCGACACGCTGCGCAAGGCGTGGCGGGCGGGCGTGGACCTGCAGGCGCGCGCTGGCGAGCATCCGCGCCTTCACTCCATCGCCAACCTGGAGGCGGCGGTGCTGGAGGAGTTGCCGCCGGCCATGATGCGGCCCGCTGACCTTGTCGCCGCGGGGAGCGCGCGGCTGGAGCATGCGGCGGCGCTGTTCGGGCCCATCGAGATCGTCGGCATCACCGAGCTCTCGCCCGTCTGGCGGCCGCTGCTGCATGCCCTCGCCGGCCACGTGCCGGTGCGTTGGATCGCAGGCCCCCGCCCGGTGCCCGACTGGCTCGACGGCGCGGCGATCGAGATCGTGCGGGACGAGGCGCAGTCGCCTGAGGTCTCCGCCGTCAGTGCGGCCACGGCCTATCACGAGGCGGTCGAGGCCATACGCTGGGCGCGGCAGCTCCTGGCGTCCGGCAGGGCGGAGCCCGGCGAGATCGCCATCGCGTCTGCCACGCCTGCCGACTACGACGACCACCTGCTTGCCCTGCGCGCCGACGCCAGCCTCGACCTGCACTTCGTGCACGGCGTTAAGGTCACGGCGAGCCGCGAGGGGCAGTCGGCGGCGGCGCTCGCGGACGTCCTGCTGCGCGGCCTCTCCCAGACGCGAATGCGACGGTTGAGCACACTGCTCCGCGCCTATCCCGGTCCGTTCGCGGACCTGCCCGAGGGTTAGGCCCGCATCCTGCCGGACAAGGCGCCGCTGTCGTCAGCCGAGGCCTGGACGCGCGCGATCGACGGGGCGATGGCCGGGCGCTGGCCGGACGGGAACCACCACGGCCCGGCGCTCGCCGCCATCGTCGGATTGCTGTCCCAGGGCACCGAAGCCGCCGAGGAGGCGGGCGAGACGCTGCTGCACGGGCAGGTGCGCGCGATCTGGCGCAAGGCGCTCGGCCGCCGGCCCGGCCGCGTCCCTCGACCTTTCCCTGGAGACGCTGAAGCAGGACGACGGCCTCGACGCTTGCGTCTCGGTCTGCTGGATGCCGGCGAGCGCGCTCGCGGCATCGCCCCGGCGCTACGTCCGCCTGCTCGGCCTCAACTCCGCGCGCTGGCCGCGCGTCATGGCCGAAGACCGCCTCCTCTCCGACCACATCGTGCCGACAGCCGAGCTCGACCCCCTGCCCGTCGCTGCCGCCGACCGCCGCGACTTCGCGACCATCCTGGCCACGACGGAGAGCGAGATCGCGCTGTCACGCGCCCGCCGGGACGAGGAAGGCCGGCTGCTCGGCCGTAGCACGCTGCTCCTCGGGGTGGAGGCCGACGAGGACTACCTCCCGCGCAACGCGTGCCCTTGCACGCCTTCAGCGAGACCGACCGGCTGATGGCGCGGCCCGAGGAATTCCGCGCCCTGCCCCAGGCGCGCGCCGCGTCGGGCTGCTGGTTCGACTGGCTGCGCACGGAGATCACGCCCCACGACGGCGCCGTCTGCCCGGACCACCCGCTCATCCACGCCATCCTTGAGCGCACCCAATCGACCAGCTCGCTGCGCATGCTACTGCGCAACCCGCTTGGGTTTGTCTGGCGCTATGGGCTGCGCTGGGATGCGCCCGAGAGCGGGGACGATCCCCTGACGCTCGATGCGCTCGCCATGGGCAATCTCGTTCACCAAACCCTCGATCGCGCCCTGCAGACGCTGGAGGCCGATGGCGGCCTCGCCAACGCGTCGGAGCAACGGATCGCCGCCGCTGTGGACGGGGCCGCCGCAGCGGTCGCACGAGAGTGGGAGAGCGATCAGGCTGTGCCCCCGCCCGTGATCTGGCGCAGGACGCTCGACGAGGTGCGCGCGCTGGGCAGCCGGGCGCTCGCCTTCCGCGACGGGGACCTCGTATACGCGCACGCCTATGGCGAGGTGCCCTTCGGCGGGGCGGAGTCCAGGTCCGATGGGGCGATCCCGTGGGACGCCCAGGCGGCCGTCGCAATTCCCGACACCGGCTTCAGCATCAGGGGACACATCGACCGGCTGGATGTCTCGGCCGACGGCCGTCGAGCCTTGGTACGCGACTACAAGACCGGCAGGGTGCCGAAGGATGACATCGTCCTCGATGGCGGCAAGGAGCTGCAGCGCTGCCTCTACGCCTTCGCCGTCAAGGCGTTGCTGGGCGACAAGGTGGCTATCGAAGCGTCACTCCTCTATCCGCGCGAGGAGCGGGACCTGCGGCTCGACGACCCCGATGCCACGCTGCGCACGCTCATCGGCCATCTGCAGGCCGCCCGAGCCAATCTCGCATCCGGCGGCGCCGTGATGGGCGAGGACACCGGCAACGCGTATGACGATCTCGCCTTCGCGCTCCCGGCCAACTCGGGCGCCATTTACCGCCCGCGCAAGGAGGCCGCGGCCACCGCGCGCCTGGGGGATGCCGCGCAGATTTGGGATGCCGCGTGATGGCGGCCCGGCGACGCATCCTCTCCGACGATGCCGCCCGGCGGACCGCCATCGCGGTCCACGACCGCTCGTTCCTCGTCGAGGCCGGCGCCGGCTCGGGCAAGACTGCGGTCATGGCGGGCCGGATCGCCATGCTGCTGGCAGGCGGTGCGGCGCCCAAGTCGATCGCCGCCGTGACCTTTACCGAGTTCGCCGCGAGCGAGCTGCTCATCCGGGTGCGGGCCTTCGTGAGCGCCCTTGCGGCCCGCGAGGTGTAGGCCGAGCTTCGCGTCGCCCTAATGAGGGGCCTCTCGAAGGAACAACGCCGCAATCTCGCGGCGGCAGACGCGGCGCTCGACGAGATGACGTGCTCGACTATCCACGGATTCTGCCAGCGCCTCATCACGCCCTATCCGGTGGAGGCCGATATTGACCCCGGCGCGGCCGTCATGGACCGCGACCAGGCGGAGCTTGCCTTCTCCGAGATCGTCGATGCCTGGCTGCGGGAAGATCTGGCCGGCGAGGCCGGCGGCTTGCTCGCCGAACTGGTTCTGCACGATCCCAACGCGACCCTGACGTTGATCCGTACCGTCCTCGGCCATCTCCGCCGCCACCGCGCTTTCGCCCCCTACGAGAGGCAAGATCTGGAGCAATGCGCGACAGCGTTCCGGGAGGCGGCGGAGGCTTTCAACGATTTCCTGTCCGGTGAAGCCGTCGAGGAGCCTGAGACCGCCGCTATTGCGGGCCACTTCCGGGCACTGGCCGATGAGATCGACCCCGCGCTGCCGGGCAACACGCCGGCCCAGCTCGTCCGGCTGTTAGTCACGACGCTTCACGACGAACTCTGCACGCAGGCCGGCAAGTTTCGGGCATACAATAGGAAGGGGAAGTGGGGTGCTGCGGCAAGACGCGCAGGCTTGGTCAAAGCCGACGGCGATCGCCTGAACGACACGGCCACCGCCTTCTACGCCCTTTACTGTGCGAGGTGGACGGCGTTTCACGGGGCCGTCGCCACTCATGTTCTCGCCGACCTCGTGCCCCTGGTCGAGCCGGTGATGAACCGCTTTCGAGAGCACAAGCGCGCGGCGGCGCTGCTCGACTTCGACGACTTGATCTTCTCCGCCCGGGACCTGCTGCGCGATCACGACGAGGTGCGCCAGGCGCTGGCCAAGCGCTTGAGCCAAGTACTCGTGGACGAATTCCAGGACACCGACCCGCTGCAGACCGAGATTTTCTGGCGCCTCTGCGGCGAGCCTCCGAAGGATGGGGACACTGACGACTGGACGGCATTCACGCTCCGGCCGGGCGCACTTTTCCTGGTGGGGGATCCCAAGCAGGCGATCTATCGCTTTCGCGGTGCCGACATCGCGGCCTACGTGCGGGCACGTGAGGCGTTCCGCGCGCAGGCGGCAGAGGGTGTGCTCTCCATCGCGACTAACTTCCGCTCCTGCGCCCCGATCATGGATTACGTGAACGAATGGTTCGAGGCGCCGCTCTCGGAGGAAAAAGGCCAGCCCGGCTTCCAGGCACTCGATCCGTTCCTGCCGAAGCGGGCGAAGGGCCCCTCGGTCGCGGCTCTCGACGTTGCGGTGGCGGACGAGAACGGCAAGGCAACAGCCCCTCAACAGCGGGATGGGGAGGCCGAAGCCGTCGCGGACATGTGCGCCCGCCTGATTGGAAGCGAGTCCATTCGCTACACGGAGAACGGCAGGCAACGCCTGTGCAGGGCCGGCGACATCGCCTTGCTGGCGCCGACGGGGAGCGAGCTCTGGCGTTATGAGGAGGCTTTGGAGCAGCGCGGCATTCCCGTCGCCACCCAGGCCGGCAAGGGCCTCTACCGGCGGCGGGAGATTCAGGATCTGATCGCTGTCACCCGTGTCCTCGCCGACCAGCGCGACAGGCTAGCCCTCGGTGCGCTGCTGCGCGGCCCGCTGGTGGGGCTCACCGAGGAGGAGCTGCTCGACATCGTCTGGGTATTGCCGCGCGCGGACGATGCGCCCGACGCGCTGCAGCGGCTCGATCTCGGCGTCGCGCCGGAGACGATCGCGCACCCGCACGCGCGCGACATCATCGAGAAGCTTCAGGCGCTGCCCCGCCGGGTGAACGCCACGACGCCCCATGCGCTGCTCTCGCAGGCCGTCGACGTGCTGCGGGTCCGGTCCATTCTCCTTCAACGGCATGGGGGACGGGCCGGGCGTGCATTGGCCAATGTCGACCTCTTTCTCAGCTTCAGTCGCGCCTACGCGATGCGGGGCTTGCGCGCCTTCGCCGAGGCGATGATGGCCGCCTGGAGCGACGAGGCCCGCGCCGTGGAGGGCCGCCCTGACGCCCAGGAGGAAGCGGTGGCGCTCTACACTATGCACGCCGCCAAGGGGCTGGAGTGGCCCATCGTCCTGCCCATCAACACGATGACGCAGCTCAGGGCGATGGAGACCGCCGTCACCGACCGCGCGAGTGGCCGCTTCTACTGCCGCGTGTTTGGGGTGGAACCGACCGGCTACGCGGCGGTCCGCGACGACGAGGGGGCCGAGCTCGACCGCGAGCGGGTGCGCCTCTGGTACGTCGCGACCACGCGGGCGCGTGAGCTTCTCGTTCTGCCGCGCCTGGATGTCGACCCGCGAGGGAAAGCCTGGATATCGCTCGTCGATCTGGCGCTGGACTCTCTGCCCGCGCTCGACCTGGAGCATCTCCCGACCGAGGTGGATGCAGGCGAACCTGCGGCGGAGAATGAACAGACGCGCGAGGCCTTCGCTGCCGAGGCGGCGGCGATCGCGGAACGCACGCACCGCATTGTCTGGCGCGCGCCGAGCCGGGACGAGGACACCGCCCAGCCGGTGCAGCGCGAGGAAGCGCCCACGATCCTCGCAACGGACGGCGACGGCGCCCCGGCGGATGGCACCGCCTCGGACGCGATTCAGGGCGGCCGCGAGCGCGGCACTATCCTGCACAAGCTGATCGAGGAGGTTCTGACCGGCGAGTCGGCGGAAACGCTGCCGGACCTCACAGCCCGCGCCGAGACCCTGATCCGCGCCCTGGGCCTCCCCGTGAGGGACGACCCCGCGCAGGGTCTTGCCCCGGCCGAGCTGGCCGGCTGCGTCCTCCGCGCGCTTGCGCTGCCCGAGGTCGCAGCCCTCAGGCCGGGACTCGTGGCGGAGTTCCCGGTCTATGGCTCCAAAGAGACCGACACCCACGAGGAAGCGGCGGCAGGCATCGTCGACGCCATCGCGTTCAATGACGACGGCGCACCGGAGTTGATGATCGACTGGAAGAGCGACGTGGACCCCTCGCCCGAGACCCTCGAGCACTACCGCGCCCAGGTCCGCGCCTACCTCGACATGACCGGCGCAGACCACGGCCTTATCGTCGCCGTGACCACGGGCGCCGTCATCCCAGTTGCGCGCAGGGGCAAGGGTGTTGTTCGTCTCAGGGACTTGACGCCAATCGACACTGGAACGACCTGAGCAGGTGAGATATAGGTGTTTGCTAAGCGCGCTTGGTTGACCGCTCGTAATGGTCCAAGATCAATGTATTACCGCGCCGATCGGCGCCGAACCTACGCGCCGAGCAACAGCCTAGAAGTAGTGCACCAGCTCTGGTCTACTGAGGTTTACGAAAGAGAATGACTATGCCAAATGGATTCGAAAAAGCCATCTTGGATGCGGCTGTCTCCGCGCAAGAGTTCCACATTGAAATGTCAGGATACTATCTTTGGTATTCGCATGAGTCATACCTTCAAAACTATATTGCCGTCAAAGTGTTTGGAAATCAGGGTTTCTATACTTATGTTGATGCCTCACCCAAGAAAATTCGCGAAGGCTCTGATTCAATCAGCAAAAGGCCGCCGAAAAAAATTGCCCAAAGGTTCGACCTTGTCTTCTGGCACAAAACCAAAAACCAACCCAAGGCAATCGTTGAAATAAAACGGGCATGGAACCAAACTCCTGTTATCAACGATGTCAAGAAAATATCAAACTACATTACGAAAAAAGATGCTGGTGGCGCTACCGGATATGTTCTCTATTACACTCATGATAGTACGCAACTTATAACTAACAGATTCAACAGAGTAAATGACACAATGCGCAATCAACTTGACCTCCACGGACTGACGCATCCTGTCGACTCTTACATCTGCAAATCAGCCGACCTTCCTTGGGGTTTCGCTCTATTTCGTTGTTGACCGCGCTAGATATTGAGGTGCCCCACCTTTTCGGGCAGTCTGGCGGGTGAGCTAGGGTGCGACTGCGGTTACAAACGATCGCTGGGTGTTGTTCGGCGCGGGTGTTTGACGCTGATCGGCATTTTAACCTATTGAACAAGCGAGATTCTAAGGGTCAAGATTTGTTGTTAAGCGCGCCCGGTTGCCCCCCCCTGTACCTCTCACGACGCTTCAGCCGTTTCGGGGTGAAGACGTTGCTTAGCCATTGCCTCGCCCTTCATCGCAGCAGTGCTGGCTGGCCACTGGCTTCGCCGGAGCGCGTAGCGCGGAGGGGAAGCCAGTGGCCAGGTGCAGCTCATCGAAGCTCC
>MKWU01003015.1_pt1 | contig 23234 bp, 12 predicted proteins | sample 809101 | NCBI WGS metagenome assembly MKWU01 (sample SAMN05860141, study PRJNA318959) | sponge metagenome | host: Aplysina aerophoba | place: Slovenia: Piran, Adriatic Sea, Gulf of Piran | collected 2013-05-07 | reverse complement strand
TCTGCTGAACGATACGGTGTGCAATGGCGTAACACTTGCAAACCCGTGGACACAGAAGGAACAGCATTTCTCTGCCTATCAACGGCATGGGAAGGCACCTTCTCCGTTACGGCAACTACTGACACGGTAGACCATGCAGACAATGCGCTTGTAAAGTCATTCAGCACACCAACACTCGAGGTAAGACCGGTTGAAATGGCAGATCCAGTGGTACCAGACACGACCGTGCCAACGGTACAACAGACCATACCGATACCGCAACAGACCGTGCCAGAACAAGAGGTGTTCGGAACCGACTTGGTCGGCCACTATATCCCGCCAAATATACCGAATGAGATACAATCCCTCTTCTCTATACTGAGCATACACCCCGATATCCAAATCGTGGTGCATGGCGGAAGAGGAGAATCAGGGAGATCCGGCGGGTTTTTTGAACACCCTGTCGCACATATATATTTGGCTAATGAAGACCTCAAGCGGAACACTCTGAGGATAATCGCCGCCGAACTCTTTCACAGCCATCAGCACAATATTGCGGGCGATCTCAAAAAGTGGGAGCAGACACCCGAAGGAGTAGCATATCTGGAGGCAGAGAGGAAGGATTTTGCAGAGGTGGGAAAGATACTCTATTACGACAAGACCGGCCCTTCGTATGATAGTGCTTCTTCACTATTCTCATACTACTGGGGTCTGCACCATGTTGCAGGAGGCCATGTCTACGAATACATAAAGGTAGACATGCCAAATCGCTACCGATGGGCCGAACAATGGTTTGGAAAATAACAAGTAAAACCTACGAGGTGTTCCTCGTAGGTTTTTTATTATAAGTTACAATCACTAAGAGTAACATTCTGAATAAGGGCAACCCCCGCAACCAATAAAAAAAGCAGCAGCTCTTTAGAGGAAGTCAGCGATACACATCATTGCTAATTTTTGCGATGTTATGCACAATACCTTCCACTATTTCGACACTGTGTGCCTGGGGCACAATCGCTATCAGAACTACAACTGTGTTTCCTGCATTCACCATCAGAATTGCATTTCCAATTTTGGTTGCAGTCAGAATCACTACTACAGCCGGGTCTGACGCAACCGTAGCCAGGTCCACAGTCACTTCCTCTCGGCTCACAGCAATTTCTGCTTGGACAAGTACAGTGTACCCATGTGCGATCGGGGTAAGCAGAGCAGTCTCTTGTCTCTCTGTTATAGGGTCTGCAACTACTACCACAACTACTCGTACACTCCCCACTCTTACAACATTCACCAGAGGGGCAGTCACTATCACGATTGCATCGAGGATCACCACTAGAAGTGCTGTACGCCGGCCCAGAACTATACGCGGGTCCAGAATAAGATGGTCCATACGCCGGCCCAGAGGGAAGAGAGTAGCAAGTGGAGCCACTGCAGTACTGACCGTAAGAACAGTAACCACACGCACCCCATGAATACGCAGGTGAAGAACCGGAATAAGATGGACCGTAGGAAGGTCCGTAGGATGGTCCATACGCAGGACCACTGTAGGTTGGACTGTAGGAAGGAGGAGAGTAGCAGGAGGAACCACTGCAGTACTGACCGGAAGGACAGCGGGTACCGGTACCAGTGCAGGTTTTTACCGGTTGTGGAGTAGTTAGTCGATTGCAGTGTATAGCTTTACAGCTAGCAGTGTTGCCGGGGATACAGGCGGCTTTCTGGTCAGGAATAGCACTCCCACAGGTAATAGTGGAAGCGGAAGGGCAAGTAGTAGGGGTTCTATCCCACTTTGAGGGCCCTCTCGGGGGGCATGCACACGCACCGTTGCTGCAGTAACCACCGAAGTTGCCGGGACAGGAGAGATGTTGGGTACTCTTGATGGTACCGTCAGCGAGGCGGCAACGCTTTACCAGTTTGGTTAGGTGTGCTTCGTCACAGGTGTAGTTGGTGTCCCAGGTACAGGTCTCACATCGGCTCTGGGTGTTGCAGAAGTTGGTGGCACCAGGACAGTGGCTATCTTGAGTACACTGGACACAGCGATTGATAGCACTATGGCAGTAGAGTAGCGGTGCAGAGCAGTTACTGTCGGAGGTACAGGAACTACCGGCACAGCGCAGACCGAGGGTGGTGATAACGGCGAACTCACTGATGCCACAGCAGTGTGGGCAAGAGGTAGTAGCAACACTTGCTTTGTTTGAAAAAGGGAAACATGTCAGACCATTCGGGGTAATCTTCAGGAACTCTCCAGAATTGCAACAGGTAGCGGGAGTAGCACACTCATTCACCCAGGTGTCAGTGGTACCCCTGCACTCTACTCCTTGGAAGGTGCGGGTGGCGAACTCCCCGGTCGCACAGACAGTGATGGGATCAAGGGGGCTGGTGCGGATGGTGGGGTTTTTTGCCTCCCTTTCCCCCCCCCCCCCCGTTGCGCCATACACCGTCAAAAGTAGTGCAAAACAAAAAAGAGAAAAGAGAGGCAGATACCGGGAAACACTTCGCAGAGAAGACAGAAAGTACATCATTATCCACACTATACCTCATAAAAATACTGTACAAAAGATTTTATACACATATCCCATGTCGCCACCACACCTGCCACCCATGACCGCCACGCAAGAAACACCCACCACACAACCACATCGGGCAACACACCATTACTGGTGCAGAATGTTTGAAATTGTATGACGACACAGTTTTGGGCGCAGCGGACGGGAGTTGAACCCGCGACCTCTCGCGTGACAGGCGAGCGCTCTAACCAAGCTGAGCTACCGCTGCAATACCAGTAGTGTAGCACGACCGAATACGGTATAAAAAGTGATGAGAAAAGTTTCTATAATATGAAAAAGGCGTAATGGGCGGGAATTGAACCCGCAATCTCTCGCGCGTGACAAGCGAGCGACTTAGCCAAACCAGACTACCACTACGACACCAAGTAGTATAGCACAGCAAACGCTATAGGAGAAGTGATTGTTGTACCGCATATACCACATCAAGGAATGACACATGAGTAAAGAGTGTCAGAAAATATGCCGCTGCCATACAAGGAATAAGTGGTATCTGCATACCCCGCCGAACATTGATCTTGCCCGTACGCACCAATTGATACAATATATACCCTATGAGTACGAGTAATCCGATCCAGAAAGTAAACAGGAACACAGACACCACATGCACCAGCGACGGCAAAAGAAAACCAAGTGACACGGCAACTTTTGCGTCACCCAATCCCATCGCTTTCCCAGATGAAAACAGCCACAGTAGAAAAAATGGAAGTGCAAGCACCACACCGCCTACTACAGCACCTACCCCACCGGTTATGATACCAACCACAAACGCTATGTATGCAAAAACCAATGACAGGTGTTCTGGTACCTCCATCGTTTCAATATCCTGCAGAACAATCGGGACAAGAAAAATCGCTGAGAGTAGCGAAACAGCGACAATGTAAGGATGCCCCCCCATCAAAGCGTATATAAAAGTAAAAACAAATAACAACCCCATCAATAGTTCTGCAAAGAGATGATAGCGTGGAATAGATTTTTTACAAGCAAAACACCGACCCCAGAGCACAACATACGAAACAATGGGCAACAATTCATACCAGCAGAGTTCTTTTTTACAACCCCGGCACTTTGATCGTCCACGGACTGTTTTTTTCCACGATGCACGAACACGGGTAACATCCATAAAGCTCCCGACACATGCACCAAACAAAAACACGAGACCAGAAAAACAAGTCACAAACAACAGATAATAATGAACATACTCCATTACTTATATCGTACACCATAGAGGTGATGTAACGACAACACCCTGTGGATTGCAGCACAAGAGCAATTGATTACCTTGCCAGCATGCGTCACCTCTCCCACGCATTACACAGGCACTGTGTTTACGACCTTTTTAAGAACATATACAACGACTATACTTTCTAAGGATTTTCTGCTATACTATAATTACTCTCGGTAGTCAAGTATTTTCACTTCTGTTGAGGGGGTGTATAAAGTGTATACCCTCTCCACAATCTCAAAGGAGAAAAACAATGATGAAGGTCTTGAAGGTCTTGTTAGTGGCGCTTTCCCTCTCTCTTTCCACCCTTGCTATCACAGGGTGTGAAACTGACAACCCGCTTAACCCAAAAACAGAGGTGGAAGAGGTGATGACACCAAGTGACGAGGAGGGAGAAATCGCCCTCCTTGCAAACACTAAAACCATTGAAACAGTAGGGGTGGAACAGGTTTCCGACGAAAACGCAGTAACCCGGTACGGCACTGTCCCCATCGGGACAACCGCAAGATCCCCCTTTGTCTTCACCAACAAAGAAGAGAAGATACTGGATGAACTGGCACCCTACAGCCCAAATCAATTCGCCGAAGAGTGACTGCTTAAACGGGTGCAGCGAAAAACAGGGCTTGATATGGTCCTTATTCGCAAAGTCGCCGATGATGCAGCAAAAGAGGCGAATAAAGTTCTGGAAGTATTTTCCAATAAAAAGGGGTTGGCTCGCTACACCGACTTCGTCCAGCAAGAACGAGATATCGTTCTTTCCAGTGAGGACGACATGGTAGTGTTAGAAAAGGGTCTTGAAGAACTCTTCAACGAGTTTAGCATCACCCTTGAGTTTGCCCACAATACACTCCTCAAGATACATCTTGAGGAAAATCCGCACGACGCGGTGGTGGTACTCAAATCGGCATACGGGTATGCCGACCTTGTCTTCCTCTACGGACTCGGTCGGGAATTATTCCCCGAAAAAACCGAGGAGGAAGCAGTGAATATCTTCCGCATGCTCTGTCGTGCAGGAAGAACAAACCTGTTACGCTACTAGCGTGGCAATGGCGCTCCTTATATCTGCGACATAGTACTATGTCGCAGATTTTTTTTGCTATACTATAGTCAGAGTATCATTGCACTAATTTTCTATCTGCAAAACAAGAAGGAGGGTATCTCATGGGAATCGCCATCCGCAAGAGTGGCATTGTTTTTCAGTGCGACCATCCCAATTGCACGAGTAAGACAAACCGACCGATTGCTCGCCATGCCAGAAATCCGTTCCGGTACTGGCTAGTAGTCCTAAAAAACCCACGACGATGGAGTGTGAAAAAGTTCTTCCTCTCCGGCGATGCTTCTGACTGGCCGGATGGAATTTCAGTGTTCTGCGAAGACCACCGCGAGAAACCTGTTCCTGAGAAAATTACACAAGATCAACAAGATTCTGTGCAATCGTATATGGATGCACGGCGTGACATTTTTGATTGAAGCGACGCAAAAAATTGCGTCGCTTTCTTTTTTGCGTTGCATGGCACCCTAACACCTCAAATAGTTTCCAAACCGCCCGCATACGGACGCAACACCTCTGGAACAACAATACTCCCATCTTCCCGCTGATTATTTTCTATAATCGCAATCAGAGTCCGCCCCATTGCGAATGCAGTTGCATCATTGGTATGCACAAATTCTTTCTCGCCTGAATCTCGTTTCACCTTAGTTCCCAATCGGCGTGCCTGATACTCCCCCATCAAGTCAGCAGAGTGAGTTTCGCGATAAGTGTCCTGCCCAGGCATCCAAGTTTCAATATCTATCTGCCGCACATCAGGTCCACCCATATCACCAGTACACACAGCAAGCACCTGATACGGCAAATTCAATTGCTGGGTGAGATATTCCTGCAATGCAACAAGAAAGTCCTGCTCCGGCTTTGATTTCTCCCCCACGGTAAATGATTGAAACTCAAGCTTATCAAATTGATGTTGGCGCAAAATACCTTTGGTATCTTTTCCATATGATCCTGCTTCCCGACGGAATGCCGTTGAGTAGCCAATATATCGCAACGGTAACGCCGCCTCAGCAAACTGCTCGGCAGCATGCATAGAGCCAAGAGTATGCTCCGCGCTACCAATCAGAAAAAGGTTGTCTTCAGAGATATAGTAGCGCTCTTCCCGTGGCTCCAACCGCGCCATACCAAAGAACATCTCCGGCGTTATCATCACTGGTGGTATAACCGGCACAAAGGGTGTATTTGGCACAGAAAGACCGTTTTTTGTGATGATTTCCTGTAACACAACTGCATTGGTTACTACCTCTAAAACCCACTGAATCAATGCAAATTGCAGACGAACCAACCCCCCTTTCAGGTAGGTGAATCGTGAACCAACAACCTTTGCAGCCCGTTCATTATCAATCAATCCTCGCTCTTTCCCGATAACCCAATGTGCTTTCGGCTGAAATGAAAACGATGGCTTTTCACCCCATTGTCGCAACACCACATTGTCATCCTCATCCGCGCCAACAGGCACATCAGGTGAGGGAATGTTAGGGATGGCAGCAACAATAGCAGTAAGTTCTTTTGTAGCCGTACGCAGTGCATCTTCCATACCGGCAAGCTGCTGTTTCAATGCAGAACCTCGTTCGACATCCCGCGCCTCCGCTGCTAATTTTCGCTGTCGATTGTGTTCACCAATACTGGCAACCAACTCACTCCGCTTCGTATACAGTGCCTCAAGAGTATCAAAATCAACCGGGTCTTTTCGCTTATCCTGTATCGCTTTCTGCACAATTTCCTTGTTTTCCAAAATAAACGCAATGTCTAACATTATGAAAAGTATAACACATATAAAAAAATGAGAACCCTGCGACAGCACGCTGTCGCAGGGTATATACAAAAACATTGCCAACGGCAATGCCAAAGAAGCAGTCAAGCCCCAATCGCCCCTCCGTCCATAGTAACAAAAAGCCACACTCGTTCCGGCTCACCCAAAAGAAATTGGCAATACAAAATCCCATACACCGGCTGAATGATTTGTTGCAACGCCTCACCAACCGATGACCCCTTTTGGGTAACTTCAAAAAACCCCAGATCACCAGAAAAACGGGTGGAGTACATAACCACTTGAGGTAATACTTGACTGACAAAATCACCGTCCATGGTATAAAAACTGCAGGTCTCCTGAATAAGGGACTCCGCATATTCAGCATCACCAGCACATCGCAGGTTCTCCGGGACATGCTCCAAGATGTTGATTTCTGCGGTCTGCAAGTACTGCACACGCAACGCTCCTGCAAGCGCTCCCACATCCTCCAAAGCAGCGCCGTACACCTTCCGCAACGCAGGCGGAAAATGATCCGGAGGAAGCAATCTGCTGAGGTGTTCCGGGAACACGATTTGCATCCAACGCCCTCGCCTCCTGCTTGTAATCTGATGCATAAAAAACCTCCTAATAGCAGTTAGCGGTAGTATGGGCTAATATGTCGCCCATACCGGTTAGAGTAGAGTGTCGCTTCCACAGCATCCTTCTTTTTGCAAACCCTGAGGATACCAAATACACGGAACTCGTTGCCAAGGGTAAATATATCAAACGCCTCCTTGACCGTTTGACCCTTCAAAACAGAGTGCGCATCGCCTCCGTCTTTCAGCAACAGGGAGCAATCTTCACCTTCCTGCGGCTTTAATCGATAGACGGAATCACGACCATCAGAGATGGAACGATACTGTAAAGTGAGAGCGGTGGTCGGATACATTCTCGTAAGACGACCATACACTTGCCTGTACAGTCGCTCACACCAGGGGGGCAAGTTAGTGGGACATACCACCTGCGGAGAATGAGAAGCACCCAAATCTCCAACTGGCTGTTCCCCGACTGATACATGTTGCCTTTGTAGCAAACTTCTTCTTAGTGTCACGCTAAAGGTTCCTTTCTACTTGTACTCCCGGGCAAAAGCCCGAAAGGAAGAAAAAACAAACAGGGGATCTTTCCCCTCCTCTTTTAGTATACTAAAAAACAAGCAACCTCGCCAGTACTTTGGCAAGGTTGATTGTGGATAGCGTACCGGTCATCACGCACCCACGCTTTACACACTACTAGGTATTCTGCGTATTCGTGTGGGTAATCGGATACAGTGGAGTTGACAACGGTGTCAATGGTGATGCAACATTCTTCGGACGATTCGTGTTTTGCAACGCAGCTGTTGATGGCAACGGAGCGGATGGCGTATTCACACGCACTGCCCCAATTCCTTGCATAACATTTGAACTGCGGTACGACACATTACCAGCACGATCGGTCGCAGCAAAACATACCTTGTGGTCATTTGCCCGCGCATTGCGGAAGATCAGACCAGAACCTTCACGGTAGGTACGGGTACTTGCCTGCATCGCCTCCGCAGCACAGCTGACATTCCCCTTAATCACCCGATACTTCCACGAGGTAGCAGCAGTGTCAGCGTCAGTCGCTCGAACAGTTTTCTCTGTTCCACCATCAGTCGTAACACTAATAGTTGGTGCGGTGCGGTCAATGCCCCGTATAACCATTGATTCAGCATACAGCACATTTCCTGCGGCATCGGTAGAAGAGAAGCAGATCTTATGACCATTCGCTCGCTCAATACCAAACTTCAGACCACTGCCCTCCTTGTACGACCTTGTTGTGCCACGCAGAGCCCGCTCATCACAAGTTACTCCGGCCTCTATCACTCGGTATTTCCACACAGTCGCTTCGTCATCGTTATCATTCGCACGCACAATCTTTGTCTGTGCAGGCGTGCTGGTCAACGGTTTCACCGTAATAGCCGGCGCAGTCAGATCAATAGCGATTACCTTAGAGGTCACATAGGTCGTGTTACCAGCAAGGTCAACAGATGCGAAACATGCTTTGGTGTCATTACTCTCCTCATCGGTAAACGAGATATCAGCACCTTCTGTGTACAGCGCGCTTCCGCTCAAGGTATCAGCAGCACACACCGCATCAGCTGCAATCTGTTTGTATTGCCATGCAGTTGCATCCTCATCACTTTCGTCGTATGCCCGCACAACCACCATCGCCGCACTAATCTCATTAGTGGTAAGAGTAACCCGTGGCGAATTTGTGAGATGCAAGACGGTAAACACAATACCCTTTTGCCCACTATCGTTACTGCCGTCAGCCGGGATGAATACCGTGTACAAATCGGTCTCCTCGTTGTCAGTAAAGACACTCTTCGGCACCTCTACTGCAAACGATGTTTGTCCGTGTACATCAATCGCGTTCACGATACCACCACTAATCAACACCTCTTTCACCGGATGTGCTCTTCCCTTCTTGTACAAGCGCACACGATCACCGTTTGAGAATGAGTCATTACTAATACTTGCAATCAAGGTGACTGTTTTTCCATCAAATCGGGTGATACCGTCAGTAGCACTCACACCAGTATCATCCTTTGCGTCAAGCGAAAGAGTAACGAACGCTTTATCAAATATCGTCTGTCCGCTAAAGCTCTCAAGAGTATTCCCAACTGCGTCCATGATGCCACCGGTATCTCGTGCCGTATACGACAGTGTCGCGGTAGCCCCTTGCACAATCGGTGCATGCGTAAGGATGAATGAACTGTCCTGGGTTTGTGTGGACTGCTCAAAGCCAGACACCTTGCTTACCGGATACTCTGTACCATCAATCTCTATAGTGAAACTACTTGCAGAGAGTGAGGCAAAAGTGCGCACCCGACCTGCTACGACGACCTTTGTCTGCGTGCGATTCACATCAACGAGCATCGCAGAAGAAACGGTCGGCACCGTTGCGTCAATGCCAACAAGCATATCAGATACAGCATACGCGGTATTACCAACAACATCTACCACAGAGAAACAGATAGCGGTGTCATTATCACTCTCCTTTGTGAAGGTGAGATCCGCGCTTTCAGTGTACGGCTGTGCACCAGTACTCATGCCAGCAGCGGTACAGGTAGCAACATCAGTAATCTGCTTGTAAGTCCACACGGTCTCATTCGTGTCATAGTCATATGCGCGTACCACCTTCTCCTTCGCAGGATCAGTCGTAAGGTCAGTAATGGTGATAGCTGGTGCAGCAGTGTCAATGCCAGAGATGATTTCAGAAGCAGCGGTGAACACCGTACCCTCTTCGTCAATAGAGAGGAAACAAATCTTTGTGCCATTGTCTGACTCTTTGTCCAGAACGATAGGAGCACCTTCGGTGTATGGTGTTGCATCCCTTTTCGCTGAAGTATCACAAGTGGCATCAGCAGCAATCTGCCGGTAGAACCACTCTGTCGGAATGTCATTACCGTCAGTACCAACAATCACCTTCGCTTGCGCTAACTGCGCCTCAGGAACATCTAACTGCAACGGATCAATCCACTGATCAACCGCAATGCTAATAGTTGACGCACTCTCACTAATATTCGCTAATACCGCAGAAGGATAGTACGACACATTACCTACCTCATCCGTAACAGCGAAACAAACTTTGGTACCATTATCACTCTCCTTATTGAAAGTGATCTGCGCACGCTCAGTGTATGACTTCGCATTGGTCATGGCATCACGATCACATACTGCGTCTCCTGCAAGTTGCTGATAGGTCCACACCAACTCTTCATCGGTGTCGTCATGTGCGGATACCTTCTTGTGAGTAGATACAGCACGCATATCAGGATTCACCACGGTTACCTGTGCTGGTGCAGTAGTGTCAATGTTCTTCAGAACAGATGACCGTTCATATCCTGTGTTGCCGGCAAGATCTGTCGCCGAGAAGCAGGCCTTCGTGTTATTGTCATCTTCACTGTTGAACACAATCCCATCCCCTTCAACATACTCCTGTGTGCCAGCAACCATCTGTGTCACATCACATTTTGCGCTACTGGTAATTTGCTTGTACTTCCAAACAGTTGTTGCGGTATCGGCATCATCCGCGCTAATAGTTTTTGATCGCGCTGATTTCGTGTTCGGACTTGTTACCACAACAGTCGGTACCGTAGCGTCATAAGTAATCGCCAATGGAGTACCTGACAGTCCTTCTCCTCTCTGTGGTGAAGCGTAAGTTGCGCGCAGGGTAAATGCTCCCTCACTGAATACGGTCTTTGGAACCATCACAGCAATAGAGGATTGCCCACGAGCATCCACTTGCCCCGGATGAATACCAACCAGCACCGTTTTCAATGCCTGCCCTTCATCGTTCCGATAGAGGCGAATCCGATCACCGTCTTTGTAGGTACCACTTCCCAGCGTTACGGTAAATGCCACATCAGAAGAGTCAGCACCAAAATTGGTCACACCGTCACTATTGTTCGTCCCACTGTCATACGCTTGGTCAAGCGTCACCGTGAGCGTCGCAGGAAGAATTACCGCAACCTTGTCAAATCCTTGCAATGGGTTCCCGATAACATCTTTGATTACTCGATTAATCCTTGTTGATGGCACATAAGAAAGAGTTACGACATCATTCGCGACAAATCCACGCGCAAGGGTGAGAGTGAACTGGTCTCTTGCTAACTGTGCAGTTCTCGAAATACCGTCAACAGAATCCGTCACAACAGCCACATCATTGATAAATACCACAAAGTCACTAGCGCTTGGAGCGTATCGTGAGTAAACCGGCTCACTCGTTGTCACAGTCAACACATCCCTTCCAGTAACCGCAACACCTGCAACAGTCGGAACCTCGGCATCAATGCCTACAAGGTTTTCTGAAACGGCATACGAAACATTACCAGCAAGATCAACGGCAGAGAAACAAACTTTCGTGCCATTATCTTCCTCAGTAGTGTAAGAAATATCTTCTCCCTCAGTGTAATCCTCAACCCCTGTTGTCATACTGGTAGCATCACACACCGCATCTCCAGCAATTTGCTTGTAGTGCCACTCAATACTATCCGTATCGTCACTGGTACTAGCAGTCGCTCGCAACACTTTCTGCGTTGCCGCTCCTGTTCCTGGGTCACTAATAACGATACTTGGTGCCTTCGTGTCAACCGTTACCCGCAACACACCACCAACTTTTTCACTGCTTCCGGTGCCATATTTTGTGTATCCAGCAGAGAGCGCAGTAACTGCATTCTTAGCAAACACTCGATCCAGAAGTTCAATAGTAAATGAACTCGTTCCGCCAGCATTCACAGAGTCCTCAACACTATACGGACTTATCCGCACTGTCTTAACCGCATTTCTACCACCTCCCTTGTAAATCCTCACAATATCTCCATTAGAAAATTGCGCTCCATTTGTCAGTGAAACAGTAAGGGTTATCGGAGATCCGGTAAGTCGGGTGTAGTTGTCCGTGCTATCTCTTCCAAGGTCATCTTTATCAGCAAGATCTAATGCAGCAAAGGAAGTTTCCGTGATGGACTGCGTGAAGCTCTCCAAAGAATTTCCAGCAGCATCAACAAGTACTCGTGATCCTTTCGTGTAGGTAAGAGTAGCACCAACCTGCCCAATCAACGGCGGGTGCGTAAGCACCAATGTTCTCTGTGCTCTTGACGCTACGGTAGGCAATGACTCAATACCAGAAATCACCTGTCCATACCCCGCATTGTCAATTTCAATTCTGAAATCAGACGCAGGAAGTGATCGTGATGCCGCATATACTGGCTCGCTGAGCAAGACCAAAGTGCGGGTTCTCTCATAATTATCAACAGAGGCAGAAACAATCGTTGGCACCTCCGCATCCACTCCTTCTATCGCCACAGAATCTGCGTAGGTAGTGTTACCAGCGACATCAGCACTAGAGAAACATACCTTCTTGTTGTTCACTGCATCAGAGTCAAGGTCAATGCTGTCTCCTTCAGTGTAGGAAAGCGCGTTTGAAGCCATGCTCTCTGCGTCACACGCTACCGTACTATCAATGAACTTGTACGCCCATGTTGTGGTTGTATTTTCCGTGTCTTCAGCGCTTACCTGCTTACTACTTGAAAGCGTATTCACATCTGGATTGTTAACTCGTACCGTTGGCGCAGTGTTGTCATAGGTGAATGAGAAGTCAGGACCTCTCGTATCTCCAATGCGACCTGCTGACACATACCTCGTATGCAGTGTTACCACTCCCTCAGCAAAGTGTCGCTTCTCTATTTCAACAACAAATGAGTCACGATTATGTGCATTCACCGTGTTTCTTCCAGAAGGAGAAACAATCACACTCTTCAAAGAGCTTGCTGCTCCTTGCGCATACACCTGCACATGATCACCATTGGTAAAGGTACCACTAGTGAGCGAAACAGTGAGCGATACGGTGTCTCCGTCAAAGTGAGTTATTCCATCAGTTGAACTACCACCAGTATCATCTTGTGCATCTATCGCAAGGGTAACAAACGGCGTGTTCGCTATTGACTGAGTGAAGTCCTCCAATATGTTGCCCGCTCGGTCAGTGATAGAAACATTGCCACTCTTAGTGTACTGGAGCATTATTGCAGTACTCTCGTTCACTGGAATGTGATTTACAGTAACACTGTCCTTCGCATTCACAGCGGTATACGACAAACCGCTAATTTGAGTAATCGCATACTGACCTTGACCAGAGGTAATCTTGAAGTCACTTGAATTTACAGCAGAAGAAGCGTACACCGGCTCACTAAACGATATTTTCGTAACATCACGGTCAGTAGTGCTAATAGATGCTGCAGAAACAGTTGGTGCAGTAGTATCAACGCCGCTCAATCGCCGAGATGCTGCGTAAGCAGTGTTGCCCGCCTTGTCAGTAGAAGAGAAACAAATTTTCATCCCATTGTCGTCCTCACTGCGTAACACAACGCCATCATCTGACCCTTCAGTGTAATCTTCAGCATCGCTGGCTAACGCAGACGCATCACAGGTATCGGTTCCAGCAATTTTCTTGTACTTCCACACGGTACCGTCCTCAGTATCACTTGCTCGCACAACTTTTTGTGTCGCAGGATAACTATCTGGGTTTTGCACACGAATAGTCGGTGCAGTAATGTCGTAAGTAACAGCAAGCACACTTCCTCGCACACCTTCACTTCCACTATTCGGCATGTAGGTTGCAGAAAGGTTGTTTACCCTACTGGAGAATATGTTCTTTGGCAAATCAAATGAGAACTCTGTAGCACCAGTCGCACGCTTATACGCTGAACCAGTCAATAAGTCGCTGACGGTATATGACCGAACAGGGCTTGTTCTACTTCCAACATATACTTTAACCATATCGCCATTTTCAAAATACCCCTCGCTGAGTGATACGGTAAGAGTAACTTCATCCCCGTCAAATCGGGTTAGGTCATCGGTAGCGTCAGAACCCGTGTCATCCCCTTCATCCAGATCAAGTGACACAAGCTTCACTCGCCCGATATTCTGACCATCAAAACTTTCCAAAGCATTACCAGCTGTATCAGTTATGGTGTGTGTGCCTGGTGTGTATTTCAGAGTCATAGTGTCTGTAGACGCGGCAACAGGGATAACCACAGAAAATGAATCACTCGCATCGCCAACAGTTCTTCCAAACCCAGAGAGTCCACGAATCTGGTACTCAGTACCACCCACAACCACGCTAAAGTCAGCAAGGTCAGGAACGGTTGCCGCATACACCGGCTCACTCAAGGTTACTTTCACTGTTCTGCTGTCTGGTGTAGTTATCGCAACAGATACTACGGTTGGTGCCGCCCCGTCAATACCGCTAATCACACTTGATGCCTTATAGGCAACATTACCAGCCGCATCCTCTGAAGCCAAACACACTCGATCTCCATTGCTGTCCGTCTCATCCAGCACAATGTCCTCACCTTCAACATACACTTCGGCACCTGTTTCCATAAATGCCTCATTACATACCTGCACCAAATCAGTCAACACCTTATATTTCCATGTCGTCTCTCCTTCCGCCTCTCCATCAGTCGCACGCACAACCTTTTGAGCTGCTGTACCACCTTGTGGATTTCGCACGCTAATAGTCGGTGCTGTAGTGTCGTAGGTAACAGAAAGCACAGATCCTCTGCTTCCTTCAATCTGCCCAGTTCCTGCCGGCGTGTAAGTCGCACTGAGAGTATTCACTCCTCTTGAAAACCTACTCTTTGGAATGGTAACAACAAAGCTCTCCTCACCACCTGCCTGCACAAATCGTGCGCCACGCACTGAACTAACAACATAATTACCAACCTCTCTGTTGCCAGAACCCATAAAGATACGAATCCGGTCAGCGTTCGTAAAGGTAGATCCGTCAGCATCAAGAGATACCTTGATACTCACTTCATCACCATCAAACCGTGTCAAGCTGTCGGTCTTGTCGCGCCCAGTGTCATCCACAGCATCCAACGCCAACACAATAAATCGAGTCGCAGAAATAGCAGTATTGTCATCGCTACCAGTAAAACTCTCCAGGGTATTACCAATCAAGTCAAAGACATGATTTGTCCCCTTGGTGTAGCGCACTTTAGCGCCGGTCTTTTCCAATGCCGTGTGAGTAAGCGTGAATGACCGTGTTGCAGTAGCAGCTGATCGCCCAAAACCTGAAACACCGGTTACAAGGTCAGCAAATACAGCACCATCAATCTCAATTTGAAAGTCACTGGCAATCGGTGCAGTCGGTGCGTATACCTGCTCATTCAGCGTTATCTTTGTCTCAGTTCTTTCAACATTGATGAATGCTGCTGAAGCGATAATAGGAGGAGAATTATCAACCACAAAAGTCCTAATGGCCGCTGGAGATGACTCATTTCCAGTAACATCAGTTACGATAACAGTACAGTCATCATAGGTCTCCGGATCACTCTCCTTTGTCAAAGTAGGCAATGTGAGCGTATTCTCTCCAACAACAACCTCTCGCACGGTCGGACTATTGCTCGTGTCAGCACATGCGCCACCAAATGAAGCAGTCCCTGCCTCGTTTGTCCGTATTTTAATATCTGGCGTAGTGTCATTTGTTGGGCTAACTATCTGCTGAGTTACGGATACAACCGGTCCAGTAGTATCAATAGTGATTGCCAACGGGTCAGATACCGCTCCTTCATTCCCCGCGACATCAACCCATTTTGCAGTAAGTGTGTGTGAACCTTCATCGGTAAGCGCAATAACAATCTCCCACGCGCCATTGGCTCCAAGGTCAGTGTCTACAGCATCTTCAATGATTGTTGCACCGTCATAGAGTTGCACATACCCACCATTACCGCTTCCGCGTGAAAGCTCTCCGCTAATGGTAAGATTATTCGTCTGACTGGTAACATTGTCATCATTTTTTCCGCTGTCATCCTCCGCCGCAAGGTCAAGACCTGTTGGTTTAATATTGTTTCCGGTGGTCAACGCTGGCTTAATTCTAATACTGAGATTATCTGACTTAACCGATTTGTTGCCAAGCACATCAATCGCCTCCGCAGAAATCAGCCACCGCTCATTACCAGTGGTAGCAGTAAGAGCAATATCCTTAGAGAACTTTCTCAAACTTCCATCACAGCCAACCGTTCCATCCGCAGTCACAGTACCAGCAATAAGTTCCCGAGGGTTTCCGTTGAGTTTTCGGTACAACTCAACAGTGCTCCCCTCCTCCGCACATCCGGTAATGGTCAAACCAGTCGTCTTATTAGTTATGTCATCAGAATCACTCTTTCCGCTGTCATCCTCCGCTGCAAGATCAAGGTTAATCGGCTTTGCTGGCCCAGTAGTATCACGAGCCCATGTCGCGGTGGTTGCGTTTGCCTTCGTCTGCCAATTACCCGCCTTGTCTCGCCCAACAACACACAAAATGATTGAACCGTCTTGCGTTGGCGTGGAATCAGTAATCTTATCCGCTACTGCTGTCCCCTCGGTGTCGCCAGTCAAGTAGTTTGCACTCGCACAAGAATTTCCACGAGATAGATAGTGTTGATAGTGTGTTACATCTGCCCCTCCGACAGTAACATCAAGTGTGTCAACATTGTTCGCGCCAGTTGGTGCATCTGTCAAAGTTGCGGTCGGTGCGGTTGTATCAATAGTAATAGTCAGCGCGTCAGAAGCGTCACCGGTGTTACCTGATGTATCGGTTGCTTTCGCGGTAACCCGCTGCTCACCTTCAGTCAACGAAATATCAATACGAAATCCATTATCAGTATCATTGACACAGGTGTAACTAGAATCATCTGCAATATCAGTTGCGTTTGCAATAATAATGCCATTCGCATAGAGCTGTACGGTGCTATCTGTCTCCGCACACCCTGCAATAGTCAAATTGGTGGTTTGGTTGGTAACATTATCATCAACAATGTCGCCACTGTCATCGGCATCGCTCAAGTCAAGAACAGATGGCTTTGTCGGTGCTGTACTATCCAACATGATGCTATCTGGGTGGGTATAAACCTCTTCAAGGGGGTGTACAAGCAGGTCTTCTGTAGTGGTATCAACCACCAAGGCAAAGGTGCCGACATCATTAGATCGCACTCGATACTGACAAATGTAGGTATTAGAAATGTTGTTCGCATTAGTCGGCTTACATCGTCCACCACTGAGTGCAGAAGCATGGCTGACAATACGATACCGATGCTCATCATCACCGATGGTGTATTTAATTGCCGGAAGCGCGCTTTCCGAAGAGCCAGGTCGATACTTCACCTCCTCGTCAAAAACAACTTTTGTGTAAATGCTACTTCCAGCAGCCACTCTGCCCTTGCCGTCGCGATTGAGTGAAATTTCCTGTGTTACTGACGCATCGCTGTAGTACTTGGTAGCAGATTCATTAACGGTCGGTGCACTGGTATCAAGCGTGTAAGTGCCATTTGCGGTGGAACAAGCAGAAGCATTGCTGGCAGCATCTTCATGAATCGCATAAACGGTTTTCGTCCCATCATCACTTCCATCATTCTCGTAGTCAAGCGTTGTTACCGTAACAGTAAACGGTCGTGTGCTGTCCTCAACCGGCACTGCCTCGCTAATCGCATCAGCACACTGATCTTCTGAGTAGAGGGTAACCGTACCACCGCTTTCTCCCACGGTTACAACAAATGAAGGTGCGGTCTCGGTGTCTCGACCCTTAATATTCCTTGCCAAGACAACAGCTGACGGAGCAGCAACACCGGTATCGGTGATAATCTCACCAGTGAAACCTTCTTTGGCTCCTGCATTACCAGCGTAATCGGCGAATTTATCTACTGCCACCTGAAATGCTCCCGCGTCACCCTGTTGTACGGTGTACTTACAGAGATACTCATTTGCCGTACTGGTCTCCTGACACTGTCCGGAAACAAAATTTCGTCCATTAGCAAAGGTAAATCGCTGACCAGAGCCACTGGTACCGAGTCGGTAGAAAATACCCGTATTAGCAGTTTTTTCACTGATTTTTTCGCTAAAAGTCATAGTTGCGGTAATCTCATCACTCTCAGCAGCACGATCATCATGCTCATTAGTCGTGGCAAAAGTAATACCACCAACAGTCGGGGTAGTAGTATCAACAACAGTATTCGTGATAATGATCGGATCTTGCTCAACGAGCTGGTTACCCGCCTTGTCAACTATAGAAGATTCGTTAGTAATATCGTACTTCAAATCACCACTTGCAACGGTCTCTGATCCACCAACTGTATATGTTGCTACTCTGGTGTTACCTGTCGTTGTTGGAGTGTCTGTACCAAGAGAGGTAGCATCATTGAGAAAAGTAACAGTTGGTCGGCTGCCGACGGCTTCACTCATACCATTCTGATCAGTAAAAGCCATGGTCACTGTTACGGTATCACCCTCGTTCAGGTAGGTTGTGCCATTGTCATCTCTTTCACCAGCAATACCACCCGTCAAACGGTGCGTTAAGTCCACCTTCGGAGCGGTGGTGTCAACAGTGATAGTTGCATTGTCCCCACTCCTTGACACAGATGAAGTGTTTCCCGCCAAATCAGTTGCCCGCGCACTAATCGTATATGCCCGTACCCGCTCTGCAAGATCAATTGTAGTAGAAAATTCACTAGTGCCACTTGCTGTACATTTTGTACCTACACCACTTCCAGTAGTTTGTGTTACCGCAGGATTAAAAGATCGACCGTCCACGAGCAACTCAACTGTAATAGTTTCACCGTCGACACTCGCCTCCGCACATCCAGTAATCGTTAGCCCGGTAGTTTGACTGGTAATGCCGTCATCATTAGCGTCACCACTATCGTTATCCGCACTCAATGCAAGAGCGGTTGGAGCATCCGGTCGGCCTCGGTCAATACCAGATATTTCAGCAGAAGCTTCATGCGCAATATCAGAACCATTCGTCGCCTTAAAACATACTGTCTTACCGTTGTCGCTTTCGGAACGCAAACGAACAGTATTCCCGCTACTTGTACCACTGCTCATTGCTGAAGCATCACAGGAAACATCAGAGGCAATTTTTTTATACCTCCAGACCGTACCCTGATTATTAGCACCGTCAGTTGCCGTCACGATCTTCTCTGTGGTTTTGGTCCGCGCAGTATCCTCATCATCTGAATTGCTATCAGCATCTGTATAAGCAATGGTTATACTTGGCGCCGCCGCTTCCGCAACATGCGAAGCGCCGACCATCACCACGAAACTCACCATCAGCATACCGCCGAGTGCGAGGTAAGTGATTTTTTGTTTATTTGTTTTTAGAATTTGAAGTATGTTATTCATAAAAGTTTTTTAATTGTAATGTAGAAATAATAAATAATAGAAAATTAAAGAGGTCGCCCGACCAAAAGACGAAACAACCCCGCAAAGAATTAATGGAACACAATTTACCTTACTATACACAAATCTCACAAATCCCACAAGTATCCAAGCACCGCTATCTGTTACATAACTACCCCCCAAACCGAAAAAATGTGCAACCCTCCCACACAACACCCTTTCAACACGGTCAAGTCATCGGCGCACAAAAGCACTGATGCAGTACTGTGTAACTTCAAACAAAAAATGCACCACTTGACACAGATGAGAAAGTATTACCGGGCAATACACATGGTGCTAGGCACCTACCACACAACAATACATAAAACATGCCAAGAAAACTATGCCAGAAACTTGACAACATGACAAGAAACCATTAAAACAAGTTGTAGACAAATACTAGTTAAGAAGTGGGAGAAGGACAAAAACAAGGTATACTACTAATACAACCATGCAATCTATAAACAATAAGGAGATTACCGGTTAATCCTCAGCGTCCCGCTCAATCGCAACACCGGCAATAACAGAAAGAAGATACCGAATACCAACCTCAGTGCGAAGAAGACCCCGGAGCCACTGATCGTGTTGTGCAGGTGTTGGAGTACACATAAGTGCACTACCGACAGCAACAGTAGTGGCGCGGTGGCAATGCCGCTCACCATATACTTGACCCCAATCGACACAATTTGTCCAGCAATGATGACAGCCATCAGGGGCAAGATCCCCAGGGTGAGCATAGACCGGCACAGCACCTGAAAGAAATACAACCACGCACAGACACACTGCGATCAAGAGTCCGCGATTAGCGTAATAGGCAGTATTCACTACTAATCACTGTACCACACAACATCCAAGACCCTCACGCTTGTCATGGAAAGGGTTTTGAGCAAAACCACAGCACCGCCACATGCGCTTGCGCAACATTGCATGTATTGCATAATCTTAAATATCCTATATTTATAAAGCAAATATGAGTTATCCACAGCGCTATTGCATAGGGTAATAATCTATGCAATACTATTAGTGCAGAAAGGTATTCTCGATCTTCCGAACAGTGTTCTGTACTTCGGTATAGTTCACCTCACCTCTCACGAGGAGTAGGAACCGAGATGCCTTTCTGCGTTTTATAAGAAACGCAGAAAGGCAAACCTTACATCTTTTCCGGCGCTACTATCCCCAGCAACCATAAACCCTGCTTGAGCGTACACGCAACCGCACGGGCAACCAACACCTTATACGATGCAAACGCATCATCAGTAGCAGCAATTCGTTCAACGGCATACCAAGAGTTAAACCCGCCGGCAAGCTCGGTCAAGTATGCGACCATATGGTGCGGAGACCGGGTTCGCATCGCTGTTGCAACCACCTCACCAAATCGACACAGCAACCGCTCAACCGGATACACGACATCCGGTACTGCACCACCCTTGGCAAACGGGGCAACACCGACCTCCCCTGCTTTTGCAACTACTGACAGAGCCCGTGCGTGCGAATACTGCAAATACGGACCAGAATCCCCATCAAACGAGAATGCCTGTTGCACATCAAATACAATGTCAGAGCCAACGGTCTGACGCAATATCTGATACTTCAGTGCCGCAACGGCAATCTGCTCGGCAAGCGCCTGCACATCATCCGCCCGCGTCTCCTTCGCCCGTGCAACCGCCTCCTCCCGCAGATCCGCTAAGAGCGATTCCCCAGTCAACACATTCCCTTTCCGAGATGACATTTTTTCACCACCAGCGAGTGTTAAAAATCCAGTTGCGATGTGCTCCAACGAACGATCGTCATTGATTGAAAATACAGCACGAATCGCCGCAATAATAACCTGAAAATATTCCCGCTGTTCATTACCAGTAACCACGACAGAACGAGTCCAATCAGGATACTGCTTCTGTTTCAAAAGAAAATTACCGAGATCTTTTGCCTCATAAGTCGGCAAATCACGCGAATTAATAAATACCCTCGTATGCAAACCATGTTTCTCTCCCCGAAAAATTACCGCACCAGCATCTTTTTCAAAAATACCATGGCGACCACCGGTATGCTTCAGCACCAACGCCCGACCAATCGGTCCCGCATCACTCTCAAATAGCACGGTGTCAAACTGTGTCCCCAACTGCTGACACAGCGCATTGAGGTGCGTCAACGAGGTCTCTTTTCCTCGCTCCCACAGTTCGACCACCGCTGCATCATCACCGGCATACAACGATTGATTCACAGCTTCAATCTCTTCCGCCGCCTCGCCACCCAGGGTATGCGCCTCATTACCAAAACGGTACGCAGTGCCCAAATCAGCAATACTTGCGGGGTCACCGCTTGATTTCCGTAAACCCCACACCCCCTTTGCAACAGTCAACCCAATATCAGAAGGATAGTTAATCCGCCGCACAGTCGCACCCTGCATTTCAAACAACCGCGCCATTGACTCACCAACAATATTGCCGACCAAATTGCCAACATGCAACGGCTTAAACAAATTTGGACTAGTATACTCAAAGAGAATCTCCTGCCCTTGTTCCTCAGTACCTCGCCCCCACTCCCCATCCGACTTGCACGCCTCCATAACCTGCTCAGAGAAAAAACTGCGCGCAAGATAAAAGTTTAAAAAGCCAGGACCAGCGATGGTAATGGTGGCAACTGCTGAAATTGTCCCATCCAACCGATCCCGAAGTTTCTCGGCAACAGCAAGCGGTGCCATACCAACCTTTTTCCCTATCTCCATAGCCACAGCGGTTGCATAATCACCATGGTCAGTGTGTTTCGGATGACTGAGTATAATATCTGTAACACAACCGGCAAAATCATCCTTCACTGCAGTCACAAGCTCCTGCAGCAAAACATCTTTAATGGTTGTTTCTCCCATATCCATATACTACTATAAAATACAGCAAGCAACAGCAGGAAACCCTACTGTTGCTCGACTGCAAACATAACAAGCGACAACACGAAGCACTATTCAACAACCGTTGGAACGGGAGTGTCGTCAACATTGCCGGTAGTAACGGACCCAGAGACAGTAGCAGCATCAGAAGCAGAAGTATCGTCAGAAGTAGAATCATCTTCTACGGTCAACGCTGCACTACTGGTAGCATCAATGGAATCCATAGCAACAACGACTGAAAGTGATTCAAGTGCCCGCCACAACAATGAAAGTGCTTCAGCAATTTTTGCTTCCCGCAACTCTTCATCTAATTGTATCAACGGCGTTGATACACCAAACACCGTGGGACCTTCAGGCATATCTGCCAAAAAGAGGGGGGTAAGGAAATGCGAGAAAAAGTCATCAAAAGATGAAGCAGGATTTCCGGTATCTACAGCGAAAGTGGCATCAAACGCAACCCCGCGGATAGCATCAACATCATAGTAATCAGCAGAGATAGCAACATAGACCTCGCCATCAGAGAGAACATCATTCGGATCAATCGTCATGACCGTATTATCATCACTCATACTCGCTTCAAACGGTATGCCATACCCGTACACATCATCAGTACGCAACACCACAAAACTTGCTAAATCTTTCGTGGTAAATGGTGTCCCTCGCATATCCTGATACACCGCTCGATCAAAGGTCAGGGTAATATTCACGGCATTATCAGTAACAACTGCCCTATCTGCCGGTGAAGAGGTCACAACAATATCGTCAGAAGTAACAGCTGGTGGTGTAGTATCATCTGATGGAGATTCTGGCGCAACATCGGTTGATGGGGTTTCTGCTGGCGGGGTGTCTACCGGTGGGGTTTCCGCTGCTGGTGTGGTGTCTGTTGGGGTGGTACCTGCTGATTGATCTTCCACAACGGTCGGTGTCGGAGCAGGAGCAGTAACAGTAAAGGTTGCGGTCGCTGCGTCACCCTGATTACCCGCGCTGTCGTAGTAGGCGTCGGTGATAGCGACATACACAGCACCTTCAGGAAGGTCA